>BBPE01004871.1_pt1 | contig 26484 bp, 25 predicted proteins | sample 1344301 | NCBI WGS metagenome assembly BBPE01 (sample SAMD00019089, study PRJDB2971) | groundwater metagenome | isolation source: The Cedars highly-alkaline
GAAGAAGGAAAATGGAATATTCCTGCCATTTCAGACGATGAAAGAACCATTTTCCTCGTATTGCTTATAAGACGAAAAGAGAATAAATAAAAAAGATTCTTAAGCCTGCCTCGAGAAAGCCTTTTGAATTTTATTTGATTCAAATCAGGCGAATTAAATTGTTCAAAAGAGACTTCAATTTGAGAAAGTATAGCCTCCGCCCTTTCTTTAGTTTTAGCTGATGCCAAAAGCCTGATATTAACATCAAATAACCTCTTAGATGATTTCTCAGCAATAAGATTGGCCAACTGTTGCTGGTGTTGACTAACCTCTTTTTTTTCTTCCTTTTCTTTATCTTTTCCCTTGGACGCTGTCGTGAGAAGTTCTAGTATAAATCCTTTTCTAGCTTCTGATAAGGAGTAACCAAAATCCTCACCCTTCAGTAAAAGATTTACCATTTTTCTGCTTTTTGAAGATATTTTCTTTTTACTGGGTGTAAAAAGAATTTGTATTGAGGCCCCCTCTTCATCTTTTTGAAGCTTGGTTAATGCATTGGTTAGTGATGAAATTGGGTCAGTCTTAAATTCTATATAGCTTTTTAGTGGAAGAATATCCGGACTTACAAGAGATGCTTCGCTGCCGACTGAAGCACCGGTAGGATTGAAAATATTATAATCTGAAACAACTAACACTTCGGCCTTGGGCCAAAAACTTAATACCTGTTTTTCTACTGACTCAGACAAATTTCTTGGAACTGCAATATAAAAATATATTTCCTCCCCCACTCTATGCACTGATATTTCAAATATAAAGAATTTGTCTTTAAACGAATATAAGGAACCAAAGAAATTTTCCGCTGTCTTTAAATAGTCTTCTAGTGGTATCTTTTCATCTTTTTCTTGTTCTCTGGGAAGGGACACTGATAAAAGAACCAAATTCATTCCTTGCTTTAATATCTTAGCGTCTTTCTTTTTATTAAAAAAAATAAAGCCAAAAATTAATAATAATAGAAACGGAACCGAGTATAAATAAATAGCAGTTAAATTCATTTCTTTTTTAAAATACCTTTTTCTATTAATTCTTCGTATCTTTCTATTAGAATATCATGAAACTCATCCATTACCGCTGGATTATCAAGAGCTTTTGCAATTGAAAGGGCTAGATCAAATTTATTATCCCTAAAGACCAATGAAAGAAGGGCTCCGACTTGTTGGGTTGAAGGAAGGATTTTAATCTCTTTAAATTCATCTCTTGTATGAACAGGGGTGCTGGGAGCAGATTTTTGTAATTCAGCCATCTGTTCTTTTATCCTTTCTCCTGCCTTAGAGTCTTCAATTTCTGGTTCTTGCTCAAGCTTAACATCTTTTTCGACAGGACTGGGCTGAATATCTTTATTTTCTTTCTCCCATTTTTCAAAATATTTTTCTTCTGGCATAAAGTTATTATTTTAATTTAAGAAATTATTGAATCTCAATTTTGAAATCAACCGGATCAATTATCACTCTGCTACCTTTTTTTAATTCTCCAGATATTATAGCAGATGCTAATTGATTTTCCACCTTTCCCTGAATCACTCTTTTTATTTCTCTTGCCCCAAAAGAAGGATTATATCCAAGCTCAACAATCTTTTCTTTTAATTCTTGGGTTATAATAAATTCAATATTCTTTTCTTCAAGATTCTTACAAATATCCTTTAATAACAATTGGACTATATCTAAAAGATTTCCTTTAGTTAATGACTTAAAGAGAACAACCGCATCAAAACGATTTATAAATTCTGGACGAAACATTCCTTCTTTAAATAAATAATCTAGTAGATCTTCCTTTAGCTCATTCCAGTCACGGTTAGCTTTAATATTATCAAGTATCATGTTGGATCCGGCATTGCTAGTTGCAATGATAATTGAACTCTTAAAATCAACTCTCCTGCCCAGACCATCTGTAACATGTCCTTCATCTAATATTTGTAGGAATATATTTAATATATCGGGATGGGCTTTTTCTATTTCATCAAGCAATATTAGCGCAAATGGGTCTTCCTTAATTTTAGTAGTAAGTATTCCTTCATACTCCAAGGACCCGATTAATCTTGAAATATCGGATAAACTTTGAAATTCCGACATATCAATTCTAATCATTTTTTTAGTAGATCCAAAATAAACCTCGGCCAAAGCTTTTGCAGTTTCAGTTTTTCCCACTCCGGTAGGACCAAGAAAAAGAAAGCTACCCATGGGTCTTTTTCTACCACTAATCTCTGCGCGAGACCTTCTTAGCCCTGAAGCAATTTCGTTAACTGCCTCTTCCTGGTTTATAATTTTTTGATGAATAAGATCCTCGAGATTCATTAAAATCTCTTTCTCTTTCTCTTTCATTTCACCAACTGGTATATTAGTCTTTTGGGAAACTATCCACGCAATATGTTTTGGCAATAAAACTTTTTCTTTTTTTTGTGACAAATATATTACTGCCTCACCAAGGAGATCCATTGCCTTTTTAGGAAATGGCTTAGAGGGCATATACTTCGAGCAATAATCAACTATTGTTTTTAATGCAAGATAGGAAATGATAATATTATACTTATTCTCAAGACCCAAAGTCATTCGCTTTAAAATTCTTAAAGTATCTTCATTAGATATCTCTAAGACTTCTACTTTTTCAAAAAGTATTGACAAAGAACTATTCTCTATACTATTCCTATATCCTGCAGGATCAGTAATCCCAACAATTTGGAAATTAGCCGAAGATAAATATGATCCTAAAAGTCCGGATATATCTATTCTTCCAAGCTTTGAATCACCACCTATAAAATTATGAATGTCGCTAATAACTAAGATTATATTTCCCGAAGAAACAACTTCTTTAAAAATTGAATCTAGAACAGTTTCTGCCTCTTTATCGCTTTCTACAACTGCAAGTAAAGACGGGAGTTCAATCTCAACTATTCTTTTATAATTTATCCTGGAAAGACTTTCCCCAAAAAAACTTTTCCTAGCTAATTCAAAGATCATACTTTTACGACCGGTTCCCCCTTCTCCAATTAGGAGAACGTTATTGAATTCTTCTCGAGATAACTCCCGCTCCATAATCTTTATCTCCTCACTATGTCCAATGATTTCCGGAAAACCCTGTCTTTTAAATATTTTAGTCCAATCAGTTGAAAAACGATCTAGCATTAAGGAGTATCCTGATGCCCAATCTTTTGCTAATGACCCTCTTTTAACTAAATTTTTCCATTTCCAAAATTTAGAATCATATTCAACTTTATCCTTTATTCCATAAAGCCAAATAGTTAAACTCCTAAGATCTTCTTTTTCTATATTCTTGTCCTTAAATATCTCTCTCATTACCATGCAATGATCGGATAAGGAAACTATAACATCTCGAACACCGACTCTCTTGGCCCCCCTATTTATCGCCTCATTAATCGAATCTTCAATGATAGCTGCAAAGTCCGATGAATACTTACCACCTGAATTATCATCTAAATTAAATAATTTTAACAATGATTTCACTTCATTAATATTCAGCTCTAGTCTTGTGAAAATAAAATTAAGTTCTTTATTATCCTTTAAAAGAAAATATATAAAATCAGAGGTTTTTAAAGATCCTCTTCCTGCTTTTCTTAAAGCTTTATAGACAGCCCTGGCCACTTCAAGTTCCAAGAATCCAGCCAAATTAATATTATCTTGATTATCCAGGACTAGCGATATGTCTTGTTTAATTCTTGGAAATTTAATTTTATTCTTAAAAAATAATTTAATCTGCCAAAAAAATAGCAAAGAACTAAAAAAAAGAAACATTAATCCCAAAAGAAAAGTATCTGAATACCCTATTTCAAATCCAGATGAGCCAGATAATATAAAAGCCAGAAAGGTTAAAATAAAAAGAAAAAAAGAAATTCTTTTAAAAATATCTGCTTTTCCAAAGATTGGATTTTTTTCAAGCTTTATTGCTTTATAGATAGCCGCTTTCTTTAAATTAAAATTATTCTTAGTCAGCTCCATTCTTAAAAAATTAAATTAACTCCGATCATAAATAAAATTATCGTAATGAAAGGGATGGTTATCCATAAAATTAAAAAGAAGAGGCCAGAAAAAAATAAAACCACTTCAATAATTAATCCTAGTAATATTAAAAAAATTCTAACTATCGCACCGATGGATCTAGAGAATAAATTAGAAATAGCGGCTTCAAAATATTTCCAAAAACTAAATCCTCTTCCGTAATGCCATCTCGTCTTATGCCAATAAGAAAAAAGTGTTCTAACAAGAAATGGAATAGAAAAAAAATACATATTAAAACGCAAGAAATTAATCCAAGCCCTTATAATTCCCTTGGGAGTATCAATGAAATACCACTCTATCCAGAGGGATAATATATTCCTTTTTTGAACAGCTTCTTTCATAAAATTATTATACAATATTTAAAGTAATTTAAAAACAAAAAGAATCCATTGACAAGAATTTATCTTTTCTTATAATAACGCTTGCAAATGAAAAGGTCGGTGTTACGCATCAAATGTTTTTATTAAAAATAACCCCGCCAATGTTCTTGGAACATTATAGGGATAAAAAAATATGATTCTTGATAAAGAATTAAATTCGTTTGTAAGTGAAGATGAAGAAGAAGTGATTAGTGATGACTTTGAAGAAGATGACTTCGAAGATGACGACGATGAAGATGACGACGATGAAGATAAAGATTTAGGCGTCGACGACGAAGAGTAAAAAAATTAAAAGATAAAACCCCGTAAAATTTACGGGGTTTTATCTTTACTTAATTATAGAGAAATCAGTGAATTCTCTAAGATATTCCTCTTCATAGAATTCCAATTTATCAACTCTGGAGCGAGCAGATCCTTTCTTTAATTTTTCTAAAAATTTATCTAATTTATTGCTATTCCCTTCTACTAATACCTCTACCCTTCCATCAGAAAGATTCTTAGTCCATCCAGTTAAGTTAATAATTTCAGCTTCTTTTTGTTATCACCCATATCTATTCTTGGAAAATTTATCTTAGGTATATTTATTTTTGCCAACTCTTTATCTTTCTATTTAAACTAATATTGGGGCATTTATATATTTTTTCATTTAAATTAATAATATACGAAATAAAATAAAAGAGCTATTTGTCTAATTCTAGTAAAAAGATTATAATAGCAATCGTTGAAACTATGCAAATATTTGAATTTCAATTTAATCCAAGAATAAAAGATCGTAAGATAGAAACTTTATCTTATCAACCCAAAAAGGAACCTGAAAAAAATCTGGGAGATCTTTATATTCTTGGAGAATTACGAAACTCTTTACCAGGAATTGATAGTTTGTTGACTGAAATAATAAAGATTATCAAAAAAACCTACTATTCGACCGAATCAATCTCTTCAGAAGAAGCACTAAGGAAATCACTCAAAAAAGTGAATGATTTTTTGACTAATGAAATATCAAAGAATAATGTTAATTGGCTCGGAAACCTCAATTTATCAATAATAACGCTTCGTGATAATGAGGTTAATATAACAAAAATCGGTGATATTAAGATCAACTTAATAAAGTACCATGAAGTTATTGAATTAAGTAGGGAAATAGATGAAAAAAAAGACCAAGGAAGCGAATATGCTCGCCCAATAGTTTTTGAAAATATAGTTTCGGGAAGGATAAATAAGGGAGACAGGGTATCAGTTCTGACAAAAGATGTTTATGATTTTTTTGAAAAGAAAGGATTAATTAAGGAATTATCCAACTTCCCATTTTTAGATAAAAAAATAGTTGAAGAATTAGTTGGATCCATAAAAAAAGACTTCCTAAAAATATCTGGTGCTTTTTTCTTATTAGATACCAAGGGTGCCCCCAATGGAAAGATTTCAAAAAGCAAACCGGAAAAAGAAGTTGATTTTTCAATGAAAGAAGTTCATTCTTCGGTGATAAAATTATTTTCAAAAAAAGAAAGAAGGAAGAAAGTGGTGGCAAAAATAAATATACCTAAGATAAATTTTCCAAGAATAGATATGGGTGATAACAAAAAGAAGGGATTAGTACTATTATTAATCTTAATAATTATCCTAATTATGGGTGCTCTCATATTTCAAAAAGAAGAAACGTCAAGAATAAGAGATGGGGATTTAATTATTGAAAATATTATTAAATCAAATATTAAAGAAGCTCAAAGACTAACATCCTTAAACAGAAGAGATGAAGCCTTTTCTCTTCTAAGGGATTCCCTAAAAGAATTATCAGACTTTTCACATCCGGAAGCTAATAATCTGAAGCTAGAAATTGAAGAATATCTGAAGGAATTGAGCATGCTGACTCAAATTGAAGACCCTGAACTTGTTCACAGGTTTGAACTCCGAGACTTTGTGCCCCAAAAGATAATTCACTATAGGAATAAACTATATCTCTTTACACCCTTTTCTAAAGAAATAGTTGAAATTGACTTATCTAATAATGAAAGAAGAAATTTATCAACAGAACTTGAGGGAGAAAGAGGAATAGACTCTGCTTCCATTGTAAGTAATCAGCTTGTATTCTTCTCAAAACCAAACGATCTTTTTGTTTTAAGAAATGAAAATCTAAACCATTTAGCTTCTTTGAAAATAAGTTCGCCCAAAATAGAATTGGTTAATTTCTCATCCTTTGGACCAAATATGTACTTTCTAGACTCAGAAACTAAAGAAGTAATTAGATATCAAGGAGTATCTTCATCCCCTCAAAACTGGATTAGCTCTTATACAAAAAAACCGACCGACATTAAATCAATGTCGGTTGATGGGTACGTCTGGATTTTAAATAAAGATAATACTATCTGGAGATATTATGCCGGAAGTTTCAATAAAGATTTTAATCTCAACATTTATCCATTCCCTAAAAGTATCTCACAAATATTTACCTTCTCTAATTTGCCCTACATCTACCTCTTGGAGCCCGCTCATAATAGAATTATTGTAACGAACAAAAGGGGTGATATTGTTAAACAAGTCCAGAGTGATAAATTTAATAATTTAACTCACTTCACGGTTTCTTTAAACGGAAAAGAAATTTATCTCTTAAACAATATGGAAGTTTTTAAAATAGAACTATTTTAATTCTATTTGAGCACCAGCAGCTTCAAATTTCTTCTTCATCTCTTCAGCATCTTCTTTCTTAACTGCTTCTGCGATAACTTGAGGAGCACTTACTGCTTCGTCAACAAGGTCTTTCGCTTCTTTTAGTCCCTTTCCGGTAAGGTCTCTTACTACTTTAATAACTTCAATTTTCTTTTCTCCAATTCCCTTTAGAACAACATCATACTCACTCTTTTCTTCAGCTTCAGCACCACCATCTACGGCTGGAGCAGCTACTGCAGCAACCATTGGAGCAGATGCTGATACACCAAACTTTTCTTCTAACACTTTTACTAGCTCAGAAAGATCAAGAACTGACATCTTTTCAATCTCCCCAACTATTTTTTCAAACTTAGCGGGAACTTCAACTTTCTTTTCATCTTTTTTTTCTTCTGTCATATTTTTTTATTATCACCTTGTGATTATATTTCCCAAGGATCTAAATATTAATTATTTATTATCTCTTATTGCACCAAGTGCGTAAACTAAACCTCTGATGTTTCCTTGAAGGACATTAACAAACCCCGATACTGGTGCTTGAATTCCTCTAACAACTCTTACAAGGATTTCTTCTCTTGATGGTAACTTAGCAAGTGCTACCATATCCTCCCCTGTCCTTAACTCTTTCTCTATTATTCCACCAATAATCTTAATCTCCGGCTTTGAATTGGAAAGATTGTGAATAACTTTAGCTGGAATAATTTCATCAACAAACCCAAAAACAATTCCAAGCTCATCTTTGATATTACTCAAATCAATCTCTATCCCCTTATTCTTAAAAGCTATATTAGCTAAGCTCTTCTTCGCGACTGTAATATTTGAGTCTTTACTTTTTAACTCGGATCTAAGTCCCACGAAATCGCCTGCTTTAAGCCCTTTAAAGTTAATAAAGACCGCTGCTTTTTGCCTATCTATCTTCTCCTCTAAATCTTTTATGATCTCCTCTTTTCTTTTTTTGGTTAAAGGCATATTTTAATGGTTAATAATAAAAAACTGCGAGAAACCCGCAGACAAATAAGAAATTACAAAATTAATATTGAATTACTTACCTCGAGAGGATTTATTTCCCGAAGGAAACCTCTTGTCTACGGTATTTACATACTAACTTCTTCCACTGTTTATGTCAATGCCTCAAATATTTTCAAGCCAAAATCTTTAGCAAAATCAGGACCTTTAGAAGTAATAATATTATCGTCTAGAACAACACCGCTATCTTCAAATATAGCTCCGTTTTCCTCCAATATATCAATAGCACTCTTATCTAATGGCTTTGACCAAACTGTCGCCTTCTTACCCTCTAAGACCCCTGCTTTGGCCAAAATAACAGGGCTAATACATATTGCTGCTATTAATTTGTTCTTAGAATGAGCTTCCTGAATTAATTGATAAGAATCTTCATTATCTAAGTGCTTTAAACATCCTGGACCACCAGCAAAAACCAATGCATCAATCTTTTCTATATTAAGATCTTTAATCTTTTTATTTATAGTTACTTCTCCCCCATCAGCACCTATAGCTTTACCAGTCTCACTACTTACGGTCATTATTCTAAATCCTTTTGATTTTAATATTTCTTTTGGAACAAAATATTCTTCGTCTCTAAAGTCTTGAAAAGAAATAACAAAAACTATTTTCATAATCATCTTAAATATTTATTTTTAGCAATATTGTGCTCTTCTAAGTTTCTGCTAAAAACCGTTTCTCCGTCTGGTTTTGAAAGATAAAAAAGGTATTCATTTGGATCTGGGTAAATGGCTGCCTTTATACTATTAATACCAGGATTAGATATTGGAGCGATGGGAAGTCCTCTATGAAGATAAGTGTTATATGGAGAATCAATTCTAGTTTCTTGAATTGATATCCTTGTTGTATTCTTGCCGGTAATAAAAGCAATTGTCGCATCAACCTGTAAAGGCATTCCGATTTCTAGCCTTCTCCAAAGCAATCCAGAAACTTTCCGCATATCCTCATAAGTCCTTACCTCTTTTTCAATAAGGGAAGCCATAATAATAATATCAAATATTGACTTATTTTGACTAGCTATTGCTGACCTTAATTCGGCGGTTATCTTTTTGTCAAAATTAGATAACATCATTTCTATTATCTCTCTTTCAGTGGATCCGTAAGGAATCAAATAAGTGTCAGGGAAAAGATATCCTTCTAAAGATAAATTATCTAGATCTTCGGTTATAAAAGAGTACTTCTCTTTGAAAAGATGAGGTGAATTCGCTAATTCAAGAAATAATTTTTTATCGGCAATGCCAAGTTCGCTTAGATATTTGGCCATATCTGTTATCTTCCATCCTTCAATTATGGTTATTCTTCTCTGATGAACATCGCCCGAAGAAATCTTTTTGACAATATCCGGTATGGTTAATTTTGGCCCTATTAGATATGTACCAGCTTGAAGGCTACCATAATCACCAGAAACAAAGAGATAAAGATTAAAAAATAATGAATTCTTGATAATTCCGCTTTCCTCTAATCTCCTACTAATAACTCTCCAGCTTTCTCCGTGGGGAATGGTAAAGATTATTTCTTGAGAATTAATTCCTGTTGCTATATAGACAGATGAATAAACCCAAAGAGACACAAACAATAACAACACCCCAAATATAGCTATTAAAATGATTATTTTTTTCTTCATTTTTTAAAAATATATCCAAAATTCCTTAGATACATCAAAGACGGATATTTCTGTATTATTTCTCTATCCCTATTTTTTACAAGACGCAGTTATAAATCTTTTTATCTTCTCTTTTAACGGAAGGTGATCAATTATTATAACACCGTTTAAATGATCTAATTCGTGTTGAAAGATTCTAGCTTCCATTCCCTTTAGGTTCAACTCAATTCTCTGACCTTCTTTTCCCCACCCCTTCACGCTTAACTTAGTGGCTCTTCTAACAGGCTGGTAATACTCCGGGACACTAAGACAACCCTCTTCCATCACATCTGTTTCTATCCCTTTTTTTATAATAACAGGATTTATCAAAGACAAAATCTCTTCATCAAATTGAATTAAAATAATTCTTTTAAAGTGTCCGACTTGAGGAGCAGCAAGGCCTATTCCATTATTTTCAATCATTGTCTCCATCATATCAGAAATAAGGGACTTCACCTCTTCATTAACTTCCTTAACTTCTTCAGATTTCTTTCTTAGGAATTTTAGATCTTTTTTAATATCTAAAGTCATATATAAAGAGCGGGGGTGCAAGGATTCGAACCTAGACTAACGGTTTTGGAGACCGTTGTGCTACCATTGACACCACACCCCCGTTTTACTATTTCTTAGTTTCCTTATGATCTTTATGAGCACGGCACCACTTGCAAAACTTCTTAAGTTCTAGTTTTGAATCAGGAACTGTTCCCTTTGATTTCTTAAGAAGATAATTAATTCTTTTGCATATAGAACACTGAAATTTTACGTATGATTTTTTCTTTGTTTTTGTAGCCATAATATTGTTTTTTATCTTGAGCCGAGACCGGGATTTGAACCCGGGACCCCTTCCTTACCATGGAAGTGCTCTACCACTGAGCTATCTCGGCGCCCCCAAAGTATTGTGGGTAGGGAGGGATTCGAACCCCCGTAGCCCGAAGGCGCTTGGTTTACAGCCAAGAGCGATTGTCCACTCTGCCACCTACCCGAACGGGGTTATATTAACACAAAAAAATTATTTTTCAATAACCTTGTATCGAATCTTCTTATAAATCTCACCAGCCCACAAAACTAACGAAGAAGCTAATACTATAGGAATGACCTCTTGGTATCCTAAAGCCCCAAAATTAAAAATTGGCTGCAGGTAATATATAGCAATTACCTGAAGAATTATTGTAGATCCCAAGGAATAAGCAAGATATTTGTTAGAAAAAAGGCCGATCTCAAAAATTGACTGAGTCATCGATCGCATATTTAATACATTAAATAACTGAGTAGACGCTATAGCCAGAAAGGCTGCTGTTCTAGCTTTATTAATGTCTCCATTAATATTTAAATGATAAGAAAAGAATAACAAGGTAATAGTTGTCATTATTATCGTCAACATAATCAAAAAAGGAATAATCTCTTTTGATAATATATTCTCATTCTTTTTTCGCGGAGGACCATCTAAAACATCGCCGTGTCCGGGCTCAGAAGCTAAAGTAAATCCTGCGACTCCACCTGTCACTAAATTAAGCCAAAGAATCTGAGTTGGTAAAAGCGGTAGTAATGCTTGTCCTTCAAAACTAAAAAGAAGTAAAGCCGCGATTAATGTCGCATATTGAGCGAAACTAGTTGTAATAAGGAAAGTGCTAGCCTGTCGAGTATTAATGAAAATTATTCGACCCTCTTCAATAGCATTTATAATTGATGCAAAATTATCATCTGCTAAAATAATTTCACTAGATTCTCTGGCTACATCAGTTCCTGTAATACCCATTGAAATGCCTATGTCTGCTTTTTTAAGCGATGGAGCGTCGTTAACTCCGTCTCCAGTCATAGCAACAATCTCACCTTTTTCTTGAAGTATCTCAGCAATTTTTAATTTCATCGATGGAGTTAAGCGAGAAAAAACATTAACATCACTAACTACTTTCTTAAATTGCTTATCTGACATTTCTAAAAGTTCAGGCTCTGAAAAAGCCTCTGATCCCTCATCAGCAATACCCACTTCCTTTGCTATTGCAAGAGCAGTACCCTTGTGATCTCCTGTTGTCATAATAACTCTAATTCCAGCATTTCTAGCTTTAAATACCGATTCCCTTGCCTCTTCTCTCGGGGGATCAATAATTCCAACAACTCCCACAAAGACCATTTCGTTGACTAATTTATCAGTAAGAGAACCATGCTTTAAAGGAAGAACCTTGTATGACATAGCGATAGTCCTCATGGCCTTACTGGTCATTTCTTCTATCTTTTTTGAAATAATTTTCCTTTCTTTTTCTGTTAATTTTATTTTACCATCCTTTGATAAATAGTGAGTTGATCTTTCTAAAATTGATTCTGGGGCACCAACTGCATACAACTCCTCCTTACTATCGCTTCTAATCATTGATACTAACGATGCCCTATACTTTAATTCTGAACTAAACGGCATATCATCTATCTTTTTTTCACCCATAGCATCACCTTTCAATCCTGCTTTTTCAGCCAAAACTACTAGGGACCCCTCCGTCGGGTCTCCTATAATCTTGTACCGAGAATCTTCCTGGATTAATTTTGCATTATTACAAATTGCTGAAATGTGAAGTAATCTGTCTAAAACCGGCTCTTCAAGTGGCGACAAGTTACATGCATCTCGACAAAAACTTCCTTTTGGTTCCCATCCATTACCTGTAACTTCAACATTATCTTCTTTAACAAAAACTATCTCTCTTACATTCATTGTATTTCTTGTAAGGGTTCCGGTTTTATCAGTCATAATAACGGTCGTCACGCCAAGCGTTTCAGCGGCCGGAAGTCTACGGATAATCACATTCTTTTTAGCCATTCTGGTCGTCCCTAACGCTAAAACCATAATAAGAATGGCTGGTAATCCTTCCGGTATGCCCGATACCAAAGATGCGATTGTAAAGAATAATATTTCTTCAAGTTCAATGCCTTTAACATAAAACCCGACTATAAAAGTAATAATAGCCCCAATTATAGCTATTATTCCCATTTGCTTTGCAAGGATACTAGTCTTTTTTTCAAAGTGGCTTCTTTCTTTTTTTATAACTCCAATATCTTTTGCTATAGAGCCAAATGCAGTTTCTTCTCCAGTACTAACCACAATAGCCCTACATTGACCTCCGGCCACAAAAGTTCCCATCCAAATCATATTACTCCTATCTGCTAGGGAAACTCCTGCGTCCAATACATCAATCTTTTTATTGGTTGGATTTGATTCACCCGTTAAGGATGATTCAACGGTACGAAAATTCTTTAATTCAAAGATCCTGGCATCAACAGGTATTCGATCCCCCTCCCCAACTTCAATAATATCTCCTGGAACCAAAAGCTTTGAATCTATTTTTTTAAACACCCCGTCTCGATAAACTTTAGCCGATAAAACAACCATTTGGCTTAATGCCTGAACAGCTTTCTCGGCTCTATATTCTTGTATAAATCCCATAATGGAATTTACAACGACTATGAACAATATTACGTAAGTATCTATCATCTTTTCGTAATACCAGGTCAAAGCAGCAGCAAAAAGAAGAATATAAATTAGAATACTATGAAACTGTTTTAGGAATATAAAAAATGGATGAGTCCCCTCCTTTTTAGATATTTCATTGGGACCGAATTCCTCCAATCGTTTATTTGCTTCTTTTTCTGAAAGGCCATTCTTATTAGATGAAAAAATTTCAAAAACTTCATCTATAGATCTTGCATGGTAATTTATTTCAATGTTTTCTTTATTCATCTTTAAATTATTTTAATTGTTTGTTTAAAAAATTACTCCCTTCTCCTTACGCCATTTATCAATTTTCTTATGATCGCCCAGAAGAAGATCTTCGGAAGCCTGCCATTTTAATTTTGATGATGAACTTATTTTCTTCCCCCTTATCTTAATTTCCTTTTTGCCCATATTTTTTAAGGCTTTACCAGGTTCAAAAATAGCCGGACGAGTATAATGAGGATATTCAATAAAACTCTTACCCTTATTTCTCAATCTTTCTCCTAAGAATTCATCTTTTCCTATAACTCCCGGAACAAGACGAGAAACTGTTTCAATCACTATCATGGCTGGCAATTCCCCTCCCATCAAAATATAATCTCCTACTGAAACTACTTTATCAGCCACATTGTCTAAAACTCTTTCATCAATTCCCTCATATCTACCACAGACCATAACTAACTGATCTAATTTTGAAAATTCGTGAGCCATAGATTGATTAAACTTTTCTCCCCGAGGAGAAAAAACAATCACTTTAGATTTTTTTCCTTTCTTAATATCAGAAACTGCTTTGAATATAGGATCTACTTTCATTACCATTCCTAATCCTCCCCCAAAAGGCTTATCATCAACGGTCTTATGCTTATCGTCTGACCAACTTCTTAAATTATAAATATTAATATCAATAATCCTTTTTTTCCTCGCTCGCAATATTAAACTCTCCTCTTTATAAGAGGTGAATATATCGGGAAATATTGTTATTACATCAAAATTCATCTTCAAAAAAAGAAGCCGTACTAATAATATAGCACGGCTCCGCAGTCTTTGTAAAACTTTTTAAAGATTTAAATCCTCCAAATTGGTACTAGAAGATGGAACTGGCTCACTGGCTTGCCCACCAACTGGTTCCTCTATTTTCAAGTTCACTCTTGCTTGATTCTTTAAGCCAATTATCCTCACCAGGTTTCTAATCGCTTTGGCGGTTGTTCCAGCCCTTCCGATGATTTGACCCATATCTTTGGGGTTCACCATAAGAGATAGTAATACGCCCATCTCATCTACCTTGCGATTAACTTTAACATCACCTGGATGATCAACTAAAGCTTTCACAATGTATTCAAGGAAGTCTTGATCGGGAGTTTGGTTCGTCATAGTAATCCCTGTTTTTAAATTTCATCCAATCGCATAGTAGCTCGACCTTCCAATACTTAAAACATTAAGTAATTGAAAGCTACTAGCTTAGTATTAATATTTTTTTAAAAAAAGTCAACTACTGATAGACTCTGCTTCTTTTTCTTCAATAACTACTTCCTCTTTTTTAATTTCGGGCTTTTCTTGAACTAACTTTTCTTTCTTCTCTACTATTTTGTGTTTAGGAGCTTTCTGCCCTTGAATGATTCCCCCTTTTATTAAAAGATTACGAACAGTGTCTGATGGTTTTGCTCCCTTACTAATCCAGTGTAAAACCTTATCTTTATCAATTCTGTTTTCCTTTGTAATGGGATTATGGAAACCAACTTCATCAATAAATCTACCCGCTGTTGGTGGATTCTTTTTATCTGTAACTACAATCTTAAAAACCGGTTGTTTCTTTTTCCCTATTCTCAGGAATCTTATGGTAATCATTTCTTTTAATTTAAAATAATTAATTATTATTATGCCATCTCTTTATTATTAGAGCATTCTTGGCTGCCTCTTCTTCTCCTTCTTGTTTTGATAATCCCTTACCCTCTGCTATGAGATCATCTCCTATGAAAACTCCCACTCTAAATGTTTTCTTGTGATCTGGCCCCCATTCTTCTAAAACCTTGTAACAAGGGGTAATGGATTCTCTACTCTGAGATTCTTCTTGCAACTTAGACTTTGCATCTTTGAAAAGTCCTAATTTTATAATCTCAGTTAATCTAGGCATCAAATGGCTCTCAGTGAATTTTTTACATAAATCATATCCCCCGTCAAGATAGATAGCTCCAATCAAGGCTTCAAAAGTATTCGCTAGGATTGATTGTTTGGTTCTTCCAGCTGATTTTGATTCTCCCTTTGAAAGCAAAAGAAATTCGCTAAGACCTAATTTTTTACTAACTTCAAATAATATTTTTGTATTAACTAATGCCGCTCTCCAGCTAGTTAATTCTCCTTCAGTTTTTTTGGAATACTGAATGTACAAGCTTTCGGTAACGATAAGTTCTAAAACAGCGTCTCCTAAAAATTCTAACCTCTCATTATGTCCTAAATAGAAATTAGGATTTTCGTTTAGATAAGATCTATGACAAAGCGCTTGAGCTAAAAGATCCTTATTCTTAAAATTAATTCCTATTCTTTCTTCAAGGTTAGAAAAGTCCTTCATGGTTATTTCTGATTATCATCTATTTTCTCTTTCATTTCCCTATAAACTGTTCCTAATACTCCGTTTACAAATCTTCCCGAACTCTCTCCTCCAAAGTTTTTCGCTAACTCGACAGATTCATTTATTGCTACTTTTGGTGGGACCTCATCTTGATTCCCGAATATAAGTTCAAAGAGTCCAATCCTTAAAATATTCCTATCAACCATTGCAATCTGATCTATGGGCCATTCAGGTGCAACTATCTTTATAATATCATCTATCCTCTCTAAATTCTCTGTTACCCCCTTAACAAGATCGCCGACAAACTTTTTCTCTTCTAAACCCGGTCCAAATTCTTCCACATTTCTTTCTACAAACTGCTCTAAGTTACCATCTTTTTTGCCATAAAAATCCCATTCATAGAGAGATTGCAGAACTATTGATCGTGATAAGTGCCTGGATGCCATAAAAGAGCAACTTGGTTATTTTTTGGACAATTCTTCCATGCTCAAATCCTTTTTTACTTTTTTACCGTCTTGGATTTCTTTTTTCTTAAGCTTCTTTTCCTTCCTATCTAATTTTTTCAAAACATCTATCACTTCCCTGCCTTTATAGTATCCGCAATTAGCGCAGATTCTATGAGGCATAGTTTCTTTCCCACACTTCTGACAAGTTCCAAGTCCTGGTTTTGTAAGAAAGATGTGCATCCTTCGTTTATCGCGTCTGGATTTAGTATGACGCTTTTTTGGTACGGCCATAATTCAATTTAAATAATTTTATAATCACTTCCAAGTATTAAAGTTGCAAGGAATACTATCATAGAAAATCTATTTTTACAATATCTTTACACTAAAACTTCTTCTATGAATATCACAAAAGCCAATTCTTTTTATTACTTCTATGTGATCCCTTGTTCCATACCCCTTGTTTTTATCAAATCTATATTCTAAATAATCTTTTGAACAATCAACCATATGCCTGTCACGAAACACTTTTGCAATAATACTTGCGATTTTACAAGACAAAATGGTTTCGTCTCCTTTTATAATCGAATGTTCAGTTAATCTAGTATCCAAGCCAAAATTACCATCTATAACCAATTGCCGAGCTTTTAGGGATTCTTTCTTTTCAAGGTTATGTAATGCCTCTCTCATCGCCATTTTAGTAGCATTCAATATATTAACCCTATCTATTTCTGTATGCGAAATAGATCCTATCCCCCATCCTATCGCAGGATGATTAATAAATGAACTGTAAAACTTTTCTCTTTTAATTTCAGACATTCTTTTTGAATCCCGAATATCTAATCCCTTGAAAATAGAAAAATCCCTAATGAAAACAGCTGCCGCGACTACTGGGCCAGCCAATGAACCTCTCCCCACCTCATCCAGCCCCACAACAACATCACTTCTGTTTTTCATCAAGCTTTTTTCAAAGCAAAAATTATCATTCATAACATCTTCCTTTTTTACCAATATTACCCTATAATACAGAGATAGTCTACACCATAAATATTATATACGCTTCGATTATAATGAAAGAATTTCAACAAAAAGTAATATTACAGCAAGATATTGAAAAAGAGATAAGAGAGGCTGAATTTGAAAAACGCGTTGCAGATTTTTCATATAAGACCATCCAAGAATTGAATCTATCCAATAGAGAGATAAAGTGTGGGCTCAATTTTAAAAATTCAGTCTTCTTGGGAAGTGTTTATCTTGGAAAAACTTCCATAAATGGAGACCTAATTCTTGATGGAGCAGTAGTTAATAACACTCTCTATCTCGGAGAAGTAAAGGTATCTGGCAGTATCTCGGGAACTAAGGTTACAATTAAAAATTCTCTTAACATAGTCAAAGGTCAAGTCGAAAACGACCTAAGCTTTGAAAAATCAAATATCCAAGGATTTTTGAGTTTAAATAAATCAACGATAAAGGGTTTATTAAAATTAAATGGAATAAAGATTATAAGCATGGAAACTTATAGTGGTACTGTTTGCGGAGACCTCTTTCTTCAAGAAGCAGAAATTGGAAAAGGAATTGATCTTGAATGGGCCTATATTTCAGGGCTTGCTGATTTTCAAAAAATGAATCTTTGGGGTTATTTCAATCTTTTTAATGCAAAAATAGGAGAAACCCTGATTATGAAAGAGAGTCGCATAAAAGGTGAGATAATATTTGAAGGATTGGAATATAACAGAATAATTGATTAGTTGTTAGAAAAACGCTACGCTAAAAATTATGGATTTTACTCACCTACATGTTCACTCACATTATTCTCTGCTAGATGGTTTATCAAAAATTGATGAACTTTTAGACTATGTAAAAGAATCGGGCATGGATTCAATCGCCCTAACTGATCACGGCGTCCTATACGGAGCCGTTGAATTTGTTAAGAAAGCTAAAGAAAAAGGGGTCAAGCCGATAATAGGCTGTGAAGTCTATGTGGCCTTAGAATCCATGGACCAAAAAAGACCCAATATTGATGACAAAAGACATCATTTGGTTTTGTTAGTTAAAAATGATAAGGGTTATCAAAACTTAGTAAAATTAGTTAGTAAAGCTAATCTCGAAGGATATTACTATAAACCTCGTGTCGATGAAGATTTATTGGAAAAATATTCCGAAGGCCTTATTGCACTCTCAGCTTGCATACAAGGAAAAATTCCCCGACTAGTAATTAATAACAAAATTAAAGAAGCAGAAGAAACCGCTTTAAAATATCAAAGAATATTCGGAAAAGGAAACTTTTATCTTGAACTACAAAGTCATCCTAATATAAAAGAACAAGTAATCGCTAATAAAGGATTAATAGAAATATCAAAAAGAACCGGGATACCTCTTGTTGCTACAAATGATTGCCACTATCTAAGAAAAGAAGACTTAGAAGCTCAAGATGTTTTGATGTTAATAAATACTGGTGCGAAATTAAATGATCCGGAAAGATTAACCATGAAAGACAACGACTTCTCGGTTAAGTCACCCGAAGAAATGGCAGATAATTTTAAAGATGTTCCCGAAGCAATTAAGAATACACAGAAAATAAAAGACCTATGTAATTTTGAATTCAAATTTGACGAAACAAAATTACCATCATTCCCCCTTCCTGAAAAAAAAGAATACAATGAATATCTTAGAGAGCTTTGCCTAGAAGGAATGAAAGGTAAATGCGAAGAACATCTTCCCGAAAAAGTAATGGAAAGACTTGATTATGAATTAGAAGTTATTAAAAAAACCGGCTTTGCTTCATACTTCCTAATTGTCCAAGACTTAGTTAATTGGGCTAAGAATAATAAAATAATAGTGGGGCCAGGAAGAGGATCGGTAGGAGGATCATTAGTCGCCTATTTACTAAATATTACTGATATAGATCCGCTTAAATATGATCTACTATTTGAAAGATTTTTAAATCCAGAAAGAATATCAATGCCTGATATTGATCTTGATTTTGCCGATAGAAGAAGAGATGAGGTAATCCACTATGTTGCTGATAAATACGGACACGATAAAGTCGCTCAAATTATTACTTTTGGAACAATGGCTGCTCGAGCTGTAATAAGAGATGTGGGAAGAGCCCTTAATTATTCATATTTATACTGTGATTTAATGGCTAAAATGGTCCCCTTTGGATTATCACTATCTGAAACATTGGAAAATGTTTCTGAGTTTAAAGAACTCTACGATAATGATTCCAAAGCAAAAGAACTAATCGATATAGCCAAGAAACTAGAAGGTGTGGCAAGACATGCCTCTACTCATGCCTGTGGAGTGGTAATCTCTAAGGATCCATTAGACGAAATTGTTCCGTTGCAACACCCCAGTCAAAATGAAGATGGCATTGTCACTCAATATGAAATGAAATCAATTGAAAGTCTTGGATTGCTTAAAATGGATTTTTTGGGACTTAAAAACCTGACTATCATTGAAGATACTTTAGCGAAGATATATGTCATAAGAGGAGAAAAAATTAATATAGGAAAAATTCCTCTAGATAATAAAAAGACCTATGACATTCTAAAGAAAGGAGAAACCATTGGTATTTTTCAATTAGAATCGGGAGGAATGCAAAGATATTTAAAACAATTAAAACCAACTGAATTTGAAGATATTATTGCTATATTAGCTTTGTATCGGCCCGGTCCAATGGAGCTGATCCCTGACTATATCGCAAGAAAAAATAAAGAAAAAAGAGTTGAATATATCCATCCTAAATTAAAACCAATACTTGAAAAAACATATTCTATCCCCATCTATCAAGAACAAATAATGAGAATTGCTCAAGATCTTGCAGGCTTTTCATTGGCTGAAGCTGATGTATTAAGAAAGGCGATGGGTAAAAAAAACAGAGAGCTCTTGATGAAACAAAAAGACAAGTTCATTAATGGTGCTACAGAAAATGGTGTACAAAAAGAAGTCGCTAAACAAGTATGGGAATGGATAATGCCCTTTGCTAGCTATGGTTTCAATAAAAGCCACTCGGCAGGATATGCCACTATCGCTTACCAAACAGCATACCTTAAGACGCATTACCCTTGTGAATTTATGTCATCTCTTCTAACTTCAGATAGAAAAGATATTGAAAGAATTTCTTTCCTTATCGAGGAATGCAAAAGAATGAAGATTGAAGTACTCCCTCCTGACATAAATGAAAGCTATGTATTCTTCAGTGTGGTTCCAAACAAAAAACAGATTCGCTTTGGTCTTGCGGCAATTAAAAATGTTGGGATGGCGATTACGGAAGCAATAGTTAAGGAAAGAAAAAAGAATGGTCACTTTAAATCATTGAATGATTTTATTAATAGAGTTAAAACTAAAAATTTAAACAAAAAGTCTCTTGAGAACTTAACTAAGGCTGGAGTTTTTGATTCGATGATGGACAGGAATAAAATATTATCTAATATCAATATTATTCTTGAAAGAGCCAGAGAGTTAAATAAGAATAAATTGAATGGTCAATCTACCCTTTTCGCTAAAAGTAGTTTTAGTAAAGAAGAAATTAATCTAGAAAATGTGCCATTGGCTTTAAGAAGCGATAAGCTAAGATGGGAAAAGGAATTACTTGGTCTTTTTGTAACCAGCCATCCCCTAGATGATTTCCGAGCTGTGCTAGGAAAAGGATCAACATCCTTAGTTGATGCCAAGAAATCAATATCTGGACAAAAGATTAGAGTTGGTGGAATTATTTCTGGAGTTAAAAAAATAATTACAAAATCTGGCAAACCAATGCTTTTTGTCAGCCTTGAAGATTTGACTGATAAAATTGAGATTATAGTTTTCTCAACTACTATGAAAAAAAATCTTTCTGTATTTGAAGAAAATAAGATTGCCTTTATAACTGGCAAAATAGATCATAGAGATGGTACTCCAAAAATAATTTGTGACCAAGCGGAAGAAATATTGGAAAATTAAAAAAAGATATGTCTGAAATATCCAAACAAACAAAAAAGCTCATTGAGCAATACAAAAAGTGGCACTATTCATTAGAGCCAAAAGAAGGTATCACAACCGTTCATGTTGATGAAGTCGCTTCACGAGTAGCTGCTTTTTATGAAAAAATAAGAGAGTTTATTGACTGGAAAGAAGAGCATCTTCTTAAAAAAGGTGTCATTGAGCGAAATCTACGAAGAAGAATGCTACCTCATATAAATCTCAGTGCGGGAGAGTTTATTAAAATATATATATCCGCTGAACCTCTTGTTTTGGAGCTAATCAGATCTGGTCATTTTCCAAATAATTCAATTGAAGAACTGAAGATAAAAGAAGTCCAAAGAGTAATAGATAAATATATTCAAATTCTTAATAACAGCCCAGCCGATAAAAATGATTCACGCTTAAACCTATATCAATGGATTTCATCAATAGCTGCTTGCGAGATTGAAGAAATACTATCACCTTCTATAAAAGAAAGGGCTCTGATGGAGCATATGTACGAGCAGATGAAGACTAAAATAAAATTAAGTAAGGATCAGCAAATATCAGAAGAGGAAAAAAATATTCAAATTTTCGTAAGTATCCAAAAAGCTTTATTTGACCTTGATTATTCAGTCATCAGTTATCATTTAATAAAATATAAATTCCCAAATTGGTCCAATTTATCTCCCGAATATATTAATATTGTTGCTTCTGGGATATACGATATTAAAAATGGAATAGACGCTAATCTTAATCACCCTTTAGCAGGAAAGATAAACAATATCTGTCAAAGATATAATACGCCCTATTTTATACTTGATGATATTATTTCCGAAGACCCACTGGGAGCCGAAGAAAAAATGATGGATCCTAAAAAATTAGAATCCTTAATTAAAGAAAAATATAATAAAAGAGTTAAGAATCTTAGAATTAAAATCAGAAGAGCTGCTTTCTATTCAATTATCTCTATTTTTATAACAGATATATTATTCCTATTTACTATAGAAATACAACTGACTAGATATTTTGGCCAATTCACAATGACCTCTACCCTAGTCAATATCTTTGTTCCAACAATGCTCATGGCCTTTTTGGCATTAACCGTAAAGGATCCGCCAAAAGGAAATATAGAGAAAGTTATCATGGAAACTATAAAAATAGCTTACGAGAGAGAAAAGAAAGAAACTTATGACATTAAGTCTTTCAGAAAAAGGGGGCCGATATTTGGACTCATAATAACTGCTGTATATTTACTTAGTACCCTTGCATCTATTGGAGTTATAGTTTGGGGACTTAATAAAATAAACTTCCCTCCATTTTCTTATCCAATATTTATAACTTTCCTCTCCTTAATCGCTTTCGCAGGGACTAAAATAAGGCAAAAGGCAAGAGCCCTTCAGATGGTTGAAGAAAGAGATACTTTCCTTGACACTCTAGTAGATTTCTTTGCCCTTCCTATAATACATCTGGGAAGATGGCTTACAATAAGATGGAAAAGATATAATCTACTCTCTACCCTATTTAACGCCCTCCTTGATATGCCATACTCAATTTTCGTTGAATTTATTGAGCAATGGCGCTACTTCCTTAAAGAAAAGAAAGAAAAACTATAGGCATGAAAAAATATCACATTATTACCTATGGCTGTCAGACTAATCATTCTGACAGTGAGAGAATTAGCTCTGTCCTTGAAGACATGGGCTATTCTTTTGTTGAAGACAAGTATAATGCTGACCTTGTAGTTATAAATTCATGTTCAATCAGACAATCGGCTGTAAATAGAATTTATGGTCAAATTGAAAATATTAAAAACGGAAAAGTTATTGTCACCGGATGTATACTAAAAAGAGATGGTAAAAAACTATCTAAGAAAGCTGATTTAATTTTAGACATAAAAGACCTTCTGGCTTGGCCAGAAATAATTGACGGACTAAACAAGAAGGATCTTGATAATTACTTTAAAATTAAACCAAAAAATCAAGGAGGATTAACGGCCTTGATACCAATTATGACTGGCTGTAATAACTTTTGTAGCTATTGCGTTGTCCCCTATACCAGAGGAAGAGAATTATCAAGACCACTAGACGACATCATAGAAGAAGTTCGCCTTGCTAATGAAAAAGGAAATAAAGAAGTTTGGTTATTAGGACAAAATGTTAATTCATACAAAGGAAAGGACTCTAAAGGAAAAGAAGTTAATTTCTGCCAACTAATTAAGGAAGTAGAAAAAGTTCCTGGTAATTTCTGGATTCGTTTTACAAGCTCTCATCCTAAAGATTTTTCTGACGAACTTATTGAAATTATCAAAGGTTCTGAAAAAATTACCAAATACCTACATCTTCCGGTTCAATCTGGAGATGATGAAATATTGGAAAGAATGAATAGGCCTTACAAAATATCTGATTATAAGAAATTCGTTCAAAAAATAAAAAAAGAACTGCCCAACCTAACTTTATCAACTGATGTTATCGTTGGTTTCCCAAAAGAAACAGAAGAACAATTTCAAAAAACCGCAGATCTTTTCAGAGAAATCCCATATGATATGGCCTACATTTCAAAGTACTCCCCTCGCCCAGGAACACCATCGTTTAAATTAAAAGATGATATTTCTAATGTTGAAAAAGAGAGGCGCTGGACGATAATAAATGAAATTTTAATGAAGAACAACCAGCAAAGAAATAAATTTCTAATTAATAAGACCGTAGAAGCTTTAATAGAAAAAGAAAAAGATGGATTTATTATTGGAAAAACAAAAGAATATAAGAGTATAAAAGTAAAAGGCCCAAGATCTCTAGTGGGTAATTTTGTTAAAATAAAAGTTAATAAATCTTTATCATGGGGACTCGAGGGAGATCTGACAAACTAAAGTTAATTGTAATAATCGGACCGACCGCCTCAGGCAAGAGTAGCTTGGCTGTTCAGATTGCCAATCAATATAATGGCGAAATAATTTCCGCTGACTCAAGACAAGTCTATAAGGGGCTAGATATTGGAAGCGGAAAAATAACTAAAAAGGAAACAAAAGGAATCTCACACCACCTCTTAGACGTTGCCAGTCCAAAAAGGAAGTTTAGTGTTGCTCAATATCAAAAAATAGCCTATCAAAAGATAGGTCAAATAATAGAAAGAGGTAAACTACCAATTCTATGTGGCGGAAGTGGTTTCTATATCAAATCCATTACCGATGGAGTAATTATGCCCAAAGTAACGCCTGACTGGAAACTCAGAGAAAAACTGAGCAAGAAAAGTACTGAAGAACTTTATCAACTCCTTAAATCTATTGATCCTCAAAGAGCTAAAAATATAGAAAAAGATAATCCCAGAAGATTAATAAGGGCCATAGAGATAGTCATAAAAACAAAAAAACCAGTACCTTCAGTAAAAGAAAATCCTGCCTATAATACACTATTCATAGGAATCAAAAAGAATCAAAAAGATTTAGACAAAGCTATTAAAAAAAGATTGGAACTTAGACTAGACCAAGGGATGATAAAGGAGGTTAAAGAATTAAGATCCTCGGGTCTTTCTTGGAAAAGACTTGAGTCGTTTGGACTTGAGTATGAATGGATTGCAAAATATCTACAGAATAAAATATCTTATGAAGAAATGAAAGAAAATCTTTTAAGAGATACTATCAAGTTTAGTAAAAAACAAATGAATTGGTGGAAAAATGATCAGCGAATTTATTGGGTGAAAAATTTCAAAGAGTCAAAAGATATTGTTAATAGTTTTATGTAAAAAAAGCTAAGAATTAATCTTATTTATCTTCTTATTTGTAATTTGACAAAACTTTCCAATAATATACAATGGAACTGTGATAAATTATTAGTTCCATTAGATAAATTAACATGGACAGCTTAATAGCGAAATTATATCAATCTCCTAAGACGATCTTAACCAACAAGGATCTGGCTTTAATTTGGCAGATAAATGATAAAGCAAATTTGTACTCTAAGATTTCATATTATGTGAAACAAAAAGCGTTGATTAGGATGACTAGAGGAGTTTTTGCAAAAGATAAAAACTTTGATGTAAAAGAACTAGCGGTCAGTATTTATACCCCCTCTTATATCAGCTTTGAAACTGTTCTTCGAGAAAATGGTGTTATCTTTCAACATTACGATACAATTTTTGTTGCTGGTCCGTACTCTCTGTCAAAAAAAATAGATAAAAGTTTTTTTACTTTTAGAAAATTAAAAGAGGATATTTTGTTTAATCCAACAGGAATTATTAATAAGAGTAATTATGGTATTGCTACCAAAGAAAGGGCATTTTTAGATATGCTTTATTTATTTCCAGGCTATTATTTTGACAACTTAAATTCAATAAATTGGGAAAGATGTATTGAAATAGTAAAAGTTTATAATAACAAACAGTTAGTAAAGCGTCTGGGTAAATATCAAAAAGAACATGCTAAATAGAGAAAAACACCAGCTAATTATGGGAAAAATTCTAAGAGATTTTTATTCTGATGTTTCTATTAGTCCTCTTTTAGGACTTAAGGGAGGAACCTGTGCCTACTTTTTTTACAACTTATCAAGATTTTCGGTTGATTTAGATTTTGATCTTCTTTCAAAGGAGAAAGAGAATGAAAAAATAGTATTTGAAAAGATTATTGATATATTGAGTAAATATGGGGATATTAAGAACCAATATATTAAAAAATTTACATTGTTTGCTCTGCTTTCTTATGGTGATAATGAACATAATATAAAGATTGAAATTAGTACCAGAGAGTTGATGGGAAATATCAAAGAGTATTATGAAATAAGAGAGCATCTAGGCATCCCAATGTTTGTCGCTAGAAAGGATTATTTGTTTTCTAGTAAGTTATTTGCACTGATTCATCGCAAAGAAACTGCTATGCGAGATATTTATGATATTCACTATTTTGCTAAAAATAATTGGGATATTAATAAAGAATTAATTGAGAGAAAAACTGGCAAATCAGTCAAAGAATACTTAGAAGAATGTTTTTTGTTCATAGAGAAAAGAAAAGGTAGTCAGATGCTCCAGGGATTGGGAGAATTAGTCGGTGGCGAAAAAGAAAAAGAGTGGATTAAAAAACATTTGAAAGCTGATACTATTTTTATGCTGAAGAACTATATTTCGGTGTTGAAATAGAAAAAAGATTACATTTGCGATATTTTAATTTTATAGAACATTAAAGGGCAGAACAGAAAGAAAAAGAAATGAGAAGACTAGGTATCAAACATATTTACACCAGGCCTTGTCGACCCCAGACTAATGGCAAAATAGACCTTCTGGAAGATTATCAAAAGAGAATTTTTAACCAGATATTTT
>BBPE01005985.1_pt1 | contig 26457 bp, 36 predicted proteins | sample 1344301 | NCBI WGS metagenome assembly BBPE01 (sample SAMD00019089, study PRJDB2971) | groundwater metagenome | isolation source: The Cedars highly-alkaline
AGCCATTCATATAAAAAGATGACACTGCCAACTGAAAAATAAAGGAAATAAATTAAAAAATAAAAAAGGAGCAGTCCGCACCGCTCCCAATTCGTTCAGGGTTGATACTACGCTCCGGCTGTCACAGTGGTGTCCAACATCAGATGCCCTGTCGGCAGATGTGTTATTATCACGCGGACTGACGCTCCAAGCCCGAAAGGGGCAAGGGCACTGGCGTTGATCGTAACCGTCATCCCAACCATTATATCAGTCGGGGTGACTCTGCCAGAGGGAATATGTACATCATTGACCACCACTACCAAATCCGTAACATTCATCGGCATCGCAGTGCCAATAGGCGTCATGGTTATATTATCTGTTGTATGATTTGCTGCTACGCCCACGAACCGCAGGTCTGGTGCTGGCTCTGGCGGAGCTATTCCGAATACGAATGCTCCGATGACTGCTGCCAAGACGACCGTAATCGCCACCATCAGAATGACGCCGATGACGGCCGATACTGCCTCTTCATCTTCCCCAAATTTCCCATTTGCTTTCATTTTCTTCATATTTTTTCACTCCTCTTATGTTCTTTTGCACAGAGTGTCTGAAAAGGTGGCTATTGCTTTATTTTTACTAGATGCTTTAATCGCCTTTGCCACATATCACTCACTTCTGTGCTGTCGCATTCGAGGTAATGTTGAACTGCTGTTGCGAGTGCTTCCTTTGTCGAACCTTCGCCGGTCTTCTTCTTCAACCGGTTTAAGTCTTCATCGGTGAGCACGGTTTGCGCATGTAATATTCTAACCATTACATCACCTCATGATAATAATGATGATGAGGTAATATATAAAACTTTGGGTACCGACAGTTACAGATTATCTTTATAAGATGGTGCGTCCTGTTCATATCATGCTTGAGCCCGACCCCCCCCCTTTCTCGAGATTTTTGCATTGTTTTTCATCATCTTGATTATGTCAAAGTTGCTGGCGCTGTATTTTTATCAGGTGGGATTTAGATTCTCAGAGCTGGTCCTGCTAATGGCTATCCCATTGTTCTTCTATATTTTGCCCATGGAGAATAACTTGATGAACATACCTGTTATAGAGGTGGGCAACAAGCTCATTGGGTTCAACGTCATCGGGCTGCTGATACCCCTCATCGTTTCAGCCAAGATACTCATGCAGAAACGCTTGCCGCTCAGGGAGGTTGCGCTGATAACTACAATCGTTGCCACTGTCACATATTTATATACTAATTTTGATCCAGACGTCGGAATCATCATATACTTTTTCGCGATACCGCCAATGCTCGCTGCAGCCATTGCATTCATACTAAAAAAAGACCCCAGAGTTAATGACTATAACACTGCGCTGATGACATATGTGTGCGCCACCCTTGGCATATTAATAGGGGCTGATGTGCTTTACCTATATCACATATTGCAATGGTGGAGGCCAGATGGAGCAGTGTTCATCATCATCGGCGGAGCAGGTGTCACCGATGGCATTTTTCTGGCAGGTATTATCGCTGTTTTGTTTGATCTGATATTTACATGTCAAGAGCACAACGTGGTCAAGGATTTCGTCAGGATGTTAAAACAGGACTAATATTATGACATTATTAGATATTATAAATACTCTGCCGACCAAACTACTTGAGATGCCCATGACAGACAAACTGAAAGTTGGGGATTATATGACCTATGATGTCGACATCGTCTCGCCTGACAGCACGGTGGCAGACGTCATAGGACTCATCGAGAGGACAGGGCACGAGAGTTTCCCGGTCGTAAGGAACGGCAAGGTAGATGGCTATGTCACCTCTACGGACTTGCTGTTATGCGGTCAGAATGACAAGATATCCAAAGTCATGTCCACCGACCTCGTGCTTGCGCACCAGGAGATGGACCTGGCCGATGCGGCAAGGGTGATGTTCAGAACAGGCATGTCCAAATTGCCAGTGGTCGATAAGCACGGGAAGCTCATCGGTCTTCTCAGCAACGCAGACGTCATACGCTCGCAGATCGAGCGGGCGGACCCGAAAAAGGTCTGGAAGTTAAAGAGGACGCTGGAAACCATTCACGACGTAAAGATAAGCGTGGCAAATGATAAAGTGGCGATAAACCAGCTCGTTCCGACGCAATCAAAAATTTACGCAGACGAGCTCGAGGGCAGGACATATGAATTGAAAAAAGGCATGGTCGAACCGATAGTCGTCATACGAAAACCCGGCAAACTGCTCCTGGTAGACGGGCATCACAGGGTTATCGCGGCGAGAAAACTCGGCATCGACACGATGGATGCATACATACTCATATTGGAAAAAGATATATCGCTTGGAATGGAAAAAACTGCCAGAAATATTGGGCTTCATTCGCTGAACGATATAAAAATACTGGACTATCCCCCGCACCCATTAGTCGAGTTCACCAGAAGGGGATGGAGGAGATTGAAATGAGGACAGATGTTTCCATCATACGGGAAGTTTACGATGTGATAGAGGACCGAAAGAAGAATCCCAAAAAAGGGTCTTATGTATGTTCACTGTTGAGCGATGCCAATGGCCGAATCCTGAAAAAAATCGAAGAAGAATCAGGCGAATTGATAATGGCGGCAAAAAGCGGAGACCGTAAAGACATCATCCACGAATCCGCGGATTTGATATTTCACACTCTGGTGGTATTGGCTGCCAATGACATTCCCCTTGAAGATGTATTAAATGAGTTGAAATCTCGAAGAGATTACAACTGTCGCAGGAAAGAGTAACATTGGTACGCTTCAGTACACAGCCAGCCCACTCAGGACATCCGTCCTTGTGATGATTCCCATCATTTTTCCTTTCTCGGTTACTATCAGTCGCCCTATTTTATGCTCGTTCATTGCCTTGATGGCCTCGTTGAGCGGCCTCTCGCCGTCTATCGTTATCACGTCCTTGCTCATTATATCCTCAACCAGTGCGTTGGGTTCCCCCCTCGATATCGCCCGTCCAATGTCAGTAAACGACACGATTCCGAGTATCTCATCGTTTTCCATCACCGGGGCACCGTGGATATTGTGCTTGATTAAAACACGCGCCGCCTCCTGTATGGTCGAGTCAAGGGTGAGGGACACCATCTTCTTGGGTACATATTCTTTGACCAATCTCTTCGGCAGGGATATCATTTCTACAATGGAGCACAGTATGACATTATCTACATCGTTGCGGCCATAGACCTCCCCCCTTATCATCAGTTTGTTCACTGGCGTGGGGCCGATCGTGATTTTATCTCCTGTATTAATCGAGCGTATATTCCCAATGACTTTTATGGATGCGTAGCATAAATAGGGATGTCTGATGGTCGTGAAACTTATCTCCGAAACCGTAGCTCCCTCTATTTCGGAGCCGTCGCGGTGGATGCGAACCATCGCCTCCTCATCTATCTTCTCGATGCCGATGACCTCGTATGCCTTTCCAGTTGGTATATATCCTCCCTTTGGCCCTGGAATGCCCTCCACCAGCTGGAGCACCTTCAACGTCTGCATCTGATTCCGAACTGTGCCGGGGTTTCGGTTGATAATCCTGGCTATCTCTTCCCCCCTCACAGCCTCATTTTTCTGACGGACCATGTTTATGAGGGCGGCAAGAATCTCCCTTTGAATCGGCGGCAGCTCCATGATGTTCTCCATTATAATGATTAATAAATAGTTTTTAGTCTCTTAGATGTTAAATATGTTTCGAGATGCACCATGTACCACTTCAAAGAAGTGGTGGACCTGCAACTCCCATGGAGTTTCAGGTGATGGAACATGTCGCAGTTCGGAGAACTGCGAGGGTTGTATTTCCTTCGGAAATTCAACAGTGGCTAATTATACATCAATGTACCTTATATAATGGTATGAAGAGGTCATGATATTCGAGAAATTACCGACAGTGCTTACAGCAGAAGAGCTGATTGACAAGGCGTTCAAAAAGGCATCCCGTACAGGAGGAGGAAAGGCGGTGCGGGTTAAAGCGACAGAGTCGATGATTCTGACGGCATCGAACATCATCTCAGATAATCTCTTGAACAACGTCAGGCGATTTCCTAACTTCGATGACATACCGCAGTTTTACAGGGAGCTAACTGACATCCTCGTTGGCATAGACCAACTCAAAATGTCGTTGTCCTCTCTGCACTGGGCGAGCACCAAAGTCAAGACACTTTCGAGGAGTTATATTGGAAACTTGCGGAAGGGCCAGAATCCTGCGGCAATTCGAAAACAAGCCTTTGGACGAATTGCCTCGGTTGTTCGGGAAATAGATTCGGATCTGAAATTTTTAAATGAGGCAAGGGGTAAATTGCGGAAGTTGCCGGCGGTGGCTGATATTCCTACGATTATAGTTGCTGGTTACCCAAACGTGGGCAAATCGAGCTTTGTCGCATGGATTAGCAGTGCAAAACCGCAGATATCCACATATCCCTTCACGACGAAGGGCGTTTTAGTAGGACACTTCACTCATGATGGGATTGGGTACCAGGTTATCGATACTCCAGGGTTACTGGACCGTCCCCTTTCGGAGCGCAATCGCATTGAGTTACAGGCGATATCTGCGCTCAAACACCTGGGAGATGTGGTTTTGTTCATACTGGACCCAAGTGAGACATGTGGATATTTACTTGATGCCCAGAAGCGCCTGTTAGTCGATATCGAGAAAGAACTGAAAATCCCGATAGTGGTGGTTACGAATAAAGGCGATTTGAGGGGAGTAGACGCTGACATGTCCACGAAGACAGGTGAGGGCGTAGCAGAAATAAAGGCGCAGTTAATCGAAATACTCAAGCGACCAAGGGCACGGGCATCCAGTCATACATCTTAAATTGGCAATTGGCGAAAGTTTATAATATATGGAGATAGTATCACATAACAGACGATTAAAGTTCGTCGATATGAGGTGAAATAGATGGAGATGAGAAACATATTATTTTCAGCCATACTGGTGGCTTCGGCTTTTGTACTCACAACTTTCTGGCCAGTGGTTAGGGGAGACCCAGTGATAGTCATAGCTGCGATGATATTTGCAGGAGCATTAGCCGCACTGTTTGAGAGCATGGATACGCGGTTGAGCGTTCTGGAAAACAAGCTCGATGCCAAGGAGCGCTCACTAAGGGTGAACATCCAGGGAGTCGAGGAAAACGTGGAACGAAAGCTAACTGCTACCGTCAAAAGAATCAATGAGGCAGTAGAATCGCTTACAAAACGCGAATATCGATAATCGATTAAGATGTCACTACGCCTGGTAGACGTCCATTGCCATTTGCAGCACGAAAAATACGATGGTCGCCTGGATGAAATAATAGAGCAGGCAAAACGTAAAATGGATTTTTTAATCGTTTCTGGCGCCAATATACCATGGAACAGGAGGGCAATCGAATTATCTACCAGGCATCCCGATTTTATTTATGCCACGGCAGGAATCCATCCATGCCAAAATATAAGCGACTCGGAGTTTTTAAGCGAAATTAGATACATAGAGGAGAATGCGGATAAAATAGTGGCAATTGGAGAAACTGGACTCGACCATTTCTGGGATACCGATGAGAATATACTACAGGCGCAAAGGCGAAGATTTGAAGAGCTGATAGGATTATCCAGGTCATTAAGCCTCCCATTGGTTGTGCACTCGAGAAAAGCAGAGGACGCAGTAGTAAGCGTTTTAGAAAGCGTTTTAGAAAAAAACGATACAAAAAACGATATGAACAACGTCATTATGCATTGCTTTTCAGGAAGCAAAAAAATAATGGAGCGATGCATCGGACTTGGCCATTATATCTCATTTTCGACCATGATACTGGCGTCTAAATTGCATAAAAAACTCGCAAAATCCTGTCCTGTTGAAAATATCCTGCTTGAAACGGATGCGCCCTATCTCGCACCTTCTGGAACGACAAATTTTCCCTGGAATGTCGAACTCTCGATTAAAAAAATCTCAGAAATAAAAAATATGGACGCAACGGAGCTCTTAAACCAGGTGTATGAGAACTCATTAAGCGCGTTTAATATTGGGAGATAACTCGCCAGACCAATCATACGCCGTGGCTACTAATCTTTCGGTCTTTTCCATGATGGCTTCGGCGTCGGCTACATTCTTTACCGACCTTATGTCTATTCGTCCGTTCCTGTAAATCATGACCGTCTTGCCATCGATCTCGAACTTGGCCACGCCAAGGTCTTCGGCGCATTTCAGGTTGGCGACGCGCTTTTTTAACAACTGGCAGAGTTTTTTCATGAAAAAGGGTCTGCTGAAACTACTTTCCGCTATATACTTATCCGGGTCATCGGTACAGTGTCTTGCCAGCGAGATCTTGTACATGATTACTTCATTGTGCCTTAAGGTATATTTAGTTTTAAGGGGCACAAAGTATAATAAAGTACAATTGAAAACCTATTCGGAGCGGCCATGGGAGTAGATTTTGGAGATATGGTTGAAAGGCAGGAAATCAGCCTGAAGGACCTATTCGGGAAGGCTATAGCTATCGACGCATATAATGCCATCTATCAATTTCTCAGCATCATTCGTCAGCCCGATGGCACGCCATTGATGAACTCCAGGGGAGAGATAACATCGCACCTCTCTGGACTGCTATATCGGAATACCAACTTGATAGAGGGCGGACTCAAGCCCATCTTCGTATTTGATGGAGAGCCATCGAAACTCAAGACCAGGACCATTCAAGAGCGCAACGAGGTTCGAATCGCGGCTGAGAGATTATGGGCGGAGGCAAAAAAAGCTGGAAGTGCAGAAGCCATCAAATTCGCTCAGGCATCCTCCAAGATCGATACGCAGATAGTCGATGGTGCAAAAACGCTTTTGAGGCACATGGGAATTCCATGTATCCAGGCACCGTCCGAAGGAGAAGCTCAAGCGGCATTCATGGCGATAAACGGCGACGCATATGCAGTAGGCTCACAAGATTACGATGCCATTCTCGTTGGTGCTCCCATATTGATCAGGAACCTGGCCATCACAGGCAGGCGCAAATTGCCTGGAAAGAACGTCTATATTGACGTGAACCCAGAGAACGTCGAATTGGACTCAATTCTAAGCACCCTGGAAATTACGCGCGAACAGTTGGTCGACATTGCAATTCTGATTGGCACGGATTATGACCCCGGCGTCAAGGGAGTTGGACCAAAAACGGCATTGAAACTGATCAAAAAGCATGGCGCAATCGAGGGCGCGCTGGCCGAGTTGGGTGCAGACATCGAGAATTTCGATGCGATTAGGGACGTTTTCTTACATCCCGATGTCGCCTCGGATTACGAGGTAAAATGGCGCGAACCCGACGAGAATGAGGTCGAGAGTTTTCTTTGCGGTCGGCACGATTTTTCAGAAGACAGAGTTCGTAAAGCGCTGGAGCGGTTGGTCGATGCCTCTGACAGGAGACAGAGGACGCTGGACCAGTGGTTTTGAAGTATGGCATTCCATGGAACCCGATAAATTTAAATATAGTAAATTACTAAGTTTATGGTGGTTATGACTGGTATAAAAAGAGACGTAATTTCAAAACATGCCATAATAAAGATAAACAAAAGCATCGGTGAAAGTGGAGTATTTAGAGATGAAGGAATACTGGATTATGTACTGTATAACGTGATGAGGTCAAGAGGAGTGAACAGAAAATCCGCTATCCTGATGGTCGGCATAGCTAAAAACCACCCATTTGTGGATGGCAATAAAAGGACAGCCTACGAATCAACTAAAGTTTTTCTTTCACTACATGGCAAAAAACTAAAGGTGAAAAACGAACGAACCAAACTTGACGCTCTCTTTAGAATTGCAAACGGAACATATAATATAAATGACGTAACTATATGGATAGCAAACCACACAAAATAATTAGAAGTGACCATAATGGAAGTTATATACCATCCAGAAATGAAACGACCAGTAAGGGTAGCTACATGGGACGATATCGAACACATCGTCAAAAAAGACCTCCAGGAGGAAAAAGAATTCTACAAAAAGCTGTCACGAATGTAGAAAGTCAAAAATCTCAGATGGCATCACTCACGAAATCCATATCTCCCCATCAGTGGAACGAACATCACACCGCCACTCCTCTTTTTTATGACGTCATCCTTCTTCTCGACGAGATATAGTTCCTGAGAATAACGCCCGATGGGTATCACCATCTTTCCACCGTATTTGAGCTGTTCGAGCAGGGGCGGTGGGATGTCTGGTGCGGCGCATGCTACGCTGATTCTATCATATGGCGCATGTTCGGGCAATCCCAGCGTGCCGTCTCCGATGATGACCGTTACATTTGAATAACCTGCAAGTTCGATGTTCTCTCGCGCCGCATTTGCCAAGGATTCCAGGCGTTCGACCGTGTAAATATGACCATCTTCAACCAACTCAGCCATGATTGCTGCATGGTATCCGTACCCAGCACCAATCTCCAGAATTTGCATGCCTTTTTTGATGTCCAGCAGGTCACACATCATCGCGACCATATGTGGTGCCGAGATGGTTTGATTCTCTCCGATTGGGAGGGGACGATCGACGTAGGCGTACTTTCTAAATTCTTCAGGGATAAACAGGTGGCGCGGGACCGCTCTCATCGCTTTTAGCACATGCTCGCCAATGCCATATGATTTTAATCCCTCGATGAGTTCGTCCCTTTTGGTCTTGTATTCCATATCTTGCTTCACGCCGCCAACAGGACTCGAACCTGTGACTATCTGGTCTCTATGTGAAAACTTAACAGCCAGACACTCTACCAACTGAGTTATGGCGGCACTGCCATGTGGTATTGGTCGTTGACATCAAACTGCTTATACTTGATTTAAATTTTTCGATAGAGGATTTTGATTTATTTGTGACATAGGCCATTTACTTAAAGTCCTCGATAAATCTGATTTAATTTTTTATCGAGCCGCTCGATATCTGACTTTAAGCATACGATACTTTTTTTTGCCTTATTGGTTGTTATAGCACCGCGAAGCGATGGCTCGATCAATCCCTCCTGCTCCAGCACTCGTAGGGAATATCTGACCTTGTGTTTTGGAAATTCCGTCTCTTCAGCAAGTTTTAATATTCCGATTGGCTCTCCACGCATAACTGTCTTTAGAACTAATATATGTCGCTCGAGCATATTTAGTTCATGCACCAATTTTTTGGTCAGCATACAATTACCATGTTTATATATCTTCATTCATAATATTATTTGTTTACTATGGATGTTAGTATTCAGCCGTCAACGGTAAAAGGTACTACATATGCTCCTCCGTCAAAGAGCTATACACACAGAGCAGTGGCAATCGCCAGCCTTGGCAAGGAGTCCGAGGTATCGTATCCTCTCCTTTCAAAAGACACGTTGGCCACTGTTCATGCATGCGAGGCATTTGGAGCAACTATACGCATCATCGAAGGAAAAGAAGATGTTTTAAGAATCAGCGGCGTGGATGGACAGCCCACAACGCCAGAAAATGTAATAGACGCCGCCAATTCAGGGACAACGCTTAGATTTATGATTGCCATTGCTGGTTTGATAGACGGCGCAGCAGTTTTAACGGGTGACGCATCCTTGCGCAAGCGTCCAAATATCCCCTTGTTGAAGGCGATGAATGAACTGGGAGCGGTCGCGTTTTCCACCAAAGGAGATGGGACTGCGCCGATAGTTGTGAGGGGCAGACTTAAAGGGGGCAAAACGACGGTTGACGGGTCTATCAGCTCACAATTTATTTCAGGTTTGTTGCTTGCATGCCCATTTGTTGAAAAGGATACTACAATACGTGTAGACGGTGAGCTGAAATCCAGGCCATATGTAGAAATAACTATAGATATGCTAAAAAACGCTGGCGTGAAATTATTTACAGATTCCACCCAATTTACAATTCCATGCATGCAGTCCATTGATGTTGGGCCATATATGATTCCTGGCGACTTCTCATCTGCCTCGTATCTGCTCGCTGCAGGGGCGATTACCAATTCAAAGGTGGTAGTTAAGAATCTATTTCCATCTAAACAGGGAGATGTTGCCATCATAACCATCCTCCAGCAAATGGGTGCGAACGTGGAGTGGAACCAGAAGAAAGGTGTGGTGACCGTTGATGGGGCTGATTTGAAGGGCATTAGGATTGATGCGGGGGCCCACCCTGACCTGGTTCCGACCATTGCCATATTGGGGGCTTGTGCCAAAGGCGTTACGCAAATCACCAACGCTGCCCATCTGCGCTACAAGGAAACGGACAGGTTGACGGCGATGTCTACCGAATTGGCGAAGATGGGGGCAAAGGTGAAGCAACTGTCAGATGGTCTGATAATCGAAGAATCGCACCTGCACGGCGCAAGGTTATGCGGATATAACGACCATAGGATTGTGATGGCACTCACGATAGCTGGACTGGTAGCGGAAGGAGAGACGACCATCGATAGCGCAGAATCCGTGGGGGTATCGTATCCGGACTTTTTCGATGACCTTTTTAGTATGGACGCAAATATAAGAGTGGAATGATGAGCGGAAATTCATTCGGTCGGGCATTTAGACTCACAACATGGGGCGAGAGTCATGGCAGGGCTGTTGGTGCTGTTGTGGATGGTTGCCCAGCCGGACTGCCCTTAAGCGAGGAGGATATTCAAAAGGAGCTGGATAGAAGGCGCCCAGGTCAGAGTGAGATTACCACTCCGCGTGAAGAGGCGGATGTCGTGGAAATACTATCTGGCGTATTCGAGGGCAAGACGACCGGAACGCCCGTTTCGATGCTAATCTGGAATAAAGATGTCGATTCCAGCGTGTACGAACAACTGAGATATATGCCACGACCCGGGCATGCCGATTTCACGTATGAGGCTAAATACGGTTTTAGGGATTATAGGGGCGGAGGGCGCGCCTCTGCACGGGAGACGGTGGGCAGGGTTGCAGGAGGGGCGATGGCAAAAAAACTGCTCGGGACGAAGGGCGTTGAGATACTGGGACACGTCGTTGAAGTGGGGGGCATTTCTGTCGGCGACGTCAATTTGGGCCAAATACGAAAAAACGTGGAAAAGAACGTGGTCAGGTGCGCCGACGTCAGGATAGCGGAAAAGATGTGCAAGTGCATAGAGGAGGCAAAATCAGAAGGAGATAGCATTGGCGGCATCGTTGAAATCATTGCATTAAACGTGCCCCCAGGCGTGGGCGAGCCCGTATTTGATAAATTAGATGCGGATTTGGCGAAAGCGCTGATGTCAATTGGGAGTGTAAAGGGCGTTGAGATGGGCGTTGGATTTGGATGTGCAACGATGCGAGGAAGCGAGATGAACGACCCGTTTGTGCTCAACAAAGGCGTCGTGATGACCAAATCAAACAATGCTGGCGGCATCCTCGGTGGAATATCCAATGGCATGCCCATAGTGTGCAGAATTGCGGTCAAGCCAACTTCCTCTATTTCCAAAGTGCAGAAGACCGTTGATTTGTCGAAGAGGGTTAACGCCGAAATACGAATCAAAGGGCGCCATGACCCATGCATCTGTCCAAGAATCGTTCCTGTGGCAGAGGCGATGGTCGCTCTTGTGCTGGCGGATCACATGATAGTTGGAGGATTTATCCACCCAATCAGGTGAGATTCCCAGCACAAGAATATTGATGGACTCGCATCCAAAGTCGCTATGATTTGATGCCATCAGAATCATTTGTGGTATTTGTAGATTTGCTCAGAGTAGGGAATATTATGTCACTTATACAACAGGGAATCACCACACTAAGGAATATGATGAGAAACGTTTCTGCTATACGGGGAATCCATTCTGTGAATCCAAATGCCATGAGGTACAGCATTGTTGTTATTGTGCTTATGAAAACGTGTGAGCTATGGGAAACTATCGTGGAGCCTCTGCCATTGATTACATCGGCGGACACCACTCCAAGGAGCACGCCGAAGATTGCAAAGGGTACGACGGCTGTCGGATGCTTAATCAAACACCAATGGACCTCCATCCCAATGCCAACGAGCTCCCCTCCAAGGACTGGAAAAAATACGTCGCTAAGAGCACAAATCACAAGAGCGCCGATCAGTCCAATGATTACCGCTTTGAGCAACCTCCTCTCATGTCTCCAAAACATCGCCGTCGTGGCCGTAGCAGAGAACAAAATATGCACAGGGTGAAATACGTGGAACAATTCACACCAGTACCCAGACATTTGCGCTTTGCTCAGCGGGAAAGCCATCGTCAAGATTCCCAATAAAATAAGTGCGACACAAGCGCTAAACGCCGTGAATGGAGCGTGGTGTCTCAATTCATCCAAGACGTGTCCTAAAGTGGAGTCATCGCTTTTCAAATTATCCTCCTATGATGCCATGCGTCTTTGGAATTCTCGCCCGCCTTCTACCTGTTTTATCACTGCTGCCCTTTTGGTGTCCAGCTCAGATAACGGAATCATGGAGAGGCATCCTCTTTAAAGCAGCATGACGCATGTGCAATTGGATTTCCATCAGGGCATTTTTTAGGATGCCCCATCAGCGAGCAAAATCGATGCTCCATGTCATCAGATAGCGCATGCTCCAGCTTGCAAGCTTCACCGTGTGCGTTATCTTTCTCCATCCCCAGAAAATTAACCAGAAATCGTTCCATTAGTCTGTGCCTTCGTTTGACTTTCCGAGCAATATCCAGCCCTTTTTTGGTCAGGGATACCCCATAGTACAACTGATATTCCACATATCCTCCCTCAGCCAGCTTCTGCAACATCTCAGTAACGCTTGGAGGTGAAACGCTGAGCTCTTTGGCTATCTCAGATGTCTTTGCTATCCCAAATCTTTCGGTCAAGTACAGAATAGTTTCAAGGTATTCCTCTAATCGTTCTTCACTCATGTAACCAAGTTTAGGGTTACCAAAATATATAAAGATTTTGGTCACTTTGATATACTCCAAATTACAAATGTGCGTAGTGCGTATGATGAGTAAGGCAAGTCAGGTAGTAAAAGGACGAGCATCAGCCTGCGGTGCAGGCACGATTATAAACGCGATTGCGATGTGGAAAGGCTCGGCGTTTGCCGTTGACCTATGGACAACAGCAGAAGTTGAGCTAAGTGAGGAAATGGATGGCATCCATGGCGAGATCACGGGTGGCGGCGATACAACACTGATTGAGCGTTGTGTGGAGCTCGTGCTGGACAGATTTGATTATGTTGGTGGCGCTTACGTCAAAACGAGCAGTGAAATCCCCATTGCGAGAGGGCTGAAAAGCAGCAGTGCTGCGGCAAATGCCGCCGTTCTGGCTACGCTGGACGCGCTGGGTGAAAAGATGGAACCGTTGGAAACTATACGCCTTGGTGTTAAAGCCGCCGTTGATGTAGGAGTGACGATAACAGGTGCTTTTGATGATGCCACTGCATCCTTCTTGGGCGGCATCGTGGTGACCGATAACAAGACTCGGCAACTCATAAAGCGGGTAGAGATGGAGTCAGATGTATTGATTTTTGTGCCAGAGGAGATGGCATTTACCTCGGACACAAGTGTAGAAAGGTCAAGGCTCATCGCTCCTGCAGTGGATATCGCATACAACCTGGCCCTTGTGGGTGAGTTCGAAAAGGCGATGACGTTAAATGGCATCCTCTATTGTGCTGCCCTTGGTTTTGATCCAGAGATAATATTGCGTGGACTGGAAGCCGGGGCAAGCGGGGTAAGTCTTGCAGGGACAGGGACGGCATTCACGGCATTGGTGAAAAAGGACAGAGTCAATGCGGTAATTAGGGCATGGGGCGATTTTAACGGAAAAATCATAAAGACTAAAATCAATAATGAAGGTGCGAGAGTAGAAAAATGTCGTTGAAGAGCGTTCGGGAGAAAATCCAGAAAATTGACGACCAGATTATAAGACTCATAGCTCAGCGAACCGATCTGGCGGAAGATGTGCTGGTGGCAAAGAAAAAAGAGGGCACGGGCATCAACGATGAGGGACAGAGGGAGGTCGTGCTAAAAAGGATGGCGGAAGCGGCAACGGAATGTAACTTGGATGCTGGCGCAGTAAAACAGCTCTATGAAATACTCATAGGAATGAACATCGAACGGCAGCGCGAATTGAGCGGAAGGGGAAAGTTACAGCAAGCCAAAGACCCTCAACAAAATTCAAAAGAGTTTCAAAGATCTGTTAATTAAAATAAGCAAAGTAAAACGATATCAACCTCATTGACTTTCCGCAATCTGGCATCATTTGTCACAAATGCTTGCGCGTCATTTGCTAGGCAAACCGCGATTTGGATAACATCCGGAACCCGCAAGCCATATTTTGCACGCAAAGATGCCGCCTGTTCGGCTATTTCAAAGGTTATCGGCACTATTTCGAGATTTGGAAAGTTCTGCAAAACGTATTTGTAGTCTCTGACTGCATCTTCATTACCGTCTTTCATGGGCTTGGTTAAGATTTCTGCAACCGTTATAGTGCTCGTTACTGCCTTTATTTCTCCCTTCTCTATTTTGTCAAATATGTCATTCACAATTTCGCCATACTCTGGATGCGCTTCGAACTGATAGATGAACACCATCGTGTCCAGTCCAACTTTCTCATAATCGAGCTTTATTCCCAAGATTCTCGCTCCTTATCGATGTATTCCCCTACAATGACGTCTTTCCAGACTTCCTTGTGTAGCCCTTTCATCATATCAACAAGGCGAGTTGGTGCTTTTTTCATCACAATCTTTTCACCCTCGATGTCAACGATCATCTCCTCCCCCTCCTCGACGTCAAATCGTTCCCTGATATCTTTGGGAATTACCACTTGATATTTACTGCTGACCTTCACCTTCACGGCCATGATAATCATACTCTATTGTAAGACGTATTACATATATATCTTACGATTAAGAGCGAGTGTAGTTGATGGGCGATAGAAAGAAAGATTGAGATCAGGTGAAGTTGAAGAGGCTATAGCAAACGGCGAGATAATGGAAGAATATCTTGGCGACAAGCCGTTGCCAAGTTATCTGATATATGGGAAAACGCCAAAGGACCGGCCGATTCACGTTGTAGTCGGTGTCGATGAAGATGCAATCGCAATAATAATAGTATATGAACCAGAGCCCGAAAAATGGATTGGTTACAAGAGGAGATGAGAAATGCCTATGTTGATAAGGTGGTTGCAAAGAAGATCAAGCCACATCGAGAATTGGTCTATCGAGCTGTGGTCAGTGCATAATACAGTAACTCACCGAAAAGCCAAGCCACCTTTTTTACATGCAAAGGCTCTTCCCGTAATCGTTTGACTTTCTTGTTCTAAAATCACAAATAGTCCTACTTAAACGAATTGTTATAAAAATCAAAAATTAGGGAAGAAGGGATTTTTCATCCCTTCTTGATTTTGTGTGTTTTACTCTTCTCTTCGCCTGAGCAGGTATGCTACCGCAAGCAGTCCGAGGATTGCGAATATCGCTCCAAAGCCTGGAATCCGCGGCTCTTCTACTACTGGTGTCGGCGTAGGTGTTGGTACCGGTGTAGGTGTCGGCGTTACTACTGGCGTCGGAGTTGGCGTAGGCGTTGGCACTGGTGTAGGTGTCGGCGTGGGAGTAGGTACAGGCACTACTGGCGGCACAGGTGCAACACCAGCCAACAATCTCTTTACCGTGATCGAGTGCGTCACAACATTCCCGGCTACATCGGTTGCCACGACCGTGAACGTGTTGTATCCAATCGAGAGTGATACTTCCCTGCTGTAAGGACCGAATGCTGGTGTTATTAGTACTCCACCAACCGTGAGGTTATGAGGATTCGCTTCCGTTACAACCCCAGATATCACCGTCGAAGTTGCAAACGTGGATGTGCCCTGTGAACTTGAGATGGTTACCGCTGGCAGGGTGTTATCAATCATGACCCCTAATTGTGTAGTATTGATCATGTTAGTCGCATTATCGCGTGCAGTCACATTGAGAAGGTAGGTTCCAGTAGCTATTCCAGGTCCAACCACCACAGAGGTGATCCAGTTGCCCGTGGTATCATTTACTAAAGCAATAGCAGGGCCAAGACCTATTAGAGTAGCGTTCACCGTGGCATTGAAGACGCCGGAGCCAACGTCAGTTATCCTGGCACGCAAAGTGATATTATCCCCTGACTTAGCTTGTGTCTGATTAACTGGATACATTGTTGGCAGAGCGGTTACCGCTGGAGGCGTACCATCAAAAATAAATCTAGTAAGAGTTGCATTCTCGGTTGAGTTATTTGCGTGTCTTACCCCGACATTAAATACTGCATCAGCTGTGCCGTTTATCCCGAAAGTGGTATTCCAACTGGTCATTGATGCATTCAGAGGGTGTCCGGCTACGACAGTGACATTAGGGGGTGCATGAGTTATGTTAACACCTGAGCCGCTAACAAGCGTGATGTTTATAAACCAAGTAGTGTTTGCTCTATCAGTTACGTTGGTCGTATTGAACATAATCGTGAAGTTGAGAGTACTTGGCAGACGTGCCCACATACCAAACGTCTCATTGATGGTGACGTTTGGACCTGTTGCTGTTGTCGCTGTCGCACTCACCGGCATCACGAATGCACACAAAACTGACAGCATTAGAATTGCTGTTATTAGTAATATCCTCTTAGTCCGCATCTTTTTACATCCCTCTCAAAGTTAATAACATGTTTCCTTATACATAACTCTTCTCCCAATATTTTCTTGGACAGAGAATGGACATTTTAAACAAAAAATACACCGTAGACGTTTTGGTGACAGGGAAATGGAAACATTTTTTGGAATGCTCTAACAAGCATCTGAACAAGAAGATATGATGATTATCGTATCTCCCCGCCAATTCCTTTCAATAGCTCTTCAACTGCGCCCTGCACTTCTTTTGGTTTTTTGTCCCCCAAAATAACAATTCTGAACGTGATGCTGGAGCATCCTTTTTTGATTTTATATGTATCTATTTCCTCGGCCGAGACCACCCCATCTATGCCGCTGATGATTCTAACGATGACATCTGGTTGGACTTTTTCTGGCAGTGCTACTGATATGTCTCGTCTATGGTGGCGGAGGTTATCGATTTTCCATTGCAGGAGTTCATCTGTGCTGAGCAGCTGTATATTCTCAATTTTAAGTTTGGTTCTACGTCCCCTCATCTTCAATATGATGTGGCTGGGCGTTACTTGTTCGACGATTCCAACGTGTACGGCGCCTGAGTATAGATGGCGGAGCCCCCGCTCAATTCCGACGGATTGCGCCAGCTCATCGAGTTCAGCGATATTTACGTTGATCAGTTTGTCCGACCGCTTCAGAGCGGCTTCGGTGTCGCCAAAATGGGCGGCGGCACTTCTCATCGATCTTACAAACCTCTCCACGTCTCCCTTTTCTATATCCTTTGCCAGGTCTTTACACTGGGCAATAAATGCGTTGTGCACATTCTTTACCTCTGGGTTCATCTGGATCATGGCGTAGAGGTGTGGATTCTGTGCCAAGATTCTGCCCATGAAATCGACCATTATCTCGTATACTGGGCTCATAAACCGTCTCGATTCTCGCACTTCGAAGTTCAATGTATTTAGCGTGACTCCGATCGCTATGTATGCAAAGTGGGTCAATCCCTGAACGATTGCCATTATTTGGTCATGTTCCTCTGCTGTGAGGATTTCTACATGCGCTCCATTTTCCTCAAAAAGCTCCCTTATGTTCGGCAACCAATGCTCGCTGCGCCCCTGCACGGGCACAAGAATTACGGTCTGTCTTCTGAGGTCTGGCGCCATGGGGCCGAACATGGGATGAGTTCCGATCAACTCGATACCTTTCGGCGCTTTTTTCATCGCCTCCATCGGTCCCTTTTTAATGGACGTTATGTCCATGAGCAGACTGCCGGCACGCATCTGTGGTGCGATGCTGCGTATCACTTCTTCCGTGACATCGATAGGCACCGAGACCAATACGATGTCAAAGTCAACTGCTGTCTCGCTTGCGTCTTCGACAAAACCAGCTCCCAGTTTTTTAGCCACTTCCTTAGCAGTGGGGTCGATGTCTGTTATGCTGACTGCATAGTTCTGCCTCATGAGAAAACGTGCAAACCACTGCCCCATCTCGCCGGCGCCGCCGACGATTAACACTTTAGTGCACATCTCACAGCATCCTCCATTATATCGATAGGCGCTTCTACGCCAGTCCATATCCTGAACGACTCCGCACCCTGATGAACGAGCATGTCTACTCCGTCTATGGCCAAAGCGCCAGCCTTTTTGACTTCTTTCAGTAATTGCGTCTCGACAGGATTGTACACGATGTCAAAGACGACCAGCTCAGGTCGCATCTGGTCCGCGGTTACCAGCGTCTTATTGATATCAGGATGCATTCCTGTCGAAGTCGAGTTGATCAGGATTTCGGCTTTATCCACTAACTTCGACAAATCTTTCAATCCTGTGCCTATGACATTGCCTACACTTCGCACATCCTGCGCGAGTTTGATAGCTCTGGAAGCAGTTCTATTGGCGATGATGATATCCGCACCTTCATGTGCGAGTTGAAATGCTATCGCTCGTGCAGCACCACCAGCACCCAAGAGCAAGACTCGTTTATCCTTCACGCCGATATTGTGCTTTTCCAGCGCCTGCTTCGCGCCAATGCCATCCGTATTATGCCCGGTGACCCCGCTCTTGAAATCAATTGTATTGACTGCGCCAATCTCCTTTGCGATTGGGTCCGCGTCCACGAGCTCCAGGACTTTTTCTTTGAGGGGGACGGTGACGTTTAAGCCGCCGAATCCCAGCGATTTTGCGCCCAGCACTGCCCCACGTACATCTTGAGGGGCGACGCGAAAGGCATGGTACACGCAATCCATGTTTAATTTACGGAAGGCGCTGTTGTGCATGCTCGGAGATAAGCTGTGCTCAACAGGATTTCCGATTACTCCAAATATCGTTTTCATTTCTACTCCCCTGGCATATGTCCAGTGCAGCCTTCAACTCGCTCACGGACAGCTGTCCAGGCGCCTTTGCCCCGTCAACGTGACCATAGGTCAGCGCAGAGCCGTATAACGGCGCAATCACTCTGGAATGTTTTCCAAGCTCACCCATGGCAATGGTGCACAGGGGCTTTGATGCCTCGATAGTGAGCCTCAGCAGTCTCAGCACATCGCCGAGCGAATTGGCCATGACGGCTATCTTGGGTATCACTTTTTCAACACCCCCAATATTACGCGCATCATTCAATATTTTCATTATTTCCTCATCTGGAGGAGTTCTATTGAACTCATGATATGATACAATCAGTGGAATTTTTTGCTCTTTTGCCCTCTGTATCACGACATTCATAGTTGTGGCTGTTGATAACTCGACATCAACAGCATCAGCGTGGCCCATAGCTGTGTATAGCATCGATATCCGTTCATTCTCGGAGCCCTTAAATGCGCCACCCTCTACCTCTGGTCGATTTGTCACGATGGTCGGCAGGGACGACGCTTCACGGACATCATCCAAAAATCCCGTCACCTCGATACCTCTATCAAGAAGGTCTATTCTAACCTCGAGCAGGTCTGCACCTGCCTTTTCTGCGCCAATCGCCGCATCAATACTGTCGACCACTCCCACTATTCTTGGGGAATCCAGTACGACCCCCCCAATCTCGATCATAATGTGCACCTATTTCTCAACGATCGTCTCATCGATCTTCATGCCAAAGTGTCTGCCGCCACCCTCGTAATATGCGAGGACCTCGTCGCCTTTTTTCAGCGTCGTCACCGCTTTTGGCATTCCATCTTTGGTCACGAGTTTGATGGTTTCCGCATTCTGAAGAATCGTCGTTATTTTAGCCCCCTCTACCTCGGCTTCGATGAGCATTAATGGCCTGCGCTCTATTTTCACCCGCCCTATTATCGCCTTTTTTGTTGCGCCTCTGGAGTTCACGATTAAGACTTCGTCGCCTGCTTCGAGTTCGGAGAGATATTTGGTTTTGTCTCCCGTATGCACATAGGCATGGACCGCACCTGCATTGACCCTGAACGGTCGTGATGCCACGTATGGGCTTTCCTCTGATTCGGCATGCACCATGAACAGCCCATTGGACTGCGAACCAACCAGCATTCCTTCTCCACTCGACAAGAGCGAGCAGGTATCCACGCAGACCCTGTCTCCCATCCCTACTGTTTTTACTCGTGTGACCTTCGCCGTGGTCAGACGAATGGGTTTCACCCCGACGTCTTCAACGATGTTTGCGGCCCGTTTGATTTCCGAAGGATCGTCTGTGTCCAAGAGAACGCCGTCTGCGCCGTGTTCAAGCGTTTCCAGGGCTACCTTTGCCTCTGTTGCATTTTTCACACCAGCAATGATGTTGACATCCTGCTCTCGCAATGCTGCGATTAGGTTCTCCAACGGAATGATTTTCCAGTCGGTTCCCACGACTATCAAATGCTCACATATTTTTCCCAGCGCAACCGCAAACTCTTCGTACCTTTTTCCTTTGATTACAACGTATGCTGCAGTTTTCTTCCCTTTTTCGGTAAGCAGTTTGATTCGATTTAAATCTCTGGAGTTGGAGAAATCCTTGGGCAGCGGATTCGTGCCATCGCCTTCACTATTTTTTCCGATTACGATAACATCTGCATCACTTTCACCATGAGAGAATGACGCCAACCGAATGTTACCCAACTCTCGTACACTCTCTATGTCCTCTTCATCCACGAGTATGAAGTCGGCGCCGGACTCTAATCCCATGGTAATCTTCGCGAGTTTGTCCTCCCACGACCCACTGTCTGCTTTAATCCACAGGCTTTTTCCTTTCATATCAGCTCCTTCAGGGCAGCCTCGACTGATGCGTTCTCATGGACGATTTGGCTTATAGCCCTGGTCATTTTTATCGGATTTGCATGCTGGAATGTATTCCGTCCGATGGCTACGCCCCTGGCACCGGCATCTATCGCTTCTTTTATCATCTCAAGTACGTCTCTATTGGTTTCGACCTTCGGACCGCCAGCTATCACGACCGGGACCGGACAGCCTTTTACGACGTCTTTGAATGAATCTACATCTCCCGTGTAATTGGTTTTGATGATATCTGCTCCCAGCTCAGCACCTGCGCGTGCTACGTGTGCGACCACCACTGGGTCAAACGCATCCTTGATATTTTTGCCCCTGGGATACATCATCGCAAGCAATGGCATCCCCCATATATCGCACTTCTCGGCGACACTTCCCAATTTCTGCAATTGTTCTGCTTCTGTCTCCGAGCCAATATTGATGTGGACGCTTACCGAGTCCGCTCCCATTTTGATGGCTTCCTCCACAGTGCAGACCTGGACCTTGTTATCTGGATCAGGACCTATTGATGTGGATGCGCTCATGTGGATGATCAATCCGATATCCCTGCCGTATCCTCGGTGGCCATGGGCGACCATTCCTTTTTGCATCAGAACTGCATTTGCACCGCCTTCTGCTACCTTATTTACCGTCTCAGCGAGATCTACAAGTCCTTTCACAGGACCGATCGAGACGCCGTGGTCAAGGGGGATTATCAGCGATTTCCCGCTCTTCCGATCGATTATTCTTTCTATTCGTACCCTCTTTCCAATCTTAGACATATTTTCACCTACTGTGTTACTATGTCACATACTAGCACGCTATTGACTTAAAGATATCGAAAAATTCATTTCGTGGCGCCTTTGAGCGTTGCTGCCAACTCCTCCAACTCTTCCAGCATATCTGCCCCGTCCTTTGCGATGACGTCCATAAAAGCAGAGCCGACGATTACACCATCTGCGCCAGCATCGATTAAACTCCTCACATGCTCTGGTTTGGAGATTCCAAATCCAATGGCTGTTGGAACAGAGAGGGATTTTTTGTTAACGAGCTTCAATATTTCATTCGCCTGGTCCGCGATATTCTCTCGTGCACCGGTTACGCCCAATCGCGACACCACATAAATAAATCCCGACGTCCTCTTCAGGATGCGTTCAATTCTTTTCTCCGTCGTGATAGGCGTGACCATGAAAATCAAATCGATGTCATATTTCCTGCAACCCTGATATAGCTCATCGGACTCCTCAACGGGTAAATCTGGAACGATTATGCCGGAAATGCCAGTGGATTGACACTCAGAAATAAATCGCTCTACTCCTCTCTTGAGGATTATATTATAATAGGTCATTACGACTAACGGGACATCCACTTTTATGGACCGAATGAGTTGAAAGAATCTATCGGGGTTCATGCCGGCTGTGAGTGCCCTGTCCATCGCCGCCTGAATTGTCGCTCCATCCGCTATTGGGTCTGAAAACGGCAGGCCCAGTTCGATGATATCTACGCCTCCATTGACCAATGCGTTTACTATCTCAACGGTCTTCTGGGAATTTGGGTCGCCAGCACAAATGTATGCAATCAACGCACCCTCTTTTTTTCTGCGGAGCGCCTCAAATGCGTCTTTGATGTTCATCTTATCCTCATCACCGTCTCAACATCTTTGTCCCCTCTTCCTGACAAATTAATGATGGTCAGGCCACCTATATCATCTGCTTTTTTAGCATAGGCAATTGCATGGGCAGATTCCAGTGCCGGAATTATCCCTTCCAGTCGACTGAGCATATGAAATGCATCAAGAGCACCAGCATCACTGATATTTCTGACCTTGACGCGTCCGACCTCTGCGAGATATGCCAGTTCCGGACCTACTCCTGAATAATCAAGTCCAGGGGCAATGGAGTGCGACTCCAGTATCTGCCCATATTTATCCTGGAGCACTTTCGTGCGTGCACCATGAAGCACGCCGTCTTCGCCCATGCACAGTGAAGCGCTTCCGAGAGTGGTTTTAAGGTCCTCTCCGCCAGCCTCTATGGCAAACAGGTCAACATCGTCATCGATGAATTGATAAAATATGCCCATCGCGTTACTCCCGCCCCCGGCGCATGCTATAATCGAATCAGGCAATCCCTCTTCTTTTTCGAGAATTTGTTTACGCGTCTCACGACCGATGACACTCTGGAGGTCTCTGACGATGGTCGGATATGGATGTGGCCCCACTATAGAGCCTATCAGATAATAGGTATCTTTCACGTTGGTCACCCAGTCTCTCAATGCCTCGTTGATGGCATCTTTCAGCGTCTGGGAGCCGGATTTTACCGGTATGACCTCTGCGCCGAGTAGCTGCATCCGGTATACGTTCATTTTTTGACGTTCGATATCTTTCGCGCCCATGTAGATTATGGTTTCAAGTCCCAGTACTGCACCAGCCATCGCCGTCGCAGTCCCGTGCTGTCCCGCGCCAGTTTCAGCGATGATGCGCCCCTTTCCCATGTATTTCGCCAGCAACGCCTGGCCGATCGTGTTGTTCAGCTTATGGGCGCCTCCGTGTACGAGGTCCTCACGCTTTAGGTATATTTTCGTGCCAACTGCCTCGCTCAACCGCTTTGCATGGTACAGTGGCGTGGGGCGCCCGCCAAAGTCCTTTAAATATCGATTTAATTCTTGCGTGAATTTATGGTCATCTCTATACTGTTCATAGCCCCTCTCAAGCTCTTCCAGCGCGGGCATCAGCGCTTCCGGGACGAATTGCCCCCCGTATCCATTAAATTTCTTCTTCATAATTTCATCCATCTATACTCTCAACGCATTGACTAATTCTTTAACCTTGCTGATATCCTGCATTATTGCCGTACCGACCAGGACGACATCCGCACCTGCCGTGATGACCTTTTCAACGTCTGCTGCATTTTCGATGCCGCTTTCACTGATTATCATGCATTGCGGACCCTTATCCCTTATTATTGGCGCCAGTTCTTCCGTGACCGACAGGTCTACTTTTAGCGTATCCAGGTCTCTATTATTAATTCCAATTATCCTCGCAGGAGTTCTCATCGCCATCTTAATTTCATCTTTGGTATGAACTTCTACAACGGGCTCAAACCCGTAGAACATTGCCCTATTTACGAAGTAATTGAGGTCATCTCCAAGAACTCGTGTGATGAGCAATATCATATCGGACTCGACTTCTTGCAGCTGTCGACTATCTATGATGAAATCCTTGCGAAGCACAGGCACATCCACACTTTCCCGCACCGCCCTTAGGTTCTCGATGCTTCCACCAAAGAACTTCGGCTCGGTTAATACTGATATTGCAATAACATCATCTTGCAGATATTTTGCAATTCGCACCGCTTCTTTTGCATCTATCATTCGAATCCTGCCCTCCGAGGGCGAAGACGGTTTAATCTCCGCTATCAAAGGAACTTTTTTCTCCTCCTGTTTCGCCCCTATCCTCCTGATTACGTCCCTATTCTGGACTCTGAATGATTTTGTTTTTATATGCTCAACTCTTTTTTTGGCATCTGAGAGAATATCATCGATCAGCATGGCGCACCATCTCTAGAAAATTTTGGACCATTTTTCTTCCACATGGTGTCAATATGCTTTCCGGGTGGAACTGCACACCTTCGATGAGGTGTTTCGTGTGGCGCATTCCCATGACCACGCCATCATCGCTTAGGGCAGTAATCTCGAGTTCATCTGGCACGTCGACTGCTGCTAACGAATGGTATCGCCCACCCATTAATGGGTTCGGCAGTCCACGAAATATCGTCTTGCCGTCATGTCTGATATTCGATGTTTTGCCATGTACTGGACCGGATGTCGAATGGGCGATAGTGCCGCCAAATGCGACACATATCGCTTGGCACCCGAGACATACGCCGAGTATGGGTGTGCCTTTAAACTCACGGATTGTCTCCAGGCATGAGCCGATATCAGCTGGGTGGTGTGGGTTTCCTGGTCCTGGCGATATTACAATGGCATCTGGATCGATTTTTTTAGCCTCCTTGATGGACGTCGTGTTGGGCACGATAATGGTCTCGGGTTCGTCCACTCCCACGTAATCTACCAAGTTGTATACAAACGAGTCCCTGTTATTGATAAATAGTATCCTCATCTACCCGCCTCCAGCATTGCAACAGCTTTCATCATTGCCTCCATCTTTTTTTCGGTCTCGTAATATTCGTATTCTGGGACCGAGTCTGCCACGATTCCGGCACCTGCCTGGATATGGAGTTGAGTTCCATCCTTCACGATCGTTCTGATGATGATCGCGAAGTCAGCATCCTGATTGAATGAAAAGTAGCCGATGCCCCCTGCATAGATGCCCCTCGCTTCAGTCTCCAGTTCATCGATGATTTCCATTGCCCTGATTTTTGGAGCGCCAGAAACAGTTCCAGCTGGAAAGACTGCCCGCACAGCATCGAACATATCGCAATCATCTTTGAGCTCCCCGGTCACCGTGCTTTCAAGATGCTGGACATGAGAATATTTCAGGACCGACATATAGTCTTCGACTTTGACCGTCCCTGGTTTGGATACAATACTTACATCGTTCCTCCCCAGGTCCACCAGCATAACATGCTCCGCTACCTCTTTTTCATCGCACTTCATTTGCTGGGCAAGTCTCTCATCCTCTTCGTTGGTCATCCCTCTTTTCCGAGTGCCAGCAATCGGATTTGTGATGATTCTTTTACCATGAACGGATACCAGCGTCTCGGGACTTGCGCCGACGATCGCTCTATCCCCAAACTGCATACAATACATATATGGCGATGGGTTGATCTCTCGCAGTTTTTTGTAAATTTGCAATGAGTCGCAATCGGCTTCGATTTCATATCGCCTGGAGAGGACTACCTGAAAAATGTCCCCATCGTAGATGTACTTCTTCGCCTTTTTGGCCATCTGCTCGTACAGGTCCTTGTTCGTATTGGGCTCGAGGTCTCCGATGGAAATTGTTTCAGGTCGATATGATGGCTTGGCGGCTATGCGTTTCCCGATATCCTCTATGCTTTCCGCACTCTCACCATAGACTTTTTGCAGCTCTGAATCGGGAGTTATCAAGGCATTCGAGATTATGTATGTATCTTCTTTCAAATGGTCGAATAGTATCGTCGACATGGAAAGCATAAACAGTATGTTCTCTGACCTCAACTTTTGATGTCGGCTTTTTATATCGATGTGCGTGTCAAATACGGTGTCATAGGCGATATAACCGAGTAGACCGCCAATAAAGACGTGCCTGTCAAAACAGAGGTCTGTGTCGTAATTGATGCGACCGTTCCAGATGGATGCGAGCAGGTCGAATTGGTCTCCATCTTTTTTGGTCTGTCCCATCAAGGAATGGAACCGTTTACCGATGTCATCCAGTGCCTTAAATTTTAGTGTACCGCCATCGATTGATATAATTGCATTTGGGCTGGCGCCAACAAATGAGAAGCGTGCATGCCTTTTCTCTCCTTTTTCTACCGACTCCAGGATATATGAATGTCCGTCCGCACTATACAATGCCTCATAACAATATATGGGGGATTTTTGGAATGATGATTTTTGATACAGGGGAATTATGCACGGCTTTTTCTGCGCCTCCGCCATGTCCAGAAACTCATCGCGATTGAGATTGAGCATGAACCACCTCGCTGATAAATGCGCGAACTTTGCGCCCGACTTTCTTGCCGTTGACCTCAACGCCAGAAGCCACATCCACTGCATATGGCTTGACGATGGAAATCGCCCTGCTGACATTTTCAGAAGTCAATCCGCCTGCCAGAACTACCG
>BBPE01000167.1_pt1 | contig 26223 bp, 23 predicted proteins | sample 1344301 | NCBI WGS metagenome assembly BBPE01 (sample SAMD00019089, study PRJDB2971) | groundwater metagenome | isolation source: The Cedars highly-alkaline
GGCGCAGCAGCGGTCACGAACACCGGCACCAGCGGCGGCACGACGCGCAGCACCTGGCCGACTTCGATCAGATTCGGGTTGCCCAGGTTGTTCCAGGCCTGCAGGTCGCGCCAGCTCTGGCCGGTCTCGAGCCCGATGCGAATCAGGGTATCGCCTGGACGCACGGTGTAGTAACCGGGTCGGCCCTCGTTTTCCGCTCCGGGCAGTGCTCTGGCCTCAGCCCCGGGCTGCGCCCGGGCCTCGGCCGGGCGCGGGGCCGATCGGTCTTCCACGGGAGCCGGCGCCGCCACACGCCGGGTCGAGCAGCCCGCCGTGACCAGCAAAGCCCCGAGCAGCAGCAAGACCAGCGGGGCGCGCCCAACGGCGTAGACACGCGCGTGCAGGCGTTGCGGCAAGACGTTCGAATCAACACGCATCAAAAATCCCAGAATGTTTCAAGGCCCGGCACGACGCNNGCGGTCTTCCACCGGAGCCGGCGCCGCCACACGCCGGGTTGAGCAGCCCGCCGTGAGCAGCAAAGCCCCGAGCAGCAGCAAGACCAGGGGGCCGCGTCCAGCGGCGACGCGCACACCCGCACTCAAGCGTTGCGGCAAGACGTTCGAATCAACACGCATCAAAAAATCCCAGTGTGTTTCAAGGCCAGGAACGGCGCCGATATGCCCCCGATTATGAAGCAGCAGGGAGCGCGCAGCGCCTTACTCGACGCCCGATTTTATCGGAACGAACAGCACCGCTTCGAGTTCGGTGCGGCGCACGCCGCTGGCGGTTTTGTCTATCACCACCAGCCGCTGGCGCTGCGCCTGACCCTCCAGCGGCGCCACCAGCCGACCACCCGGCGCCAACTGGTCGATCCAGGCCGGCGCCAGCTCAGGACCGCCGGCGGCAACGATGATGGCGGCGTAAGGCGCACCTGCCGCATAGCCCAGCAGTCCGTCGCCCAGCAGCAGGTGCAAGTTGGGCCGGCGCAATGCGCGCAGGTTGTGGCGCGCACGCTCATGCAGTGCGCGCAGCCGCTCGATGCTGTAGACCTCTTGCGCCAAATGACTCAACAGCGCAGCCTGGTAGCCGCACCCGGTGCCCACCTCCAGCACGCGACCCAGCGGTCGGTTGCCGCCCTGGCACAGCAGCGCCAGCATGCGCGCCACCACATTCGGCTTGGAGATGGTCTGCCCCAGACCCAGCGGCAAACTGGTGTCCTCGTAGGCTTGGTTGGCCAGCGCCGAATCGACGAAGCGGTGCCGTGGCACGCTTTGCAAGGCCGCGATCAGCGCCGCGTCGCTCAGGCCCTGGGCCTGGAGTTTGTCCACCATCGCCATGCGCGCTGCGCGGCCTTCGTCGGCGCCAACGGCCACCACCGGCGCTGACCGCAGCGCGGGCGCGCTGGCGGGCTGTTTGACCGATGCGTTACTGCTCATGGGCGCCAGCCGCACCGGGAAAGTCGGTCGCGCCCGCGTCGGCTCAGAACTGCTGGCGGGTGGCGCGATGCCGCGCTTCATTTATCGACCTCGTTCGTCCACGGCGACGCACGAGCCGCGACGCTGGCCGCCGAGAGCTGCGCTGCCGTCGGCGCCCAGTACGGCAGCCGCTCATGGTCGGTCAGGTCGACCTGCAGCGGCGTGATCGAGGCATAGCCAAGCGCGGTGGCGTGAAAGTCGGTGCCGTCGGCGTCGTCCTTGACCGGCCCGGCGCCGCCAATCCAGTACATGGTGTCGCCGCGCGGGTTGACCTGCGCGATCACCTGCTCGGCCGCGTGGCGCCGCCCCAGACGAGCCACTTTGAAGCCGCGAATCTCGCTGTGCGGCCGGTTCGGAATATTGACGTTGAGCAGCCAGGGCGCGCTGCGCTGCGCCGCCTCGGGCAGCGCAGGCAGCAACTGGGCCACCAACTGAGCGGCTTTTTCGGCCGCGACATCCAGGTGTTGCCAGCCTTTTTCGGTCTGGGAAAAGGCAATGGCTGGAATGCCGAACAAATAACCCTCCATCGCCGCCCCCACGGTGCCGGAGTAAATCGTGTCGTCGCCCATATTGGCGCCGTTGTTGATGCCCGAGACCACCAGATCGGGGCGGTAACCCAGCAGACCGGTCAGCGCAATATGAACGCAGTCGGCCGGGGTGCCGTTGATGTAGCGAAAACCGTTCTGCGCGGTATGGACGTAGAGCGGCGAATACAGGGTGAGTGCGTTCGATTTGGCGCTGTTGTTGTGTTCGGGCGCCACCACCTCGGCGCTGACCCCGGGCAGCACCCGGATCGCCTCGAACAGCGCCTGGATGCCGGCCGCCTGGTATCCGTCGTCGTTGCAGATCAGGATTTTCATGCGAGCGATTCTAGGCCGTTCGCGTGCCAGACCCGTTGCGCTTGCACCGATCATTCCCGGTCCGTCGGACTCAACCGTAGCGCACCAGCACGATTTCCAGTCGGCGCAGGCCGCCCGGAGCCTGCACCTCGGTCAGGTCGCCTTCTTCCTTGCCGATCAGGGCGCGCGCCATCGGGCTGCCGATGTTGACCAGACCGAGCTTGATGTCGGCCTCGTCCTCGCCAACGATTTGGTAGATCACGGCGACGCCGCTGTCTTGGTCGACCAACTCCACCGTGGCACCAAACACCACCCGGCCAACGACTTCGATGAGCACCGGATCGATGACCTGGGCCGCCGAGAGCTTGCTCTCGATTTCGGCGATGCGGCCCTCGATAAAACCTTGACGGTCTTTGGCGGCGTCGTATTCGGCGTTCTCGCTCAGGTCGCCCTGGGCGCGGGCTTCGGCAATCGCGTTGATGACCCAGGGGCGGTCGACGGATTTCAGGCGCTTGAGTTCTGCTTTAAGCTTCTCGGCGCCACGCAAGGTAATGGGCAAGGTGGTCATGGCGGTGCTCCACGCATCTGGGTCAGCAGATCAGGGTTCTGCCGGGGTACAAAAGGAAACCGCCGAACGTTGCCGAACGGCGGTGTGAGGGTGAGCCTGATTATGCCCCTAGCAGCCTGTCGACGGACGCCCCAGGGTGCTCAGGCCCGCAGTTGGGCATGCATCTCCTGCACCGAAATAACGTCCAGGCGGTCGATGTACTTCATGCCTTCGACCGCTGCTTGCGCGCCGGCGATGGTGGTGAAGGTGCTCACCCGCGCTTGCAGCGCCGATGTGCGAATGGCGCGCGAATCGGCAATTGCGTTGCGGCGCTCTTCCACCGTGTTGATGACCAGCGCGATCTCGCCATTTTTGAGCATATCGACGATGTGCGGCCGGCCTTCAGCGACCTTGTTGACGGTCTGCACCGGCACGCCGGCAGCGGCAATGGCTGCTGCGCTGCCGCGCGTGGCCACCAGCTCAAAGCCCAGTTCGACCAACTCGCGCGCCAGCGCCACCGCCATAGGTTTGTCGCTGTTTTTCACCGTCAGAAACACCTTGCCAGACGGACTGCCGTCGGGCTTGAAGGGCTTGGGCAGGCGCGTGCCGGCGCCGATCTGGCTTTTCACGAAGGCCTCGCCAAAAGTCTTTCCTACGCCCATGACTTCACCGGTGGACTTCATCTCGGGGCCGAGAATGGTGTCCACGCCGGGAAATTTGACGAACGGGAACACCGCTTCCTTGACGCTGAAATACGGCGGCGTGATTTCGGCGCCTATGCCCTGCTGGTCCAGCGTTTGGCCGACCATGCAGCGCGCGGCCACCTTGGCCAGTTGAATGCCGGTGGCCTTGGAGACGAAGGGCACGGTGCGCGAAGCACGCGGGTTGACTTCGAGCACGTAGATCACGTCCTTGCCATCGACTTCCTGAATGGCGAACTGCACGTTCATCAAACCGACCACGTTCAGACCCTGGGCCATGGCGGCGGTCTGGCGCTTGATCTCATTCACCGTGGTCTGACCCAGGTAGTAAGGCGGCAGCGAACAGGCCGAGTCGCCGCTGTGCACGCCGGCTTGCTCGATGTGCTCCATCACGCCGCCAATGAAGACCCGAGCGCTGGTGTCGCGCACCGCGTCTACGTCGCATTCAATCGCGTCGTTCAAAAACCGATCGAGCAGCACCGGCGCATCGTGGCTGACTTTGACCGCTTCGCGCATGTAGCGCTCGAGGTCGCGCTGCTCGTGCACGATCTCCATCGCACGCCCGCCCAGCACGTAGCTCGGGCGCACCACCAGCGGGTAACCCAGGCTGGCGGCTTTTTCCAGCGCTTCGGGCTCGGTGCGGGCGCTGGCGTTGGGCGGCTGGCGCAAACCGAGTTGGTGCAGCAACCGCGCAAAGCGTTCGCGGTCTTCGGCGGCGTCTATCATGTCCGGGCTGGTGCCTATGATGGGCACGCCGGCCGCCTCCAGTCCGAGCGCGAGCTTCAAAGGCGTCTGGCCACCGTACTGCACGATCACGCCGAGCGGCTTTTCCTTGTCGACGATCTCCAGCACGTCTTCCAGCGTCAGCGGCTCGAAGTACAGGCGGTCTGAGGTGTCGTAGTCGGTGGAGACGGTCTCCGGGTTGCAGTTGACCATGATGGTCTCAAAACCGTCTTCGCGCAGCGCCAGCGCGGCGTGTACGCAGCAGTAGTCGAACTCGATGCCCTGGCCAATGCGGTTCGGCCCGCCACCGAGCACCATGATTTTTTTCTTCGCCGTCGGTTCGGCCTCGCACTCGCCGTCGCCGTCACCTTCGTAAGTCGAATACAGGTAGGCGGTGTCGGTGGCGAACTCGGCCGCGCAGGTGTCGACGCGCTTGTAGACCGGGCGGATATTTTGCGCGATTCGGCGCGCGCGCACGGCAGCGTCGCTGGTCTTGAGCAGCTTGGCCAGGCGACGATCAGAAAAACCCTTTTGCTTGAGGCCACGCAAGCTCGCTGCGTCGAGCGCATCCAAACTGGTCTTCTCCAGTTGCAATTCGATTTTGACGATCTCTTCGATCTGCGCCAGAAACCAGGGATCGATCTTGGTGAGCTGGTGCACCTCGGCCAGCGTCCAGCCGGCAGCAAACGCATCGCCCACGTACCAGATGCGTTCCGGTCCGGGCTCGCCGAGTTCGCGCTCCAGGATTTCGCGGTCCTGGGTTTTCTCGTTCATGCCGTCCACACCCACTTCCAGTCCGCGCAGCGCTTTCTGAAAGCTTTCCTGGAAGTTGCGGCCCATTGCCATCACCTCGCCCACGCTTTTCATCTGCGTCGTCAGGCGGCTGTCGGCGGTGGGAAATTTCTCGAACGCGAAACGCGGAATCTTGGTCACCACGTAGTCGATGCTGGGCTCGAACGACGCGGGCGTGGCGCCACCGGTGATCTCGTTGCGCAGCTCGTCCAGCGTGTAGCCCACCGCCAGCTTGGCCGCCACCTTGGCAATCGGAAAACCGGTGGCCTTGGAGGCCAGCGCCGAGGAGCGCGAGACGCGCGGGTTCATCTCGATCACCACCATGCGGCCATCGGCCGGGTTGATGGCGAACTGCACGTTGGAGCCGCCGGTGTCGACCCCGATCTCGCGCAGCACCGCCAGGCTGGCGTTGCGCAGAATCTGGTATTCCTTGTCGGTCAGCGTCTGCGCCGGCGCCACCGTGATGGAATCTCCGGTGTGCACACCCATGGGGTCCAGGTTTTCTATCGAGCACACGATGATGCAGTTGTCGGCCTGGTCGCGCACCACCTCCATTTCGTACTCTTTCCAGCCCAGCAGCGATTCTTCGATCAGCAGCTCGTGGGTGGGCGAGGCTTCCAGGCCGCGCCGGCAAATGGTCTCGAACTCTTCCGGGTTGTAGGCAATGCCGCCACCGCTACCGCCCAGCGTGAAGCTGGGCCGAATGACGACCGGGAAACCCACCGTTTTCTGCACCACCCAGGCCTGCTCCAGGCTGTGCGCAATGCCCGAGCGCGCCGAACCCAGACCAATTTTGGTCATGGCGTCTTTGAACTTGAGCCGGTCTTCGGCCTTGTCGATGGCCTGCGGCGTGGCGCCGATCAGCTCGACCTTGTACTTGTCCAGCACGCCGTGGCGCCAGAGGTCGAGCGCGCAGTTGAGTGCCGTTTGCCCGCCCATGGTCGGCAAAATGGCAAAGCCGCCGGCCGTACGCGGACGCTCCTTGGCGATGATTTTCTCCACCGTCTGCCAGGTGATCGGCTCGATGTAGGTGACGTCGGCGGTGGCCGGGTCGGTCATGATGGTGGCCGGGTTGCTGTTGATCAGCACCACCTGGTAGCCTTCTGCGCGCAGCGCCTTGCAGGCCTGCACGCCGGAGTAATCGAACTCGCAGGCCTGACCGATGATGATGGGGCCGGCGCCGATGATGAGCACGGTCTGGATGTCGGTTCTTTTGGGCATGATTATTTCGCCTCCATCAGGTGCACGAAGCGGTCGAACAAATAGCCGATATCGTGCGGGCCGGGCGCGGCCTCTGGATGGCCTTGAAAGCAAAACGCCGGCCGGTCGGTGCGCTCCAGGCCTTGCAGCGTGCCGTCAAACAGGCTGACGTGGGTGGCACGCAGGTTGGCCGGCAGGGTTTTTTCGTCTACTGCAAAGCCGTGGTTCTGGCTGGTGATGCTGACGCGGCCACTGCCCAGCTCTTGCACCGGGTGGTTGGCGCCGTGATGGCCAAATTTCATCTTGAAGGTCTGGGCGCCACTGGCCAGCGCCATGATCTGGTGCCCCAGGCAGATGCCAAAGGTCGGCAGACCGGCGTCGATCAGCGTGCGCGTCGCGGCAATGGCGTAGTCGCAGGGCTGCGGGTCGCCCGGGCCGTTGGAGAGAAAAATACCATCGGGATTGAGCTCCAGCACCTCGGCGGCCGGCGTTTGCGCCGGCACCACGCTGACCTTGCAGCCGCGCTGGGCCAGCATGCGCAAGATGTTGCGTTTGACGCCAAAGTCATAGGCCACCACATGAAAGCGCGGTGCGCGCTGCTCACCGTAACCGGTGCCGAGTTGCCACTCGGTCTGGCTCCAGGCGTAGGGCGCAGCGGCCGACACCAGCCGGGCCAGGTCTTGCCCGGCCATGCTGGGCGCAGCCTGCGCGGCGGCCAGGGCGCGCTCGCGCAGCGCCGCGTCCAGGTCTTGCCCGGCGGGCAGTGCAAGAATGCAGCCGTTTTGCGCCCCGAAGCGGCGCAGGCGGCGCGTCAGCGCGCGCGTGTCCAGACCGGCCATGGCCACCGTGCCTTCGCGCTGCAAGTAGGCCGACAGCGTCTCTTCGGCACGGAAATTGGACGCCAGCAGCGGCAGGTCTTTGATAATGAGGCCAGCCGCCTGCACGCGGGCGGACTCGGTGTCTTCGCGGTTGACGCCGGTGTTGCCGATGTGCGGGTAGGTCAGGGTGACGATTTGCCGGCAGTAGCTCGGGTCAGTGAGAATTTCCTGATAGCCGGTCATGGCGGTGTTGAACACCAGCTCGCCGCAGGTCTGACCCGCAGCACCGATGGAAATGCCTGTCATGACCGTGCCGTCGGCAAGCGCGAGCAGGGCTTTCGGGTAAACGGGAAGCACGGTTTTCTCCAGAGAAATGTGGGCGCACCACGCCATGTGACAAAACCGGGGTGGATTCGGGCCAGATCGCAGCCTGCTGGGCGTGCCGCGCAGGTCCGCTACCGGTCGGTCAACTCGGGGGAAAGCCGAGGCGGGCGCAGTGGGTGCGCCGATTGCGGGTAAACCTTGGCATTGTAGCCGCCCGGCCTTGTTCTACCCTGTTTTCTCGACCCGGAACGAGCGCGGCAGCGGGTCGGTCAGGCCACGCCACGCTCAGCGCAAGTCGCGTGCGCTGGCACTGGCGTACAGGCAGATCGCGGCGGCGGCGGCCACATTGAGTGACTCCTGGCCGCCCGGCTGGGCAATGCGCAGCGACTGCGCCGCCAGCGCCGCCAGCGCCGGACTCGCCCCCTGGCCTTCGTGACCAAAAACCCAGGCGCAGGGCCAAGGCAACTGCGCCTGGTGCAGCCACTCGCCCTGGTGCACGCAAGTCACCAGCAGCGGCAGCGCCAGCCGACCCAGGTCGGTCAGCGCCAGCCCTTCGACCAGGTGCAGCGCAAAATGCGCGCCCATGCCGGCGCGCAGCACCTTGGGCGACCACAAGGCCGCCGTGCCCTTGAGCGCGAGCACCTGCTCAAACCCCATCGCCGCTGCGCTGCGCAAGATGGAGCCCACGTTGCCGGCGTCTTGCAAGCGGTCGAGCAGCACCGCCGGGCGGCCCGGCAAAAGCCTGTCGGCCTGCGGCAGCTTGCACACAAAACCGAGTGCCGCCGCCGACTCCAGCCCGCTGATGGCAGTCAACAAAGCATCCGATAAGAGCAGGTTTTGCTGCGCCGCCTGCCGCAGCTCGACCGGCGCCTGCGGCCAGTAGCTCTGGCTGAACACCGCCAGCGCCGGACGTTGGCCGTGCGCCAACAAGGCACGGCACAAATGATCGCCTTCGATCCAGACCTGCCCGGCGTCGCGGTAAGCGGTGTTGTCCTGTGCCAGCAGGCGCAAGCGCTTGAACACCGGGTTCTCGCGCGAGCTGATCAGCGTCGGCGGCTTCATGGCGCGGCCGGGTCGTCGGTGCAGGCGGGCGCTGCGTGTGCCAGTACCCGGGCCACCGGGGCAAAGGAGCGCCGGTGCCAGTCCAGCACGCCGTGCAAGCGCAAGGCCTGCAGGTGGTGTGCAGTGCCATAGCCTTTGTGGCGATCAAAACCGTAGCTCGGGTGTTGCTGGTGGTAGTCGAGCAGCAAATGGTCGCGCGTGACCTTGGCGACGATGGAGGCGGCCGCAATCGCCGCCACCGTCGCGTCGCCTCTGACAACCGCTTGCACCTGCATGCGCAGCACCGGGCAGCGATTGCCGTCGACCAGCACCAGCCTGGGCAGCAGCCGCAAGCCTTGTACCGCGCGCTGCATCGCCAGCAGCGTGGCCTGCAAAATGTTGAGCTGGTCGATCTCGGCCACCGAAGCCTGCGCCACGCTGCAGCACAGGGCCTTGGCGCGAATCTCGTCGTACAGCCGCGCGCGCGCGCGCGCGCCGAGCTGCTTGGAGTCTGCCAGGCCGCGAATCGGCGCTTGCTCGTTCAATATCACCGCCGCCGCCACCACTGGGCCGGCCAGCGGGCCACGGCCAGCTTCGTCAACGCCAGCGAGCAAACCCGGCACGCCCCAGGCGTGGCCGGTCTGCTCATTGGGCAAGCATTTTTTCGATCGCATCGGTGGCGAGTGAAGCAGTGTTGCGGCGCAGTTCGTGATGCAACCGGATAAAGCGCTGTTGCAGCGCCAGGATGCGCTCAGGCGCCTCGAGCCAGCCCAGCAGCGCTTGCGCCAAGGCCTGCGGGCTGGCCGCGTCCTGCACCCGCTCCGGCACCACGAAGTCCTGACACAAAATATTGGGCAAGCCGATCCAGGGCTGCAACTGCTTGCCGCGCATGAGCAACCAGGACAGCCCGTTCATGCGGTAGGCGATCACCATCGGGCGCTTGAACAACGCCGCTTCCAGCGTGGCGGTGCCGCTGGCGACCAAGGCCAGGTCGCAGGCCGCCAGCACGCGGTGCGACTGGCCCGACAACAGCAGCAGTGGCGCGCTGACGCCGGCGGCACGCGCGGCGGCTTCGACTCTGTCTCGCAACGCAGGCAAGGTCGGCACCACCAGTCGCAGCGCCGGACGCTGGCGCAACAGCAGCGCGGCGGCCGCAAAAAACAGCGGCGTCAGATAGCGCACCTCGGAGGCCCGGCTGCCGGGCAGGATGGCCAGCACGGTTTCATGCTCGCCCAAACCGAGCGCGCGCCGCGCCGCAGCGCGGTCGGGCTCGATCGGTATCACGCTGGCCAGCGGGTGGCCGACATAGGTGGCGGCCACGCCGTGGCGCGCCAGCAAATCGGGCTCGAAGGGAAACACGCACAGCACATGGTCCACGCTGCGGCGAATTTTCTCTATCCGCTTGGCGCGCCAGGCCCAGACCGCCGGGCAGATGAACTGCACGGTACGAATCCCGGCCGCCCTCAGATCGGCTTGCAAGTCCAGGTTGAAGTCGGGCGCGTCGACGCCGATGAACAAGTCGGGCCGCTCGGCGCCCAGCAGGCGCTGCTTCAACTGCGCCCGGATGGAGACGATTTCGCGGTAGTGGCGCAAGGCCTCGACGTAGCCGTGCACCGCCAGTTTGTCGCTCGGCCACCAGGCTTGAAAACCCTGCTCGGCCATGCGCGGCCCGCCGATACCGAGCGCGCGCAGATCGGGCCAGCGCTGGCGCATACCGCCCAACAGCAGTCCGGCCAGCAGATCGCCCGAGGCCTCACCCGCCACCAAGGCCAAGTGCGGTGCAGTGTTCAACGCACGATGCCGCGTTGGGGCGGCACCTGCTGCAAAAAGTCCAGCATCAAGGCCACATCGGAGGCGACGGCTGAAGGGTCTGGCGCAGAGCCGGCCAACAGGCCAATGCGCTGCGTGGCCTGCTCCAGCGTCAGCTCGTCGCGGTAGAGCGCTTTGTACATGGCCTTGACGGCGGCAATGCGCTCGGGCGAGAAACCGCGCCGACGCAAGCCTTCAAAGTTCATCGAACGCGGCTGCGCTGGTTGGCCCTGGCACAGCACGAACGGTGGCAAATCAGCAAACAGCAGCGAACACATCGCGCTCATCGCGTGCGCGCCTATGCGCACAAACTGGTGTACCACGGTGAAGCCACCCAGAATCGCCCAGTCAGCGACCGACACGTGACCGGCCAGTTGCGTGTTATTGGCAAAAATGGTGTGGTTGCCAACCGCGCAGTCGTGCGCCAGATGGACGTAGGCCATGATCCAGTTGTCGTCGCCGAGACGGGTCAAGCCGCCGCCGCCGGGTGAGCCGATGTTGAAGGTGCAGAACTCGCGCACCGTGTTGCGGTCCCCGATCTGCAGTTCGCACGGCTCGCCGGCGTATTTCTTGTCCTGCGGAACCGCGCCCAGCGAATTGAACTGAAAGATGCGGTTGTCGCACCCGATGGTGGTGCGGCCCTCGAGCACACAATGCGCGCCTATGGACGTGCCGGCGCCCACCCTGACCTGAGGACCGATCACCGTGTAAGGGCCGACCGTGACGCTGGATTCCAGCTCGGCGGCCGGGTCCACCAGGGCGGTAGGATGAATGTTTGCCATCGAAACGAACCACCTGGCCAATCAGGCGATGGTGCGCATGGTGCACATCAGTTCGGCCTCGCAGGCCAGCTCAGTGCCGACACGGGCACAGCCCTTGAACTTGAAGATGCCGGACTTCATGCGCTCTAGCGCCACGTCCATGACGAGCTGGTCGCCCGGCTCGACCGGGCGCTTGAAGCGCGCGCCGTCGATGCCGGCGAAGTAGTACACCGTTTTGTCGTCCAGCGCCACCCCCACGGTATCAAACGCCAGCAGCGCGGCGGCCTGTGCCATGGCTTCGAGCATGAGCACGCCCGGCATCACCGGCCGGTGCGGAAAATGGCCGCCAAAAAAAGGCTCGTTGATGCTGACGTTTTTCAGCGCCTTGATGCTTTTGCCTTTGTCCAACTCAAGCACCCGATCGACCAAAAGGAACGGATAGCGGTGCGGCAACTGCTTGAGAATCTGGTGAATGTCCATCATGCTTCGGGTGTTTTTGACAGGTCTGGTTCGAGCGCGCGCTCCAGCGCCTTGAGCCGCTCGCGCAGGCGATTGAGCTGTTTGAGCGAGGCCGCATTTTTTTCCCAACTCGCATTGTCGTCGATGGGAAACAGGCCGGTGTAGTGACCCGGTTTGGTGATCGATCGGGTCACGACCGATGCGGCCGAAATGTGCACGCCGTCGGCCAGACTCAGGTGACCGAGCACCACCGCGCCGCCGCCAATGCTGCAGTGTGCACCAATGTCGGCGCTGCCGGCCACGCCGACGCAGCCGGCCATGGCGCTGTGCGCCCCGACACGCACGTTGTGCCCGATCTGAACCAGGTTGTCGAGCTTGACGCCGTCTTCGATCACGGTGTCGTCGAGCGCGCCGCGGTCTATGCAACTGTTGGCACCTATTTCCACCTCGTCGCCAATGCGCACCGCGCCGAGCTGCTCGATCTTGACCCAGCGGCCTTGCTGCGGCGCAAAACCGAAACCGTCGCCACCGATCACCACGCCGGGGTGCAGCACGCAGCGCGCGCCGACCACGCAGCGCGCGCCAATGCTGACGCGCGGATGCAGCAGGGTGTGCGCGCCGATCTGGGCGAGCGCGCCAATTACCGCATGGGCACCGATGCGGGCTCCGCGGCCGATGCGCACCGCCGGGCCGATGACGGCAAAGGGGCCGACGTCGACCTCGGGTTCGAGCTGCGCGCTCGGGTCTATGCTGGCTTGCGGGTCCAGCCTGGGTGCGGGCAGCGGCTCGTGCTCGCGCCGCCACCACTGGGTCAGGCGGGCGAAGTAGAGGTAGGGGTCGTCGCAGACGATGCAGGGCGCACGCGCTGCGGCGGCGTCTTGCAGTGCCGGAGCCACGATCAGGGCGCCGGCCTGCGTCTGCTGCAACTGCTTGGCATAGCGCGCCTGGGCGATGAAAGCGAGTTCGCCCGCCTGGGCCCGCGCCAGCGGTGCCAGCCGCTCGATCACGAGATCAGACGAACCCCTGAGATCGCCGCCCAGGGCAGCGACGATAGCACCCAGCGTCTTGGCCACGCCAGCACCTCAATCTCAGCGGGCGTTGTTCAGGCTGTTGAGCACCTTGTCGGTGATGTCGTGCCGCGGGTGGATATAGACCGCCTCCTGAATCACCAAGTCGTATTTCTCGGCCTCGGCAATCTGTCGGATGACCCGGTTGGCGCGCTCCAGCACGGCTTGCAGCTCCTCGTTGCGGCGCAGGTTCAGGTCTTCCTGGAACTCGCGCTGCTTGCGCTGAAAGTCACGGTCTTGTTCGACCAACTGGCGCTGGCGGACCACGCGCTGCGCCTCTGCCAGTGTGGGCAGCTCGCGCTCGAAGCGCTCGGAAGCGGCCCTGAGCTGGACGCCCTGGGCCTGGATTTCGCGCTCGCGGCGCGAAAACTCCTGCTCCAGCTTGGCCTGCGCCGCTTTGGCCAGGTTGGCCTCGCGGAAAATGCGCTCGGTGTTGACAAAGCCAACCCGAAAGTCTTGCGCAACCGCACTGGCAGCCGCCAGACACAGCACCAGGGCAAGGAAAAAGGAACGGCTGAACAAATGGGGCGTGTGCTTCATCAAAACGAGGTTCCGATCTGGAATTGGAATTTCTGGATTTTATCGCCGTCGAAGTGGCGCACCGGCGTGGCGTAGGCAAAGCGCAGTGGCCCAATCGGCGAAATCCAGCTCAGGCCGACGCCGACCGAGGCGCGCAGGTCGTTCGCATTCGGGCGCGGGTCGTTGTCGCCAAACACGTTGCCGGCGTCGGCGAAGGCGAACACGCGCAGCGTGCGGTCGGTGCCGGCGCCGGGGAAAGGTGCTATGAATTCGGCGTTCAGCGCCACGCTGCGGCTGCCGCCGATGTTGACCGGCTGCGCCGCCGGCGCGCCGACGATGCCCGAGCGCGGACCCAAGGTGCCTTGCTGGAAACCGCGCACCGAGCCCAGGCCGCCGCCAAAGAAGTTCTTGAACACCGGGAACGGACGCCCGCCCATGCCCCGGCCATAACCCAATTCGGTGTTGAATGCCAGCGTGTACTGCGTACCCAGAGGAATGTATTGCTGGAACTGATAGCTCGCGCGCAGGTAGCGGGTGTCGCCAGCCACACCCAGCTCGGCGTTGACGCGCTGCAGCCGGCCTTCGTTGGGCACCAAGGCGCTGTCGCGGGTGTCGCGCGTCCAGCCCAGGGTCAGGGGAACCGACAGGCTGCTGGCGCCAAAAATGTTGCTGTGCTCCTGATAGGCCAGCGGCAAGCCGGTGCCGGCCTCGATCTGCGTCTGTTCGACGTTGATGCCGAAGAAGACCGTGTCGCGCTCGGTGAACGGCACGCCAAAGCGCAGCCCGCCGCCGGCGCGAACCAAGCGGTAGTCGCCGCCTTGGGCGGCAAACGGCGAGCTGGTTCGGTGATAAATGTCCCAGGTGCGCGAAACGCCGTCTGGGGTGAAGTACGGGTTGGTGGTGCTGAGCGAGAACTGGCGGTTGAAATCGCTGGTGTTGAGGTTGAAGCTCAGCGAGTTACCGGTGCCAAACACGTTGTCCTGGTTGATGCCAGCCACCAAAGAAAGGCGCTCGGCCTGAGAAAAACCCGCTCCCAGCATCAGGCTGCCGGTCGGTTTTTCGACCACTGAGACCAGCAGATCGACCTGATCAGGAGCGCCCGGCACCGGCTGCGTTTCAATGCCGACCTGGGTGAAAAAGCCCAACCGATCGACCCGATTGCGCGACAAGCGGATGCGGTCACCGTCGTACCAGGCGGCTTCGAGCTGGCGAAATTCGCGCCGTATCACCTGGTCGCGGGTGCGGTTGTTGCCTTCGATGTTGATGCGCCGCACATAGACCCGGCGCTGCGGCTGCGCGTTCAGCACAAAGGTGACGCGGTTGTTCACCCGGTCGATCTCGGGCTGCGCCTGAACCTGGGCAAAGGCGTAGCCGAACACGCCGAAATGGTCGGTGAACGCCGCTACAGTTTGCGCCACTTCTTCGGTGTTGAAGGCCTGTCCGACGCGGATCCGAACCAGGGACTCGAACTCAGCCTGGCGCCCCAGGTATTCGCCCTCCAGCCGGACCGCCGAAACCACGAAGCGATTGCCTTCGGTGATGTTGATGGTCAGGGAAATGCTGTCTTTTTCAGGAGAAATCGCCACCTGGGTCGAATCGATGCGAAAGTCGAGGAAGCCGCGCGTGAGGTAGTGCGAACGCAGCCGCTCCAAGTCGGCGCTGAGCTTGGCGCTGGTGTAGCGGTCAGCGCGCGTGTACCAGCTCAGCCAGCCGCTGGTGTCCAGGGCAAACAGGCTGCGCAGCGTGGATTCGGAAAAAGCCTGATTGCCGACGATACGAATCTCGCCGATGCGCGCCACGTCACCCTCGGTCACATGAAAATTCAGATTGACCCGGTTGCGCTCGACCGGCGTCACGGTGGTGAGCACCTGCGCGGCGTACATGCCGCGGTTGATGTACTGGCGCTTGAGCTCTTGCTCGGCGCGGTCGGCCAGCGCCTTGTCAAACGGCCGGCCATCGGCCAGTCCGATGTCGCGCAAGGCGTTCCTGAGCATATCGGCTTCGAATTCGCGCCCACCGGTGAAGCTGACGGCAGCGATGATGGGGCGTTCCTCGACGATCACCACCAGCACGCCGTCTTGCACTTGCAAGCGCACGTCGCTAAACAGCCCCAGACCGAACAGGGATCGAATGGCGGCCGAACCCTGGTCGTCGCTGTAGATGTCACCGACGCGAAACGGCAGGGATGCAAACACGGTTCCCGGCTCGACGCGCTGCAAGCCCTCGACCCGAATATCGCGCAGTGTGAAAGGCTCGACCGCCCAAGACGGCAAGGCGCCCAGCAAGGAGGCCGCAAGCACGGAAAGAATCAGTCCACGCAGACCCGGTTTGGTTTTTTTCATGAAAAAGATGCTCAGCCAGCCAAGCGGGCCACGTCATTAAACAAGGCGATCGCCATCAAAGTAATCAGTATCGCCAGCCCCACACGCTGCAGCCGCTCCATCCACAGATCCGAGACGCTGCGGCCCGTGACCGCTTCGTAAAGATAATACATCAGGTGGCCGCCATCGAGCAGCGGCAGCGGTAACAGGTTGAGCACGCCCAGGCTGACGCTGATGAGCGCCAGAAACAACAGGTAAGGCGCCAGGCCCAGACCGGCCGATTGACCGGCGTAGTCGGCAATCGTTATCGGGCCGCTCAGGTTGGCCAGCGAGGCCTGGCCGGTCAGCATGCGCCCAATCATCTTGAGCGTCAGCCAGGACACCTCGGCGGTTTTTTCCACCCCTTGCAGCAGGCCGTCGACCGCCCCGAAGCGCACCGTCACCATCGCGGGGGCGGCACCGATGAAGGCACCGACACGACCAACCCAGACGCCGTCTTGCAACTCGGGCCGCGGCTGCACGCTCAGGCTCAGCAAGTGCCCATCGCGCTCGATATCCCAGCGCTGCGCCAGCGGCTGCCCGGTCGGCCCCACCGCCTGCCGGATCAAAGCGCGCAGATGCTGGCCATCGTTGACCGCTTGGCCGTCCACCCGATGCACCAGATCGCCAGCGCGCAAGCCGGCAGCGGCGGCAGCCCCGTCGGCGCTGACCTCACCCACTTGCGGCGCGCTCCAGGGCGCGACGATGCCCATGCGCTCGAACAACTGGCGATCGATCTCGCGCACGTCGAGCTCGCTCAGCGGCAAGACCAACTCTCGCAACTCGCCGCCCTCTTGCTGAGCCACCCACAGCCGCAGATCGCGGCCGGCCAGCGCCGCTTGAGTGAGCTGCCAGCGCAAGGCCACGAACGACGACACGGCCTGCGGCTGCTCGTCGGCCAGCGCCACTTGTGCCACCCACTCGCCGCCGCGCAGACCGGCGCGTTCGGCCAGCGATGCCGCCGCCGGACTCGACAACACGGGTTTGGGCTCCTGGATCCCGATCCAATTGACCAGCGCGTACAACAAAACCGCTAGCAACAAGTTGGCGGCCGGGCCGGCAGCGACGATGAGTGCGCGCGCGCGCAGCGGCTGGGTGTTGAAGGCCAGGTGCTTGAGCGCCGGGTCGACCGGGGCCTCGCGCTCGTCGAGCATGCGCACGTAGCCGCCCAGCGGCAAGGCGCAGATGACGAACTCGGTCGGATTGCCTGGGCGTCGCCACGACAGCAGCGGCTTGCCAAAGCCGATGGAAAAGCGCTGCACCCGCACGCCGCAGGCCAGCGCGGCACGGTAATGACCGTATTCGTGCACCGCGATCAACAGCCCCAGGGCCAGCACAAAGGCAAGCAGTGTCAGCATGAGCAACTGTGCGCCTCAGCAGCGCAGAAAGAACCAGCAAGCGGACGCGGCGCCGGCCGAAAAAGAGCCTGGACGCGCGCCATCAAACCGCAAAGCCTTGCACCAGCGACTGCGCCAGCGCGCGTGCCTGCGCATCAATCGCCAGCAAATCCGCCAGCGACCCAGGCTTGGAGGTGTGCAGCGCCGTCATAGTTGCACGGTTGACGGCATGAATCTGGTCAAAGCGCAGGCGCTGCTCCAAAAACGCCTCCACCGCCACTTCGTTGGCGGCGTTGAGTACGGCGGTGCTGCCGCTGGGGCCAGCCAGCGCCTCCCAGGCCAACTGCAGGCCTGGGAAGCGCTGCGCATCGGGTGGCTCGAAGGTCAGCGCCCCCAGGCGGGCAAAGTCGAGTGCGTTGGCACCCGATGCGATGCGCTCGGGCCAAGACAAGCCATAAGCAATCGATACCCGCATGTCGGGTGTGCCCAATTGCGCCAGCACCGACGTGTCGGTGTACTGCACCATGGAGTGAATCACGCTTTGCGGATGAATCACCACCTCGATCTGGTCCGGGCGCAGACCAAACAGGTAGCAGGCCTCGATGACTTCCAGCGCCTTGTTCATCATGGTGGCCGAATCGACCGAGATTTTTCGCCCCATGACCCAGTTCGGGTGCGCGCAGGCCTGCTGCGGCGTGACCTCGGCCAGGGTGCTAGGGTCGCGGCTGCGAAACGGACCGCCCGAGGCCGTGAGAACGATTTTCTGCACCCGCCGCGCCCAGGTGGCCGGGTCTTCGGGCAGCGACTGGAAAATGGCCGAATGTTCGCTGTCGATCGGCAGCAGCGTGGCGCCACCGGCGCGCACCGCGTCCATGAACAGCGCGCCGCCGACCACCAGCGCCTCCTTGTTGGCCAGCAGCAATTTCTTGCCGGCGCGCGCCGCCGCCAGACAAGGCGCCAGGCCGGCCGCGCCGACAATGGCAGCCATGACGGCGTCGACCTCGGGCGCGGCGCTGACATCGCACAAAGCCTGCTCCCCCGCCAACACCTGCACCGGCAGCCCCAGGGCCTGCACGCGCTGGCGCAACTGCTCGGCGTGGGGCGCGCTGGCCATGACCGCCCAGCGCGGCAAGAAACGCCTACACTGGGCCAACAGCAGGTCCACCTGGGTCGCGGCCGTGAGGGCAAAGACGGAAAAACGCTCCGGGTGGCGTGCCATCACGTCCAGTGTGCTGGTGCCGATCGAACCAGTCGAGCCCAGGATGGTGACGAATTGCGCTGTGCTCATGGTCTCAGAGGCTGGCGATCAGCATCGCCAGCGGCAACACCGGCAGCAAGGAATCAAATCGGTCCAGCACTCCGCCGTGGCCGGGCAATAAGCGACTGGAATCTTTTACCCCGGCGCTGCGCTTGACCAGCGATTCCAGCAAATCGCCGACCACGCTCATGCCAAACAAGAACAGCAAGACCAGCACCGCCGGCGCCGGCCCCAGCGCCCACAGGTGCGTGTACAGGCTGCTGCGGTCCCCCAGGCCGGCCACATCGGCCCAGAGCCAGACGGCGGCGAGCAAAAAAACCGCCAGCAAGCCACTGAATACGCCCTCCCAGCTCTTGCCCGGGCTGATGCAAGGGGCCAGCTTGCGCCGACCAAAGGTCTTGCCGCCAGCGAAAGCGGCAATGTCGGCGACCCAGACCAGCGCCAGCACCGAGAACAAGAAGCCGTATCCGATCCGTTGCGCCTGCACCAGCGCCAGCCAGACCAAGGCCAGCAGGAACAAACCACCCGCCAAGCGCGGCAGCAGGGGCCAGACCGCCCAGCCACCCACGCCGCGCCTGAGCATCACCCCGCCCAGCACCAGCCACAGCACGGCGCCCAGCCACCACAGCGGACGCAATGAAGCGCTCAGGCCGCCGAAAAACCAGAACAGCGCCAACAGCAGCACCAGACCCAGGCCCAGACCCGCCGCCGTCGCTGAGCGGCAGCCATTCAGACGCCCCCACTCCCAGGCGGCCAACCCGGTCAGCAGCAGCGTGATCCAGCTAAAAATGTAGCTCGACGAATGCAGCAGCGCAGGCAGCACCAGAAGCAGCAGCAGCAAGGCCGTGACGATGCGCCGCTTAAGCATGGACCGACCCGGCCGGAATCGACGGCGCTGCGCCAGCGCACTGCTCGGCGGTCTGACCAAAGCGGCGCTGCCGGCGGGCATAGTCTTGCAGCGCCCGCTCCAGCTCGGCGGCACCGAAGTCGGGCCACAGGCAGTCGGTGAAATACAGCTCGGTGTAGGCCGACTGCCAGAGCAAGAAGTTGCTCAGACGGCGCTCACCGCCGGTGCGAATGAGCAGGTCGGGGTCGCCCACGTGGGCCAGGGCGCTGGCCTGTGACAGGCTGTGCTCGCTGATCGGCAGACCCTGCTGCACCAGCCATTGAGCGGCCTGCGCAATGTCCCAGCGCCCACCGTAGTTGAAACAGACGTTGAGCGCCAGCCGCCGGCAGCCGGCGGTTTCCTGTTCGGCTGCTTGCAGCTTCTGCACCAGTTGCGGCGACAGCTTGTGGCGTTCACCGACAACGTACAGGCGAACGCCGTTGGCTTTGAGTTCGGACACCTCGCGCCCGAGCGCCAGCAGCAGCAGACTCATCAGGCCGGAGACCTCCTCCTCGGGCCGGCGCCAGTTTTCGGAGGAAAAAGCGAACACGGTGAGCACCGCCACGCCGCGCTCCAGGCAGGCCCGCACCAGCCGGCGCAAACTGGCGACGCCCTCTTTGTGCCCGGCCACGCGCGGCAACCAGCGCTGCTGCGCCCAGCGGCCGTTGCCGTCCATGATGAGCGCCAGGTGCGCGGGCACGCCGGCGGCGGGCGTTTGCAAGGGCAAGAAGGGTTCGCGCATGGTGCACAAGGTTGGCGGCTGCGATGCAAGAGCGGCGAGCGCCTCAAACCGCCATGATGTCGTGCTCTTTCGACGCCACCAGGCGATCGACCTCAACGATCATGCGGTCGGTCAGTTTTTGAATGTCGTCCTGCGAGCGGCGGTCGTCGTCTTCCGAGGCCAGTTTGTCTTTGACCAGCTTTTTCATCGTCTCATTGGCGTCGCGGCGCAGATTTCGGATCGCGATCTTGGCTGCCTCGCCCTCGCCGCGCACCACCTTGCTCAACTCTTTGCGGCGCTCCTCGGTCATGGGCGGCATGGGGACGCGAATCAGGTCGCCCTGGCTCGACGGATTCAGGCCCAGGTCAGACTCACGAATGGCTTTTTCAATCTTCGCTCCCATGCCTTTTTCCCACGGCGCCACGCCAATCGTGCGCGCATCCAGCAGCGACAAATTGGCCACCTGCGACAGCGGCAGCAGGGAGCCGTAGTAGTCCACGTGTACGGTGTCCAGCAGTTGCGGGTTCGGCCGTCCGGTGCGAATCTTGATCAGATTGTTCTTGAACGACTCCACCGACTGCTGCATCTTGCTCTCGGCGGTTTGTCGAATTTCAGCAATGCTCATGAATACTCCTCAGCAACAAGACGTGCGGGCTTGACACAGCCCGGCGGTATCACACGTGAACCAGGGTGCCTTCGTCGCCGCCCAGCACCACCTGGAGCAGCGCACCCGGCTTGACGATGGAAAACACCTTCACCGGCAGCTTCTGGTCGCGGCACAGGGCGAACGCAGTGGCGTCCATCACCTGCAGGTTTTTTGCCATCGCTTCGTCGAAGCTGATGCTGGTGTAGCGGGTGGCATCAGCCACCTTGTTCGGATCGGCGCTGTAGACGCCGTCGACCTTGGTCGCCTTGAGCACGATCTCGGCGCCGATTTCCGCTCCGCGCAGCGCGGCGGCGGTGTCGGTGGTAAAAAACGGGTTACCGGTGCCAGCGGCAAATACCACCACCTTGCCTTCTTCCAGATACTGCAAGGCCTTGGGTCGCACGTAGGGCTCGACCACCTGCTCGATCGAGATGGCCGACATCACGCGCGCAATTGCGCCGGCCTTGCTCAGCGCATCGGCCAGCGCAAGCGAATTCATGACGGTGGCAAGCATGCCCATGTAGTCGGCGGTGGCGCGCTCCATGCCGACCGCGCCGCCGGCCACGCCACGAAAAATGTTCCCCCCCCCGATCACGATCGCCACCTGCACCCCCAGGCGCGTGACCTCGGCGATTTCTTCCACCATGCGAACGATGGTGGCCCGGTTGATGCCGTAGGCATCATCTCCCATCAGGGCTTCGCCGGACAGTTTGAGCAAAATGCGTTTGTAGGCTGGCATGGGGCGCTTTCTGTGCGGAAAAACAAAATTTCCCAGGAGTCTGTCGGCGAGTGTAGCGATGCCAGTCCTTGCAGCGCCGGCTGGAGCACCCCGCGTGGCCCACAGCCACACAAGCGCACGGGCCTTGCGGCCCGTGCTCTGAGTCAGGGTAAATGCCCAGGCATCAAGCGCCCTGGGCAGCAGCCACCTGTGCGGCCACTTCGGCCGCAAAGTCGTCCACTTTCTTCTCTATGCCCTCACCCACCACATAAAGCGTGAAGCCTTTGACGCTGGTGGCGCTGGCCTTGAGCATCTGCTCGACGGTCTGTTTGTCGTTCTTGACAAAAGCCTGGTTGAACAGCGACACCTCTTTCAGGTACTTTTGCACCCCGCCTTCGATGCGCTTGGCGACGATTTCGGCCGACTGCACCGATTTTCCAGCGGCTTCGGCAAGCTTGCGATCTTCCTCGGCCTTGGCGCTGGCAACCGAACGCTCTTTTTCGATCAATGCTTGCGGCACTTCGGCGCTGGTCAGCGCCACTGGCTTCATGGCAGCAATGTGCATCGCCGTGTCTTTGGCTGCGACCTCATTGCCGGTGTATTCAACCAGCACACCGATACGGGTGCCGTGCAGGTAGCCCGCGACCTGGCTCGTGCCGTCGCAGCGCTTGAAACGGCGAAAACTCATGTTTTCACCGATCTTGCCAATCAAGCCCTTGCGCACATCTTCCAACGTGGGGCCAAAGCCGTCCTGGCTGTGCGCCAGCGCACCCAGGGCGCTCAAGTCGGCCGGGTTGTGACGCGCCACCAGCACAGCGGCGGCCTGGGCCAGTGCCAGGAAGCTGTCGTTCTTGGTGACGAAGTCGGTTTCGCAGTTGACTTCTACCATGGCCGCGCCACCCGCTTCGATACAACTGGCGATCACGCCTTCGGCGGTGACGCGGCCAGCGGCCTTGCCGGCCTTGGTGCCGAGCTTGACGCGCAGCAACTCCTCGGCCTTGACCATGTCGCCAGCGGCCTCGGTCAGAGCCTTCTTGCACTCCATCATGGGGGCGTCGGTCTTGGCGCGCAGTTCGCCCACCATGCTTGCGGTAATAGTCATTTACAGTTCTCCATGAACCGCTGCAGCCCACAGCGGGCTGCGCGAACGGGTCAACGATGCAATAGGGTTATGAAAAATGGCTTGGCACAGCCCCGCCTTGGCGGGCTGCGCCGCCGCAGTTCAGGCGGCAGCGCTTTCCTGCACCTCGACAAACTCGTCGCTGCTTTCGAGCGCCACCGCCTTGACCCCTTCGCGGCTGGCGTTGTCGCGTCCTTCGATGATCGCGTCCGCGATGCCGCGGGCGTACAGCGCCACGGCACGGGCGGAGTCGTCATTGCCCGGGATGACGTGGTCGATGCCGATCGGCGAGTGGTTGGTGTCAACCACGCCAACCAGCGGAATACCGAGCTTTTGCGCTTCGAGTACAGCGATTTTGTGGAAGCCGACGTCGATCACGAAGATGGCGTCGGGCAAGGCGCCCATATCCTGGATGCCGCCAATGTCTTTCTCCAGCTTTTGCATCTCGCGCATGAAGGTCAGCTGTTCTTTCTTCGTCAGGGCGTCGAGCCCGGCTTCTTTTTGCGCCTGCATGTCTTTGAGGCGCTTGATCGAGGTTTTGACGGTTTTGAAGTTGGTCAGCATGCCGCCGAGCCAGCGCTGGTCCACAAAGGGCACACCGGCACGGCGCGCTTCCTGGGCCACGATCTCGCGCGACTGGCGCTTGGTGCCGACCATCAGCACGGTGCCGCGGTTAGCGGTCAACTGGCGCACAAACTTGGCCGCATCTTCGAACAGCGGCAAGGTCTTTTCGAGGTTGACGATGTGGATTTTGTTGCGGTGACCAAAGATGTACGGCGCCATCTTGGGGTTCCAGAAGCGGGTTTGGTGACCAAAATGGACACCGGCTTCCAGCATTTCGCGCATGGAGATAGACATGAGATTTCTTTCCAGAGGTTGAGACTAAAATCCGACCCCGATCACCCGAATGACGCAGCGCAAGAACTGCGACTCGATCCAGGCAACACCCGGTTGGGCCGGTTTGCGATTGAGGATGCCCTCGACTCTGCCAAGCCTGATCCGGGCGTGAACCCAAATCCGTCTGAAGCAAAGCCTGTCGATTATAGCTGCCAGACTGTCACCCGACGGTATGCGACGGACGCAGATTGCCGCCAGCGCCCGCCACCCACTCCCAACCACCCCTTCATGCAACACCTTGTGCAGCGCGCCGAATCCGACCCGTTCAAGACCACGCCAGCCCAGCGGCTGCGCCTCGGCGCAGCGTCTTCGCCATGAAGCTGGCTGTCATCGGCGCCGGCATCGTCGGCATCACCAGCGCTTACGAGCTCACGCTCGATGGCCACGAAGTGACGGTCTTCGAGCGCCGCCAGACCGCCGCCGAAGAAGCCAGTTTTGCCTGCGGCGGCCTGATCGCTGCCGGCTGGAGCGTGCCGCTGCACAGCCCGGATCGGGGGTTGCGTCAACTGCTGCCCGGCCCACACAGCGCTGCGGCGCTGCGCCTGGTCGGCCTGCCGCGCGCCAGCCAGTGGCAGTGGTTGCGCCAGTGCTTGCGCGCCAGCACATCGGGCGCGCACCGCGCTGCAGCGGCGCAGTTGCACCTGCTGACGCGCTACAGCCAGCAGCGGTTGGACGCCTTGAGCAGCAGCTTGCAGTTGACCCACGACCGCGCCCAGGGACTGCTGGTGCTCTGGCGCAGCGAAGCAAATCAGGCTCAGGCCCACAGTGCGCTGGCGTGGCTGCGCGAGCAGGACTGGCCACACCAGATGTTGTCGCGCGCGCAGGCGCACCAGGTCGAGCCGGCCCTGAATGCCCATACCCCCTTGCATGCAGCGCTCTGGCTGCCCGAGGCGACAGCGGTGAACTGCCGTCAATTCGCCCTGCTGCTCAAAGCGCAGGCGCAGCAACGCGGTTGCCGCTTCGAATTTGCCCACACGGTCGAGCGCCTCAGCACAGCGGGCGGCGTGACGCTGACCCACTGCCAAGCGGGGCAGGATGCGCGCCACGAGTCGCGCTTTGACGCGGTGGTGGTTTGCGCCGGAGCCACCAGCGCGGCGCTGCTGCGCCCCTTGGGTTTGCATCTGCCGCTGCAAGCGGTTTATGGACATTCGATCAGCGCAGCGCTGCGCGAACCGCTGGACGCACCGGCCGCAGCGGTGCTGGATGCACACCAGCAGGTGTCTATCACGCGCCTGGGCCAGCGCATCCGCGTGGCTGGCGGCCTGCAATTCGGCGGCGCCCCTGCACGCGAGTCGGCCGCCGAGCTGCGCCGTCTGCACCAGGTCTTGTCGGACTGGTTTCCCGGCGCGGCCCGATTCGGTGGCGGCGGCGTGCAAGAATGGCAGGGTGCGCAGGCTTTTCTGCCTGATGCCGGCTTGCTGCTGGGCCAATCCCGGCTGCCCGCCGTCTGGTTCAACCTGGGCCACGGCGGCAGCGGCTGGGCACTGGCCTGCGGCTGTGCCCGCGCCCTGGCCGACCAGATGCAAGGCCGCGTCACCGATCTGGACCTGGCCGGCTTTGCCCCGCAGCGGCTCGGACTCTGAACCCGAATCTGAACCAGCTCAGACATTCGACACCGCTAGCGCAGATGTACCGAATCGACTCGACCCAGACCCACCCGCTCTACCGCGTCGCGGCCACGCGCGCCATCGAGCAAGCCGCGGCGGTCGGTCTGCCGCCGCACACGCTGATGGCGCGCGCCGGTTGGGCCGTTGCGTGTCTGGCGCGGGCGCTGGCGCCGCACGCGCGGCGCATCTGGATCGCCTGCGGCAGCGGCAACAACGGCGGTGACGGCTTGGTGGCGGCGACCCATTTGCACCAGTGGGCACAGACGCAGGCCGGCGGGCCCGAGGTGCTGGTCACGCACACCTTGCAGCACGGCCCGCAGACCGCGCCAGCGCCACCCGACGCGCGTTGGGCGCTGGCGGCAGCCCAACAGGCCGGCGTGCGCTTTGTCGAGCAGCCGCCAACCCAGTTTGACCTGGCGATCGACGCTTTGCTCGGCATTGGCGCGCGCGCGTCACCGCAGGGTGTGCTGGCGCAATGGCTGGCGCTGCTGCGGCACAGCAGCGCCCCGCTGCTGTGCGTAGACCTGCCCAGCGCGCTGGACGCCGACACCGGCGTGCTGGCCGGCTGGCCGCACACCACCGGCGAGCGCGCACCCAGCGGACCGCGCCACACCCTGGCGTTGCTGACGCTCAAGCCCGGCCTGTTCACCGCCGACGGCCGCGACGCGGCCGGTCAGGTCTGGTTCGATCCGCTACAAACTGCCGCCGCCCAACTGCCGCCGCCCTGCGCCTGGCTGGCCGGCCGCACCGATGGCGGCGCCGATCGGACTGGCCGCCTCCACATCAGTCACAAGGGCAGCCAGGGCGATGTGCTGGTGCTGGGCGGACAAGACATGCGGGTCGACGGCGCCGGCATGACCGGTGCGGCCCTGCTGGCGGCCCGCGCCGCCCTGCACGCCGGTGCCGGGCGCGTGTTCGTCGGCCTGCTGGGCGCACCAAGTGACGCTCCCGCGCTGCACTGGGACCCCATCAACCCGGAATTGATGCTGCGTACACCAGCGGCGCTGCTCGACAGCGCCTTGTTGTCCAGCGCGGCGCTCGTCTGCGGCTGTGGCGGCGGCGCATCGGTGGCGGCCGTGCTGGCGCGCGTGCTGGCGTGCGCGCCCCGCCTGGTGCTCGATGCCGATGCGCTAAATGCAGTGGCGCACGAGCGTCCCTTGCAAACCCTGTTGCAGCAACGCGGCGCGCGCGGCTGGATCACGGTGCTGACGCCGCACGCGCAGGAAGCCGCGCGGCTGCTGGGCAGCAGCGCAGCGGCAGTGATGGCCGACCGCCTGCTGGCCGCGCACACCCTGGCCGAACGCTACGCCGCCCTGTGCGTGCTCAAGGGTTCGGGCACCCTGATCGTCGCGCCGGGCCAGACGGCACTGATCAACCCGAGCGGCAACGCAGCGCTGGCCAGCGCCGGCACCGGCGACGTGCTGGCCGGCCTGATCGGCGGCGCGCTGGCCCCACTGGGCGGCGCAACGATGGCGCAGGCACTGCCTCGGGTGGCGCAGGCGGTGTTCCAGCATGGCTGGCTGGCCGACCAGTGGGGCGTCGGCTTGCCGCCCCTGGGCACCCTGAGCGCGAGCCGACTGGCCGCGCAGGTGCGGCCGCTGGCCTGAGAGCTTGAGAGC
>BBPE01000641.1_pt1 | contig 26172 bp, 19 predicted proteins | sample 1344301 | NCBI WGS metagenome assembly BBPE01 (sample SAMD00019089, study PRJDB2971) | groundwater metagenome | isolation source: The Cedars highly-alkaline
GAGGGGAGCGAAGTGAGTCGCGGCCCGACTCTCACGTTAACGGGCATCCGATCAACACCAGCAGCGGCCCCAGTTCGCGGTAGCGGTGGCTGGTGTGGCGAATGTAGTGAATGAAGCGCGGCGCGTCGGCCAGGTATTTTGGCTTGCCGTCGCGCAGCGTCAGGCGGGCAAAAATACCGGCTACTTTCAGATGCCGCTGCAAGCCCATCCATTCCACCGCACGGTAAAAAGCGCCAAAGTCTTGGTGCCAGTCTTCAAAATCCATCAGTCCAGCCGGACGCGCTTTTTCCCAATAGCGCACCGTGAGGTCGATGACGAAGTCTTCGTCCCAGCTCAGAAAGGCGTCGCGCAGCAAGCTGGCGATGTCGTAGCTGATCGGGCCGTGGACGGCGTCTTGAAAGCGCGCAAGGGTCGCAGAACAATCTCGGATAATCGGCGCAGATTCTACTCACCCGGGTGTCGCTGCCGTTTGCTTGCCACCTACACCTCTTTGCCGTGATCCGCCGCTTCGCACCACCGCTTCCTACCCTGCTCCACCGCCTCCCCAGGGCCGCACGCGCGCCGCTGGCAGTGCCTGGCCTGTGGGCGCTGCTGGCTGCTGCCGCCTTGGCTGCACCGGCTGCGGGGCCGGCTGCAGAGAACGCCGCCGAGGCAGCGCCCGCTGCTGGCGTGCCGCTGCGCGCCAGCCCCTTGCTGCAAGAACACCTGCCGCCGCAGGTGCACGATTATTTGCCGATCTTTCTTTTTGGCGAACGCCTGTGGGGCCAGGCCGATGCGCAGGTGGTGCTCGAGGGTGCCGCCGAGCTGCGCCGCCACGACATCGTGATCCGCGCCGATCGGCTTGAATTCGACCGTCGCAGCCAGGAGGCGCGCGCGCTCGGGCAGGTGCGGGTCAACCGCAGCGGCGACCGTTTTTCCGGCCCGGAGCTGCTGTTCAACGTGCAAACCCAACGCGGCCATTTTGACCAGCCCGAATTTTCCTTGCTCGACGGCATCGGCCTGGGCGACGCCAGCCGGATCGAATTCCTGGGCGAAGATCAGACGGCGCTGGTCGACACGCGCTACTCGACCTGCCCGCGCACACCCGGCGCCCAATGGCGGCCCGACTGGCTGGTGCGCGCTGCGCGCATTGACATCGACCACGCGCAGGAAGTCGGGCGCGCCCGCGGAGCCGTGCTCGAATTCCTGGGCGTACCGATTCTGGCCGCGCCGTTTCTGAGCTTTCCCATCTCCGACAAGCGCAAGTCCGGCCTGCTGCCACCGACCTTCAACATCGACAACATCAGCGGCATCGAGTTGACGCTGCCCTATTACCTGAACCTGGCGCCGAACTTCGACGCCACGCTGTACCCGACCTTCATGAGTCGGCGCGGCCTGGACTTAGGGGCCGAGTTTCGCTACCTGCAGCCGCACTACAGCGGCCAGTTGCGCGCCGCCGTGATGCCGTCCGACCGCTTGCGCGACGACGCGCGCTGGGGCTACTCGCTGCAGCATCAGCAGCGACTGAGCGGCGACGGCCTGCGCTTGTTCGACCTCGAAGGCCCACTGGACCTGCGACTCAACATCAACCGCGTCAGCGACGACGATTACTGGCGCGACTTTCCACGCAGCCACACCGGCCTGACCGCGCGCTTGCTGGCCAGCGAAGCGGTGTTGAACTGGACGAGCGGCCCCTGGGCGGCCTCGGCCGGCGTGCACCAGTGGCAGACCTTGCAAGACCTGCACGCCCCCATCGTGCCACCGTATGATCGCCTGCCCTCGCTGGCCTTGCGCTACACGCGCAACGACGCCCGCATCGCCGGCTTGGACGGCTGGGACTGGTCGCTGCAAAGCGAGCTCACCCGCTTCCAGTCCGACCCGGCGCGCACGCACCAAGTCAACGGTACGCGCGCGTTGGCGCTGGCGCAAATCGGTCGGCGCTGGCAAACGCCGGGCTGGTTCGTTCACCCGCGTGCGCAGTGGCACAGCACCCACTACCGCTTCGATGCGGCGCTGGCCGACGGCTCGCTCCAGGCCACGCGCAGCCTGCCGACCCTCAGCCTCGACAGTGGCCTGGTGTTCGAGCGCAGCGCGCGTTATTTTGGCCGCCCATTCACCCAGACGCTGGAGCCACGCGCCTTCTTCACCTGGACGCCGTACCGCGACCAGCGTCTGCTGCCCAACTACGACTCGGCCGTCAAAGACTTCAACTTCAGTTCGATCTTTTCCGAAAATGCCTTCGGCGGCCACGACCGCATCTCGGACACGCGCGCGCTCACGGTCGGCGCCAGCTCGCGCCTGCTCGACCCCGACAGCGGCGCCGAAGTGGCGCATTTCGGACTGGCGCAGCGCTATTTGCTGCGCGATCAAAACGTTTTCCTGCCTCGGGCCAGCGGTCTGCCGGGCGGCGACCCGGTGCGCGAACGCCTGAGCGACACCCTGCTGGGCGCGCGCATTCAGTGGAGCCCGCTCTGGTCGCTCGACGCCAATGTGCAGTTCAACCACCAGACCAGAAACTCGGTGCGCAGCACGCTGAGCGCCAGCTACACGCCCGGCCCGTTCCGGTCTGTGAGCGCCGCGTACCGCCTGCAGCGCGGCGTCAGCGAACAAGTCGACCTGAGCTGGCAGTGGCCGCTGTCCGCTTTGTGGGGCCCGCCCGCCGCAGCGCAACGCCAGCCCGGCGGCGGCCGGTGCGCGCGCCAGTGGTACAGCGTCGGCCGCATCAACTACAGTGTGACCGATGGCAAGGTGGTCGATCTGGTGGCCGGGTTTGAGTACGATGCGGGTTGCTGGATCGCCCGTCTGGTGCTCGAACAGTTGCAGCGCGGCCAGGCCGCTGCGAACCAGCGCGTGCTGTTTCAGCTCGAATTGAACGGCTTTTCTCGGCTGGGCTCGAACCCTCTGCAGGTGCTGAGAGAACACGTGCCACGCTACCAGCCCCTGCGCGAAGAAATCAACCCACCAAGCCGCTTCCACCGATATGACTGAACCCACCCCTCGCAAATCTGCGCACCGGTCCCGCTTGAAGCTCTGCTTGCTGGGCCCGGCCTTGTTGTGCGGCGCGCTGGCGCAGGCACAAACCCTGCGCCCGTCGCCCCAGCTCAGTCTGGCGGCGCCGGCGGCGGCGCGCAGCGCCGACTTCATTGTCGTGCTGGTCAACGCCGAACCGATCACCAACAGCGATGTGCGCCAGCGCCTGCTGCGCATCGAACAGCAACTCAGTCAGCAAGGCAGGGCGCTGCCAGCGCGGGCCCAACTGGCGGCCGATGTGCTCGAGCAACTGATCAACGAACGCGCCCAACTCCAACATGCGGCTGCGCTTGGCATCCGCGCCGACCCGGCCACGCTGGCGCAGGCCGAACAATCGATTGCCGCGCAAAATCGCATGAGCGTGCCCGCCCTGCACCGCCAACTGGCCGCCGACGGCATCGACATCCGCCGGTTCCACGACGAGTTGCGCACCCAGATCGTTTTGCGTATGCTGCAAGAGCGCGAAATTGCCGCCCGGGTGCGGGTGAGCGAAAGCGAGATAGACGACGCCCTGCGCGAGCGCCAACCGGTGGGCGACGGCGGGCTGGAGCTCAACCTGGCACACGTGCTGGTGCGGGTGCCGCAAGACACGGCTGCAGACCACGTGCAGGCGCTGCAAGCGCGCGCCCAGAACGTGGCCGAGCGCGCCCGCACCGGCGCTGACTTCGCCGCCCTGGCGCTCGAATTCTCCGACGCGCCCGAGCGCGTCCGTGGGGGCGAATTTGGTCTGCGCCCGGCCGATCGCCTGCCCGAACTGTTCGTCCAAGCCACCCGCGCGCTGCCGGTCGGCGCCGTCGTTGGCCCGCTGCGCAGTTCGGCGGGTTTTCATATCCTCAAAGTGCTGGAAAAGCAGCAGGCCGGCCGGCCCGACGTGCTGCTGACCGAGACACGAGCCAGCCACATTCTGCTGCTCCCGAGCGCCCAGCTCAGCCCGCAAGCCGCACTCGACCAGCTCGGGCAGTGGCGCCAGCGCATCATCAGCGGTCAAGACAGTTTTGAAGCGCTGGCGCGCGCGCACAGCCAGGACGGCTCGGCGCCGCAAGGCGGCGACTTGGGCTGGGCCCGACCGGGTCAGTTCGTGCCCGAATTCGAGCAGGCCATGAATGCGCTGCGACCCGGCGAGATTTCAGCGCCGCTGGTCTCGCGCTTTGGTGTGCATCTGATCCGGGTCGACGAACGGCGCCAGGGCACGCTGAGCGAGCGCGAGCAGCGCGAGATCGTGCGCGAGCAGTTGCACGAGGAAAAGGCCGAGCAGGCACTGATCGCCTGGGCCCAGGATGTGCGAGGCCGCGCCTTCGTCGAACAGCGCGAAGCGCCGCAGCCCTGATGAAGCATCGGGCGCGCAAACGCTTTGGACAGCATTTCCTGACCGACGCGACCGTCATCGACGCCATCGTCAACGCCATCGATCCGCAAGCGGCAGAGGCGGTGATCGAAATCGGTCCCGGCCTGGCGGCGCTGACGCAGCCGCTGCTGCAGCGCCTGGGTCGGCTGGCGGTGATCGAGCTTGACCGCGACCTGGCCGCCCGGCTGCGCAGCCAGCGCCAGCTCGAGGTGATCGAGTCGGACGTGCTCAAAGTCGATTTCAGCGCCTGGGCGGCGCAGCGCATGTCCACCCGCATCCGCGTGGTCGGCAACCTGCCCTACAACATCTCGACCCCGATTCTGTTTCACCTGCTTGAGCACGCCAGCGTGGTGCAAGACCAGCATTTCATGCTGCAAAAAGAAGTGGTCGAGCGCATGGTGGCGCGCCCGGCCACGTCCGATTACGGTCGCCTGTCGGTGATGCTGCAATGGCGCTACGAGATGGAGTTGCTGTTATTGGTGCCGCCGACCAGTTTTGATCCGCCGCCGCGCGTCGACAGCGCCATCGTGCGCATGCGGCCGCTGGCCGCACCCCCAGCCATAGCCCAAAAGCGCTACGGCGAGCTGGTGCAAACCGCATTCAGCCAGCGGCGCAAAATTTTGCGCAACACCCTGGGCCCCTGGCTGGAACAAAGAAACTTTGCCGGCCACTTCGACCTGCAGCGCCGCGCCGAGGAGGTGCCGGTGGCCGAATACGTGGCGCTGACACAAGCGCTGCCGCCGTAAAGCCGCTCAGACCGCCGCCGTCCAGTAACCGGCGTTGAACGGACTGCTCATGCGCAGCGCCATCGGACTGACGTCGAGCAGCTTGTCGGTTGGCATCGGATCGTCGCTGGCCACGGCAATGGGCTCTTCGCCCTTGGGCGTGCGCGCAACCGAGAACGAATAGAAACAGCGAAACGCAATTTTGCGTTCGGCCCAGTAGTCTGCCGTGTCGCGGAAGACGTCGAGCAACTGCTCGCGCGCTTCCTTGTCGAACTTGGCGTGCGCCGGAATGTGCTCCAGCACGACGATGAAGCCGGTTTGTTGCCCCGACTTGTTGACCAAGTCGGTCATGCAGTCGTAGAGCGCATCGAAGTTCTTGCCAAAATGCGTCGGCAGCGTGTACTGCGACCCAATGCGCTCGAGCACATCCTGCTTGCTCGTGGCCTTGGCCAAGTTGGCGTACAGAAAGTGGTGGCCCAATTGCTCGGCCGCGGCCTGCAGTTCCTTGACGCTGTAGGCGCGAATCGACTGCACGATATTGGGACGTACATTACGAAGGGGCGTGTCCATCTGCGCGTCTCTTTCTAAGTTCAAAGTTGAAAATCTGTTCGGAACCCCATCTCACGGCACGATCAGCCGAAAGCTGTTGTAGTGGTCCTTGGTATAAAAACACGCATCGGTACGCTGTGGCTGCAAGCCGCCGCAAACGATTCGCCGCGCACCCCGGTCACGCTCCCCCGGCGTGGGCACGGTGTACTGGCGGTAAAAACCACGTTTTTGCAGCGGCAACAGGCGCTCACGGTTGCCAAAGACAGCGCCGTCTTTCTGGTAGCGAAACGGCCCGCCGGCGCGAATCTGCGCCAGCACCTGCTGCGCCTGCACCGGCAGTTCGTTCTCCGCCACGGCCGGGGTCTGCGCCCAATCGACTGTGCGCCCCTGCACCCAGACCGCGCTCAGCAGCAGAACCAGCGCAACCGCCAGGCCGACCAGCAGCCTATGGATCGAAGGTTTTACCGGGTTTGCCTGCCACCCCATGAAATGTATGTGCTCCCAATGCCGTCAACCCACCTGTCGAACCGGCGGCAAGATGAACCCAGCCGCCACGCCAGATGAGTGGGTCAACCCTGTGACTCAAGCGCGCAAGTGTGCCTCAAACAACAAAAAAAAGCAAGCCACTGCTGAATAAACAGGCATGTTCAGTGGTTAAACCGGATCGAAACTTGCCGCACGCCTTCACGGGCGGCTTCATTGCGCCACACTGGCTTCGGCCACGGTCAGCGCCGTCATGTTGACAATGCGACGCACGGTGGCGCTGGGGGTCAGCACGTGTACCGGTTTGGCCGCGCCCAGCAACACCGGGCCAATGGCGATGTTGCCGCCAGCGGCGGTTTTGAGCAGGTTGTAGGAAATGTTGGCGGCGTCGATGTTGGGGCAAACCAGCAAGTTGGCCTCGCCCTTGAGTTCGCAGCGCGGCATCAAGCCCATGCGGGCCACCGGGTCAATGGCCAGGTCACCGTGCATCTCGCCGTCCACCTCCAGCCAGGGCGCTTGTTCACGCAGCAGCTCCAGTGTTTGGCGCATCTTGATCGCACTGGGCTGGTTCGACGAGCCAAAATTGGAATGTGACAGCAACGCCACCTTGGGCTTGACGCCAAAGCGCAGCATGGTTTCGGCCGCCATCACGGTGATCTCGCACAGCTCGGTGGCGCTCGGGTCGTAGTTGACGTGGGTGTCGACCACAAACACCTGCCGCCCGGGCAGCAGCAGCGCGTTCATGCAGGCGTAAATGCGCACATCCTGCGCCGTGCGCGGGCTGCCGCCGACGCGCTTGCCAATCACCTGATCGATGTAAGCCAGGTGATCGGCGGTGCTGCCCCAGGTGCCGCAAATCATGCCGTCAACCTCGCCCTTGTGCAGCAGCATGGAGCCGATCAGCGTCAGGCGCCGGCGCATCTCGATTTTGGCCAGTTGCTCGGTCACGCCCTTGCGCTCGGCCATGCGGTGGTAGCTTTGCCAGAAGTCGCGGTAGCGCCGGTCTTGCTCGACGTTGACCACATCGTAGTCCAGCCCCTCTTTGAGGCGCAGGCCGAATTGTTCGATGCGGCGCGCGATCACCGCCGGGCGGCCGATCAGGGTGGGGCGTGCCAGGTCTTCATCGACTGCAATCTGGCAGGCACGCAGCACCCGCTCTTGCTCGCCTTCGGCGTAGGCCACGCGCTTGGTCAGCGCCTGTTTGGCCGCAGCGTAGATCGGCCGCATCAGACTGCCCGAGGCCAACACAAAGCTTTGCAGTTTTTCCAGATACGCCGCCATATCGGGCAAGGGTCTGCGGGCCACGCCGCTATCTTGCGCCGCCTGCGCCACCGCCGGCGCGATTTTCAGCATCAAGCGCGAGTCAAAAGGCTTGGGAATCAGGTACTCGGGCCCAAAGCTGAGCTGCTCGCCGGCATAGGCAGCGGCCACCTCTTCGCTTTGTTCGGCCTGCGCCAGTTCGGCAATCGCGCGCACCGCCGCGATCTCCATGTCAGCGTTGATGGTGGACGCCCCGGCGTCGAGCGCACCACGAAAAATGTACGGGAAGCACAGCACGTTGTTGACCTGGTTCGCGTAGTCCGAGCGGCCGGTGGCTATGACGGCGTCGCCGCGCACGGCCTTGACCTCATGCGGCAGAATCTCCGGCGTTGGATTGGCCAGCGCAAAAATCAAGGGGCGCGACGCCATTTTTTCCACCATGAACGGCTTGAGCACGCCGCCGGCCGACAGTCCCAGAAACACGTCGGCGCCGTCTATTGCCTCGGCCAGGGTGCGCTGGCTGGTGACCTGGGCGAACTGGACTTTGTCTTCGTCCATCAGCTCGGTGCGCCCGGTATAGACCAGCCCAGCAAGGTCGGTGGCCCAGATGTTTTCGCGCGGCAGCCCGAGTTTGACCAGCAGCCCCAGACAAGCCAGCGCGGCAGCACCGGCACCCGAGGTGACCAGCTTGATCTGCCGTATGTCTTTGCCGACCACCTTCAGTCCATTGAGCAGCGCCGCGCCGACGACGATGGCGGTGCCGTGCTGGTCGTCGTGAAAGACCGGAATCTGCATGCGCTCGCGCAAGCGACGCTCGATGTAGAAACAATCCGGCGCCTTGATGTCCTCCAGATTGATGCCGCCAAACGTGGGTTCGAGAGCGGCGATGATCTCGACCAGCTTGTCGGGGTCTTTTTCATTGATTTCGAGGTCAAACACGTCGATGCCGGAGAACTTCTTGAACAGCACCGCCTTGCCTTCCATCACCGGCTTGGCCGCCAGTGGCCCGATGTCTCCCAGCCCCAGCACCGCCGTGCCGTTGGTAATGACCGCCACCAGATTGCCGCGTCCGGTGTAGCGAAAAGCGTTGGCCGGGTCGGCGACGATTTCCTCACAGGGCGCGGCCACGCCGGGCGAATAAGCCAGTGCCAGGTCGCGCTGGTTCAGCAGTTGTTTGGTGGCATGGATCGCCATCTTGCCGGCCACGGGTTTTTCGTGATAGTGCAGGGCGGCACGCCTGAACTCAGCGCGCTTGTCATCGGGGCTGTGGTCGTTGTTCATGGATGTGGTTTCAGTGGGCGCAAGCTCACGGCAGACGGCGCTTGCCGCGCGACAAATCGATCCCCAGCTGCTTGAGCTTGCGGTACAAGTGGGTGCGCTCCAGGCCGGTCTTGTCGGCCACCCGGGTCATGGAGCCGGCCTCTTGGGTCAGATGGTATTCGAAATAGGCTTTTTCGAAATCATCGCGCGCCCGGCGCAGCGGGCCTTCCAGACAGAACGACTGTAAGGACGGTAAGGACGGCAAGGCGGTGTCGAGCGGCGGCGGGCTCAGGCTGGCGCTGGCGCTCACGGCGGCTTGCACGCTCAGTTCGACGAGCGGCTCGTGTGAGATTTTGAGCGGACTGGGTGTGGCCAGCGGCTTGAACTGCAGCTTGTTCAGACCTTGCTCGACCGACTTGAGCAGCTTGGCCAGGGTGATCGGTTTTTCCAGAAAAGCCACCGCGCCTATGCGCGTGGCCTCGACCGCCGTGTCGATGGTGGCGTGCCCGCTCATCATGATCACGGGCATGGTCAGCAAGCCGCTGCTCGACCATTCCTTGAGCAGGGTCACGCCGTCGGTGTCGGGCATCCAGATGTCGAGCAGCACCAGATCGGGCCGAAACTGGGTGCGCACGCTACGGGCCTGGGCCGCGTTTTCGGCCAACTCGACCGTGTGGCCTTCGTCGTTCAGAATTTCCCAGAGCAGGTCCCGGATGCCCAGTTCGTCGTCTACGACCAGAATGGTTGCCATGATGCCGTGCGCGCGCCTCGCTGTGTTGTCAATTTGCCACTGCGAATGATAGCGAGACTTGCGCCCCGATCACCTTGGCGTCATGCATCAAGTTGCTCAACTCGACCCGGCCGCCGTGTTCATCCATGATTTTCTTCACCACCGCCAAGCCGAGTCCGGTGCCCTTGGGCTTGGTGGTGACGTAGGGCTCGAAAGCACGCTGCAGCATGTGCTCGGCAAAACCAGGGCCCTGGTCGAGCACCGTCAGGCGCACCCAGCGCCCGGAGTCGGAGCGGCGCGTGCGCAGCAGCACCAGCGCCAGTGGCTGCGAGGCGGTCGCTTCCTGCGCGTTTTGCACCAGGTTGTGCAGAATCTGGCGCACCTGTTGTGGGTCCGCCAGCACCGGCGGACAAGCGCTGTCGAGCTCGAGCTGCAGCGGCGTGGCGGCGTTGTCGTATAGCACCGAAATGTCACGCACCAGCGCGTTGAGGTCTGTCGGTTCCAACTGGGCTGCGGGCAGGCGCGCGTAATCGCGAAACTCGTTTACCAGGCGCTTCATGGCGTCTACCTGATCGACGATGGTGCGCACCGACTTGTCGAGCAAGGCCTGCTCGGTCGGCTGCAATTTGCCTTCGAGCTTCATGGCCAGGCGTTCGGCCGAGAGCTGGATCGGCGTCAACGGATTCTTGATTTCATGCGCCAGTCGACGCGCCACCTCGCCCCAGGCCTGGGCGCGCTGCGCCGAGACCATTTCCGAGACGTCGTCGAACACCAGCAGGCGTTCGTTGCCGGGCAACAAGGCACCGCGCGCAATCAGCGCGATGCCCTGCTCGAACGGGCTGGCGGCGACCGCACCCAGATCAAACGATTGCTGCCAGTGCCCCCCCTCATGCCGGTCGCGCTCGGACAGAAAAGCGGCGAACTGCTGCTGTACGGCGGCGGCAAACGGCTCCAGCCCCGGCACCTCGTCCAACGGCTGACCCAGGTGGCGCGTCAAGGGCAAGCGCAAGATGCGAGCCGCACCCGGGTTGGCGCTGAGCACGCGACCGTGCGGGTCGAGCACCACCACCCCGGCGGTCAGATGGTCCAGAATGGTTTGCAGGTTGGCGCGCGCCGCGTCCACCTGTTCCAGGCTTTGCTGCACTGCGCTGCGGGCATCGGCCAGGTCTTGCGTCATGCCGGCAAAGCTGCGCGTCAGACCGGCGAGTTCGTCGCGCGCAATCAGGGCCAGCTTCGGCGCCAGATTGCCCGCCGCCACCTCACGCATGCCTTCGGCCAGCACCAGCAAGGGGCGCACCAGATGGTTGCCCAGCAACACCGCCAGCAGCACGGCGCCAAATACAGCCAAAAACAGCGCCAGCGTCAGGGTACCGATGTACATGCGACGCAGCCCCTCACGCGCCAGCGCGCGCTCCTGGTACTCGCGGTACGCCTGTTGCACCGCCAGCGCATCGGCCACCAGCACCGGCGACAACGGCACCACCACCTGCAGATAGCGCGGCGCGGCGTCAAAGCCAAAGCCAGCCGCGTCCACCAGCGCCAGCACCTGAATGCGCGCGCGCCGCGCCAGCTCGGCCGGCACCTGATCGCCCTCGCCACCATCGTCGAGCCCTTCGACCTGCGCCAGCACCCGCACCTGGTGCAACTGGCGCAGCAAAGCAGCACTGGGCCCCTGCGGGACGAGCTCAAAACGCGACTCGCCCGCGCTGGCCAGCACACGCCCGGCCGCACCCCAAAGCACCACGTCGGTGGCGCCGAACTGTTCGCGCAGCCGCTCGAGTTCCAGCACGGCGGCGCCGCCGTTCTGGCGCGCCAGGGCCTGGGCTGCCAGCGCGGTTTTGTTGCCAAGATCGGCGCTCAGGGTATCAAGCGTGGTGCGCCCCAGGCGCAGGCCGGCGCTCAGCGCAGCCTCCACCCGCACATCGAACCAGCTCTCAATCGAGCGCGAGACGAACTGGTAAGAAACGGTGTAGATCAAAACGCCGGGCAAGATGCCCACCAGCGCGAAGATGGCAGCCAACTTGACCAGCAAGCGACTGCCAAACCGGCGCTGGCGAAAATGCAGCAGCAAGCGCAGCAACAACCACGCAATGATCAGCAGCAGCACCAGCGCCACCACCGCGTTGATGCCGACCAGCCAGGCAAAATACTGCTCGTACAGCACCTCGTTGCGTGTGGCCAGCGTGAGCAAAAACAGCAGCACCAGGCCCACCGCAGACATGAAAACCAGGGCGGCCGCCACGGCCCAGCGCAGCCCGCGCCGGCGCGGCGCGCGGGCGGCGCGCGGGCTCAGAGGAAGTGTCGATGGCATGGGTGTCGTCAGAATCGGCCTGCGGCGCACGCAGGCTCAACGCCCGGCATCGGCGGCGCCACGCTCAAGGCCCGAGCGCTGCGGGTCTGGCTCGGTGCTGACTTGCGCTGGCACCGGCAGCCGCCGCCGCACCTGAATCTGCCACTGGGGCTGGTTGACCACGCCGATCTGAAATGGGCGCGGCAGCAGCGACAAATCGAGCTGCAGGCTCCAGGCCAGCCACAAGCGGGCGCCGCCCGGGAGCTGGTCTGCCTCGGCGACCTTCCAGTCTGATACCCGCCCCAGTGCCGCCAGCGCAGCGCCCAGGCTGTCGAAGTTCTGGTGCAGCGCAGGGCGCAAACCAAGGCCGCCGTCGGCGTCGGCGTCGCTCAGGCTGAGCCGCCAGCGCCGGGTCAGCGGCTGGTAGGCCAGCCGCAGGGTGCGCGTGACGCGGGCCAGGCGCTGGTCGCTCCAGTACCAGCGGTCGCGGTAAACGTCGGCCTGCCAGACAAAATGCAGCGGCACCGAACGCAGCAAGGTGTCTTGCACCACGGCCGAAGGCTGGATGTCGATCCGCGCCGACAGGTAGACGCCGTCCGGGCTGCGCTGCAAACTCTCCTGCAAGACCTGCGCGCCTTGCCCCTGCGCCACACCAGCCAGCAACAGCAGCCACGCCGCAGCCAGCGCGCGCAGCCAGCGCCGCCAACCGTCATGGCGCGCGGCATCCTCAGGCCAGCGCCTTGTCGATGCGTGCGTAGAAAAAACCGTCGTAGTCACCGGGCCGATTGTCGTTCAACTCACCCACGCTCCCCCGCACAGCGGGTAACAAGTGGCCGGGCGAAGGACTGAGCACGGCCTGCCTGTGGCGCTCCAGAAACGCTTGCACCTGCTGCTCGCCCTCGGCACGAAACACCGAGCAGGTGCAGTAGAGCAAGCGACCACCGGGCTTGAGCAGCGGCCACAAGGCTTCGAGCAGGCGGCGCTGGATCGCCACCAGTGCCTCAATGTCGCTGGCGCGGCGCAGCCAGCGCACATCGGGATGCCGGCGCACGATGCCCGAGGCGCTGCAGGGCGCGTCGAGCAAAATAGCGTCGAAGGCGCGACCGTCCCACCAGTCGGCGGGTCGGGCCGCGTCGACGCACCGCACCTGGGCACACAGTCCCAGACGCTGCAAGTTGTCATGAATGCGCTCACAGCGGCGCGCATCGACGTCGAGCGCGAGCAGATCGAGCTCGGCGCGCTCGAGCAGGTGCGCGGTCTTGCCGCCCGGCGCGGCGCAGGCGTCTAGCACGCGCGCGAGCGGCCCCCAGGAGCGGCCGTCCAGCAGCAGCCCGGCGGCGAGTTGGGCGGCGGCGTCCTGTACCGAACAAGCGCCCTGGGCAAACCCGGGCAGACGCTGCACCGGCTGCGCCGCCTCCAGCACCAGCCCATCGTCGCCCACCAGACTGGACTTGCAGCCGAGCTGGAGCAAGTCCTGCCGATAGCTGCTGCGATCGGTGCGGCGGCGGTTGACGCGCAGCGTCATCGGGCCGGCCTGGTTGCCGGCTTGCAAAATGCCTTGCCAGCGCGCCGGGTGATCGCGCTGCAAACGCTCGATCCACCACAGCGGGTAGTTCCAGCGCGCCTGTGGCTGTTGTGCCAGCAAGGCCTGCAAGCGCGCGCGCTCGCGCAAAAATCGGCGCAGACAGGCGTTGACAAACGCCGCCTGTTGCGGCCTGCCGCGCCCCAACCGAACCGCAGCGACCGCCTGATCAACCACCGTATACGCAGCGTAGCGCAACGCGCCAGCCGCGGTTTCCTGGTCCTCTTGCGCGGCGTCACGCTCAAGCAGCAGCAGCGCCAGCGCGCTGCACAACAGCGCGTGCAAGGCCGGCTCGGGGCGGCGCTGCACCAGCAAAGCGAGCACGGCGCGCGCCGTGCCCCAATGGCGCAACACGTGAAAGCTCAGCGCCTGTACGCCAGGGCGCAGTTCGGCGTCGAGCTGCGACAACACATCGCTCAAGGAGCGGCCTTGTTCAACCGCCAGCACGCAGCGCGCGCAGTGTTGCAATTGGCTCGCCAGGCTGGGCGCTTGTTGCGTCAGCACTGGCGGCCCTGTCAAAGCCGCAGTCAACCCAGATGGTCCACGCGGTTTAATCGGCGGTTGCGCTGGCGCTGGAAGCCTCGGCCTGATCGGCCGCCAGCGCCAGCGCATCGGCCTCGCTGATGGCGCGGCGCTCTTCGTCGTCCATCATCTCCTTGGCCTTGCGCGCTTCGTGGAACGCCATGCCGGTACCGGCCGGGATCAGACGCCCGACGATCACGTTTTCCTTCAAACCACGCAACTCGTCGCGCTTGCCCATGATGGCGGCTTCGGTCAACACGCGGGTGGTCTCCTGGAACGAGGCCGCCGAGATGAAGGAATCGGTCGACAACGAGGCCTTGGTGATGCCCAGCAACACGTTGCTGTACGTCGCAGGCAGCTTGCCGTCGGCGCGCAAGGCGTCGTTGGTGTTGAGAATCTCGGAGCGCTCGACCTGCTCGCCGGCGATGTAACTGGAGTCGCCCGTGTTTTCCACCACCACCCGGCGCAGCATCTGGCGCACGATCACCTCGATGTGCTTGTCGTTGATCTTCACGCCCTGCAAACGATAGACGTCCTGCACCTCATCGACAATGTAGCGCGCCAGCTCTTCCATCCCCAGCAGGCGCAGGATGTCCTGCGGATCGGCCGGACCGTCGATCACGCTCTCACCCTTGTTGACCACCTGGCCTTCGTGCACCAGAATGTTTTTCTCCTTCGGGATCAGCTCGTCCCAGACCTTGCCGTCCGGGTCGGTGATTTGCAGTCGCACCTTGCCCTTGGTTTCTTTGCCAAACGAGACGGTGCCGGTCATCTCGGCCAGCCTGCCCGCGTCTTTCGGGCTGCGGGCTTCGAACAGTTCGGCCACGCGCGGCAGACCGCCGGTGATGTCGCGCGTTTTCTGACCTTCGACCGGCGTGCGTGCCAGCACGTGGCCGGGGCCTACGTCTTGTCCGTCGCGCACCTCGAGCAAGGCGCCGATCTGGAAACCGACCGCCACCGAATGATCGGTGCCCGGGATTTTCACCTCGTTGCCGCTGGCGTCTAGCAGCTTGACCAGCGGGCGCACCACCTTGGTCGAACCGCGGTGTTTGGGGTCGATCACCACCAGCGAGGACAGGCCGGTCACGTCGTTGACCTGCTTGGCCACCGTGAGCCCTTCCTCGACGTTTTCGAATTTCACCATGCCGGCGAACTCTGTGATGATGGGGCGCGTCAGCGGATCCCAGTTGGCCAGTACGGCACCGGCCTTGATGCTTTGGTCGGCCTTGACCGACAAAATGGCGCCGTACGGCACCTTGTGGCGCTCGCGCTCGCGGCCGTGTTCGTCGTGAATGACGATCTCACCCGAGCGCGCAATCACCACCAACTCGCCCTTGCTGTTGGTGACGTAGCGCATGGTGGCGTTAAAGCCAATCACGCCGCTGGACTTGGCCTGCACGCTGGAGGCAATCGCCGCGCGCGAGGCCGCACCGCCGATGTGGAAGGTGCGCATGGTCAGTTGCGTGCCGGGCTCGCCGATCGACTGCGCGGCAATCACGCCCACCGCCTCACCGATGTTGACCAGACCGCCACGGCCGAGGTCGCGGCCGTAACACTTGGCACAAATGCCAAAGCGGGTTTCGCACGTCAGTGCGGTGCGCACCTTGACCTCGTCCACGCCGGCGGCTTCGAGCTCGTCGAGCCAGTCTTCGTCCAACATCTGACCGGCCGGTGCCAGCACGGCGCGGGTTTCGGGGTGGATCACCTCTTCAGCCGTGGTGCGGCCCAGAATGCGGTCGCGCAGCGACTCGATCACCTCGCCGCCTTCGACGATGGCACGCATCAGCGTGCCTTTGCTGGTGCCGCAATCCGGGCTGTTGACCACCAAATCCTGCGTCACATCGACCAGGCGGCGCGTCAGATAACCCGAGTTGGCGGTTTTCAGCGCCGTGTCGGCCAGACCCTTGCGTGCACCGTGGGTGGAAATGAAGTACTGCAGCACGTTCAGGCCTTCACGGAAGTTCGCCGTGATCGGGGTCTCGATGATCGAGCCGTCGGGCTTGGCCATCAGGCCGCGCATGCCGGCGAGCTGGCGAATCTGCGCCGCCGAACCGCGCGCGCCCGAATCGGCCATCATGTAGATGGAGTTGAACGATTCCTGCTCGACCTCGTTGCCGTGCCGGTCAATGGTCTTTTGCTTGGCCAGTTGCGCCATCATGACCTTGGAGATTTCGTCGCCGGCCTTGCCCCAGATGTCGACCACCTTGTTGTAGCGCTCGCCAATGGTCACCAGACCGCTGGCGTATTGCTGGGCGATTTCTTTCACCTCGGCTTCGGCGCGCTCGATGATGAGCGGCTTTTCCTTCGGCACCAGCATGTCGTCCACAGCGATCGAGATGCCGGCACGGGTGGCCAGACGAAAGCCGTTTTGCAGCAGTTTGTCGGCAAACACCACGGTTTCCTTGAGGCCGCACTTGCGGAACGAGGCATTGATCAGGCGCGAGATTTCCTTTTTCTTCAGCGCCTTGTTGAGCACCTCGAACGGCAGACCCTGGGGCAAAATTTCCGACAGCAGGGCGCGACCGACGGTGGTTTCGACCAACGTGGTGCTGGCGTTGAAGTGTCCACTGGCCTTGTCCAGCGTGTGCTGGGTCAGGCGCACGCTGATGCGGCTGGTGATCTCGACCGCGCCACTGTCGAGCGCGCGTTGCAGCTCGCACAAGTCGGCAAACATCATGCCTTCGCCGCGGCCATTGATTTTCTCGCGCGTGGCGTAGTACAGACCCAGCACCACGTCTTGCGAGGGAACGATGGAGGGCTCGCCGTTGGCCGGGAACAGCACGTTGTTGCTGGACAGCATCAGGGTGCGGGCTTCAATCTGGGCTTCGACCGACAACGGGATGTGAACCGCCATCTGGTCGCCGTCGAAGTCGGCATTGAAGGCCGAACACACCAGCGGGTGCAACTGGATCGCCTTGCCCTCGATCAGGATCGGCTCAAACGCCTGAATGCCCAGGCGGTGCAGCGTAGGCGCGCGGTTGAGCAGCACCGGGTGCTCTTTGATGACCTCTTCCAGGATGTCCCACACCACCGGCGTTCCGGTCTCGACTTCCTTTTTCGCCGCCTTGATGGTGGTGGCGATGCCCATGGCCTCCAGGCGCGAGAAGATGAAGGGCTTGAACAGCTCCAGCGCCATCAGCTTGGGCAGACCGCACTGATGCAGCTTGAGTGTGGGGCCGACCACGATCACCGAGCGGCCCGAGTAATCGACCCGCTTGCCCAGCAGGTTCTGGCGGAAGCGCCCGCTCTTGCCCTTGATCATTTCGGCCAGCGATTTGAGCGCGCGCTTGTTGGCGCCCGTCATGGCCTTGCCACGGCGGCCGTTGTCCAGCAGACTGTCCACGGCCTCTTGCAGCATGCGCTTTTCGTTGCGCGCGATGATCTCGGGCGCCTTGAGCTCGAGCAGGCGGCGCAAGCGGCTGTTGCGGTTGATGACGCGGCGGTACAGGTCGTTCAGGTCGGACGTGGCGAAGCGGCCACCGTCCAGAGGAACGAGCGGACGCAGGTCCGGCGGCAGCACCGGCAACACGTCGAGGACCATCCACTCGGGCTTGATGCCCGACTTGCGAAACGCCTCCAGCACTTTCAGGCGCTTGGCGTTTTTCTTGATCTTGAGCTCGGAGCCGGTCAGGTCGTTGCGCAGCTTTTCGATTTCGCTGTCGATGTCTATGTTTTGCAGCAGATCCTTGATGCCCTCGGCGCCCATTTTGGCGACGAACTCGTCGCCGAGTTCGCGCGTTTTGGCGTCGAAGTCGTCCTCGCTCAGGATGGCGAATTTCTTCAGCGGCGTCATGCCGGGGTCGACCACCACGTAGGCTTCGAAGTAGAGCACGCGCTCGATGTCGCGCAGCGTCATGTCCAGAATCAGACCCAGACGCGAGGGCAGTGACTTGAGGAACCAGATGTGGGCGCAGGGTGCAGCCAGGTCGATATGGCCCATGCGCTCGCGCCGCACCTTGGTCTGCGTGACTTCAACGCCGCACTTCTCGCAGATCACGCCGCGGTGCTTGAGGCGCTTGTACTTGCCGCACAGGCATTCATAGTCCTTGATCGGACCGAAAATCTTGGCGCAGAACAGCCCGTCGCGCTCGGGCTTGAAGGTGCGGTAGTTGATCGTTTCGGGTTTTTTGACTTCTCCGAACGACCAGGAACGGATTTTTTCCGGCGAAGCCAGGCCGATGCGAATGGCATCGAAGTGTTCGTCGGGCGTGAACTGCTTGAACAGGTCGAGCAAGGATTTCATGGGTCTGTTTCCTTTTCTTCAGTGCATCACGAACGCTCGAGCTCGATGTCGATGCCGAGCGATCGGATTTCCTTTACCAGCACGTTGAACGACTCCGGCATGCCGGCGGTGATCGCGTGCTCGCCCTTGACGATGGACTCGTACACCTTGGTGCGGCCCTGCACGTCGTCGGACTTGACAGTCAGCATTTCCTGCAAAATGTACGAGGCGCCGTAGGCCTCCAGCGCCCAGACTTCCATTTCACCGAAACGCTGGCCGCCGAACTGCGCCTTGCCGCCCAGCGGCTGCTGGGTGACCAGGCTGTAGGGGCCGGTCGAACGCGCGTGCATCTTGTCATCGACCAGGTGGTGCAGCTTGAGAAAGTGCATGTAGCCGATGGTGGTCTTGCGCTCGAAAGCGTCACCGGTGCGGCCGTCGTAGAGCTGCGCCTGGGTGCGGGTTTCGGTCAGGCCCTTCCTCGCGGCAATGGCGTGCGGGTAGGCCAGCTTGAGCATGGTGCGAATGTCGTCTTCGCAGGCGCCGTCGAACACCGGCGTGGCAAACGGCACGCCCTGCGTGAGGTTTGCAGCCATCTCCAGCACCACTTCGTCGCTCAGCGCCGCCAGATCCTCCTTCTTGCCGGCCTGGTTGTAGACCGTCTCGAGGAACGCGCGCAGCTCGACCACGGCGGCCTCGCGCTGCAACAGGTCGCCAATGCGTTGACCCAGCCCCTTGGCGGCCCAGCCCAGATGGACTTCGAGCACCTGCCCGACGTTCATGCGCGAAGGCACGCCCAGCGGGTTGAGCACGATGTCGGCCGGCGTGCCATCAGCCATGTAAGGCATGTCTTCGACCGGAACGATCTTGGAGACCACGCCTTTGTTGCCGTGGCGGCCGGCCATCTTGTCGCCCGGCTGCAGGCGGCGCTTGACCGCCAGATAGACCTTGACCATCTTCAGCACGCCGGCCGGCAACTCGTCGCCCTGCGTGAGCTTTTTGCGCTTTTCCTCGAACGCCAGATCAAAGCTGTGGCGCGTTTGATCCATCGAGTTCTTGATCGATTCGAGCTGTGCTGCCACCTCGTCGTCTGCCGGACGGATATCAAACCAGTGGTACTTTTCAACCTCGGCCAAATAAGCCTTATCGATCTTGCTGCCCTTGGCCAGCTTCTTTGGCCCGCCGTTAGCGGCCTTGCCGAGCAGCAGCTTTTCGATCCGGTCAAAGGCGTCGGCCTCGACGATGCGCAACTGGTCGTTCAGATCCAGACGAAAGCGTTTGAGTTCGTCGTCGATGATTTGCTGCGCACGCTTGTCGCGCGTGATGCCTTCGCGCGTGAACACCTGCACGTCGATCACCGTGCCTTGCGAACCCTGGTCTACACGCAGCGAGGTGTCCTTCACGTCGGACGCTTTTTCACCGAAGATGGCGCGCAGCAGTTTTTCTTCCGGGGTGAGCGTGGTCTCGCCCTTGGGCGTGACCTTGCCGACCAGCACATCGCCGGGCAAGACCTCGGCGCCGACGTGGATGATGCCCGAGTCGTCCAGGCGGTTGAGTTGCTGCTCGGCCAGGTTGGGGATGTCGCGCGTGATCTCTTCCGCACCCAGCTTGGTGTCGCGCGCCATCACCACCAGTTCCTCGATGTGGATCGAGGTGTAGCGGTCTTCGGACACGACCTTCTCGGAGATCAGGATCGAGTCCTCGAAGTTGTAGCCGTTCCAGGGCATGAAGGCGATCAGCATGTTCTGGCCGATCGAGATTTCACCCAGATCGGTGGACGCGCCGTCGGCAATCACGTCGCCCTTGTCCAGCTTGTCGCCCTTCTTGACGATCGGGCGCTGGTGGATGTTGGTGTTCTGGTTCGAGCGCTGGTACTTGATCAGGTTGTAGATGTCCACACCCACTTCACCGGCCAGCGCCTCGGCGTCGTTGACGCGAATGACGATGCGGGTCGCGTCCACGTAATCGACCACGCCACCGCGCTTGGCGGTGACCACGGTGCCCGAGTCGACGGCGGCCACGCGCTCGATGCCGGTGCCGACCAGCGGTTTTTCCGGCCGCAGCACGGGCACCGCCTGGCGCGACATGTTGGCGCCCATCAGTGCGCGGTTGGCGTCGTCGTGCTCCAGGAAGGGCACCAGCGAGGCGGCCACCGAGACGATCTGTGCGGGCGACACGTCCATGTACTGGATGGTGTCGGCCGGGGTCAGGATCGACTCGCCTTTTTCACGCGCAGAGACCAGCTCACCGGTCAGCTTGCCTTCCTTGTCCAGCGCCGCGTTGGCCTGGGCAATCACGTACTTGCCTTCTTCGATCGCCGACAAGTAGTCGATCTCGTTCGTTACCTTGGCATCAATCACCCGGCGGTACGGGGTTTCGATGAAACCGTATTCGTTCAGGCGCGCGTACAGGGCCAGCGAGTTGATCAGGCCGATGTTCGGGCCTTCGGGCGTTTCGATCGGGCAGACCCGGCCGTAGTGGGTCACGTGCACGTCACGCACCTCGAAGCCGGCGCGCTCGCGCGTCAGACCGCCCGGCCCCAAGGCCGAGACGCGGCGCTTGTGGGTGATCTCGGCCAGCGGGTTGGTCTGGTCCATGAACTGCGAGAGCTGCGAGGCGCCGAAGAACTCTTTGAGGGCCGCAGAAATCGGCTTGGAGTTGATCAGGTCGTGCGGCATCAGCGGCTCTTGCTCGGCCTGACCCAGACGCTCCTTCACGGCCTTTTCGATGCGCGCCAGACCGGTGCGGTACTGGTTTTCGGCCAGTTCGCCGACGCAGCGCACGCGGCGGTTGCCCAGGTGGTCGATGTCATCGACTTCACCGCGGCCGTTGCGCAGATCGACCAGAATCTTCACCACCGACAAAATGTCTTCGTTCGACAGCACCATGGCGCCGACCGACTCGCCGCGTCCGACGCGGGCGTTGAACTTCATGCGACCCACGCGCGAGAGGTCGTAGGTGTCGGGGTTGTAGAACAGGCGGTGAAACAGCGCCTGCACCGCGTCTTCGGTCGGTGGCTCGCCGGGGCGCATCATGCGGTAAATCGCCACCCGGGCGGCAAACTCGTCTGCCGTCTCGTCGCTGCGCAGGGTCTGGCTGATGTAGGCGCCCTGGTCGAGTTCGTTGGTGTAGATGCACTGCAGGTCTTGCACGCCAGCCACGCGCAGCTTCTTCAGCAGCCCCTCGGTCAGCTCGTCGTTGGCGCGCGCGATGATCTCGCCGGTGTCGGCATCGACGATGCTGCGCGCGACCACGCGACCGATCAAAAAGTCTTCCGGCACGCTGATATGCGTGCAGCCCGACTGCTCGAGTTCGCGCGTGTGGCGCAAGGTGACGCGCTTGTCTTTGGTCACCACGACCTTGCCCGCCTTGTCGGTGATGTCAAAGCGCGCCAGCTCGCCGCGCAGGCGATCGGGCACGAAGGCCATTTGTGCGCCGCTGTCCATCAGGCGGAAATGGTCGTTGACGAAGAAGTTGGCCAGAATCGCTTCCGGCGTCAGGCCAATGGCCTTGAGCAAGATGGTGACCGGCATTTTGCGTCGGCGGTCGACGCGAAAATACAGAATGTCCTTGGGGTCGAACTCGAAGTCCAGCCAGGAGCCGCGGTACGGAATGATGCGGGCCGAGAACAGCAGCTTGCCCGAGCTGTGCGTCTTGCCCTTGTCGTGCTCGAAAAACACCCCGGGCGAACGGTGCAGTTGCGAAACGATCACGCGCTCGGTGCCGTTGATGATGAACGAGCCTTTGTCTGTCATCAGCGGGACTTCGCCCATGTAGACCTCTTGCTCCTTGACTTCCTTGACCACCTTGGACTGGCTGGTCGATGACTCGCGGTCGTAAATGATGAGCTGCACCCGCGCACGCACCGCCGAACCAAAGGTCAGGCCGCGCGTCTGGCATTCACGCACGTCGAATGCCGGCCGCGCCAGGCTGTACTCGACGAACTTCATTTCGACGAAACCGTTGTGCGAGACAATGGGAAACGCGGCTTCGAAGGCCGCCTGCAAGCCCTCGCTGCTGCGCTTCTTGGGCGCGCGCTCGGCCTGCAAGAAGGCCGTGTAGGCGTCCTTTTGCATTTGCAGCAGGTAGGGAATCTCGAGCACGTCTTCACGGCTGCCAAAACTCTTGCGGATGCGTTTGCGTTCGGTGTATGAATATGTCGATGCGGATGCCATGAGATCTCCGGGTGAGGCGCTGGCGCCTGTTGGCGGGCGCGCCAGTGCTGAACTCAGCGTAACTGCTCGTCTCACCGGGTGCGCCGCGCGCCCGGTGATCTGCTTGGTGGCTGGCCTCTACCAGCCATTGGCGGACGGTCGGCGCATTGCACGCCAACCCGAACCAAGTCGTCTTCTGCAGTCGGGGTCAGAAGACACTGATAAACACACTCGTCAGAGTTTGCTTATCAGTGTTGCCGCTCCAAGGCGGGCGCAGCGGCGCCCAAAGCACCAAAGGCTGGAGGCTCCCGGGAGCGCTCCAGCCTTTGCGGCATACCGAATTACTTCAGCTCGGCCTTGGCACCGGCGTCCAGCAACTTCTTCAGCGCTGCATCGGCGTCGGCCTTGGCAATGCCTTCCTTAACGTTCTTGGGTGCACCGTCAACCAGGTCTTTGGCTTCCTTGAGGCCCAGACCAGTGATCTCGCGCACTGCCTTGATGACGGAGACCTTGTTGGCTCCGGCTTCGAGCAGCACGACGTTGAATTCGGTCTTCTCTTCGACCACTGCGGCCGCAGCGCCGCCGGCACCGCCAGCGGGGGCGGCCATGGCGGCTGCGCTGACGCCAAACTTCTCTTCGATGGCTTTCACCAAGTCGTTGAGCTCCATCACCGTCATGCTGTCGAGCGCGGTCAAAAATACGTCTTTATCGAATGCCATTTTGATTTCCTAACAATGGGTTTGAACCAAGCACCGGCGCCCTCAGGCGGCGACGGCCTCTGCTGCCGGTTCGGCAGCGTCTTCGTCTCTTTTCGCCGCCAGCGCGCTCAACACCAGAGCGGTGCGCGCAATCGGCGACATCAGCAAGCCGCACAACTGTGCCAGCAGCACTTCTTTCGAAGGAATGCTGGCCAGTTGCTTGACGCCCTCGGCATCGAGGACTTTGCCGCCGTAGACACCGCCACGAATGACCAGCTTGTCGTTGGTTTTCGCGAATTCGGCCACCACTTTGGCGGCTGCCACGGCGTCTTCAGAAAAGCCATAGATCAGCGGCCCACTCATCTGCTCGGCGCCGACGGCGAAACTGCTGCCGGCCATGGCACGGCGCGCCAGCGTGTTTTTCAACACACGCAGGCTGACGCCGTTGCTGCGGGCCGTCACGCGCAGTTTGTCCAGCGACGCCACCGTCATGCCGCGGTATTGCGCCAGCACGAGCGTTTGAGCTTTTGCGGCGAGGCTGGTCACTTCGGAAATGACTGCTTCCTTCTCACTGCGATTCAGACTCAAGGTCTACTCCTTTTATGTGCCTCGGGCCCGGGAGCCGTCGACACGCCTTAATGCAGCGACCACCTGTTTTGGAACCTGTTCCATCTGCAGCGGGATCGCCATCTGCGTTGGCCTGTCAGATTTAAGTCTTGCCGCGCCCTTGCGGGATCGACTCGACACCAACGGTCTTGGATGGCTCTGCGCTCAGCGCTTGACGCGCCGTGCAGCAGACCCACCACACCCGGGCAGCAAGCCGCCCGAATTCTTTGCTTGCGCTGCGCGGTCGATCAAGCCGTGACCGACTGCACTTCGACGCGCACGCCCACACCCATGGTGGACGACAGCGCGAGCTTGCGCAGGTAAACGCCCTTGCTGGTGGCTGGTTTGGCCTTGCTCAAGGCATCGAGCAGCGCCACCAGGTTGCCGCGCAGCTTGTCGGCGTCGAACGAACGACGGCCAATGGTGCCGTGCACGATGCCGGCCTTGTCGACGCGGAACTGCACCTGACCGGCTTTGGCGTTGCGCACCGCTTGCGCCACGTCGGCCGTGACGGTGCCGACCTTGGGGTTGGGCATCAGGCCGCGCGGGCCCAGCACCTGACCCAGCGTGCCGACCACGCGCATGGTGTCGGGCGAGGCAATGACGACGTCGAAATTCATGTTGCCGGCCTTGATGTCGGCCGCCAAATCGTCCAGTCCGACGATGTCGGCGCCGGCAGCCCGGGCTTCATCAGCCTTGGCGCCCTGGGCAAACACCGCCACACGCTTGGTCTTGCCGGTGCCGTTGGGCATGACGACGGCGCCGCGCACCACCTGATCCGACTTCTTGGCGTCAACGCCGAGCTGAATCGCCACATCGATCGACTCGTCGAATTTGGCGTTGGCACACGCTTTGACGATAGCGAGCGCGTCCGCCAGCGGGTACAGCTTGTTGCTGTCTACTTTGCCGGCAAAGGCTTTTTGTTTTTTGCTCAGTTGGGACATTTACACACCCTCCACAATCACGCCCATCGAACGGGCCGAGCCGGCAATGGTGCGCACCGCCGCGTTGATGTCGGCGGCACTCATGTCCTTCATCTTCACCTTGGCGATCTCTTCGAGCTGGGAGCGGGTGATCTTGCCGACCTTGTTCTTGTTCGGCACCGGTGAACCCTTGTCGAGCTTGATCGCCTTCTTGATCAAGGTCGTCGCCGGTGGCGTCTTGATGATGAAGGTAAAGCTCTTGTCGGCAAAAGCGGTGATCACCACCGGCAGCGGCAGACCCGGCTCGACACCCTGGGTCTGGGCGTTGAACGCCTTGCAGAACTCCATGATGTTGAGGCCGCGCTGACCCAGCGCCGGTCCAATGGGTGGGGAAGGATTGGCCTTACCAGCTGGCACTTGCAGCTTGATGAAGCCGACGATTTTTTTCGCCATGCTCAAACTCCTGCGAGTTCAGACGGCCACCGCTTGTGCGGCAGCCTCCTCGCTTTGGGTGACCCGAAAACAAAGAAAGGCGCAAACGTCGGGCCGACCCGTGCGCGCCATGAAAAGACCTAAGTCTTTTCGACCTGGTTGAATTCCAGTTCGACCGGCGTGGCACGACCAAAGATCGTGACCGACACGCGCATCTTGTTTTTCTCGTAATTGACGTCTTCGACCGTGCCGTTGAAGTCGGTGAACGGGCCGTCCTTGACGCGAATGTATTCGCCGACGACAAACTCGACCTTGTGGCGCGGTTTGTCTGTACCTTCTTGCATCTGGTTGACGATTTTTTGCACTTCCTGCTCGGAAATGGGCGCCGGTCTGTTCTTGGCGCCGCCCACGAAGCCGGTCACCTTGCTGGTGTGCTTGACCAAATGCCAACTGTCGTCGTCCATCACCATTTCCACCAGCACATAGCCAGGGAAGAATTTACGTTCGGTGGTGCGGCGCTGGCCGTTTTTCATCTCCACCACTTCTTCGGTCGGCACCAGGATGCGGCCAAACTTGTCCTGCATACCGGCGCGCTTGATGCGTTCCAGGATGTTGCGCTCGGCGGCTTTTTCCATGCCGGCGTAGGCATGCACCACGTACCAGCGCATGCCTTGCGCGGCCACTGCAGCGCTCACAGAGGTACTTTGCTCGGTCATCATTCCCTCCAGCCCAAAATCAGGTCGTAAAACACCCAGGAAATCAGCTGGTCGGTCAGCCACAGAAACAAAGCCATGATGAACACGAACACGAACACATACAGCGTCATGTGAATGGCTTCTTTGCGCGCGGGCCAGACCACTTTCTTGGTCTCGCGCCAGGCGTCCTGGGCAAAAGCCCACAAGCGCCGGCCCGACTCGGAAACCCCGAACACCCCGACAGCAGCGGCCAGGCAGGCCAGCAGGGCCGCCCAGCGCAGCAGCACGTCTTGCTGCGGCAAGAGATAAAACGCGACGAAGGCGCCCAGCACGAACGCCAGGGCGAGCGCGATTTTTGCCTTGTCAGCGCCGCTGCTTACGGTTTCAATTTCAGGAGTAGCCATGAAAATCCAGACGATGCGATAGAAAAAAACACGCCCACATCTCAAAAACCCGAGACAGGCAAGCCCACAGAAGCCACTTGGACTTCGGCGGGCTTGAAACCACAGTGCAGGAAAATATTCAGCGCCGCGCGCAGGCCTGCAGTGTGGCAGGGGCAGTAGGAATCGAACCTACAACCTTCGGTTTTGGAGACCGACGCTCTGCCAATTGAGCTATACCCCTATGGTTTGCTTTCGCTGACGCACGCTTAAGCCAAAATCTTCGCCACCACGCCGGCCCCGACGGTGC
>BBPE01000275.1_pt2 | contig 25984 bp, 27 predicted proteins | sample 1344301 | NCBI WGS metagenome assembly BBPE01 (sample SAMD00019089, study PRJDB2971) | groundwater metagenome | isolation source: The Cedars highly-alkaline
TCCAGCGCAAACTGCGCGGTCAACTGCCGGATTTAGGTTCATGTCACGTGAGCCGCTCAAGCCCCCTGCTTGCCCGCGTCTTGTTGCTCACAAGCCTGACCGGTGCGAAGACACAGACCGTCGTCTTGCAGCCAGGGGTGGGCGTGGCCGACGCAGCCGGTCTGGCAAATGACCTGACTGGCCTGCGACCAACTGCTCTGGCTGGCACGCGGTCGCGCAGCGCTGGCCGCAGCCGCCCGTGACGCCAGCCGACCCGCCAATCCCAGACCCAGCCCCCACAGAACGCTGCTGCGCGTGATGAGCAGTTGCGCGCGCAGTTGCAGCAACTGGGTCTCCAGCGTGTCGATTCGCTGCGCGCTGTGCTGCAACTGCGCGCCCACCTGACGCTGCAAGCCGCCGATCTGGCGCGCCAGCGCGGCGTGTTCGGCCACCAGCTCGTACACACGGGCGCCCTCGTGTAGGGTGCGCAGGCGCGGTCCGCCCGGTTTGGTGCTGTTACTCATGAATACTCCTTTCGTCTTGGCCACGGGGTCATTGATCAAACGCGGCGGGCAGCGTGTCGTCGCCGCCCGCAATGAGCAACTGCAGCACGCCGTCGGCTGCGTGCACCGGGCTGGCCTGCACCTGCCAGACGCGTTGCAGCAGCGCCGGGCACAGCACGTGCGCGGGTGGGCCGCTGGCAACCAGAGAGCCGCCGTCGAGCACCCAGACCTGGTCGGCGTAGCGCAGCGCGAGGTTCAAGTCGTGCAGCACCGCCAGCACGCCCACCCCCTGCTCGCGCGCCCAGCGCCGCACGGTCAGCAGCACCTCGTGCTGGTGCCGCAGATCGAGCGCGGCGGTCGGCTCGTCCAGCAGCAGCCAGCGGGCGCGACCGTCGGCGCTGGGTTGCCAGATTTGCGCCAGCACGCGCGCGAGCTGGACGCGGGCGCGCTCGCCCCCGCTCAAACTGGCGAGTGAGCGCCGCGCCAGGGACGCCACGCCGACGAGCTGCATGGCCGACTGAACGATGGCCGCCTCATGGGACGCCGGCTGCTGGCGGTGTGGGTAGCGGCCGAGCTCGACCACGTCTTGCACGCGAAAGTCGAACGCTACCGCGCACTCCTGCGGCAGCACGGCGCGCTGGCGTGCCAGGCGGTGCAACTGCGCGGCACTGACGGGTTGCTGATTCAGCCAGACCGCGCCCGCGTGCGGCGCCTGCAGCCCCGCCAGCACCGACAGCAGGGTCGACTTGCCGGCCCCGTTGGGCCCCAGCAAGACGCCCACTTCACCGGCGTCCAGATGCAAATCGACCGCTTGCAGCAAACTGGCGCCGGCGGCGTGCACGCTCACCCCCTGCGCCTGCAAGCAGTCGGGGCCGCTCGCAGACGGCGCCCAGGCGCGCGCCCGCGACGCTGCTTGCAGACCGGGCTTGCTGGCCCTGGTGGTCCATAAATCCGTTGTGCGCATGGCGGCAGCTCAATCGACGCGCACGCCCAGGCGACGTATCAGTGCCGACCAGCGCGCCACCTCGCGCTGGTTGTGCGCCGCAAAATGCGCCGCCGTGCCGCCCAGAATGCTGGCTCCGGTGGCGCGCAGGCTGGCTTGCAGATCGCTGCGCTGCAAGACCCGGTTCAATGCCGTGTTCAGGCGTTCGACCACTGGGGCGGGCAACTGCGGCGGGCCGTAGATGCCAAACCAGCCGCTGGCCTCGAAATCGCGCAGCTCGGCCAGGCCCGACTCCTGCAGGGTCGGCAGTTCGGGCAAGACGTGCGAGCGTTGCGCGGAAGTCACGGCCAGACCACGCGCACGGCCGTCTTGCACCAAGGGGCGCGACATCACCACGGTGTCGAACATCAGCGCCACCCGCCCGGCAATGAAGTCCGGCAGGCCCTGAGCCGACGAGCGGTACGGAATATGAACTGAAAAGGTACGGGTGGCGGCCTTGAAAGCCTCGGCAATCAGGTGCGAGATGGTGCCGTTGCCCGAACTGGCGTAGTCGAAGCGGCCCGGGTTGGCGCGCAGCAGCGCAACCAATTCGGGCACGTTGCGCGCCGGCACGCTGGGGTGCACCATCACCACATGCGGCACGCTCAGCAGCAGCGCAACGGGGGTGAAGTCGCGCAGCGGATCGTACAGGGGTTGGGTGAACAGGCTGGGCGCAATCGCGTGGTTGCTGACCGTGCCCCAGGCCAGGGTCAGGCCGTCGGGCGCGGCGCGCGCCACCTCGGCCGCGCCCAGCATGCCGCCCACGCCGGGTTTGTTTTCAATCACGATGGTCTGGCCGAGCTCGCTTTCCAGCGCGGCCACGATCGGGCGGGCCAGCAAATCGGACGTGGCTCCGGCCGAAAAAGGAATCACCAGCCGGATGCGGCCGCTGCTGCCGGGCGCGCGGGCCCAGGCCGAGGGCAGGACCAGGGCAGCGGCGGCCGCGCCCAGCAGGTGGCGCCGACGCGCTGTGTTGGGGGGTGGTGCAGGTGTCATGGCTTGCGTCTCTGAGGGGTGATCGGCAGGCGCTGCGATCAGGCGCGCGCGCCGTGTTTGAGTGTTCTGGTGTTCCTTGGCCGCTTGCTCAGGCAGCCAAGGAGCGGGAGCATCGCCGGCGCCGATTCACGCCTCGGCAAAGGCCTGCGTCTGGCCGGGCTGGCGCAGCATCTTGTCAACCGCGTCGTGGTGCGCCAGTTCTTCGCCAATCATGTCGCGCGCATAGTCTTCCAGCCGCACGTTGCGCCCCTCGGTCAGGGCCAGCAATTCTTCGTAGGCCTGCAAGGCATGGGCCTCATGGGTCAGCGATTCGCGCAGAATGGCGCCGATGTCGTGCTGGTGCGTCTCCAGCAGCGGCCCAATGGCAAGCGAGGGATGGCCGCCCAGCCAGGTGACCAATTCACCGGCGGTGCGGGCATGAACCAGACCTTCATCGGCCTGCTCGCGCAGCCAGTCGACGATAGGGATGCGGTTGTAGCCGTACACCATCAGCGCGTAGTGCGTGTAGCGCACCACGCCGGCGAGTTCGAGCTCCATGATGCGGTTGAGGGTGTTGAGCACAGCGGTCTTGTCCATAAGGGCTTCTCCTGGGGTGAAAGGCCGCGGCGGGATTGCCGCTGCCGGGTGATGGGTGATGTGGGTGATGATCTGGGTTCATAGGAGGCGGCTGCCGTGTGTGCTGCGCAGCAGCAGCAGAAAAAACGGCACCCCAATCAGGGCGGTCAGCACACCCAGCGGCATCTCGGCCGGCTGCAGTGCGGTGCGTGCCACGGCGTCGGCCAGCAGCACCAGCACGGCGCCCAGCAGCGCCGCGCCGGGCAGAACCCAGCGGTGGTCGGGCCCGATCAGCAGCCGCACCATGTGCGGGGCGACCAGTCCGATAAAGCCGATGATGCCGGTGGTGGCAGTGATGGCGCCAACCGCCAGCGCCGCCACCACGATGGCGATTTTTTTCACGCGCTCGACCGGCACGCCCAGCAACACCGCCTGCGCCTCGCCCAGCGCCAGCGCGTTGAGCGCGTGCGCCAGCCGCAGCCCGATCAGCCCCACCAGGGCGGTGATGCCCAGCACCAGCCAGACCGCGCTCCAGCGCGCGCCGCCCAGGCTGCCCAGCAGCCAGAACTGCAGGTTGCGCAACTGCTCGTCGCTGGCGAGGAAGCTGAGCATGCCCAGCCCCGCGCCGGCCAGTGCATTGATGGCAATGCCGGCCAACAGCATCAGGCCGATGTGGGTACCCGCAGGACCGCGCGCGAGCAGGTAAATCAGCAGCGTGACGCTCAGACCACCTGCAAACGCCATCAGCACCAAGGTCCAACTGCCCAGGCTGCGCGGCAGGTCGGGAAACCACAGGCTGCCGAGCACGATGGTGATGCCGGCGGCCAGCGCGGCGCCGCTGCTCACGCCAATCAGGCCGGGGTCGGCCAGCGGGTTGCGAAACAAGCCCTGCATCAGCGCACCGGCCAGCCCCAGCCCGGCGCCGGCTGCGACGGCAAGCAGCAGGCGCGGCAGACGGATGTGAAAGAACACCAGCTCGCTGACGCTGTGCTCGACGGCCGCGGCGTCTTGTTGCAGCGCGTTCCACAGCAAGGGCGGCAATTCGCGCAGCGGCAGGCTGTAGGCGCCCTGGCCGGCGGAAAACACGAAGGTGGCCACCAGCAGCAGAGCCAGAGCGGCGAGCAGCAGCACGCCGGCCGCAGGGTGAGCGCGCAAGGGCACGCGCTGCGCCTGCGTGAGCGTGAGCGTGCTCGCTGTCATGCCAGCACCACGCGCTGGTGTAGGCGCAGCACCACGTCGGGCAGCCGCGGACCAAAGCCGAGCAGTTCAAGCGCGTCCAGGTGCACCAGCGCGCTCGCATGTCTGCGCCGCCGAAAGGCCGGCGTCAATGCGAGTTCGGGGCGCTGCCAGAAGCGATCTGCGCCCCCCTGGGCCAGCAGGCCCTGGGTGGTGGTGAGAATCGTATCGGGTGCGGCCCGCGCCAGGGCTTCGCTGGTCATGGGTCGGTAGCCGGCAAAGCCGCTCAGCGCGTTGCGTGCGCCTATCAGGCCGATCATGGCGTGCGCAGCGGTTTGCTCGCCCGACACCAGCGGACTGGCGCCATGCGCCAGCACGAACAACACCCGCGGGCCGGGTTGGCGGGGGGATCGTTGCAACTGCTCTTGCACCGCGGCCCAGCGCTTGTCGAGCTGTTGCTGCAACCGGGCAGCGCTGGCCTGTTGCTGTGTCACCCGTCCCACTGCAGCCACCTTGCGCCGCAGATCGTCCCAGTTGTGTTCTGAGGCCACCCGTTCGACCTGAACGCCGGCGCTGCGTATTTGTTCCAGCACCAGCGGCGGGCCGGCGTCGGCGCTGGCGACGAGCGCGTGCGGGCGCAGCGACAGCACGCCTTCGGCCGAGAGTTGGCGCATATAGCCCACCTTGGGCGTGGCCTGCGCTGCCAGCGGGTACAGGCTGGTGCTGTCGGTGCCGACCAGCAGGTGTTGCAGGCCCAGGGCAAAGAACACCTCGGTGATGCCGCCCCCGACGCTGATCAGCCGCCGGCTGGGCGGCTGCGCCCAGGCTGCGCCCAAGCCCCAGCCGCCGGCCGCGCCCAGCAGCGCGCGGCGCGACCAGCCCGCCCCCCCTGTGGGCCGCAGCGGCTCGCTGACGACGCTGGCTTTCATGCCTGCACCGCAAGGGCTTGGTCGTCGAGTACCGGCAAATGCGCCAGAATCTGCCGCCAGGCCATCAGCTCGGGCTGGCCGGGCTTGCGCGCGCCGAAAAACATGGCCATGAGTTCACCTTGGCGGTCGAACAGCTCAAGCGATGTCACCGTTGCGTTGTCGCTCGGCTTTTCCACCACCCAGACGTTCTCGATCAGGTCTTCGCGCAGGTGCAGGCTAAAGCCGGGGTCGAGCACGTTGAGCCAGCTCTTGCCGTCGTGCTCGAGCGGCTCGACCTGGCGGATCGGTCCGCTGTGGATTTGAATGCAGCCCGGGCTGCCGACGAAGCACATGATGGGGGTGGCGTCGAAGGCCGCTTCCAGCAGCGTTTCGCGCACCGCTCCCGTGCCTACCCGGTGCGTGTAGCGGCCCTGTGCCAGCCAAAAACTGGCCTGGCGTGCCAGCCCGAACTGGCGCAACAAGGGGAAAAATTGGTGCGTGTCGGTCATTGCACCCCAGGCGCTGAGAAAGGCGTCGGCGTTGGGGTCCGGCGCGGTGCGTGCGTCCGCGCGCGGCGCTGCGGGCAAGAACGCCACCGTTCGTTGCGGTGCGACGGCACGGTTGACACGCTGCGTCCATGCCATGTGATCGGTCTGCGGAGTCGGAAAAATTTTGTGTACCGCCACGCCATAGCGGTCGAAGAACTGCAAACTGATCCGGTCTGCTGCGCCGCTGGTGGCCGTCTCACGGACGGCAAATCCGGCCTGCCACTGGTCGAAGAACAGTCGCAGGTCGATGTCTGGGCCCAAGGCCAGGCCGATCGATTCATTGGCCGAAATCTTTTGGTAGACCCCGGTTTTTTCATGCACCACGCTGTCGTTTCGGGTCAGCGCCAGCAGCGGCCCGCAGGCCTGCAGCGACTGCAACAGCTCCAGCCAGTTGCCATGCAAGGGCACGGCCTGCAGTGCTTGCTCGTGCAAGCCGACGTGGGCCGCCAGCGCGGCGCCCTCGCTTTGGCCGATGAATGCCGCGGCTTCACGCGCGCGCAGGCCCAGGGCGCGCGCTTGGGCAAACTGTTGGCGGATGCTTGCTGCCGGTTGGGGGTCTGGTTTCATGCTGGTTTTCCTCGTTTCGGTGGAGCGGCACTTCATTGCACGCGCTGCGCTGCCTCGTGCCAATGGCAGGCGCTCTGGGTTTGGGAGCGGTTGGGCTCGAATTTCTCCTGCTCGAGCTGCCAGCGCGTGCGCAAGTTGCCCAGCATGGTGCGCATGGGCGGCGACAGGAGTGGATGCGCGGCCAGGAAATACAGGTTGGAGACCAGTTTTCGCGCCAGCAATGGGCGGTTTGCGCAGTCGGGGGCTGACTGCGCGTAGCCGGTCAAGAGCGCCAGCGTGCCGGCCAGCAAGGCTTCGACCGATGGCAGGGTGTATTCCTCCTCGCAATAAGGCGCAGCGTTCATGGACGACTCCGGTTGTTGGGGTTGAAACAGGTGGCGGGACGATCAGGAAGGCAGTTGCTCGCTCAGGCGGCGTTCGGCCTGAGCGTCCGGCGCCCGATGGCCTTGCTCGTTGCGGTGACGCAGCCGCCCCAGGTCGTCGCCATCGAGCGTGTAGGCGCGGGCAAAGCCCGCCACGTACGAGCCCGACACGGGCACCAGCTCGAACAGGAGGAAGTCCTCGAGCGGCCGGATCACCTGCATGAACTTGCCAAAGCGCTGGCCGAACAAATCCAGGATCACCTCGAAGTGCGGGCTGCCACGCGGGCACTCGCTGGCCTGACAGGCCAGCGTGAGCCGTTCGCGGGCGAACAGGTGTGCGGCCTGCTGCTCGCCTTCGATGAACAGCACGCTGGCGCGCGCCGTGGCGCGCAGGTTGGCGGTGTGCCGCGCCAGCTCGCTCAGGTACACGAAGTAGCGTCCCGCGTCGCTCACATAGGGCGCGTAGCTGGCCTCGGGCAGACCGTCGGCGCCGACGGTGCCCAGGTGCAGGGTTTGAAAGCGGGCCGGGAAGGCCCGGCAGGCCGCCTGCACCTGCGTCAGATCATGGTTTTTTGACATGGCTGGAGTGGGTTTGTGGTGCGGGACGGGTCAGAAGTCGGCCGAGAGCGCGACGGTAAAGCTGCGACCGGGCGCGGTGAAGGCGTCGAGCACGGGAGAGTTGGCGGCGATGCCGCGCACATTGGCCCACTCCCAGTATTTGCGGTCGCTCAGGTTGTGTACGGCGGCGCTGAGCCGCAGGCCGGGACGCATTTGCCAGGCCGCCGTCAACCCCAGCGTGGTGTAGGCCGGTGGGGCAAAGGGAGCAGATGCGGCTTGACCGGGCGGCACTGCTGCGGCTGGCTGCGCTATGTCTTCCACCCGTTTTCTGGCCGTGTGCGTGAGCGTGGCACCGAGCTGCCAGGGGCCTGTGCGGTGTTCCAGTCCGAGCACGAGTTGAGCCGGGTTGACCGAGTTGAGCGGCTGCTTTGCCACACTGTCCCGGCCTTGGGTTTGCCCGTAGGCCAGGCGCAGATCGGTCGCCGGGCTCAGCGCCAGCTTGCCCTTGAGCTCAAAACCGCTCAGGCGAACCCGAGCCCGGTTGACCGACTGGAACTCGGTCGGACTGGCCCGCGTGCCCGCGCCGCCGACCCGCACGTTTTCTTCAATGAAGTCTTGGTAGCGCCCGGCAAAGACCGCTGCGTCCCAGCTCAGCGTGCGACCACGCTGGCGCAGGCCCAGCTCCAGCGTGCGGCCCGACTCCGGCCGCAGATCGGGGTTGGGAATGGTTCGGTACGGGCTGACGCTGGTTAGATTTTCAAAAAAGCTGTTGAGCTGGTGCGGGCTGGGTGCCCTGAAGGCAGCGGCCAGATTGCCGTACACGCTCCAGCCCGGCGCCGGGCGGAAAATCACCCCCAGCTTGGGCGAGACGGCATTCTCGGACAGCGAAGCCGGCACCCGGTTGTTCATGTAGAGCGGGCTGGCGCTGGCCTTGAGCGACACCCGGTCGTAGCGCAGCGCCGGGATCACGCTCCAGCGTTCGCTGAGCAGCTCGGATTGCACGAACAGGGCCGACAGGCGTTCGGTGCTGTCGGGGAAGCGCTTGAGCGGGAAAGTCTCCCCCGCAGGCGGTGCCAGCCCGGTGGTCAGGTCGCTCATGTCGGTCGACGACAGGTCCAGCCCGTACACCAGCTTGTTGTTCCAGTGAGCGCCCAGGGGGGTGCTTTTTTCGGCTTGCAGCGCCAGTTGCAGCAAGCGCTCGGTATAGGTCTGATCGCGGCTGCGCAGCGGCAGAGCCACGCCCGCGAGCGTGTTGCGCCGCTCGAACGTGACGGCGCGCGACTCGGCCTCTTGCCAGGCCAGCGTGGCGCGCACGTGGTCGGCCCAGGGCTGGCCGAGCCGCCAGCGGCCCTCCCAGCTCAGGCGGCTGCGGCTCAGCTCGGTGCTGCCGTCCAGGTCGGTCACGTTCCACAGCGTTCGACCAGCGATGATCGTGGGGCCGCGGCCGCTGTAGGCCTCGACCTCGCTGCTTCTGTCCATGTGCTCCAGCGTGAACGTGTGCTGCCAAGCAGCGCCGGGCTTGAGCACCAGCTTGCCCAGCACGGCACTCTGACGGTCCTGCTGCGGGTTGGGCGCGGTGCGGCGCAAGTTCTGCTCGGTGTTGCCGCCCATGTTGTCCAGCTCGTGGCTGCGCGCGGTGTGGGCGCCGAGCAGCCACTGCAGCGACTCGCTGGCCTGCCCGGCCAGGGTGGCGCCGACGCGGCTCATGCCGTCTTCGCTGGCGTGGCTCGCCAGGGCGCGACCGCCCAGGGTCTGTCCAGGCTGGAGCAGGTCTTTGGGCTCGGTGGTGAACATGGCGACCATGCCCGCCAGCCCGTCCGACCCGTGCAGCGCCGAGCTGGCGCCGCGCACGAGCTCCACCCTGGAGATCAGGCCCAGGTCAAAATAGTCGCGCCCGAAGGCAGCAGGGCCAAACCCGTAACTGCGCGGCATGCGAACGCCGTCCACCGTCAGCAGCACGCGGTTGCCCTCCAGGCCGCGGATGTTGAAGCCGGCGTTGCCGTCGCGCCCGGTGGAACCCAGTACGCCACCGAAGCGCTGCGGGGCGCGGCGCACGCTGACGTTGGGCAGATCGCGCACCAGGTCGCGTATGTCTTGCACCCGGACCGGATCCAGCGCGTCGCCTTCCAGCAGGTCTATGCTGGCCGGCACGTCTTCCAGCGCGCGCTCGCTGCGCGCACCAGTGACCACGGTTTCAGCCAAGATGGGCGCCGCTGCGGCGCTGCCCGTTCTGGCCTGGCTGGCTTGCGCCCACGCCAGCGGATTGGCCAGCAGCACGCCAGCAGCCAGCAGCAGCGAACGCCCTGTCGCGCCGGCCGGCAGCGGCTGCTTGTCAAAATGTGTCTTCGAATCGTCGTTCATGCCCAAACCCATGCGATGAGAGTTGTGAATCGGGCTGGCGGGCACCAGGCCAAAGCGGCGCGGCTTCGGGGTGTTGGCTGGCTGGAAAGTTGACCTAGTATATAAGAATCATTCGCATTAACAAATTATTTTTTATTTTTTCTTCGTCCTTTTGCGCGGCTGCGCGCGCTGCGGCTCAAAGTCGGACAATTACCGTTCGCCTCCCCCTCTGCGCCACACAAGGAAAAACCATGAAAAGCGACCCACAAACCATTGCCCACTTGCAAGCGCAACTCAAGAACGAGCTGACCGCCATCAACCAGTACTTCGTGCACTACCGCATGCTCAAGCACTGGGGTTTTGACAAGCTGGCCAAGAAGGAATACGCCGAGTCGATCGGCGAGATGAAGCACGCCGACCGGCTGATGGACCGCATCTTCGTGCTCGATGGGCTGCCCAACCTGCAAGACCTGGGCAAACTCGGCATCGGTGAAACCGTGCCCGAACTGCTGGCGTGCGACCTGGCTCTCGAGCGCGCCGCACAAGCCACCATCAAGGACGGCATGGCGCACTGCGAGTCGGTGCGCGACTATGTCTCGCGCGAGCTGCTGCAAGACATTCTGGACGACACCGAGGAGCACATTGACTTTCTGGAGACCCAGCTCGAGCTGATCGAGAAAGTCGGTTTGCCCAACTACCTGCAAAGCCAAATGGGCGAACTGAGCTGAACCGCGCGCCGGGGGCGGTCTGGGTCAGCGACTGGCAAGACCATGCGCTAGATATGGGTATTGCGGCAATGAATACGATCAATTATCATTTGCTATCCATTTCAAGCCGAGGGATCGCCGCCATGATCGTTTGCGTCTGCCGCCGTATCAGCGACCAAGTCATCGCACGCGCAGCGCGTGCTGGCATGGGATTTGACGACATTCAGCTCGAATTCGGCGTTGCCACGCAGTGCGGCAAGTGCGAAAGCTGTGCGCGCTCGGTCTGGGCCGAGTGTCTGCCCGGCCGCCCCGTGGCACACCTGTTGCGCAGCGAACACGAGCGCACAACGCCGGCGTCGAACTGAGCGCCTGAGCGGCCTGGCCTGCACCCGGCTGCGCCGGGGCTACACTGGCGACATGCTCTGGATCAAAGCCTTTCACATCGTCTTCGTCGCCAGTTGGTTTGCCGGTCTGTTTTATTTGCCGCGCATCTTCGTCAACCTGGCCCTGGTTGCGCCCGACAGCGCGGCCGAGCGCGCGCGGCTGCTGCTGATGGCCAGCAAGCTGCTGCGCTTTAGCACCCTGCTGGCCTTTCCTGCGCTGGCGCTCGGACTGTGGTTGTGGCTGGGTTATGGCATTGGCCTGGGCGCCGGCAACGGCTGGATGCACGCCAAGTTGGCGGTCGTGCTGCTGACCCTGATCTACCACGCCAGTTGCGGCCTGCTGCTGCGCCGCTTCGAGCGCGGCGAGAACCGGCGCAGCCACGTCTGGTACCGCTGGTTCAACGAAGTGCCCGTCATCTTGCTGCTGGCGGGCGTGTTGCTGGTGGTGCTCAAGCCATTTTGAGGCCTGCAGGCCCCAGGGTGCTGCGCCCCGGTTCGTCAAACGCATGTCCGCCACACCCGCTTTTCAGCGCCGCTTGACCAGCCAGGCGCGCGTTGGAACAGCGTGCCACCGGCACTGATGGCATGAAAATGCGCACGTCTGCTTGGCCTTTGGCGCTGCTGTACATTGCGATGGTGCTGTACGCCAGCCTGTTTCCTTTCACCGGCTGGCGACTACAGGGAGTGTCTGCGCTGGCGTTTTTGACCGCCCCGTTGCCGCAGTTCTGGACCGGTTTTGACGTCGCGTCCAACCTGGTCGGCTACGCCCCGCTGGGGTTTTTGCTCGCACTGGCGCTGCAACGCAGCGGCTGGCAGCGCGCCTTTTGGCCGCTGGCGGTCGGGCTGGCGGCCTTGCTGTCGCTGACGGTCGAGATGCTGCAAAACCTTTTGCCGATGCGCATCCCGTCCAACCTCGACGTGGCGCTCAATGTCGCCGGGGCGGCGCTCGGCGCTGGCCTCACATGGGTGCTGGTGCGCTTGGGCGGGGTGCAACGCTGGAGCCAGTTTCGCGCCACCTGGTTCGTCCCCCAGGCGCACGGCAGCCTGGTCTTGCTGGCGCTGTGGCCGCTGGCGCTGCTGTACCCGGCGTCGGTGCCGTTCGGGCTCGGCCAGGTCTGGCCGCGGCTCGAAGCCGTGCTGCTGCCCTGGTTGCAACAAACCCCCGAGCTGGCGTGGCTGTCCCTGCGGGTGCCACAACCGCTTACAACCACTGCGCTGACTGATGCACTCTGCGTCGCCCTGGGCCTGCTGGTTCCCTTGCTAATGGGCTACGCCGACATTCAAACCGTGCTGCGCCGCCTGGTGTTTGCGGTCTTGTTGCTGCTGTGTGCGTTTGCCAGCGTCAGCCTCTCAGCCGCACTCACCTACGGGCCCCAGCACGTTTGGGCCTGGATCAGCCCCATAGCGGTGCAGGGGCTGCTGTGGTCTGCACTGGCCGCGCTGGCCGCGCTGGCACTGCCGCGCCGGGCTTGTACGCTGCTCATGCTGCTGTGTTTGCTGGTCTTGCTCGGTTTGCTCAACCGGGCACCGCTGAGTCCTTATTTTGCGCAATCGCTTGAACTCTGGGAGCTGGGCCGGTTCATCCGTTTCCACGGCCTGTCCCAGTGGCTGGGCTGGTTGTGGCCCTATGCGGCGCTGATCTTTGGCGTACGCGTGTTGCTGCGGCGCAGCGGCCCGGCCTGAAGCTCAGGCAGACGGGCCATGTCTAGGATTATTCAGGGGGCCTGCGGCAGCTTGAAAATCACCTGCTGTGCCCGTTGCAGCCAAGCGTCGCGCGATCGGGTCTAGGCGCCCAAAAAAACAAGGCAACGCCAGCGTTGCCTTGTTTTCAGCTCAGAGCCGACCTCAATCTGTCGAGGTTTACAGCAGCGACTTGAGCAAGCGAGCCATCTCTGAGGGGTTGCGCGTGATCGTAAAGCCACAGGCTTGCATGACGGCGAGCTTGGCTTCTGCGGTGTCGGCGCCGCCAGCGATCAGTGCGCCGGCATGCCCCATGCGCTTGCCCGCCGGCGCCGTCACGCCCGCGATGAAGCCGACAATGGGCTTTTTCATATTGTCCTTGCACCACAGTGCCGCTTCGGCTTCGTCGGGGCCGCCAATCTCGCCGATCATGATGACGGCGTCGGTGTCCGGGTCTTCGTTGAAAGCGCGCATCACGTCGATGTGCTTCAAGCCGTTGATCGGGTCGCCGCCGATGCCCACCGCACTCGACTGGCCCAGACCAATCTCGGTCAGTTGCGCCACGGCTTCATAGGTCAGCGTGCCCGAGCGCGACACCACGCCGATGCGGCCCTTTTTGTGAATGTGGCCCGGCATGATGCCGATCTTGATTTCGTCCGGCGTAATCAAACCGGGGCAGTTCGGCCCCAGCAGCAGTGTTTTTTTGCCACCAGCGGCCTCTTTGGCCTTCATGCGGTTGCGCAATTCGAGCATGTCGCGCACCGGTATGCCCTCGGTGATGCAAATCGCCAGATCAAGATCGGCCTCGACCGCTTCCCAGATCGCCGCTGCAGCACCGGCAGGTGGCACATAAATCACCGATACGGTGGCGCCGGTCTGGCTGGCGGCTTCCTTTACCGAGGCATAGATCGGGATGTTGAAAATCGATTCGCCCGCTTTTTTCGGGTTCACGCCAGCAACGAAGCAGTTTTTGCCGTTGGCGTATTCCTGACACTTCTCGGTGTGGAACTGCCCGGTCTTGCCGGTGATGCCCTGGGTGATGACCTTGGTGTCTTTGTTGATGTAGATGCTCATGATGAATCCTTGTCAAAAACGCTCTGTGCTGGCGTGCGCTTGCTTTGTCGCTGCGGCTGGCGCGCCCGCGGGCCGTGCAGACCGCAGCCGCTGCCAAGCCCGTCGGCTCAGTTGACCGTGGCCACCACTTTCTGCGCCGCGTCGGCCATGGTGTCGGCGCTGATGATGGGCAGGCCGGATTCGGCCAGCATTTTCTTGCCCAGTTCTTCGTTCGTTCCCTTCATGCGCACCACCAGCGGCACCTGCAGGTTGACCGCCTTGCAAGCGGAGATGATGCCGGTGGCGATGGTGTCGCACTTCATGATGCCGCCGAAGATGTTGACCAAAATGGCCTTGACCTTGTCGTTCTTGAGCATGATCTTGAAGGCTTCGGTGACCTTCTCGGGCGTGGCGCCACCGCCGACGTCGAGAAAGTTGGCCGGCTCGGCGCCGAACAGCTTGATGGTGTCCATGGTCGACATGGCCAGACCGGCGCCGTTGACCAGGCAGCCGATGTTGCCGTCCAGGCTGATATAGGCCAGATCGAACTTGCTGGCCTCGATCTCGGCCGGGTCTTCCTCGTCCAGATCGCGCAGCGCCACCAGTTCCGGGTGGCGATACAGCGCGTTGGCGTCGAAGTTGAACTTGGCGTCCAGCGCCATCACCTTGCCTGCGCTGTCCCGGTTGAGCGGGTTGATCTCGACCAGCGAGGCGTCGGTCTCCATGTAGCAGCGGTACAGCTTTTGAAAAATGTCAGTCGCCTGGGCGATGGATTCGGCCGGCATGCCAATCGCGCTGGCAATTTTCTCGGCTTGCGCCTGCCCCAGACCGAGCAGCGGGTCGATGTACTCGGTGCTGATTTTCTCTGGCGTGGCGTGCGCGACTTCCTCGATGTCCATGCCGCCTTCGCTGGAGGCGATGAAGGCGAGTTTCTGCGTCGCCCGGTCGGTCACGATGGAGACGTAGTATTCCTTGCAGATCTCGGCGCCGTCTTCGATGTAGAGCCGGCGCACCTTCTGACCCTGCGGGCCGGTCTGGTGGGTCTTGAGCTGCATGCCCAGGATTTCAGCGGCCAGTCGACTGACGTCGGCCAGCGACTTCGCCACCTTCACGCCGCCGCCCTTGCCGCGACCGCCGGCGTGGATTTGAGCCTTCACCACCCAGACCGGGCCGCCCAGTTTTTGCGCGGCCTCCACCGCCTCTTGCACCGTGAACGCGGCAATACCGCGCGGCACCGGCACACCAAACTGGCGCAAGATTTCCTTGCCTTGGTACTCGTGGATCTTCATGAGGATTCTCTCAGGGATGGACTGACAACAGGCACGACCCCACCGATGGGCCGCGGGGTGAAGGGCGCCGAACAAGGGCGGCCGAAATTGTATTATGTTGCAACGCAGCAAAGCATTTGACGCCGCGCACATAATGCATAATTATACGGATTCGTAACTGAATCGAAACTGACAAGGCAGGGCGCAACATGGCTCAGGTATTCATTGACGGCGAAGCCGGCACCACCGGACTGCAGATTCGGGACCGGCTGCGCTTGCTGGCCGGCGTTGAACTGCTGAGCATCGCACCCGAGCGGCGCAAGGATCCGCTGGCCAAGGCCGACATCATGGCGCAGGCCGACCTGGTCGTCCTCTGTCTGCATGACGAGGCCGCGCTCGAAGCGGTCGCCATGGTAGACCGCCTGCCTGGCCGCAGGCCGCGCATCATCGACGCATCGACCGCACATCGCTGCGCCAGTGGCTGGGTCTATGGCCTGCCCGAACTCTGCCCCGGGCAGCGCGAAGCGGTGGCCAGCGCCGAACGCGTGGCCAACCCGGGCTGCTACGCCACCGGCGCCATTGCCTTGATTCGCCCCCTGGTGGCAGCGGGCTTGCTCGCGCCCGATGCCGCGCTGTCGCTGCCGTCAGTGAGTGGCTACTCGGGTGGCGGGCGCAGCATGATAGAGGCCTACGAGGCAGGTGCGGCGCCACCGTTCGAGGCCTACGCCCTCGGCCTGAACCACAAGCACCTGCCAGAGATCATGCGCTACACGGGCCTGACGCGCACGCCGATTTTCCTGCCGGCGGTGGCCAACTTTCGCCAAGGCATGTTGGTGCAATTGCCGCTGCACCTGGATCTGCTGCCGGGCCAGCCCAGCGCTGCCGATTTGCAGCAGGCCTTGCTCGACCACTACGGCGCCAGCGCCGCCGCCGCTGGCTGGATCAGCGTCGAACCCGCCAGCGCAGACGGCAAGCTCGACGCCAGCGCGCTCAAGGACAGCAACCGGCTCGAGTTGCGCGTATTTGCCAACGAGGCGCAACGTCAGGCGGTGCTCATCGCCCGCCTGGACAATCTGGGCAAGGGTGCCAGCGGTGCAGCGGTACAAAATCTGCAGTTGATGCTGGGCCTTTGAACCCGAAGCGGTGCCGCTGAGACGGCTTGCTGGCGCTTACGCGTCAGCGTCCGCGTCTTCGGCGCCGCCGACCACGCGCCGAACCACATCGGCAGCAAAGCCGCGCCCCAGCAAAAACCGCATCTGCTTGCCGCGCCCGGCGGCGTCGGCAGCCGGCGTGCCGAATTTTTTTTCCCATACGGCGCGTGCGCGCTGCACCTCGCTGCCGCGCAGTTGATCGACGGCCTGAGCTACGGCGCACGCATCCAGACCCTTGGCCTGCAGTTCTTGGCGCACGCGGGCGGCCCCCAGGCGGGCGGCGCGCCGGTGCAGCAGCGATTCGAGCACCCGCTGTTCGTCGATCAAGCCCCTGGCCTGCAAATCGTCGAGCAAGTGGCTCAGTTCGCCGACTTCGGTCTGATGCGCCATGAGCTTGCGCTCGAGTTCGAGCCGCGAATGCTCGCGCGTGGCCAGCAAACGCAGGGCGCGGCCCCGCAGGCTGAGGGATGTTGCGACCATAGGAAGCGAGAACGGTCTGGCTTGCGCGCCCAGCGCAGCGAAGCGCTCTTGGCTCAGCTCTGCGCCGCAGCCTTATCGGCCTTATCGGCCTTATCGGCCTTCTCGGCCTTATCGGCCTTCTCGGGCTTGGCGGGCTTGAGCGGCGCCGCCGCGCTGGCGTCCACCGGCAGCAGCGGCACGCCCAGCACAGCGCGCACCTTGTTTTCGATTTCGAGCCGCAGCGCCGGATTTTCGCGCAGGAACTCGCGCGAGTTGTCGCGTCCCTGACCGATTTTTTCACCCTCGTACGCGTACCAGGCGCCGGATTTTTCGATCACCCGATGATTGGCGCCGAGATCGAGAATTTCCCCCTCACGGCTGATGCCTTCGCCAAACAGAATGTCGAACTCGGCGGTCTTGAAAGGCGGTGCAACTTTGTTTTTTACCACCTTGACCTTGGTTTCGCTGCCGATCGCGTCTTCGCCCCGCTTGATCGTTCCGATGCGACGGATGTCGAGCCGCACCGAGGCATAAAACTTCAATGCGTTGCCACCGGTGGTGGTCTCGGGGCTGCCGAACATGACGCCGATCTTCATGCGGATCTGGTTGATGAAAATCACCATGCAGTTGCTTTTCTTGATGTGCGCGGTGAGCTTGCGCAGCGCCTGGCTCATCAGCCGCGCCTGCAGGCCGGGCAGCGCGTCGCCCATCTCGCCCTCGAGTTCGGCCTTGGGCGTGAGCGCGGCCACCGAGTCGATCACGATCAGATCGACCGCTCCCGAGCGCACCAGGCTGTCGACGATTTCCAGCGCCTGCTCACCCGTGTCGGGTTGCGAAATCAACAAATCGTGCAAGCGCACACCGAGCTTTTGCGCGTACTGGATGTCCAGCGCATGCTCGGCGTCGACAAAGGCGCACTGACCGCCGAGTTTTTGCATTTCGGCGATGACTTGCAAGGTGAGCGTGGTCTTGCCCGAAGACTCCGGGCCGTAAACCTCGATCACCCGTCCACGCGGCAGGCCGCCGACACCGAGCGCGATGTCGAGTCCGAGCGAGCCGGTCGAGACGACTTGAATGTCCTCGATCACCTCACCCTCACCGAGCCGCATGATGGTGCCCTTGCCGAATTGCTTTTCGATTTGCGCCAGCGCGACCTGCAAGGCCTTGGTTTTTTCGCTGTTGAGGGGATTGGCTTTGACGGCGTTGTCCATGAAAGGGCTCCAAGTCGGTGGGTGAGAAACGGGTTGCAGCGTCTGTTGCCGCCGGCTGCACGCTGGATGTTTGAACCGCAGTGTAGCTTCGAGCTGAAATGAAATTTTGACGCGCGCGTGCTGCACCTGGTGGCACACGACCCGAACGTGCCGCTGGCGCTGTCCAAGCTGGCGGCGCGCGCGCGGCGCATCGTCTTTACCGCCACCGGTTTGCGCTGGCAAGCCTATGGCGCAGGTCAAGCCTGAGGCCGCCGCGCCATAAAATGCATTCACCCCTGCAAGGAGACCGAGATGCGCATTCTGATTGCGGAAGACGACCAGGTGCTGGCCGATGGTTTGCTGCGCGGCTTGCGCACGGCCGGCGCGGCGGTGGACCACGTGGCCGATGGCTGCGAAGCCGAGGCCGCGCTGTTGACCAACACCGAGTTCGACCTGCTGATTCTCGATCTGGGCCTGCCTAGACTGCACGGGCTCGAAGTGCTCAGACGCCTGCGGGCGCGCGGCTCGGCGCTGCCGGTGCTGATTCTGACCGCGGCCGACAGCGTCGACGAGCGCGTCAAAGGCCTGGACTTAGGCGCCGACGACTACATGGCCAAGCCCTTTGCGCTGCAAGAGCTCGAAGCCCGGGTGCGCGCGCTCACGCGCCGCGGCATGGGCGGCGCCTGCGCCACCATCAAACACGGGCCCTTGCTATACGACCAGACCGGTCGGGTCGCCACCATAGACGGCAAACTGATCGAGTTGTCGGCACGCGAACTCGGCCTGCTCGAGGTGTTGCTGCAACGCGCCGGGCGCCTGGTCAGCAAAGACCAGTTGATCGAGCGGCTGTGCGAATGGGGCGAGGAGGTCAGCAACAACGCCATCGAGGTCTACATACACCGCCTGCGCAAGAAGATCGAAAAGGGGCCGATCCGCATCGCCACCGTGCGCGGCCTGGGTTACTGCCTTGAAAAAATCTCTGGCTAAAGACCCGCACGCCAGCGCTGCGGCGTTCGGTCTGCTTGAGCGCGGCCAGCGCAGCCTGTTCGGTGAAATTCTGGACTGGATGCTGACACCGCTGCTGCTGTTGTGGCCGCTGTCGCTGGCGCTGACCTGGCTGGTAGCCCAAGGCATTGCCAACAAGCCGTTCGACCGTGCACTCGAATTCAACCTGCTGGCTCTGAGTGCCTTCGTGCAGTCGCACGACAAGGCGCTCGCCTTCGAGCTGAATGCCCAGACTCGTGCGCTGCTGCACGCCGATGACAGCGTGCGCAATTACCACCAGGTGCTGGGGCCGGGCGGCAGGCTGATCAGCGGTGTGCGCGACTTTCCGCCGCCGCCACAGGCACGCGCGCCGGGCCGGGTGCTGCTGCGCGACGACGTGATCGCTGGCGAAGCTGTGCGCGTGGCCTACACCTGGATCGTGGTCGATGCGCGGCAGCCGCAGTTGGTGCTGATGCAACTGGCCGAAACCAAGAGCAAGCGGGCGGTGCTGGCGACTGAGATCATCAAAGGCGTGATGGTGCCGCAGTTCATCATCTTGCCGCTGGCGGTGTTGCTGGTCTGGCTGGCGCTGGTGCGCGCCATCCGTCCCCTCAACGAGCTGGAGCAGCGCATTCGGGCCCGCCAGACCGACGACCTGAGTCCGATCGCGCAGACTTTCGTGCCGCTGGAGGTCGCATCCCTGGTGGCGTCGATCAACCACCTGCTGGGACGGCTGAAGATCTCACTCTCGACGCAAAAACGCTTTCTGGCCGACGCCGCGCACCAGCTCAAGACCCCGCTGGCCGGTCTGCGCATGCAGGCCGAATTGGCGCTACGCGAAACCGATCCGCTGGAGATTCGAGGCTCGCTGCAGCAGATTGCGCGCTCCAGTGCGCGGGCCACCCGAACCGTCAACCAGTTGCTGGCCCTGGCGCGCGCCGAAACCACCGGCCGCACCCTGCCCAGTCTGCCGGTCGATCTGGCCGAACTGGTGCCGGCGGTGGTGCGCGACTCGGTGCCGCGCGCGCTGGAACACGGCGTCGATCTGGGCTACGAAGGCGCCGAGCCAGGGCCGGTCGATTACCCGCTGCACGGCAACCCCACGTTGCTGCAGGAAATGGTGCGCAACCTGGTCGACAACGCCATCCACTACAGCGGCCGTGGCGGCGTGGTGACGGTGCGCTTGCTGCCCGACCCGGACAGCGGCGTGCCGCTGCTGCAAGTAGAAGACAACGGGCCCGGCATTGCCGCGCACGAACGCGAGCGGGTGTTGCAGCCGTTTTATCGGGCACTGGGAACCAACGTCGACGGCTCCGGGCTGGGCCTGGCCATCGTGCACGAAATCGCCCTGCAGCACGGCGCCTGCATCGCCATGTCTGACGTCCACCCCGGGGCTGTCAACCCGGGCTTGCTGGTCACGGTCCGGTTCGCAGCACCAGGGCGCAGCGCGCACTCCGCAAAGCCGATCGACACTTGAAACGCGGGCGCAGCCACTGCCTGCTGGGCCAAAACCAGGGCCGCGCGACTGACGCCGAAAACCGGCAGCCCTCAGTGCCCGAGTCCGACCGGCGCCGGCGCGCTTATCAAAATACGGGCAAACAGGCGGTCGAACAGCGGGTCACGCGGAATGCTCGAGCACAGCGGGTCGCGGTTGCTGGCAAAGGCGGCGTTGAGCACGCGCCAGTCGGCTTCGCTCAGGTGCTTTTCCGCTTCGGGCAAGATCACGGCCTCTTCCTGCCGGATGTGCTGCAGGTAAAACCCGACGTAGCGCGTCACCTCGTCTTCAAATGCGCGCCGACGCGGCTCACCCAGGTATTCCCAGGCCATCAACAGGTGAATCAGCTCGCGCACCCGCTGCTCGCCGGTCATGTGTTCTTGCTCGAGTTGCTCGATCAGGCCCAGGGTGTGCGGCGCAGCCCGCGCCAGCCGCGGAAACAGCAAGTCCGACTCTTTCGGGTGGTGGTGGCGCTCGGGGAATTCGTCGATGTAGAACAACATGGCTCGCAGCACGTCGAAATACAGCTCGCGCCGGTCCTTGCCATCCGCCTCGGGCCCGCGCTGCACCATCTGCAGCAAGGCGTTGAGCAGCGCAGTCAGCGTGGCATGCTCGTCGCGGATCACGCGCAGGGCTTCGCGATGCATGGTTTTGTCTCCGGTTCAATGGTGTTTTTTATCGGACCTTGGAGCATGTCAAAAACAACACGAATTCAATTTGATCCAGGTCAATGCCTGGCAAGCCCTGATCTGAATCCCATTCGTTCAGCGCCCCCGCGGCGGCTGCCAGCGCTTGAGCAGCAGCGCGTTGGCGACCACGCTGACCGAGCTCAGCGCCATCGCCGCACCCGCGATGATCGGACTCAGGTAGCCGAGCGCGGCCAGCGGGATCGCGGCGACGTTGTAGGCAAAGGCCCAGAACAGGTTCTGCCGGATCTTGGCCACCGTGCGCCGGGACACATCGAGCGCGGCCGCCACCAGCAGCGGGTCGCCGCGCATCAGGGTGATGCCGGCGCTGTGCATGGCCACGTCGGAGCCACCGCCGTGCGCGTGGCTCATCGCCACGCCCACGTCGGCGGCGGCCAGCGCGGGCGCGTCGTTGACGCCGTCACCGACCATGGCGACCACACTCTTTTTGCCGCCAGCGCCAGCGCGCAGACGCTGCACCAGCGCCGCCTTGTCGCCCGGCAGCACCTCGGCCAGCACCTCGCCGTCCTCGGCCTTGAAACCGAGTGCGCGCCCGATTGCCAGCGCCGCGCCCCAGTTGTCACCCGAGACCATGAACAGGCGCAGGCCTTGCGCGCGCAGGGCCTGCAGCGCCGCCGCCGCGCCCGGCTTGATCTGATCGGCGAAAGCCAGCACGGCCAGCACGGTCCAGCCACCCAGCGGCTGCGCCGCGGCCGATGGCGGGCGCTGCGCCAAAGCGTCGAGCTGGCCCTGCGCCCCGCTGGCGAGCGTCTGGCTGAGCAGCACCGACACCGTCGCGCCGCCGTCTTGCAGCTCCTGCGCGCGCGCCGCCAGCGGCCCCAGCGCCACCCCCAGCTCGTCGATCCAGCGCCGGCTGCCCAGCGCCAGCAAGACGCCGTCTACGCGGCCCAGGCTGCCGCGCCCGCTGACGGCCTGCACGTCGGTCGCGTCAGCGCCTGCTGGCGTCAGCCCGCGTTCGGCAGCGGCATCGAGCACGGCGCGCGCCAGCGGGTGCGCGCTGTGCGCCTGCAGCGCCGCCGCGGCGCGCAGCGCCTGCGCCGGGTCGACCCCGGCGGCGACCTCGAGCGCGCTCATGCGCGGGCGCCCGAGCGTGAGGGTGCCCGTCTTGTCAAGCGCCACGGTGTCGACCCGGTGCGCGACTTCGAGCGCCTGCACGTCCTTGATCAGGATGCCGTGCCGCGCTGCCACACCGGTGCCTACCATGATCGCGGTCGGCGTCGCCAGCCCGAGCGCGCAGGGGCAGGCGATCACCAGCACCGCCACCGCAGGCAGCAAGGCCGCCTCCAGCGTCGCACCCTGAGCGATCCAGCCCAGCAGCGTGGCCAGCGCGATCAGCAGCACCGCCGGAACGAACACCGCCGCCAGCTGGTCGACCATGCGCTGCACCGGCGCCTTGGTGGCCTGCGCGTCTTCCACCAGCGCGATGATGCGCGCGAGCACGCTGGTGGCCCCGACCGCGCCCACCAGCACCTCGACCGCGCCCTCGCCGTTGATGGCGCCGCCAGTGACAAAGTCGCCCGGCAGCTTGGGCACCGGCATTGCCTCGCCGGTGAGCAAGGATTCGTCGGCCTGGGTCTGACCTGCGTGCAGCCTGCCGTCGGCCGGAAAACGTTCGCCCGGCAACACCCGCACCCGGTCCCCCGGCAGCAATTCATCGACCGCCACATCGATCACCTCGGTGCGACGCACGCCGCCCCGCAACAGGTGGGCGCGCTCGGGCCGCAGCGCGTGCAGGGCGCGGATGGCGCTGCTGGTCTGGCGCCGCGCGCGCGCCTCCAGCCACTTGCCGAGCAGCACCAGCGTGATCACCACCGCCGCCGTCTCGTAGTACAGATGCACCATCTGGCCCGGCTCGGCGCGCCACCACAGCCAGGTCGAGAGCGCAAACGCGGCACTGGTGCCAATGGCCACCAGCAGCTCCATATTGGCGCTGCGCGCCTTCAGGGCGTGCCAACTGGCCCGGTAGAACGGCGCGCCGAGCCAGAACTGCACCGGCGCGGCGAGCAGGAACTGAATCCAGGCCGGCAACATCCAGTGCTGGCCGAACAAATCCCCGGCCATCGGCAGCACCAGCGGCGCCGAGAGCAAGAGCCCGGCCAGCACCGGCAAAAAATCGATCGCAATGCCGTGCCAGCGCGCGATCTCCTCGGCCCGGATTTGCGGTGTGCGCGGATCGTAGCCGGCCTCGCGCACGGCGCGCTTGAGCCGCGCGCTGGCCTCGGCCACGTCAGCGTCGAGCAGCGTGATGCGCGCCGACTCGGTCGCCAGGTTGACACTGGCAGCGCTGACACCGGGCTGTTTCAGCAACGCCTTTTCGACCCGCGCCACGCACGAGGCGCAGGTCATGCCGCCGATGCCAAGGTCGATCTGCTGCGTCGGCGCAGCCGTCGGCGCGTTATTGGCAGCCGCAGTCGGAATGTCCATGGATTGAAGCATACCCTCTGGTTCAAGCAAAAAATCCCGCGTTGCTGCGGTGCCCTCTGCGCTCAGCGCACAATGTCCCACCATGCAAACCCAACTGACCCCCGAGTATCAAGGCAGCGCCGCTGGCCGCGCGGCCCAGGCCATCGTGCGCAAGTGTGTGCACTGCGGCTTTTGCAACGCCACCTGTCCCACCTATCAACTGCTGGGCGACGAGCTCGACGGCCCGCGCGGGCGTATTTACCTCATCAAGCAGGTGCTCGAAGGCAATACGCCGACACGCAAGACGCAGTTGCACCTGGACCGCTGCCTGAGCTGCCGCAACTGCGAATCGACCTGTCCGAGCGGGGTCGAGTACGGTCAGTTGGTCGACATCGGGCGCGTGCTGGTGGAAGAAAAGGTGGCGCGGCCAGCGGGTGAAAAGGCGTTGCGCTGGCTGCTCAAAAAGGGTTTGCCGTCGCCCTTGTTTGGCCCGGCGCTGCGCGTTGGCCAGGCGCTGCGCCCGCTGCTGCCTGCGGCGCTGAAGAAAAAGCTGCCGCCACGCCAGAACCCCGGCCGCTGGCCGAGCACGCGGCGCGCGCGCCGGGTGCTGCTGCTGGCCGGCTGCGTGCAACCGGCCATGCTACCCAATATCAACCACGCCAGTGCGCGCGTGCTCGACGCCGCTGGCATCGAGTGCCTGATCGCGCCGCAGGCCGGCTGCTGCGGCGCGCTCACGTTTCACCTGAACGACCCGAACGGCGCCAAGCAGCAAATGCGCGCCAACATCGACGCCTGGTGGCCCCACATCGAGCAAGGCGTGCAAGCGATCGTGATGAACGCTTCCGGCTGCGGCGTCATGGTGAAAGAGTACGGCCACCAGTTGGCCGACGATCCGGCCTATGCCGCTCGGGCCGCGCGCGTGAGCGCGCTGACGCAAGACCTCAGCGAACTGCTGCCGACACTGGTGCCGCTGCTGCGGCCGAAGTTGGCGCGCGCGCCCGACGCCGACCGCGTGCTCGCCTACCACCCGCCGTGCACGCTGCAACACGGCCAGCGGCTGCGCGGCGGCGTCGAACAACACCTGGGCGAACTCGGCTTCACGCTGCGCCTGACTGCCAGCGAGGCGCACCTGTGCTGCGGCTCGGCCGGCACCTATTCGGTGCTCAACCCGGGGCTGTCTGAGCAACTGCTCCAGCGCAAGCTCGAGCACCTGCAAGCGCTGGAGCCGAGCGAAATCGTCAGCGCCAACATTGGCTGCATCATGCATTTGCAAAGCGGCACCAGCACCCCGGTGCGGCACTGGGTCGAGCTGCTCGACGACGCGCTGCACGGCTGACGCAGGCTGTCGGACTCACAGCAGCGCCGGATCACGCGGCCGTCGCGGTCGCGCAAAGCGCCATCCAAGGGGCTGTTTTTCGCGTTCGAAGGGCCTTTTCCCCGCCTTTGGCACGCATTGTGCCCTCTCCAGACGGAATTGTCCCAAGGTGCGCATGCGCACCAAGTTGTAAGCCGCCATGGTCATGACGAAGACCTGACCCCATGCGCGGCAAGCCTCGTTCAAGTCAGTTCTGCACAACAAGCTCCAGGGCATCCTGGGTTACATGCTGCGCTGGGTGGACCAGGGCGTGGTGACCGAAGCCCAGGTGCGCGAGACCTGCGAGCGCATGGCCGCCAAGGTGGACCGGCAGAACGCCGGCGACAAGCTCTACCAGCCCATGGCCGGTAACGTGAACACCAGCATGGCCTACCAGGCCGCTGCTGCATGCCTGGCGCCTCAAAGTGAAAGCGGCCTGACCCCGCTTTGCACCCTCTCCCTCTGGGAGAGGGCTGGGGTGAAGGCTCTCACCGAGCCAACCCCTCGTTCAAACGGCGCCTTCGGGCGCCGTTTGTCTTTCCGTCTGGATAATGAGGCGGTAACTTACCCATCCGTCGAATGCCCCCAACCAAACTCACGCTCGCCCGCCTCGAAAGCCTGTTGATGACCGCCTGCGACGCGCTGCGCGGCAACATGGACGCCAGCGAATACAAGGAATACATCTTCGGCATCCTGTTCCTCAAACGCGCCAGCGATTTGTTTGACCAGCGCCAGGCCGAGATTCGCCAGCTAGCCGCAACCGACGGACTGGCCGAACCCGACATCCTCCAACTGCTCGAAGACGCCGACCAGTATTCGGGCAAATACTTCTTCGTGCCCAAGCGCGCCCGCTGGAACACGCCCTGGGCCGACTACGCCATCGACAAGCACGGCGAGCTGCAGGCCGCGCACCACCCGGCGCTCAAGCACGTCAAGGAAAACGTCGGCTCCATGCTCAACAAGGCGCTGGAAGCCCTGGAAGACGAGAACCCCGACGCCCTGCAAGACGTGCTCAAGGGCACCATCAACTTCAACCGCAAGATCGGCCAGACCACGCTGGACGACGACACCCTGGTCGATTTCATCCAGAACTTCGACAAGATCCCGCTGCGCGACGAAGACTTTGAATTCCCCGACCTGCTGGGCGCCGCCTACGAGTGGCTGATCAAATACTTCGCCGACTCCGCCGGCAAGAAGGCGGGCGAGTTTTACACCCCGGCCGAGGTGGTGCGCATCTGCGTGGAAATCTGCGACCCGCGCGAAGGCATGAGCGTGTACGACCCCACGGTGGGCTCGGGCGGCATGCTGATCCAGGCGCGCGACTACTTGCGCGAACACGGCGCCAACCCGTCCGAGCTGGCCCTGTTTGGTCAGGAAAAAATGGGCACCACCTGGTCCATCTGCAAGATGAACATGCTGCTGCACGGCATTTCGCACGCCGACATCCGCCAGCAAGACATGCGCAACACCACGAACATTTGTTGAAAGAGGCCACAACACCATGACCCACACGTCAACACCCCCATCGGCCCAGGCGCAGACCATGCTGCGCACGCTGCAGAACGCGGTGGCCAAAAACCTGGAAAAGAAACAGAAGCTCGGCCAGTACGCAGTGGTCTGGCAGAACGGGCGTCCGGTGCAAACGGGCGCCGATGCGCCCAAGACACCGACCTGAG
>BBPE01000345.1_pt1 | contig 25920 bp, 24 predicted proteins | sample 1344301 | NCBI WGS metagenome assembly BBPE01 (sample SAMD00019089, study PRJDB2971) | groundwater metagenome | isolation source: The Cedars highly-alkaline
TCAAGCAAACGCCGCGCGCGTCCAAGCCATGATGACGTTGGCGAACAGGCCGAGGCCCAGCAAAGCGAGCGCATTGGCTGCGAATATGAAGCGCAATCTGCCGTCGGTATTCACCACGATTCGCTCGCCATCGGGTTCGTCGAAGAACATCACCTTGATGACGCGCAGGTAGTAGAACGCTCCGATGACAGCCATCACCACACCACCCACCGCAAGCCACACGAGATCGGCTTGAACGGCGGCGCGAATGGCTTCGAGTTTGGCCCAGAAGCCCAAGAAGGGCGGCACGCCGGCCAGCGAGGCCATGACGATCAAAATCAGCGTGGCATGAAAGGGACTCGTCTGCCAAAGCCCTCGGTAGTCCGATATTTCTTCAGCCTCGAAACCTTTGCGCGATAGCAGAATGATCGCACCGAACGCCGCCGTAGCGGAAATTGCGTAGGCGATGGCATAGAACATCGCCGCTGAGTAGCCCACATCGCTGCCATTGGCCAGCGCCATGAACAGAAACCCGACGTGTGAAATCGTCGAGTACGCAAGCATGCGCTTGAGGTTCGTTTGCGCGAGTGCCAGCAGGTTTCCGATCACCATCGACAGCAGCGCCAACCAGGCGACAAGCATCGACCACTGTTCGGATGTCGGACCAAGCCCGGATTCCAGCAAGCGATAAGCGAAGCCGAAGGCCGCAATCTTCGGCACCGAGCCAATGAACAGCGTGATGGCGGTTGGTGCGCCCTGATAAACGTCGGGCACCCACATGTGGAACGGCGCCGCGCCGAACTTGAAGGCAATTCCCACCAACACAAACACCAAGCCAATCATTAGCAGGCTGCGATCCGCGCTGCTCGCCGCGGCTTGATGGATCTCTGCAAGGTCGAGGCTTCCCGTCGCACCGTAGAGCATCGACATGCCGTAGAGCAGTAGGCCAGAGGCCATGGCACCGAGCACGAAATACTTCATCGCCGCTTCGGAGCCGCGCTCGCTGTCGCGGTCGATCGCCACGAGAGCATACGAGCTCAGCGCGAGCATCTCGAGCCCAAGGTAGAGGGTGACGAGGTTGCCCGCCGAAACCATCACCATCATGCCGACGACGGCGAATAGAACGATGGGATAGAACTCGCCAACCAGCAGGCCGCGCTGCGTGAGATAAGGTCGCGCATAAGCGAGCGCCAGCGCCGTGACGCCGCACATCGCGATCTTCAAGACATCGGCCAAGGTGTCGCGCACGAACATGCCGCCGAAGGCCGAAACCGGCTCCTCCATCAGCCCACGCCCCAAAAGCAAGGCCGTTACGAGCAAGGCCAGCATGGCGAGAAAATGGATCAGGCCGCGACGCTTGGCGTCGATGAAAAGATCGGCGAGCAACAGGCCAAAGGCAGCGGCGCAGAGCACGATCTCCGGAAGGATCGGCAGCAGGTCGGCGCTGGTGGGCAGCGGCATCGCACCGGGAATAGGCATCATCGCGATCAGGTCTCCGTCACGGCATCACGAGTTTGGTGGCGGACAACTGCGAAATCAGTTGCACGATGGAAGCATCCATCAGGTCGGTCAAAGGCTTCGGATAGACGCCAAGCGCCAAAACACCGACCGCGAAGAGGCCGAGCACCCAGGCTTCGCGAGTGTTGATATCGGTAAGTTCTGCCACATGGTGGTTGGCCACTTCGCCGAACATCACCCGCTTGACCATCCACAGCGTGTACGCCGCGCCGAGCACCAGCGTGGTACCAGCGATGAAGCCGATCCACGGCTGCGCCTGGAATGCCGCGAGGATGACCATGAACTCGCCCACGAAGCCCGAAGTTCCGGGCAGACCGGCGTTCGCCATCGCGAACAGCACAAAGAAACCGCCGAACCAAGGCATCACGTTCATGACGCCGCCGTAGTCCGCCATCATCCGAGTGTGCATGCGGTCGTAGAGTATGCCGACGCAGGTAAACATCGCGCCCGAGATGAAGCCGTGCGAAATCATCTGCACCATCGCACCCTGCAAGCCAAGCTCCGCAGCGTCCTGGCGTACGTACTCACCGCGCATCAGGCCAAAGGCGATGAAGATGCCCAAGGTGACAAAACCCATGTGCGCGATCGAGGAGTAAGCGATGAGCTTCTTCATGTCTTCCTGCACCAGCGCAACGAGACCGATGTAGGCCACGGCCACCAGCGAGAAGGCGATGATCAGCCAAGCCCACTCGGCACCGGCGTCGGGAACGATGGGAAGCGTGAAGCGGATGAAACCGTAGCCGCCAATCTTCAGCATGATCGCCGCAAGAATCACTGATCCGGCAGTCGGCGCTTCGACATGCGCGTCAGGTAGCCAGGTATGCACAGGGAACATCGGGATCTTCACCGCGAATGCGGCGAAGAAGGCAAAGAACAGCCATGTTTGTTCGCTGGCAGTGAGTTGCAGCGCGTACAAATCAGCAAGCTGGAAACTGCCTCCCTTCACATACAGGTAGATCAGCCCGATCAGCATGAAAACCGAGCCGAGGAAGGTGTAGAGGAAGAACTTCAAGCTCGCATAGACGCGATTGGCACCACCCCACACGCCGATCACGATGAACATCGGGATCAGCATCGCTTCGAAGAAGATGTAGAACAGGATGGCATCCTGCGCGGCGAACACGCCGATCATCAGTGCTTCGAGGATCAAGAAGCAGGCGTAGTACTGATGCACCCGCCGGCTGATCGAGTTCCACGCGCCCAGTAGCACCAGCACACTGGTGATCGTGGTCAGCAAGATCAAGGCGACGGCGATGCCGTCAACGCCAAGGTGATAGTAGATGTCGAGTGCGGGGATCCAAGCATGCTTCTCGACAAACTGCATCGAAGCATTGCTGGCGTCGAGTCCGAGGTAGAGCGGAATGCTCAAGCCGAGCGTCAGCAGTGCGACGATCAACGCGAATACCTTCGCCTGCGTCGCGCGCGAATCGCCGAAATAGAGCGTCGCCAAGCCGCCGATGAGAGGCAGCGCGATCAAGGCGCTCAGTAAGGGAAAATCATCCATCAAGGCGTCCTAGAAGGAATCAGGCGACGGCCCAACGGCCGGCCATCCAGAGCATGGCGATCAAGCCGAGGATCATCGCGAAGGCGTAGTGGTACAGGTAGCCAGACTGCGAATAGCGGGAAAGCACTGCCATCCGGTCGACGACCCAGGCCGAGCCGTTGACGAGCAAACCATCGATGAGACCGCGATCACCAATTCTCCAGGCAACCCGGCCCAACTTGACGCCACCACCGGCAAAACCACCGATCCATAGATCGTCCATTCCGAACTTCGCTTCAAGCACCCGCACGATGGGCGCCAAAGCATTTCGGAACCAAGCGCTCTGCCCGGGTTTGATGAGGTACAACCAAGTCGCGAGACCAAACCCGCCGAGCATCAGCCAGAACGGCAGCGCCATGAAGCCGAGCAAGGCAAAGCCGATTGATCCGGATTGGAAATATTTGCAGCCCACTACGGCCAACATATCGGTAGTGCCCGATTCCGCGATCGCCGCGCAATCCACCACGCCGGCCGGTACGGGTGCCATCACCGTAGCCGATGAGGGAAGGCCCGGCTGCGTCGGCGGCAGTGGTTCGTATTGATAGATTGCACCGGCAAAGAAAGGGGTTACGTCGTGCTGTCCAGTCCAATCTTTTGCGAACAGCATCGGGCCGACTGTCAGGAAACCAATCAACACCGATGGAATGGCCAGCGCAATCAGCGGCCCGGTGACCACCCACGGTGACTCGTGTGGCTCGACCGGCCCATGATGCGCGTGGTCGTCGTGCGAATCAGCGTGCGCGTTGTCGTGTGCGTCGCCGATTGCTGCATCGTGTGGGGCTTCTTCGCGGAAACGCTCTTTGCCGTGGAACACCATGTAGAGCAGGCGGAAGCTATAGAAGCTCGTGACGAAGACGCCCGCAAGCACGGCAAAAATTGCGTACTGGTTGATCCACGTTCCACCGTCGCCCGCCGCACGCACCGCTTCGATGATGCTGTCTTTGGAGTAGAACCCCGAAAAGAACGGAAACCCGACCAAGGCGAGCGTTCCGATCAGTGAAGTCCAGTAGGTGATCGGCATGTACTTGCGCAGGCCACCCATGCGGCGCATGTCCTGCTGGTGATGCATGCCGATGATGACGCTGCCTGCCGCGAGAAACAGCAATGCTTTGAAAAAGGCGTGCGTGGTCAAGTGGAAAACGGCCGCGCCGTAAGCGGAGACGCCGAGAGCCACGGTCATGTAGCCGAGTTGCGACAGCGTCGAGTACGCCACCACACGCTTGATGTCGTTTTGAACCATGCCGATCAGGCCGGTGAACAAGGCCGTCGTCGCGCCAATAAACAACACGAACTGCAGGGTGGTCGGGCTGAGCTCGAACACCGGCGACATGCGGCTGACCATGAAGATGCCGGCCGTCACCATCGTGGCGGCGTGGATCAAGGCCGAGATCGGCGTTGGGCCTTCCATCGAATCCGGCAACCAGACGTGCAGTGGCACCTGCGCCGACTTGCCCATTGCACCGATGAACAGACAGATGCCGATGAAGGTCAGCGCATCGACGGACCACGCGGGTATGGATAGTCCAAGGACGCTGAAAGCATTCCAGATGACCAGTTGCTCGCCCTGTCCTTCCAATACCCGGGCAAACACCGTCGCGTAGTCGAGCGAGCCGTAGACATGCAGCACGGCTGCAATGCCAAGCAGGAATCCGAAGTCGCCAACGCGGTTGACGAGGAATGCCTTCATGTTGGCGAACACGGCGCTTGGGCGCTTGTGCCAGAAGCCAATCAGAAGGTAGGACACAAGACCGACGGCTTCCCAGCCGAAAAACAACTGCAAGAAGTTGTTGCTCATGACGAGCATCAACATCGAGAAGGTGAACAAGGAAATGTAACTGAAGAAGCGGTGATAGCCCGGGTCGCCGGCCATGTAGCCGATGGTGTAGACGTGTACGAGCAGCGAGACGAAGGTCACCACCACCATCATCGTTGCGGTCAGGTTATCAACCAGAAAACCAATGTGCGCCGAGTACGAACCGATCTCGAAAAACGTGTAAATGTTCTGGTTGTAGGGGTCCGCGCCGCTCAAAAGTTGCCAAAGCACTTGGCAGGAAAGCGCGCAACTGAGCGCGACACCGAGGATGGTCGCGGTATGCGCACCCGAGGGTCCGATCTGGCGGCCAAACAGCCCGGCGACGATCGCGCCAAGAAGCGGGGCCAGCGCGATGATCAGCAGGACGTTGGTGGACAGGGTGTACTCCATGTCAGCCCTTCATCGAATCGAGTTCAGCCACATTGATCGTCCGTTTGTTGCGGAATAACGTGACGAGGATGGCGAGGCCAATCGCTGCCTCCGCAGCGGCAACCGTCAGGATGAAGAAGACGAAGACTTGACCATCCACATCACCAAGAAAGCGCGAAAACGCCACGAAATTGATATTCACCGCGAGCAGCATCAACTCGATACACATCAACAAGACGATGATGTTCTTGCGATTGATGATGATGCCGGCAACGCTGATCGCGAACAGGACGGCACCCAGGGTCAGGAAATGGGCCAAGGTGATCACGACGGGTCCTCCTCACGGCGCTTTTCAGCAGCCATCTTCACCACGCGAACGCGATCTTCCTTGCGCACCGCAGCCTGTTTCGAAGCATCTTGATGGCGAGCACCGGGGCGGCGGCGCAGAGTCAGCATCACCGCCGCGAGGATCGCGACGGTCAGCAAAACGGCTGCTACCTCGAAGGGGAAGATGTAGCCCGAGAACAGCGCGCGACCGATCCACTCCAGGTTGGAGCAGGGCTCGAAGGCCGTCGCGCCGGCCGCCGCGCAGTTGATCGCCGCAGCCGGGTCGGCGGTGGGAAAGGCGACGCCACGTTTGCCGGTGGTGACGCCAAGCAGCACCAGCATTTGCACGAACATCAGGCCAGCGACAACCGCCGCAACCGGGAGATAGCGTGCGAATCCTTCGCGCAAAGGTGCCGTGTTGATGTCAAGCATCATGACCACGAACAGGAACAGCACCATCACCGCTCCGACGTAGACCAGCACCAGCACCACACCGAGAAACTCGGCTTGCAGCAAAAGAAACAGACAGGCTGTCGAAAAAAACGTAAGTACGAGGGTGAGCACTGCATGCACAGGATTTTTTAACAGGATGACACCGAGGGCCGAGGCAACGGCCATCGCAGCGAAGAGGTAGAACGCGATCAGTTCCATCGTCAATCCTCAGCGAAAGACCGCATCGGCGGCGCGACGTTCGGCGATTTCCGCCTCGAAACGGTCACCAATCGCGAGAAGCTGAAGCTTTGTCACGATGTTTTCGCCGCGTTTTTCGAAGTGGTATTCGTGGATGTGCGTCTCGACGATCGAATCGACGGGGCAGCTCTCTTCGCAGAAGCCGCAGAAGATGCACTTGAACAAATCGATGTCGTAGCGCGTGGTGCGGCGCGTGCCATCGGCACGGGCATCGGAGTCGATGGTGATGGCCAATGCCGGACAGACCGCCTCGCAGAGTTTACAAGCGATGCAGCGCTCTTCACCGTTGGGATAGCGGCGTAGCGCATGCAAGCCCCGAAAACGCACTGACTGCGGAAGTTTCTCAAAGGGGTAATGGACGGTGTACTTCGGCTTGAACATGTACACGAGAGTGACCCACAAACCGCGGAGTAGCTCCAGCAGCAGCAGGCTTTTGAAATAGGCGATCACGCGTTTCATGATGTGGCTCTTGCCCTGCCTTTAGCGGCCAATCTCGAACCACTTCGCGTAGGCCATGAAGGCCACGACGACGGTCCAGACAATGGTAATCGGGATGAACACTTTCCAGCCCAGTCGCATGATCTGGTCGTAGCGGTAGCGCGGAAAAGTTGCGCGAAACCACACAAAACAGAAGGCAAACAGGAATGCTTTGGCCAACAGCCACCACGGACCGTCGACGCCGAGTAGCGGCACCGTTTCAGGGAAAGGCGAGAGCCAGCCGCCCAGGAAGAATAGCGCCGCGAGGAAGCTGATCAGGATCATGTTGGCGTATTCGGCGAGGAAGAAAATCGCGAACGCCGAACCGGAATACTCAACGTGGAACCCGGCGACGATCTCCGACTCGCCCTCGGCGACGTCGAAGGGTGCGCGGTTGGTTTCGGCCACGCCCGAAATGAAGTAGATGACGAACAAGGGCAGCAGGGGCAGCCAGAACCACTCGAACATTCCGGCATCGCCGTCTTGCGCGCGGACGATCTCGGAGATATTCATCGTGCCGGCAGCCACCAGAACACCGACCAGCGCGAAGCCCATCGCGATCTCATAGCTAATGACCTGCGCCGCCGAACGCAGCGCACCGAGGAAGGCATACTTCGAGTTCGAAGCCCAGCCGCCGATCATGATGCCGTAGACCCCCATCGAGGTCAGGGCCAGCAACACCAACAGCCCGGCATCGACATCGGCGATGACCAGCCCTTCACCGAAGGGAATCACCGCCCAAGCCGCGAAAGCTGGAGCCAGCGCGATCAGCGGTGCGAGGCGGTACAGGAAGGCATTCGCACTCGAAGGCACGATGCTTTCCTTGAACAGCATCTTGAACACATCGGCAAAGGCTTGAATGACGCCGAGGCCCGGAACGAGCTGGCCGACATAAATCGGCCCGTGGCGTACATGCATCCAACCGATGACCTTGCGCTCGAACAGAGTGAAAAACGCGACTGCGATGGTCAGCGAAAGCATCAAGGGGATGATCTTGACGAGCATCCACGCTACCGAACCGGCAGCGCCGAACTCGAGCAGGAAATCGCGGAGCGGAGCAAACAGTTCCATCAAGCACCTGCCTTGGTGATCGTCAGCGTGCCGTGTGCTGCGAGCGGTGCCGAGGCGGGATAGCTGGTCTCGACCCAAGCGGTACCGCGCGCCAGGCCTGCGTTCAGTCGTACCGGAAGCGCCGCATGGCCCTTCGCATCGGCAACTTTAGCGATGCTGCCTTCGGCAAGACCCAGGGTGGATGCCTCATCGGGATGCAGCTCGACGCCAGGCCCTTTGGTCAGCGGGTGTGCATTGAGTGCCGTCGAGCGTCGCAGTTGCGCATCGGCGCGATAGATCGGCGTCGTTGCCAGACGCTCAAAACCTTCACCTGTCGCGGGTGCCGAGGAAAGACCCTTACCCGAAGCGATCGCTTGCGGTGCCATCGACTCACGGAGGCCGTTCAGATCGAGATGTGCAAAACCATCGAACCTCATCGCATCGCCCAAAGCGCGCAGCACGCGCCAGCCCGGACGGGCATCACCGCGTGGCTTGCCACCGGCACTGGTGAACTGCACGCGGCCGTCGAGATTGGTGTAACTGCCGTCCATCTCGGCACCGGCGGCAATCGGCAGGATGAGATCAGCTACTCGCTTCAGCGATTCGCAGGCGTAAGGCGAGAACGCCACCACGGTCGCCGTCGACAGGGTTTTCAGCGCAACCGAAGCGTCGGCGAAATCAAAAGCCGGCTCGATGTTGTAGAGCAGGTAGCCCTGCTTCGCCTTGACCAACTGCGCCCGAGCGTCGTCGCCCTCAACACCGGGCAGAACGCCGTGCCGGCTAAGACCGAAGGCGTTGGCACCCTGAGGAATACGGTTCAGCGCCACACCCGTCGCTTGTGCGATGCCTCGCGCGGCCGCGCGCAGATGCGAGGCCTGGGCATGTGCTTCGGCAATTTCGCCCAGCATTACCACGCCGGCCTTGGCGTTCTTCAAAGCATCCGCCATAGCATCCAGCGCGGCATCGTCGATGGCGGCCGCCAAACCGGACGGCAAGGTCGCGCCCACTTTCGAGGCAAGCGCCCTTAGAACGCCAGGCAACTGGGACGGCGCGACGATGGCCTTGCCGGTCAGCGCATGCGCAAATGGGAAATCGACCGGATTGATGGCAAAAATCTTGGCACCCTTCTTGCTGGCTTTGAGCAAGCGCTGGTGCAGCAAGGGCACTTCATGGCGCAGGTTCGTGCCGACGAGCAGGACGACATCCGCATTCTCGATCTCGGCAGCACTACAGCCGAAGGCTTCGGCGACCGGCGCATCGGCGAAGTCGACCTGCGTCAGGCGATGATCGACGTGCGAGGTGCCGAGGCCCTTGGCGAGGCGCACGAGCGAGGCACCCTCCTCATTCGAGGTCGACGGATGCACCAGCACGCCAGTGTCGGTGCCGCTCGCTTTGAGCATCGATGCGGCGAGGCCGAGCGCCTCATCCCAAGCAATGGCCTTCCAACTGCCATCGATCTGCTTGGCCAGCGGCTGCGTGGCACGGTCCTCGCTGTACAGGCCTTCGTGCGAATAGCGGTCGCGATCGGAGAGCCAGCACTCATTCACCGCTTCGTTGTCGCGCGGGACGATGCGCAGCACTTCGTTGCGACGCACATGCAAAAACAGGTTGGAACCAAGGGCGTCGTGCAGGCCGATCGACTCACGCGCCAGCAGTTCCCAAGGGCGGGCCTTGAAGCGGTAGACCTTGTTGGTCAGCGCGCCGACCGGGCAAACGTCGATGACGTTGCCGGACAGCTCGCTCATCAGCGGTTTGCCATCAAAGGTGCCGATTTGCAGGTCCTCGCCGCGATACATGCCGCCGAGTTCATAGGTGCCGGCGACATCCGCAGTGAAACGCACGCAGCGCGTGCAATGGATGCAGCGCGTCATCTCGGTGGCGACCAGCGGACCGATATCTTCGTCGGCCACGACGCGTTTGCGCTCGACGTAGCGGCTGACCGATTGCCCGTAGCCGATCGAGACGTCTTGCAACTCACACTCGCCGCCCTGGTCACAGATCGGGCAATCGAGCGGGTGGTTGACCAGCAGAAACTCCATGACATTGCGCTGCGCATCGAGTGCGCGCTTGGTCTGGGTGGTGACCTTCATGCCTTCCATCACCGGCGTGGCGCAGGCCGGCGCCGGCTTGGGCATCTTCTCGACATCGACTAAGCACATGCGGCAATTGGCCGCAATCGGCAGCTTCTTGTGGTAGCAGAAGCGCGGGATGGCGATGCCGGCGTTGTCGGCTGCCTGGATGATCATCGAGCCTTTGCGCGCCTGCATCGGCACACCGTCGATCTCGATGTTCACCACATCGGTGGCCGGAGCAGTGGGCGTGACGGTGCTCATGCGGCGTTCTCCATGACGACACCTTTCGCCTGATCATCGACAAGAAAGCGTTTGTGGATGATGGCGTACTCGAATTCGCTCCAGAACTGACGCAGGAAGCCCTGCACCGGCCACGCCGCCGCTTCACCGAAGGCGCAGATGGTGTGGCCTTCGATCTGGCCGGCCGCGGCCTTCAGCATATGCAGGTCTTCCAGCGTGGCTTTGTGTTCGACGATGCGGGTGAGCATGCGGTACATCCAACCCGTGCCTTCACGGCAAGGCGTGCACTGGCCGCAACTCTCTTTGAAATAAAAACGGGCGATGCGTTGACAAGCGCGCACCATGCAAGTGCTGTCGTCCATCACGATGACGGCCCCCGAGCCGAGGCCGGAGCCGGCCTTCTGGAGGGCGTCGTAATCCATCGTCAGGCCGAGCATCACCTTACCCGGCAGCACCGGCATCGACGAACCACCCGGAATCACTGCCTTCAGCGGCCGCCCATCGCGCACGCCGCCGGCCATTTCGAGCAAGTCTTTGAAGGGTGTGCCCAGACGAATCTCGAAGTTGCCCGGCTTGGCCACGTGGCCAGAGACCGAGAAGATTTTCGGGCCGCCATTGTTCGGTTTGCCCAAGCCCAAGAACCACTCCGCGCCGTTGCGGATGATGGCCGGCACCGAGGCGTAGGTTTCGGTGTTGTTGATGGTGGTCGGCCGGCCGTACAGGCCGAAGTTGGCCGGAAACGGGGGCTTGTAGCGCGGCTGGCCCTTCTTGCCCTCGAGCGACTCCATCAGCGCGGTTTCTTCGCCGCAGATGTAGGCACCCGCGCCCAGCGCCGAGTACATGTCGATATCGACGCCACTGCCCTGGATGTTTTTGCCTAGCCAACCATTCGCGTAGGCATCCTTGAGTGCTTCCTCGAAGTGCTCGAAGGGCTCGTGGTGAAACTCGCCGCGCATGTAGTTATAGGCCACCGTCGAACCGGTGGCGTAGCAGGCGATAGCCATACCTTCGATCACCGCATGCGGGTTGTAGCGCAGGATGTCGCGGTCCTTGCAGGTGCCCGGCTCGGACTCGTCCGAGTTGCAGAGGATGTACTTCTGGCCCGACGCGTTGCGCGGCATGAAGCTCCACTTCAATCCGGTCGGGAAGCCAGCACCACCGCGACCGCGCAGGGCGCTCTGCTTGACCTGCTCGATGATCTGCTCGGGTGGGATCTTCTCGGCGAGAATCTTGCGCCACGCCGCGTAACCGCCAACCTTCAAGTAGTTTTCGTAGGACCACGGCTTGTCGAAATGCAGCGTGGTGTAGACGACCTGGTGCTCTTGCGGCGGCAGGCCGACCGGGCCGGTCGCTTGGGAAGTGTGCGAAGCGCTGTGTGCCATGGCGGGACTCACTTCAGCTCGTCGAGCAGGGCGTCGATCGACGCCGGGGTCAGCTTTTCGTGGTAATGGCCGTTGATGACCATCATCGGTGCGGCGGAGCAGGCGGCGAGGCACTCCTCCTCGACCTTCAACCAAATGCGTCCATCTGCGGTGGATTCACCGTTGCGGATACCCAGCTTCTTCTCGCAATAGCGCACGAGGTCTTCGGCACCATTGAGCCAGCAACTGATGTTGGTGCACACGGCGACGACATTGCGGCCGACCGGCTCCAGCGCAAACATCGAGTAGAAGCTCGCAACTTCGTAGGCCCACACGGGCGGAATGCCGATGTACTTGGCAACAGCAGCAATCAGCTCGTCGGTCAGGTAGCCGTTGTTTTGCTCCTGCGCTGCGATCAAGGCTTGGATGACGGCCGAACGGCGGCGGTCTGCGGGAAAGCGTGCTAGCCATTCCTCGATGCGGGCGCGGGTGGTGTCGCTCAGCGCGACCATCGGGTCGACGTGCTGGCAGGCCGCGAAATTTCCAGTGGCTTTCATGGCTATGGGGACCTCAGCGATCGATCTCGCCGAACACGATGTCGTAGGTGCCGATCATGGCGACGACATCGGACAGCATGTGGCCCTTGACGATGGTATCCATCGAGCTCAGGTGGGCAAAACCCGGTGCGCGCAACTTGAGCCGGAAGGGCTTGTTGGCACCGTCTGAAACGAGGTAAGCAGCAAACTCACCCTTTGGTGCCTCGACCGCGGCATAGACCTCGCCAGCGGGCAGAGAATAGCCTTCGGTGAACAGTTTGAAATGATGGATTAGCGCTTCCATGTCGCCTTTCATTTGCTCCCGCCGCGGCGGCGCAAGCTTGTAGTTGTCGATCATCACCGGGCCCGGATTGACGCGCAGCCAAGCCACTGCCTGCTTGATGATGCGCGCCGACTGCCGCATCTCCTCGATACGAACGAGGTAGCGGTCGTAGCAATCACCATTGACGCCGATGGGAATGTCGAAATCGACGTCCGCATAGCACGCGTAGGGCTGCTTCTTGCGCAGGTCCCAAGCGATGCCCGAACCGCGCAGCATCGGGCCGGTCATGCCCCAAGCCAGCGCCTGCTCGGGCGTGACGACGCCAATATCGACGGTGCGCTGCTTCCAGATGCGATTGTCGGTGAGCAGAGTCTCGTACTCGTCGACGCGCTTCGGGAAATCATCGGCGAAGGCATCGAGGAAATCGAGCATCGAACCTTCGCGCCACTCGTTGATGCGCTTCAGCTCGCGGCCCTTGCGCCACAGCGATTCGGCGTACTTCGGCATCGTGTCCGGCAGGTCGCGATGGACGCCACCGGGTCGGTAGTAGGCCGCATGCAGGCGCGCACCTGAAACCGCCTCGTAGCAGTCCATCAATTCCTCACGCTCACGGAAGGCGTAGAGGAACATCGCCATCGCGCCGAGGTCGAGGCCGTTGGTGCCCAACCACATCAAATGGTTGAGGATGCGGGTGATCTCGTCGAACAGCGTGCGGATCATCTTCGCGCGCGGCGTCGGCCCGATGCCGGCGAGGCGCTCGATGGCCATGACGTACGCGTGTTCGTTGCACATCATCGAGACGTAGTCGAGGCGATCCATGTAGCCGATCGACTGGTTGTAGGGCTTCGACTCGGCCAGCTTCTCGGTGCCGCGATGCAGCAGGCCGACGTGCGGGTCGGCGCGACGCACCGTCTCGCCGTCCATCTCGAGCACGAGGCGCAGCACGCCGTGGGCCGCTGGATGCTGCGGCCCGAAGTTCATCGTGTAGTTGCGGATCTCTTGGTTCATGCCGGCAGGGGTCATGGCTCAGGCCTTCTTCGCCGCTGATTCCGACGCGGACTGTTGCCAGCGTGAGTCTTCACGCACCACGCGCGGCACGCTGACGCGCGGCTCCACCGAAGTGACCGGCTCATAGATCACGCGCTGCTTTTCGGCGTCGTAACGCACTTCGACATTGCCGATCAGCGGGAAGTCCTTGCGGAACGGATGCCCAACGAAGCCGTAGTCGGTGAGGATGCGGCGCAAGTCGGGATGGCCCTCAAAGACGATGCCGAAGAGATCGAAGGCCTCGCGCTCGAACCAGTTCAGACTCGGCCAAACGTCGACCAGCGAGGGCAGCACCGGCAGAGCATTATCGATGGCAAAACAACGCAGCCGCAGCCGTTCGTTGTGGCGAACCGATAGCAGGTGTAGCACCGCGGCGAAGCGCTTGTCGGGGCCACGTCCGTGCGGGCGGTTTTCCCAACGGAAGCGGCCGGGGCCATCGCCCTCCACGGCGCGCGAGTAGCCCTCGGAGCTGACGTCGGAAGTCTCCCACTCGCCCTCGCCATAGCCGAGGAAATCGAGCCCGGCAAGGTCAAGCGCTTGTTCGAAGTGAAACTCCGACTCATCACGGAGTGCGCGGGCGATTTCCACAAGGCGAGACGGTGCTACTTCAATCGTGGTCTCGTCATAGGTCTCGGCGCAGACAAGTAAACGCTCGCCAAAGCGGGCACGGAGACGTTCGGCGAGACGCGGCTTGGCTTCGGCCATGGTCGATTTTGAGGCTATCCGTTCGGCGGTGGGGCGCGTTTCAGCGCGCGATCGTATTGGTGCGGCGAATCTTTTTCATCAATTGCAGGATGCCGTAGACCAGCGCCTCGGACGTGGGCGGACAGCCGGGCACATAGATGTCGACCGGCACCACGCGATCACAGCCGCGCACCACCGAGTAGCTGTAGTGGTAGTAGCCGCCGCCGTTGGCGCAGCTACCCATCGAGATGACCCACTTCGGCTCGGGCATCTGGTCGTAGACCTTGCGCAGCGCCGGTGCCATTTTGTTGACCAGGGTGCCCGCTACGATCATCACGTCCGACTGCCGAGGCGAGGGGCGGAACACCACACCATAGCGATCGAGATCGAGGCGCGCGGCACCCGCGTGCATCATCTCGACCGCGCAGCAGGCCAGTCCGAAGGTCATCGGCCACAGCGAACCCGTGCGCGCCCAATTGACTAAGGTGTCGACCGACGTGGTGACGAAACCACGCTCGAACAGCGGATTGTCGGACTCGGGACGCAGCAGGTCGTCGACCCTGCCAAGCGGCTCCGGGTTGTGCATCACGCGCGAGACGGTTTGGATCACTCCCATTCCAGCGCTCCCTTCTTCCATTCGTAGACAAACGCGAACATCAAGATGCCGAGAAACACGGCCATCGCCCACAGCGCCGGCTCACCGATGTCGCGATACACCACTGCCCACGGAAAGACGAAAGCAATTTCGAGGTCGAATACGATGAACAGGATAGCCACGAGGTAGTAGCGCACATCGAAGGGCATGCGCGCGTCCTCGAAAGCCTCGAATCCACACTCGTAGGGCGAGAGCTTCTCTGCATCAGGGCGCTTGGGCCCCAGCAGCCAGCCACCGACGAGCAGCACGACCCCAAGACCGGTGGAGACGATCAAGAACAGCAGTATCGGCAGGTACTCGCCCAGCATGCATACCCTCGGCTAGCGCCCTAGGGCGCATTGCGACAGCGCCCCGGGCGTGGAGCGCGATCATGGTGAATTTCGATTGTGGTGCCCAAGGGGGGACTCGAACCCCCACGACTTACGTCGCTACCACCTCAAGGTAGTGCGTCTACCAATTCCGCCACCTGGGCTTGTCGCTGCGTGCCTCGCCTTGTTGCGCGAAGCCGCGAAATTATATCAGGCCATCAACCGCCCGGCTCACCCTGAGGCGGACTTTCGTCCGGCACGGACGCCGGAGCGGCCTCTACAGGAGTCGAACTGGCGGCTGGAGGAAGAGCCGCCTCGGGAACGATCACCGAAGCAGCCGAACCGCTCGCTGCCGGAGCGGGCGTCGGAACAGGAGTGGGTACAGCAGCAGAGGTCTCCGGCACAGCACCGGCCATCAAGCCGATGTCTTCGGATTCGGCGGGAAGCAAACGGCCACCGTGGAGACTGGCGTACCAGGCCATGCCGAGACTCATCGCGAAGAACACAATTGCAAGCCACTTTGTCATTTTCGAGAGGAAATTTGCCGAGCCGGATGCGCCGAATACCGTCGCCGATGCGCCAGCACCGAAACCGCTGCCAGCCTGCGCGCCAGCGCCGCGCTGCATGAGGATGAGCACGATCATCGCGATGGCGACGAGAACGTAGATGACGGTGGCAAAGACGATCAGATTCATTGCTTTTTTCGGATCACCGCGCCGCGGCTGCGACGATTGCGAGAAATTCTTTGGCGACGAGAGAAGCACCGCCGATGAGTCCGCCATCGACGTCCGGCTGCGAAAACAGCTCGGCGGCGTTGGCGGCTTTCACACTACCCCCATAGAGGATGGGCAGCGAGCCGGCGATTGTAGCATCGTGAGCGCCTAGTTCGCCACGCAAGAAGGCGTGAGCGTCTTGAGCCTGCTCGGGGCTGGCTGTGAGGCCGGTTCCGATCGCCCAAACCGGCTCGTAAGCCAGCACGACATCGCGGAAAGCCTCGATGCCGCCGCGCTTCAACACCGCTGCAATTTGGCCGGACAGTGCCCACTCGGTTTGGCCGGCTTCGCGCTGGTGAAGGCTCTCGCCCACGCAGAGAATCGGAACCAGACCGGCGCGGCGGGCCGCGAGCAGTTTCTCGGCGACCAGATCGCTCGATTCTTCGTGGAATTGGCGACGTTCGGAATGCCCGACCAGCACATGCGTCGCCCCGATCTCTTTGAGCATGGCACCAGACACCTCGCCGGTGTAGGCACCGACATCGTGAAGGTCGAGGTTCTGCGCACCAAAGCCGATGCCGCGATGGCCAAAGGCAGATATCAACTCAGCGAGGTAGGGCAGCGGCGGAAGCACGAGACATTGCACGCCGACAGTGGTCGGCGCCGCGGCAAGCGCATCAAGCAGCGCGCGCGAGCTGGCACGACTGCCATTGAGCTTCCAATTCCCAGCAACCATTCGGGCGCGCATAACCTTACTTTTCCATGCTTTGGCGCGCGAGGATAACAGGTCAGGCCAGCTTGATCTCACGCAGTCGCTGCGTCAGGTAAGCGTGCGCGGTGATCGACTGCGGGTAGCGATTCGGGTTGTCCGGAGTGATGCAAGACGGCAGGGTTTCAATCAGGAAATCCGGATTTGGATGCAAAAAATACGGCGTCGAGTAGCGCGGCTTGCGCGCGGCATCTCCCGACGGATTCACCACGCGGTGCGTGGTGGACGGATATACGTGATTGGTTAGACGCTGCAGCATGTCGCCGATGTTGACAACAATGGTGTCGGCATCCGACGTGAAAGGCACCCATTCGCCCTTCTTCGCCAGCACTTCAAGCCCTGCAGCACTGGCACCCACCAGTAGCGTGATGAGGTTGATGTCTTCGTGCGCGCCAGAACGGACATTGGGGATGTCGTCTGCGCTGATCGGCGGGTAGTGGATCGGACGCAGGATGCTGTTGCCGACGTTGGTCTTGTCGGCAAAGTAGGCCTCGGGCAGGCCGATGTGCAGGGCCAGAGCCGCAAGCACTCGCGAACCAAGTTGATCGAGTGCGCCGTAGAGCCCATAGGCGACCGCCTTGAACTCGGGGATTTCGGCGGGCCAAAGGTTGGGCGGCATCACCGCCGCGTGCGTCGAGTCACGCGGAATCTCGCGGCCAACATGCCAAAACTCTTTGAGGTCGAAGTGCTTGGCACCCTTTGCCGTTTCGATGCCAAAGGGTGTGTAGCCGCGTGCGCCACCACTGCCGGGCACGTGGTACTGCATCTTTACTGCTTCAGGCAACGCGAAAAAACTCTGGAATACCTCGTAAGCGCGGTCGATCTGCGCTTGCGAAATGCCGTGGCCGCGGATGCCGCAGAAACCCCACTCGCGGTAGGCGGCACCAAGATCGGCGACAAAAGCCTCGCGATCAGTATCGAAACGGCGGATATCGAGGGTTGGAATGGCGGTCATCAATCGAACTCGCGTGAAGGTGGTGGAAGTATCGTCATTCCAGAGCCCGTGGCCGGAGCTGATGCCGATCAAGCCGCGGCTTTCACCGCGACGGAGAGCTCGTCGAGGACAGCCTGCATCAGGCCCGCGTCGTCGGCTTCGACAGTGACGCGCAGTACTGGTTCGGTGCCGGAGGGTCGCAAAAAGGCGCGCCCCCTGCCCTGCACGGCAGCCTGCGCCTTGACCAGCGCGGCTTTGACGCTCTCAGCTTCGGCAGGCTTCACACCAGCAGCGACGCGAACATTGATGGTCTTCTGCGGCACTTTGCTCATGCCGACCAGCGCCTGTTGCAAAGTGACTTGCCGACGGCACAGCACGTCAAGCACCTGAAGCGCACTGACGATGCCGTCGCCGGAGCTGACACGATCAAGGCACAGCAAATGGCCGGATGCTTCGCCGCCCAGCACGGCGCCGTGTTCCAACAAGGCTTGATGCACGTAACGGTCGCCAACCTTGCTGCGCAAAAAACCAATACCGCGCTCGGCGAACGCACGTTCAAGGCCGTAGTTCGTCATCAGAGTGCCGACCACCGGTCCGCGCAGACGTCCCGTTTGCTGCCAATCGACAGCGAGAACCCACAGCAAATCATCACCATCGCGCACATGGCCATCGCTATCGACAAACAACACACGATCGCCGTCGCCGTCGAAGGCGATGCCCAGTTCCGCGCCGGTCTCGCGCACGCGCTTGGCCAGCGCTTCGGGGTGGGTCGAGCCGACGCCGTCATTGATGTTCAGGCCATTGGGCTCGACGCCGATGGCGTCCACCCGAGCACCCAGCTCGCGGAAAACCAGCGGGCCCAGTTGGTAGGTCGCGCCGTGTGCGCAGTCGACGACGATGCGCATACCACCGAGGTCGAAGTGCCGTGGCACCGAGCCCTTGCAGGCTTCGACATAACGAGCTACCGCATCGCGAGTGCGTATCGCCTTGCCGAGACTCGCCGATGGCACGGTGCGAAAGGGGTGTTCGAGGGCGGCCTCGATCGCCAGTTCGGTGGCGTCATCGAGCTTCTCACCTTCGGACGAAAAGAACTTGATGCCGTTGTCCTGGTGCGGATTGTGCGACGCGCTAATGACGATACCGCCGTCAACACGCAAGGAGCGCGTGAGATGCGCCACGGCAGGTGTCGGCATCGGCCCCATGAGCTGTACGTCGACACCGGCGGCGACCAAGCCGGCCTCAAGCGCGGCTTCAAACATGTAGTTCGAAATGCGCGTGTCCTTGCCGATGAGCACCTGCGGCTTACGCCACTCGCCCGAACCTCGGCGCACTCGCAGGACGTGGCCGTAAGCGTTGCCGAGACGCAGCATGAAATCGGCCGAAATGACACCCTCTCCGACCCGACCACGAATACCGTCGGTGCCGAAATACATCCGAGTCGACACCTCAGGCAGCCTGCGCCGGTGCGGCGCGTCGATTCAGCAGAGCAATCAGTGCGGCGAGCCGGCTGCGCATCTCACGGCGATCGACAATCAAATCGACGGCGCCGTGCTCGACAAGAAACTCCGAGCGCTGGAATCCCTCGGGAAGCTTCTCGCGCACGGTCTGTTCAATGACGCGCGGACCGGCGAATCCGATCAGCGCTCTGGGCTCGGCGACGTTGATATCACCGAGCATACCCAGCGAAGCGGAGACGCCGCCCATGGTGGGGTTGGTCAACACCGAAATGTAGGGCACACCGGCCTTGCGCAGCCGCGCAATCGCAGCCGAGGTCTTGGCCATCTGCATCAGCGAAAAAAGGCCTTCTTGCATACGCGCGCCACCGGTGGCGGAGAAACAAACAAGGGCGCTGCGATCATGCAGCGCACGCTCCGCTGCAAGAGCGAAGCGCTCGCCGACCACCGAGCCCATCGACCCACCCATGAAGCGAAACTCGAAAGCTGCCACGCAAACTGGCATGCCAATGAGGCGGCCCGAACCAGCGATCAGCGCGTCCTTCTCGCCGACGGCCTTCTGTGTGGCTTTGATGCGATCGGCGTACTTTTTTTGATCGCGAAACTTCAACGCATCGACCGGCTCAAGATGCGCGCCGATTTCCTCGAAGCTGGCTGCGTCGAGAAAGTGCCCAATTCGCTCGCGGGCACTGATCGGCATGTGGTGATCGCATTTCGGGCAGACGTGCAGGTGCTGGTCGACCTCGGGCGCATAGAGCGCCGCGCCGCAGTTGTCGCATTTCTCCCACAGCCCCTCTGGCACACCGCGCTTGCCGCCGCCTTGGGTGCGGATGCCACCGAGTTTCAGCTTGTTCAACCAGCTCATGGGAAGGCCTGGAAATTTGGAGAACGTAGTTTAGCGCGGCCAGCGCGCTGGACCCCAAAACGACAGAAGCCACCCTGCATGACAGGGTGGCTTCGACGACGAACTCCGGTGCGAAACCGGGGAGTAGCGTGGCGTCCCCACGGGGATTCGAACCCCGGTCGCCTCCGTGAAAGGGAGGTGTCCTAGGCCTCTAGACGATGGGGACGTAAGAGGTGTAGCGAAGCAAGTGGTGGAGCTAATCGGGATCGAACCGATGACCTCTACAATGCCATTGTAGCGCTCTCCCAGCTGAGCTATAGCCCCACCGATTCAGGAGAGGCGCGCATCATAGTCAGGCGGGATTTGCGCGTCAAGCGTTGCTCAACGAGATGCTCTGCTCGCAGCCCGCTGCCTGATACGGGCGCAGCGTCCCTTGCGCATGACCAAGCCCTTCCAGATAACCAAGCCATTTGCTGAGAAAGCTGTTCATACGAAGTCGATGGCCCATCATGGCCTGCGGCGACGGGTGCAAGCCGAGCACGTCCTGCCAATGACGACCGACATAGCAATTGGTCGCCTCCGCTTGGCGCGAATCGATGTACGCACGCAGCACCGCTGAAGGATCGGGCGCGCCGGTGAGTGGATCGACCATCGCGTAGGAAAGCCGCAGCTCGACGGTATGTTTGTGCCGCTCAAGCAGATCGATATGCACGTCAAGGCCATCACCCACGGAGGACAGATAGCGACCGGGCGAGGCAGTTTTCACATCGATGATGCCGGCGATTCGTTCGAAATTCTCGGCATAAAGCCCCATCAGCCACGCGAAGCGGCCGATGGCGGGGTATGGAAGTTCGATGCGATTCTGGCGCATGCCTCGGACTGTAGGGGCGCGCCCCGCCACCTTCAACCGTCTGCGCCGGTTGGCTTTAGAAATGGCTGCGACGGAAGCCAAATTGCGCAACGATCTTCGATGCGATTTCTTCGATCGACGTGTGTGTGGTGCTCAGCACCGGGATCTGCTCGCGACGGAACATCCCTTCGGCAATCGATACTTCGCGCTTGCAGACTTCCAGTGTGGCGTAGCGCGAGCCCGGCTTGCGCTCTTCGCGGATCTTCTGCAAGCGCTGCGGATCGATCGTCAAGCCAAACAGCTTGCGGCGATGCCGGCGTAGCTTGTCGGGCAGACGATCGGCCTCGAGGTCGTCCGGCGTCAACGGGTAATTGGCGGCGCGCAGGCTGTAGTGCAAGGCCAGATAGAGGCAGGTCGGCGTCTTGCCCGAGCGCGAAACACCAACCAGCAACACATCGGCTTCGTCGTAGTCGAGGTCGGTGCCGTCATCATGCGTCAGCGCAAAGTTGGTCGCGTCCATACGGCGCTCATAGGCTTCGAAATCGATCAGTGCGTGGGCCTGACCCACCCTCGGCTGGCGCGCCTGACCGAGCTCGGCCTCCAGCGGCGCCATGAAGGGCGCGAAAACATCCAGCATCACGGCACCGGTTTCCGCCAACGCTTGCGTGAAATCAGGATCGACGATGGTGTTGATGAGAATCGGACGCGCGCCGTGCCGTGCTGCACCGGCACGAATGATGTCGATGGCCTGACGCACTTTTTCGAGAGTGTCGACGAAAGGCAGGCGCTGGCGCTCGAAATCGACACTACCGAACTGAGTGAGCAGGCTGTTGCCGATGGTCTCGGCAGTGATGCCGGTGCCGTCAGAGATGAAATACACAGGGCGAGTGGGCATAGATGGCGGCTCCAAGGCGGTGCTGAAGCGGATGAGGGTTTGGCCATTGATTTTGCTCGAAATGACGACGCTCAAGTGGCATCGCCGAACAATACGCTTGTTCCTGCGCCGCCTTACCCGGAAAATAGCGGTTTCCCCTTGCGGTGATCTGATATGTCCTCGAACGTCCACGTCCTTTGGCTGAACGACCTACGCATGACCGATCTTCCGCAGGTGGGAGGCAAGAACGCCTCATTGGGCGAAATGATTGGCAACCTGACCCAGCTCGGCGTATCGGTGCCGGGCGGCTTCGCCACCACGGCCAGCGCGTTCCGCGAGTTCATTACCGAAAACTCTCTGTACGACCGCATCTACTCGAAGCTCAGCACGCTCGATGTGGAAGACGTCGACGCGCTCGTCCGCGCAGGTGCGGAGATCCGCCGCTGGGTGATCGACGCGCAACTGTCAGAGACGCTCGAAGCCGCGATCCGCGGAGCCTACGCGCGCATGTGCCAGGAGGCCGGCGTCGCAGAGATTTCGGTTGCGGTGCGCTCATCGGCGACCGCCGAAGACCTGCCCGATGCGAGCTTCGCCGGCCAGCAGGAGACATACCTCAACATCAGTGGCGCCGACGACGTCGTTCGCAAGGTAAAGGAAGTCTTTGCCTCGCTGTACAACGACCGCGCCATCGCCTACCGCGTACACCATGGGTTCAAGCACGAGGACGTGCTCCTTTCTGCCGGTGTGCAGTTGATGGTGCGCTCCGATTTGGGTGCCTCTGGCGTGCTGTTCACTCTCGACACCGAATCGGGCTTCCGCGACGTGGTGTTCATCACATCCAGTTATGGCCTCGGCGAAGCCATCGTGCAGGGCGCGGTCAACCCGGACGAGTTCTACGCCTATAAGCCGAACCTCATCGCCGGCCGCCCGGCGATTCTGCGCCGCACGATGGGCTCGAAGCAGCTCCGCATGGTCTATTCGAACGCACCGGGCGAGTGCGTGCGTAACGAAGACACACCGACTGATCTGCGCAGTCGTTTCTCGCTATCCGACCACGACGTCGAGGAGCTATCACGACAGGCGCTCATCATCGAAAAGCACTACGACCGACCGATGGACATCGAGTGGGCGAAAGACGGCATCACCGGCAAGCTCTACATCCTTCAGGCGCGCCCGGAAACGGTGAAATCGCGCACACGCATCGCCCAGGTCGAGCGCTTCCACCTGAAGCAGCGCGGCGAGGTGCTGGCGCAAGGTCGCGCGATTGGCCAGAAAATTGGATCGGGCGTGGCCCGTGTCATTCGCAGCGTGACCGAAATGAACCGCGTGCAGCCGGGTGATGTGCTGATCGCCGACATGACCGATCCCGACTGGGAGCCGGTGATGAAGCGCGCCGCGGCCATCGTGACGAATCGCGGTGGGCGCACCTGCCACGCCGCCATCATCGCCCGCGAACTGGGCGTGCCGGCCGTGGTGGGCACCGGTGACGCACTCAAGGCCATCCCCGATGGCACACCGGTAACGGTGAGCTGCGCCGAGGGCGACACCGGCTTTATCTATTCCGGCAATTTGCCCTTCGAGAAGGTCGTCACCGACCTCGACAAGATGCCGCCGCCGCCGCTGAAGATCATGATGAACGTGGGCAACCCGGAGCGCGCCTTCGACTTCGCGCAGTTGCCGCATCAAGGGATTGGCCTGGCCCGTCTCGAGTTCATCATCGCGCGCCAGATCGGCGTGCATCCGCGTGCCTTGCTCGAATACGACAAGCAGCCGGCCAACATCCGCGCGCAGATCGACCCGCTGATCGCCGGCTATGCCGACCCGGTGAGCTTCTACGTCGAGCGCCTCGTCGAAGGCATCGCCACGCTGACCGCCGCATTCGCACCGCACCCGGTGATCGTGCGCCTCTCCGACTTCAAGTCGAACGAGTACGCGAACTTGATTGCCGGTGCCGCCTACGAGCCGCACGAGGAGAACCCGATGATCGGGTTCCGCGGTGCCTCGCGCTACATCCACAAGGACTTCAAGGACTGCTTTGCGCTCGAATGCCGCGCCGTGCGCAAGGTGCGCGACGAGATGGGCCTGAAGAACCTGTGGGTGATGATCCCGTTCGTGCGCACGCTCGAGGAAGGCCAGGCCGTCATCGACACGCTGGCCGCGAACGGCCTCGTGCAGGGCAGCAAGTCCGGCAACCCGGATGGCTTGAAGGTCATCATGATGTGCGAGGTGCCGTCGAACGCGCTGCTTGCGAACGAGTTCCTCGACATCTTCGACGGCTTTTCGATCGGCTCGAACGATCTCACCCAGCTCACACTCGGACTTGATCGTGATTCGGGCATCGTCGCCAACCTGTTCGATGAGCGGAACCCCGCCGTCAAGAAGTTGCTGGCCATGGCCATTTCGGCGGCGCGTGCCAAAGGCAAATACGTGGGCATCTGCGGCCAAGGCCCCAGCGACCATCCCGACCTCGCTGAGTGGCTGATGGATCAAGGCATAGAGTCGGTGTCGCTAAACCCGGATACCGTCATCGACACTTGGTTGCGGCTCGCTCAACACAAAGCGAAGTGATGCTATCGATCCTGTCCATATCGACGGCCGAAGCCTTGGGTTTTTGGGCGCAACTGCGCTTGCGCCTCACCGAGGCCGACTGGCTGGGGCTGTTGGAATCCTGGAGCCTGCGCGCGCTGTCGGTCGTATTGATCCTTGTCGTCGGTTTTTGGATCGCGCGCAAGCTCAGTCGGGCACTCGCGCAGGTGTTGAAGCGCTCGAACGCCGAGCCGATCCTCGTCGGCTTCCTGCGCAACATCGCCTACTTCGGTCTGCTGATCGTCGTCTTTATCGCGGCGCTGGCGCAGGCGGGCGTCAATCCAGCGTCCTTGATCGCGGTGCTCGGTGCGGCTGGCATCGCCATTGCACTGGCATTGCGAGATTCACTATCGAACTTCGCATCGGGCGTGATGTTGATTCTGCTGCGCCCCTTCAAGGCTGGGGATTTCGTGCAGGTCGCTGGGCTGGAAGGAGTCATCAAGCAGGTACGTGTGTTCCAGACGCAAATGCACACCGTCGACAACCGGCTGATCGTGTTGCCCAACAGTCAGATCACCGCAGCGCCCATCGTCAACTTCTCCACCCTGCCGAAGCGCAGGCTCGACCTCGTGATCGGTATCGGCTACGAGAACAACCTTGCAAGCGCGCGCAGCGCACTTTTGGCTGCATCTGACTCAAGCTCGATGGTGCTGACCGATCCACCCGCGCAGGTGCTCGTCACCGCGCTGACCGAAAGCAGCGTCCAACTGACACTTCAGGCCTGGGTTGCTACGCAGGATATGTTGGCCGCGAGAAGTTTTCTTTTGGAAGCAATCCATCGCGAGATCCGCAGCTGCGGGCTTACCACCCCGCTGCCACAGCGTGACCTGTACATCTACCGCAACGGCGCACCGCCCAGCGATGTGGCCCGGGAAACGCCCGAGGAAGGCAGCCGCTGAGGCTTCGAAATCGACGTGGCGAGGCCCGTCGAGCTGCTTAGCCGGCAAGGCCGCCGAGCGCGCCCATGTGGATGCGATAGTGCCTTAGTTCGTCGATCGACTCGTGCGCATCGGCCAACGCGGTGTGCGCGCTTTGCTTCGCCACGCCTTCCAAGACCTGCGGTGCCCAGCGCCGAGCGAGCTCCTTGATGGTGGACACATCGAGATTGCGGTAGTGGAACCATTTTTCCAGCTTCGGCATCAGGCGCGCGAGGAAGCGGCGGTCTTGGCAAATCGAATTGCCACACATCGGCGATGCGCCGGCGGGAACCCATGCCGCCAGAAAATCGCAGGTGAGGGCCTCCGCATCCCGGAGCGCGTGCGGGCTGGCGAGCACGCGATCCCAAAGGCCCGATTTGCGATGCGTGCCGCGATTCCAGTCGTCCATCGCCTCAAGCGTGGCAAGTGGATGATGGATGGCCAGTGCCGGGCCCTCGGCCAGAACCGTGAGACGGGAATCCGTGACAATGGTTGCGATCTCGATAATCGAGTCGCTCGCCGGATCGAGCCCGGTCATTTCGAGGTCAATCCAGATCAGCCGGGTGTCGTCGAGGGCGGGCGTGGTCATCACCGAAGTGTAACGATATCGAAGTGCCTAGGAGATCCTTTATGCCGCCACCCGACACCCTCGCCCACTCCACCGTGATCGGCGCGATGCTTGCACCGGCTCTACTGATGGCCGCCACTGGCTCGCTACTGATCTCGGCAAACGCGCGACTGGCGCGCGTGGTCGACCGCCTGCGTCTGCTGGTGCTTGGCGAAGGCGGCCCCGATGGAGAGGCACCGCCGCTGCCCGAGAACGAACCGCAGATCGCCGAGCATCGTCAGCGTGCCGCGCTGGTGCTGCGGGCTTGCTGGATGCTTTACGTCGCGCTGGGATGCTTCGTCGGCACCAGCTTGGCCCTCGCAGCAAGTGCCTTGGTGGAAGCACGCATCGGCATCATCGCCATGCTGTTGGCCATCCTCGGCATGACCTGCCTGCTAGGCGCCGCGATAGCGATGGGTC
>BBPE01008042.1_pt5 | contig 25893 bp, 30 predicted proteins | sample 1344301 | NCBI WGS metagenome assembly BBPE01 (sample SAMD00019089, study PRJDB2971) | groundwater metagenome | isolation source: The Cedars highly-alkaline
CCCCCATACAACCTCCACACATCCAAAGCCCATCGCATTCTTCATATCTCTATTCCTTCTTTTCAATTTTCTCCAATTGAATGTTCATCTCTCTCGCTTCTTTTTGAGCTCAATTAGCCAAACTCCCAAATCATTTGCACCAAACTTCAAGATAGCTTTATCCGTCTCCAGCGTAAAAATCTGATCCACGCTTTCTTCTATGGTGAACTTCACGATCTTTTGCCCCACTATTTCATCGAAATACGATTATATATTCTTATCGCCTTCCATCATCTACATCCTCTCATCCCACTAATTACAGCATCGGCCAGTTTCAATGCCCTCTCTGCGTCGATGATTTGCATACTGACATGCATATCATAATCCGATGAATTTCTGAGCCTCCTCAATGAATGCAGCTTATTCGCAATTAAGGGATTGGCACCATACAAACTCTCAATTAATTTACGGTGAACATCCGGGGCTCTCAACCTCAATCCAAGTTTATCCCTTGTGATGAGGAAAGACGCATAGTATGCCCTGCCTATAGAGGTCCTTATGCTCGCCTCATCCTCATTTATAAGCTCCTTAGCCAGATGAAAGAAATCAATGGGATCAAACATGCTCAAACTCCAGTAGCACTTTTACAGCATCCTTCGAATCTACCTTTGAATATACATCCATGATAAGCAGATCACAAACCTCGCTGAAGAGCTCTTTTCTAACATCTAACTTTATTTTAACCACAACGTACTTCCACGACTCGATCTCCGGGTCCTGTTCGATTTTTAGATCGACAAACTTAAACGGTATGGAGAGTTCTGTAAGCTTTTCAAGTAAACGCGAGATAATCTTTTTTGCTATCTCTTCGAAACCGTTTGCTCTGCTTACAAGATCGGCCAGCGTGGTCTTATAGAAGGGATAACTGATTACCAATTCTCTATTTGGAATGAAGATGCTCGGCTCCTTAGACACGACGATCGACAATCAAATCTCCTCGATTTTCTTTTTCAATGTGACCTTAATTTCCCCATTCTTATTACAGACCCCTATCAACAAGCCCCTCTTCTCATCATAGATAAGACCGCATTCGTCTGGTTTTAGGGTTTTGATTTTTTCACTTTTCAAAAACTCCTCTAGTTCTTTGTCCACATTCTCACCTCTACACACAACTTTCGGCTCATTCGTTATTATCGTTTCTCCCGCCTCTATTTCCTACAACCCCCACATATCCAAAACCCATCGCATTCTTCATATCTCTATTCCCTCTTTCACCGCCTCTCTCACAATCGTAATCTCTTTCTTCTTTTTCTCGAATTCTTCTGGAGTGTAGCAAAGGAAGTCCACAGGATAGCCGAGATCCCATTCAAGATAAAACGGCACAGGTCTTTTGAGAGCACTCTTTCCTTCAAACTCCTCGCTGACCAGAATCACATCTAAGTCGCTGAACTCCCTTGACTCGCCTCTTGCAACAGAGCCAAAAAGTATCGCTTTTTTCACTCCATGTTTTTTTATGAAATCTTTGAGCCTGCTCAGAATCTCAGCTTTTTCTTTGTCCATTTCAGCACCTCCTTAGCCGAGTGGATGATTTCTTCTACTTCGCCTTTATCAAAATCTGAAGCTACATCAGGATAGCGCGTGGCCGTGTAGGCAGGATTTATTTTGGCGCAGAGTTCTATTATTTTTGAAGGTGCATTAACTCTCCTAGACAGCTCTACAACGTCATGGATTCTGGGGAAGCTACCAATTTGCTGAATCATAAGTGCTTTCAATGCCTTTTCTACAGCCTGTTGGGAAAGAAATGCAGAGACATAATACTCACCGAGTTCCATAATCTTCTCAGCACTTTCCATATCCTTTACTGCCTGCTTCCACCAATTCTCGGTTTCTTTTCTCATTGCATATCCTCATTAATTCTTCCTCAAGCCCACTACCCATTCAGATTGAAATTTCAATTTTCATCTTCTGCGCTTCTTCCATCTACCACCCCCTTATCCAAACCCAATCTTCATATCTCTATTCCCTCTTCCACCGCCTCTCTCACAATCGTGATCTGTTTCTTCTTTTTCTCAAACTCCTCTGGCGTGTAGCACAAGAAATCAACTGGATAATCTAAATCCCAGGAATCGTAAAGCAACAGAGGTCTTTTCCTAAACTTCAGCCCTTTGAACTTAGGTGATACGATGATCAGATCAATGTCGCTGTGTTTTTCATATTCTCCCTTGGCCCTAGAGCCGAAGAATATCATCCTTTCTATCGATGTGTGTTTAGAGGATTTCTTTCTAAAATCTCTCAAATCCTTGATCACGTCTTTTTTTCTATCCATGTCAGCACCTTCTCGGCATCCTTTAAGTCGTTAGTCGCATCATCTTTGGAATATTCATACGCGGGCAACTTTCCACTGGCGTCTGGATATCTAGTTTCCGCGTAAACTGGATTTAATCTTTTGCATGCAGCGATCAGATCATCTGGAAGACCAACTTTTTTTGCAAAGAAAACGATGTCGTGAATCCTCAACAGTTCATCGTATTTCTCGATGTATAAGGCCTTTAAAGCCTTCTCGACTGCCTGCTGAGAGAGAAAAGAGGACACGTAGTAGTCTTTATATCTCAGTGCGTTTTTGGCACTCTCTAAGTCTCTTAATGCCTGCTTCCACCAGTTCGATACTTCCTCTCTCATCCTACAACCTCCTCCCATCCAAACCCCATCGCATTTGCATTTACTTTGACCTGATGTATTCAACCATGAACTTCGCAAACGTGTCAAAATCATCCAACTTGTTGTGCAGGAAGTCGTGGAGAATGCCCATATCAACCTCTTCATACATGTGAACCAAGACATTTCTAAAGCCAGCCGCTAATGCGAATTCTTCGGCGAAATCCTCTGGCAAAATATCGTGCTTTCCGAGAATCAATATCACGCTCTTGTAATCCTCGGGCTTTTCAAACCCCTCAACAGAGATGATGATCTCGCCTATATCAAGCGTTGATTCTATCGCCAACTGGAAGTTCCTTTCGATAGCACTTCTTAACTCATAATTTCCTTCCAGTTCTTCCATTAACACGTTTCTTTTTGACGATAAAAAATTCACATACTTTTTCATCGATCGTAACTTGAGGGATATTTTTTCCTTTTCATCCATAAGCTCACCTAATAAGTGATACCTTCCTCCATCACCTTTCTCAGGAATATGTCAGAGGCCATCTTTTCATGATATCTTCTGTCTAGATATCTAGATAAAATCCTTTGCTCGACGTCAACCCTTTTTCCTTCGTCTCTCATGAAGATTGGGGCGTTGCATTTTATTATCTCGTAATTAAGGGAAATGGGTACATCATTCATTACCACCATGTCTACTTTATCCGTTTTTAATAGCGAGATGATCTCGCTGATTATACTCAGCATCTCTTTCCCCCTCTCCTCTTTGGTCAAAGCATCATTGAGATATATTCCTACGTCTACATCGCTCAACTTTCCTCTTTTCTCATTAGCCATAGAGCCAAATAGATACGCAAGTTCAACGCATGAGTGAGCGTTAAAGAGCCCTTTAATTTTCTCTAATATGGCTCCCTTAGATACGACGATCGACAATCAAATCTCCTCGATTTTCTTTTTCAATGTGACCTTAATTTCCCCATTCTTATTGCAGACCCCTATCAACAAGCCCCTCTTCTCATCATAGATGAGACCGCATTCGTCTGGTTTTAGTGTTTTGATTTTTTCACTTTTCAAAAACTCCTCTATCGTTTCTCCCGTTCATTCTCTTATAACCTCCACACATCCAAAGCCCATCGCATTCTTTTCCCCTATGCCAGCATCGTAAGCAAAGTCCAATAGCTCAGGGCTTGCTTCTAGGTCAAAAGTCATCAGACTGCATCTTCTGGGCGTGGCTTTTTCGCCGCTGCCTATTAGAATGCGCTTTCCCTTAAAATCCCTTACGCTAGTAATGTGAAAGTGATCTTTTTTTGGCGGCGTGCCATGGTATTCCGTATAACGCTCAACAAGGTTTTTATGAACATTTTCATGAAATTTTCCATCAGTTGGATATAACTCCCATTCCTTGAGCTCACCACTCCCCTCTCGCAGTGTTTTCACGAATATTGGGCTTATCGTCCTAAACGTAGACTGATTTGTGAGCTTCTTCTGCTCTAAGATTTCGATCTTGGTCACGACGAATCTCTGATTATAAAGATTAAAATCTGGCGTCTGTAAAAGACCTTCAGCAAAACTCCTCACAAACTCGACGTCAGGCGAAGTCAGGATGAAATGGGCGTCCTCGAATGCCAATCCTTTGCGTGAAGGGCGACGATCTGGAATTATCAGATTTGAAAAATTGTAGAACTTGAAGCCCTGATGAGAATGAGATTCGTTTGCAAGCCTAATGTTTCCGAGCGCGAGCTTCCCATATAACATCGAAGCTAAGGCATACTGGTAATCGAATGGAAGCAGTCCTTTCGAGATTTTTCTTACAAATATTTTGGCACGCATATAATTGGGATGGTATCATTCTATTACGAGTATCCTCGGTTTGATATACATTTTTATATCGATGCACCATACCTATAATCTTTATGCCAAAACCCCAAATTTATTTTTCGACCATCATCATATTTAAACATATCAAGACGATATAATAAAAAATAGTTTAACCTGCCTAAGGAATAGTATGAAAAAAGTAGTATTATCATATTCAGGGGGCCTGGATACCTCGGTCTGCATTCCCTTACTGAAAGAACACTATGGCTATGATGAAGTTATCACGGTCACCGTGGATGTGGGACAGCCAGACATAGAAAGAGCGGAGAAAAATGCAGCAAAGTTGAGCGACAGACATTACACGATAGATGCGAGGGAAGAGTTTGTGCATGATTACATTTTTCCACTGATCAAGGCGAACGGCAATTATGAAGGTTATGTACTTGGAACAGCTATAGCCCGCCCACTCATCGCCAAAAAAACGGTGGAGATTGCACACAAGGAAAAAGCGCATGCACTATCACATGGTTGCACTGGAAGGGGAAACGACCAGTTCCGCTTTGAGGCGGTATTCAGGACGACCGACCTCGATATAGTTGCGCCGATGCGAGATATGAATCTAACGCGAGACTGGGAGATAGAATATGCGAGGACGCATGGCATACCAGTTCCTGTCACAAAAGAGGAGCCGTGGAGCATCGACGAGAATCTGTGGAGTAGGAGTATCGAAGGGGGAAAACTCGAAGACCCGGCTTATGTTCCACCAGAGAAAATATTTGAATGGACCGCCTCGCTCGAAAAAGCCCTGGATAAACCAGAAATAATCGAGATAGGATTTGACGAGGGCATCCCCACATCCTTGAATGGTGAAAAAATGAAAGGAGTGGAGTTGATACAGAAGCTCAATGATACTGGAGGCAGACATGGAATAGGCCGCACCGACCTAATCGAAGACAGAATTTTGGGTCTAAAGGCAAGGGAAAATTACGAACACCCTGCTGCTACCATATTGCTCACGGCTCACAGGGATTTGGAGCAACTGGTCCTGACGCGAAACGAGTTGAGGTTCAAGGCGCTGGTGGATGATGCATGGGCTGAGCTGGTATATCACGGGCTGGTGGATGACCCATTGTTCGCTGATTTGAATGCGTTCATCGACGAGACGCAAAAAAGGGTGAGCGGCTCTGTTACGATGCGATTGTTCAAGGGCGATGCGAAGGTAATTGCACGTGAATCCCCGAACACGTTATATTCAAAAGAGCTTGCGTCCTTCGACGACAAGTCGCTTGACCAAAAGTATGCAGAAGGATATGCGAAGTTTCATGGACTTCAGGCGAGGCTGTTCAAGAAGCTTGAGAGATGATTTCGAGCAGAGGCGGACACGGGGACATATGATTAGTCCACATCTTCCTTATAACCGTCACCGCCGACCATTGTGGCGCTTATCGAATCCAGTCCATCGACCCACTCGGCAACGCATCCTGGTGGCAATTCCCTGTTAAACTTGAATGATTGGCCTGCGAGTATCTTCGCTCCTGCCTGGCTGACCAGTTCCAACGCCGCCTCCGGGTCCCCTCCTTTCTCGGCTTCTATCGCCTGCACAATCACCTCATCGATTGAACCCGACCCATACCTATCCCCGATATAACACTGACATGAGCCGAACACACCGACCAGCGATGACTGAATCGATTGAATCATCATGTCTATGTCATCGTTGATGGGCTCAACCTTTGCGAGGGTTATCCTTTCGATATTCTTGATGTCCTCCCGGGCTTTGCTATTGGATATCTTCTTTTTACGAAACCTGTTTATGACTTTCAGGCAGGCTAATACCACGTCATCTTCCATGTTGACGAAGATGGTAGTATCTGGCGCATTATCGGGGTCAGAGAGACTGAATCCACTCTCCTTCGCCCTGGCGATCCAGTTCTTCCAGCGCCCCTCGGTATAATTTTCAGGATGTTGTTCGACCATAATTGCCCCCATACTTCAAATTTGTCATCACTATGTTAAAACGTTTATGGTATGGATGGGATAAAAGGGTGCAATTGTAAGGTATATATCCCAAAAACTCCTATGATTTGGATGATGAATTTCCCGATGAAAAATTGGTGATTTTATGAATGCTTATGACGCAATCATTATCGGAGCAGGTCCTGCTGGTTTGACGGCGGGGATATATGCCGTGCGAAGCGGTCTAAAGACGCTGATACTGGAAAAGGGTATGCCGGGCGGGAAGGCGAACGACGCGCCCCTTGTGGAGAACTACCCCTGCTTCGAGAGCATAAGCGGCAGGGAGCTCATGAATAAGATGGAGGCGCATGCATCCCGATATGCCGATATCAAGTTAGAAAATGTTTTGAGCATGGAGTTGAAAGAAAAAGTGGTAGTTGCCGCCAAAGAAGAATATGTGGCTGATGCGGTGATACTGGCCACCGGTGCGTTCCATAAAAAACTTGGCGTGCCTGGCGAAGAGGAATTCGCAGGTAGGGGGGTGTCTCAGTGCGTCATATGCGATGGTTTTTTCTTTAAGAAAAAGCACGTTCTCGTGGTTGGCGGTGGCAATACAGCGGTATTGAACGCGATTTATCTCAAAAACATTGGCTGTGACGTCACACTAATACATCGGCGGAATCGGCTCAGAGCAGACAGCCATTTGCAAAGTGAGCTGTTTAAACTGGGAATTAGGGTGCTTTGGAATTCCGTAGTGAAGGAAATAAGAGGGGGCGATTTCGTCAAAAGCGTAGCAGTTCACAACATAAAAGATGATGCCCTCGATGAGCTAAACGTAGAGGGTGTGTTCGTATCCGTTGGCGAGTCGCCTAACAATGAACTTGCCAAATCAATTGGGGTAAAATTGGACGGACGAGGATACATCATCACCGACAAAAACCAGCGAACGAACGTTCCAAGGGTTTATGCCGCTGGCGATGTGACGGGTGGCGCAAAACAAATCGTGATGGCATGTGCCGATGGTGCAACTGCTGCGTTGTCCGCATATATGGATTTAAAGAGTCCGTATTGGGCGGATTAGTGAGATGTGCGAATCGACATTTATATCATAAAGTTATGCTTTACATATTAGAACAAAAGGTTTAATTCGATTCAGTGGTAATCTATATAGACCTAAATTATGATGAACATAGACACGATCTTCTTCGACGCATACGGAACCCTTATAGATGTAAGGGATTATTTCCATGGCCTCCCGGTGCAGGTGTTAAAAGACATCGAATGCGACCTGGACCCGCACCAGTTCATGGAAGTATGGAATAAGGAATTCACAAATACGATGTTCGAGGTAATTGAAGAAAAATGTCCATTTCTGAACATCCGAACGATATACGGAATCAGCCTGAAATATGCCCTTCTAAAACATTCAATCCCGGTAAGCGATGTTCGATTGGACGGGCTCAATATGCTCTGCAAACAGCTTTTAGATGAGAAATGCGTCATATCGCCCTCGGCCAGGAATGTGATAAAAACGTTGAAAGACGATGGCATGAAGATGGGCATAATATCCAACGGGGACTGTGGAGAGCTTTTGCAACATCTGGGAGATGTGGCCAAACTATTCGATGACATAATCATCTCGGAAAATCTCGAGGTATACAAGCCAGACCATCGAATATTCAAATTCGCGCTGGAGAGATTGAAAACAAGACCAGAAAACGCCTTATTCGTAGGCGATAACATTAAAATCGATATAGCTGGGGCAAACAACGCTGGCATCTATTCAATATGGTACAACAAAAACGGAGAACAACCAGAGGATGGAATTAAACCCCATTTTACGATAACCGGCATAAACGAGGTGTTGGATATCATGAAGTTGATGTCCCCAGTGCCTCGATGATGGCCTCTTTTTGAATCTCCGCCGCCTTATGGATATTTTCATTTCTGCACGGATAGTATTGAATCAAGAGGCTTGCCCTTATCGGTGCCTCACTGCTCGATGTGCCGACCAAATTTTCTGCCACAAACCAGCTGCCGCCACAGGGCGTTCCTGTGATCACGTCTACCTTTGTGATGATGCCATTGGATGTGGTGACCTTGTATTTTGGGCGCCCGAGCTTAGACGTGAATTCGTTGATGATGTCGTTCTCACACGTTTCTAGCGTGCAGCAAATCTCATCGACTAAAATATGAATTTTATATCTTTGGGACAACTCGTCCAATCGCTTTTTTGTGCCGGCCCTGGCATATCCCCCTGGAACGATAACGGCGCGGGTGCCATATTTTCCAGCCAGTTTTATGACCTCTGGCGTCAGGTCCGGATGAAGCGAATAGGTGATCAGCATATCTACATTGAACACCGCCTCATCGATGCCCTTCAAAAAATGGGTGGCATCTTCTATAAACTCTGGCATATCTGATGGCAGGGTTGTCGATATCACAGACATATCGGTCTTGGACTCGATCGTCTCGACCATGTCCAATCCATGTTCTCCACGAGTGATGACTCCTATGAGCATCGTCGCATCATCCTTAGCCTTAACCATGTCAGGCAAAAAATGATAGCAATAGAGATAATACCACCGTTATACATATGGCCCTGAAACTGCCTACCCCGCCAAGATTGATGAAGGCACTGCCCTCCTCTATCGGATGGAGCCGCGTCATTAGCCCTATTAAAATACCGAGGACTCCACCGATGAGTACTACCGATGCGATGCTCTCTGGCGCCAATATGAACGCAAATGGAATCGATGCCAACCCAATATAATTCGGCACTATTATGCCGATGCCTGCTTCCATTTTAGAGAGAAAATGCGTAGATACTGCTAAAATCATGGTGACCAGTACGGTTTCAAGGAAGGGGACGTTATATCTGGTGCCCAGTATAAGAAGCAATGGAATGATAAAACCACCCACATTGAGAGTTATCGTCGTATGGTAGACGCGTGGGGCTCCTGTGCTAAGTTCGTCTTCTACCGGCACGGAATACAGCCTGCCGAGTAGGCTGGCTTCGCCCCCCGTGTAACTGGGTTTCCTGGTCCTCATGCGATGTATAGGGATTTCAAAAACGCTGAAAAGCAACATTGCAGCAACTGTTGCTAATATGAGATAAGAATCAAGACCGAGCACGGGTCCCAGTTTTCCCGTGTAGCGCAGATAGACCAGTGGCAATAATATGAAACCAAATAATGCAACCGCCTTACAATCAGGTGTGTTTATGAGTCCTCTCACATGATCACCAAATAGAATGATTGTCCGCCTAGTTAATAACTGTTATGTATGGAGTGGCTAAAATCCCGCACAGATACTCTACTCGCGCCTCTGCTTCTCCAGATACGAATATACCGCACCGTGTGGTGCGCCATCAATCAACATCCCGATCGCTCTTCGCGCAATCTCCACCCGCTCTATCGCTCCGATGATTCCTATGGTTTTTCCATACACAGAAATTTTCACATCACTTAAGTTCTCTATTACCTCCCGAGCCCTTCCATCTTTCCCGATTATTCGTCCCTTGATGCGCATGATATCCTTCTGCGTCGTGAATATCTTGGATAGGTCGATGATATCAGATACAAGCGTTTCATCATCGAGCAATCGAAATGCATTTTCTTCGCTGAACCCACGACCAATTGCTTTAATTACCTCTCCGGCGTTCATCTCGCCAATAGGGTCCAATGACTCTATTTCGATGCTGCCGCTTTCGCTGTCGATGCGAATGGTCGTACCGGAGCGCTCTTCAATCGTCTTCTTTGTGACTCCTTTGTTCCCGATGATCACGCCAACCCGCTCAGCCGGCACTTTGATGTGGATCATCTTTCCCTCCCCTCTTAATCTCTGCGATTAGCCCCTCTTCGGAACACTCTACGCCCAATTTTCTGAAAAATCTGACGATGTTCCCTACATCGCGGACGAAAAACTCTTCGGCGTGGGGGTGGCTCAGAAGCACTGATTGTCCCATATCGATGAATATCGGTTCGCCGTAGTACATGATGTTGTACTCACTCAAGTCTGCGTGGACCAGTCCTGCCTTATGATACAGTAGCCTCATATATTCTGTTATTTTCTCATAAGTCCCAACTGGATCCTCGATCTCCGATGCAACTTCCTTCAGCAAGGGTGCATGGATGCCATCTTTCCCGATAAATTCCATCACCAGAACGTTACGCTCAGATATTATCGGCATGGGAACTCGAACGCCAGCATCGTGTGCCCTCATCAGATTTCGCAGTTCTTTTTTAGTCCATGCTATCACGATGTCCTTTTTGTCGTGCTTTATGCTCTTAAATCTGGGATCGCCAGTTATATATTCCTGCATTGCCCTGAAGTCACTGGTTGTAATACGGTATATCTTCACGGCTATCTCACCTTTTTCATCGAGAGCATGAAACACGTTCGCCTCCTTCCCGGTGCTCATAACTCCTCCCAAAGAACGGATGAATTTCTTATTTGAAAGCCGATACAGGGCTTTCAGTGTCGGAACGTCAAATACTCCTTCCTCGACCTTTAGGTCATCTGAGTCCTTTATCCTGATTCGTAATCGTTCGGCCCTTCTTATTTGACATCCCCGCCTATTCCTGCAAATAGCCCCTGCGCTGTAACCAGGATACTTGAGGTCCCGTATATCTCCAAATCACGTCCGCTTTGGCGTCCTGGAAGCTCCATGGTATGACTATCACGACGTCGTCTTCGCGTATCCAGCTCCGTTTTTTCATCTTGCCTGGTATTCGCGCCATCCTGGTTACTCCATCCATACATCTTACCCTTATCCGATTGGCGCCAAGCATGCTTTCCACGATGGCGAGAACTTCGCCATTTTGCTTGCGCGGGACGCGCACCCTGACTATTTCTTCTTGATTGTCCTTGTTGTTTTTATTATGTCTCAGCTTAGCACCTTCCGAATCGGCTCTAAAATTTGATTTATGTGTTTCATCGCACCTTTCTTGGCATCCAGCGGATGTACTGCGCCAGAGATAAAATCTCTTTCTAACTCGATGAACTGGCGGTAGTGAATATCTCCTCCAAACTTGGCATCACGTTCGATGGTAACCCCGGCTAATTTTGGAAAGATATGGTACTTGAATATGTCAATCACTGGATTGTTCTCTACCCGTCGAGGTGGACAAAATGCATTCATGAGCTTCTGGTCTACCTCTTCTGGTGAATCATCTACCGAGATATAGTTTTCCATAGATGAGGACATTTTTGCGCCATCCATTCCCACCAGTATGGGTGTATGTATGCACACGGGTGCTTTAAAACCGAGTTTGGGCAGGGCTTCGCGTGCAAGCATGTGTATCTTGCGTTGATCCATTCCCCCCACTGCAACATCTATGCCGAGCTCGAGCATATCTGCAACCTGCAGGATGGGATAGACTATATGAGAGGCTTTCATGTTATCCGGGTCTCTGGCCAGCAGCCTCATGCTCCTTATGGCTCTTTTTTCGGGAATATGCTGCATCAATTTTTGCCACCGCATTTGATATTCGGGAGTCATTTGAAAGCCGTCTTTTTCTGAAAAGCCACGTTCGTCAGAGCCGCCAAGCACGAATGTCGTCTTATCTGGATTGAGCCCAAGAGCCCCAAATACCCTTTTGTTTTCCTGCGCCATTTCCCGAATTTTCTCAAGCTCCCCTTTTTCATTCAGATATGCATGCAGGTCAGCCAGAAGCACAATTATATCAAATCCGGCATTTTGTAGGTCAACCAATTTGTTCACCGTGAGAAGATGCCCCATATGGATTTTTCCTGATGGCTCATAACCGACATATGCAGTTGGACGGTTCTTGGACTCGATTAACGCCTTCAACTCGTCCAGCGTCACGATTTCGTCGACGTTTCTGGTTATCAATGAGAGTTTGTCCATTTGAATCTACGTAAAAGAGGCTGGCAATCGTTTAATAGTTTTGGATTAAATAATGGTTCCGGTGGTCAAATTCTATCGATATATATAATAATGGTCTTTTTTGGAGGGGTTCGCATATAAGATAAGTAGTTATACGCCACTTGGTCGCCTGGACGCGAACCTTTATAAATTCAAAAGGGCTTATCATGAATAGGAAAGGTGCATGCAAATCCTGAGATAGGTATAAAATGAAAGAAGAAGTAAAAACGATATTATCTGAAGTTGTTGAGAAACTAAAGAATGAATATAAGCCCCTGAAGATTATTTTATTTGGCTCTTATGCTTACGGCAATCCTAAGGAAGATAGCGACATAGATCTCTTAATTTTGAAAAATACTGATAAAAGAAGGGTTGATAGGTTTGTATGGGTTAAAAGAATAATCTATAATCCTAATTACAAAATACCTGTCTCTCCTCTGGTATATACTCCCAATGAGTTGGAGGAGCGCCTTAGGATGGGTGATGATTTTATAAAAGAAATAATCCAAAAAGGAGTTATCTTGTATGAAGGAGCAAGTAGTTAAAGAGTGGATTGAGAGAGGAAAACATGACTTAGAAGTCGCAAAAATTCTTCTCGCAGAGGAAGGATATTTTGATGTAGTGCTCTTTCATCTTCATCAGGCCGTTGAAAAATACCTGAAGGGATTTCTTATCCATAAAGGTTGGGAATTAAAGAAGATTCACGATCTTGAACTGCTTGTAACAGAAGCGATGAGTTTTGATGATGTGTTTCAAAAATATCTTGATTTTGGCAGGAAATTAACCGCATTCTATTATGAAGGACGGTATCCTCCAGGACCTATCACTCCTTATTCAAAAGAAGAGGTAGAAAAAATGATAGAAACAGCAGAGGAGATTATCAACAAGCTAAAAGAAGGAATAGAATGATAAGAGTGACCAACAGCAGATAACAGAGCATAAAAGGTTCGTGCCTAAAGGCACTCACCCAAATTTTTGCCTCAAAAACATTTTGAAAAAATGTTTCTTCTAAAAAATTCCTATGGAATTTTTGTTCGCAAAACTTCTTTTGTGCTGGAAACGTTATATGAAATAGAATGAATAAATAGGAAGAACACTATCGCCACCTATAAATGCGATATAAATAAGTTTATTAGAGCCAAAGAACAATGAAGAGTTAGGGAACAAAAATGGAAGAAATAGAAACCATATATGAAAAAGGTGCGTTTAGGATTTTGAAGCCAGCGAAGATAGGGTCTGATATTGTAACATTGTAACTGTGAAAATACTAAATAGAGACGAGATTCTAACGGAAGAAGACATGGAAGACATCTTAGAGGCTATGAGTGAAAAGGAGAAGGGTAAGTGTTATAAGTTAGATGAAGTTTAAGGTCATTTTTTCACCGAAGAGTTATAAATAGATCTATGTTGTACGCAATTGTTCCATCATTTATTTATTACAAGCATAACAACGACATCATACCTCACACTTCCAAAATAACGCCAACATTATCCCAGTCATGCCCATATATATGCGCCGAGATGCTGACGCTGGTCAATTTGCCTGGTTTAGCGCCTATCTTATCTGCGACATATTCCATCAACTTGGATAAGCCATACCAGTTGCTCGGCGCCGCGCCATAGAAATCGTGCGACCTGAACACGACGGTTAGATTGAGGCATCCATTTCTTAGCTTGAAATCCAGGAGTATCATGCATGGTATTTCCTGTGACACGGTGTCCTTTGAAGGCATCCATGTGACGCACGTCGCTCGACGGGAATTGGGATTTTTCTTAAGCTTGTCGATCACGTATTTTACCTGGTCTATGCCCTCAGCACCCCAGTCACGTAAACGCTGCCCATAGGTATACTCAAAGTCCTGTGCATTCTCGCCGGTGATCAATTGCCTGGCATACTCGTCCAATCGTTCTATGTTCCATGAACTATGCTCCGGTATCTGGTCTTTATATGGGTTCCCTATTACGACCACTAAATTTAGCAGTTCCCTGGTCTCGCTCCCGCGCTCATCCCTCAGAGTCTCACCGTGATGCCATATCAGGTCCAGCCCCCGATACCATCCGTCGCTTATCGTAGATGCCCTGATAAGCCTTCCAATTCTCATTTCATTCATTCAGTGATGCCCCCATGTTTTTAGCTGCCTGAACCATATTGGATAATTTGGCGAATGCGGACTCCCTTGTCAAATTTCGCAGTCCGCAGTCCGGGTCAATCCATATGTTTTTGGCGCCCAATTTCTCAACTGCGGCCAGTATTCTTTTCTCGATTACTTCGACTGGCTCTACCTCCATCGAATTTGAGTCAACGCACCCATAGCCTATATGCACATCATGCGCTTCAATTATCTCTCTCTCCATAACCTCGAGGTTTGCGGTATTCGTGAACTCATGGTCCAACACGCTTACGTTCAGTTCAAGAAGTTTTTTGAAGATGCTGCGTATATCCCCGCACACATGAACCACCGGCACCTTTACCCCTTTTATCACCCCATTCAAGGCCGGTATAGCTGTTTCTAAGTCCATCCCAACGGAGAAAACTGGCTCGTCGATCTGAACGACCTTTGCTCCTGCCTTTATCAGTGCCATGATTTCCATCGCCTGCGCCCCTGCGATGTCATAAATCAACTCCGGGTCATCGTTGGACTTATATGGCGCCTTTTCGTCAACAACACTCGCATACGCCAGTGTAGACGGTCCCGTGACGATGCCCTTTACCTCACATTTCGTAATGCTCTTGGCAAAAATATAGTCATCTACGGCCACTGGCTTCTCTGGAGGAGTAACATAATCCACTATATTCGGGCGCCCGCCCTTAACCTTAAAACCAGGAATATTCCCTGCAAACAAAGTGACAAAATCTGCCCTGACCTGTCCGTCTGAAATCAACTGCACGCCAGCTTTTGTCTGGTCATTCACAGCCACCTCTATCGCTGAACGAACAGGGTCTTTCGCGCCCCTCATCAGCGCATATATATCGGTGATATCGAGTTTTGGGGGATAGCTTCCCACAACAGTTGTCATCAGGTGACCGTTCATTGTTCACGCCTCCGTAACTCCATAATGCATCCACCGCCGCTCACGCCACCAAGCGGGTTTTTTGGGGTGCCAAGAGAGTGCAGGCATCTGGCAAGCACGGCTGCCCCCCTCGCCAGTCCATCATCCACAAAGACCACATCGAATTCGCCCAATTTTTCCCTGATCATATCGGGTTTGAAGCCGGTGATTGCTCCCCTTCCCGTGATTCCGATTGTGCCATACAATCCATATTCATGCGTCTTGTCGATAATTCTTTTCACCAGTTCAGATGCTACATGATCTATTAGCCCCATCACATGTGATGCTCCCGCCTCCAGCAGTAACTCCTCTCCGATATCGGTTAAACAACTCAGCCTATCTCCATTTGTCCCAACGTCCACCCCTATGAGGACCATGTCCGATTCTTTCAGCCCTTTCGGATTTACAGGTACTGTGCCGCATTTTTTTTCTGTAGTTACTCGTTTAACGATGATCATGCTCATCACGTCCTCGATATAGCTCTCTGGGATATCCATATCCGGTTGGACGGTCAATTGAAGTGCAGTTTCTGCGGCAGAAAACGCAATCGCATCGAAAATCGCGCCAGCCAGTCCGCAGTAGCTTCCGACTACGTTTGCGTATGGCAACTCGCCATCGGTCACCCTGCCAGATAGGGTCGTTCCAAAGTCAATGCCGATACACGGATTTCTGAAATCGATATGGGTCCATTTGGCGCCTTCCTTGATGCCAGCGAGAGCCAATTCGCCTTCCATTTCATTTGCGACAATTGGCGTTTTGATGCATTTTACACTAGCTACTGCACCATCGAACGCTACATAATCGATAAACGAATATTTTTGTAGTGGTCTGGACAAATTGGATTTCTGCAGGGCGCCGGTCATCTTGCGTGGAGGTATCCCTGCCATGAGACAACCATCCGCCAGTGCTCGGATGACATCGTCCACCTCTTCGGGAGAGTTTAGCCCGGCCACCACGCCTGTTGACCTGACCACAAAATCCAGATCGCGAACGCTTATTTTCGCCTTCGTGAGCGAGCGAATGAGAATCTTTTTGACTGCCACGGATATGGCATCGCGTGACAATGGTTGCCCTTTAACCGTCCATCCAAACACATCTTCCCCTCTTTCAGGGAGGCGAATGGATGCCGTGAGCTCGACGGTTTTGTCCAGAAAATATGTCCTCCCTTTTTCCAGGTCGGTGGCGGTCAGTATGGATTTAATCGTCGTATTCCCGAGCTCGACAGATGCAACTACGTACACGCTTTCCTTCAGGGCAAACGAGGCGTCTACAAAAGTTCCCTTTGTGATTTCTACCATTCCATCAAATTGTAATGTGATTGCCCTATTTAATATCCTCCGATGTAAAATCGATAGATTTAAATCTTTTATATCATATTGTCAAATGATTATGGACCAAATAGAATTTTTTCAAGAGATGCATGATTTTGAGCAACAGAGGGAAGAGAACCTTCGAAGACTGAAGCAGGAATTGGGTGAGTGGATGGCAGCTGAATATTATGCTCCTCACCAAGCATCATGAGAGTTTTGTGAGAGCATTATCGTAGAGCATGATATGGTCGAAATTGCAGGTATCTGCGCTATCTGTGAAGGTGCCTGGAAGAAAATGCATACGTGTTCACTCTGTGGCAACATCGTATGCGCTAATTGTTTGACTCGGGATGGCATCTGCATACGGTGTTCGCGCGGCAGAGCCTCCAGCAATTCAGAATTAGGGATGGCATAAGCCTTTATCCTTCGGTCCAAACAACAGTTCTTTGGATTTCGTGGCGTCTTATGCATATGCTGGCGTCCCACTTACCGCCCCCCATTCGCCAAATGCTCTGCCATATGTTTATTATAGCCGAGCCGCGCTCTTTGCAGGATACTATCAGCTTTCTCAGTTTGCGCGTGCGCATCTTCTTAATTATATTCATGATTACGTCCATTGTAGCTTTTTCAACCTCACACCAACTTATTTATCGGATGCCCCTCTTCTGGGATGCCATCAAAATCAGCCGACGCCTCGGCTATCATAATATCGCCCATCGCAGTCATCGGAAATGCATATGGCGCACTCTCGATAGGCCCATATAATATAAAATCTCCAGCAGCCATCTGTTGCAATCCAATCGAGCCGATGTCGCACGTTTTGAAGACCATGTCGTCTTTCTTCCTTTTGTTTCTCAACCAGTCCCAGGATAATGGCGCATTATGAACCCCTGAGCCCACTGGATGTCCCCATTTTGCCTTTGCAACCAGGGTCATCCTGAGCGCGATGCCAGCTCCGTTTCCGAGAGGGGTTATCGATGGATCGATCAGGATTTTTGAGATTCCGCAATCTTCCTCTGCGATTGCAAGCAGTCCTTTATCCGAGACGTTGCCACCAGTTTCCAAGAGAGCCATACGTCCACTTAATGATGAGTCCATCGCATTAAATCCAAGTACGATCGATGCATCGACGTCCGAGTTTTTCAATATATCCATCTCTTCTTTGGTGATGCCCATGTTGATGGAGTTGTTGATCGCCCGGTCAGCGAGACCTATCTCTGTTACATATTGAGCTCCACATATGCGCACCTTCGATTCGGTAGAATCGATCAGAAATGGTGCCTCTGTGAGTTCACTGACGAAGTCAATGTATTTCTTTATACTCGTCTCGCTGCCACCAAAGATGTGGACTATATGGGGGTTTCCGGTTTCTTCGGCGCATGTAACCTGTCTATTGATGAGCATCTCCGCTTTTCTCTCATCGAAAACACCTTTGTTTTTATCCTCGACGATAGTATGGTTTGGATAGAAGATGGTGCCAGCCAATACCGTGGACCGCTCGCCTGGCTGTCCTCCGATTTTTACGCCGGCGATGTTTACTATTTTTTGTTCTTTTTGAAATCTAAACATGATACCACATTTACGTGATAATTCCACTAACAGAATCCAGTGATACGTCCCCAGATATTATGATATCTCCTTCGCCACATACCACCATCTTTTCCTTCTTTCGTTTTCTTTTAACGGTTTGAATGACCATCGGAGGCTCTGGAAATGCTTCTCCTTTTTTGTAATGCTCCTCTACTGTTCGCAGTATGCTCTCGAGATCGGTTTCGCCGATGTGTTCGATGATATTGACCTGCGCCCTGAATCTCTCGATAGCATCGTTCGGCAGATTCTCAATGAAGGGTATTGCACCATCAGAATCGATTATTTTGCCACTCTCATCAATGCCAGTAGCATGGATTGCCGCAAGTGTCTGTCCACTTTTATGCCCTCGTGATTCCTCTCCACAGACCAATATAAACCGTATATTTGGATTCGAAATCGTATTCGCTATAATCTTTTCTATTCCGAGATTCTCGGTGTGACATGGGCCGATGAGTGCGACTTTTTTCATTTCCTCTGGCGGCAGTTCAAAATGGCTTGAAAGCGTGACTATGCAAATCCTGGACTCCTTGTTTCCAATTCGATAATCGCCTTTTACGACTGGCCATTCTTCATCCATATGACTCCACTTAGGAAGATAAACTTAATCTACTTATTGCTTGCGTACTATGTATATAGTGATGGATAGAACCCAATGGACTGAAAAGTATCGTCCGAAAACGCTGACCGAAGTACGCAGCAATGATAAAGCGATCGGCGAGCTGAAGGAATGGGCAGAAAAATGGGATAAAAAAGCAGCAATCCTGTATGGCCCCCCTGGCATTGGCAAGACATCTGCTGCCTATGCACTGGCGAATGACATGGGCTGGGATACCATCGAGCTTAACGCCAGCGACCAGCGGACTGCGGATATAATCAAAAAAATAGCTGGCTCGGCTGCGCAGACCGGTACTTTCGAGGGCACAACAGGCCGCAGGTTGGTCATCCTGGACGAGGCTGACAACATTTATGGCAATGTGGACAAGGGGGGCACCAAAGCGATAGCAGATGTCATTAAAAAGACAAAACACCCCCTCATCCTGATCGCAAACGAATATTACGAGATGCCCAAAGCCCTCAGAGCCCTGTGCAGGCCAATCCAGTTCAGGACCGTCCAAAGTAAATCCATCATTCGAGTATTAAAAAAGATATGTGACCAGGAGAAAATCGAATGTGATATCGTGGCGCTGAATCACATCGCCGAGAATGCACCTGATTTTAGGTCCGCCGTCAACGACCTCCAGGCCATCGCACAGGGGCGGACAAAATTTGACATGACAGATGTCGCTGTCGGGCTGCGGGATACTCGAGAGTCAATTTTCAAGGTTTTGGCGAAGATATTTAAAAGCTATGACCTAAAGGGGGCACTACACGCCTCATATGCATTAGACGAGAGTCCAGAGGATTTCATTCACTGGATAGATGAGAACATAGCCCGAGAATACGAGGGCAGTGTTCTTGTCGACGCCTTTGAATGTCTCTCGCGGGCAGATATATTTCTTGGTAGGGTGCGCCGCCGGCAAAACTACGGCCTTTGGCGATATGCGGGTGAAATGATGGTATGCGGGGTTCAGCATGCTAAAATAGAGCCACGCCGTGAATACATTCCCTACAAACCGCCCGCCACATGGAAGAGAATGGGGCTTGGCAGGTCGATGAAAAGCGTACGCGACTCGGTGGCGGCAAAAATTGGGAAGCACTGTCACGTCTCGCAACAATATGCACGCTCTAACTTAATTCCATTCTTAAGGATGCTTTTTAAGGATCACGAATGTGCGGTTGAAATCTCAGCACTGCTATGCCTCGACATCACGGAAATCGCTTTCTTGCTTAACGTGAGGGCGGACTCCAAGAAGGCGCAAAAAGTCCATGGGATATCCCAAGAACATATTGCACGAGAGACGGAGCATGCCATCAAAATTTTTGGCGGTTTTACTTCAACAAGCACAAATCAATATAAACTATCTGAATTTTGATGCCCCATACTATCCCTCATACCTCTAACCACCTCTGCCATGGTGCCATGCCATATGAATTGGTCTCGAAGGGTTTTTGCCGCTGCTTTTTTTGCATATTCGTCTTCTATAAATTTAATCCCATTGTAGTTAACTTTTTTCAGGGTCAGGCCAAAAGATGGTGCTGATTTTAGTACATCCACATATTTATCCGGCTTCAGCATACTTCTCAGCCAGAGGAGGTCCCTGCTCCCCCTGCCCACCATACTGAGCCCGGTCACGATTTTCCGAACCATATTCCATGTGAAGCTGTCAGCGGTGATGTCGAGTGTTATAAATGGGTCGCTTATCCTTATTTCGATGCGCTTCACCGTGCGCTTTGTGCTCTTTTCCGCATCCCTTGTCGAAAAATTCGCAAAGTCATGAGTGCCCACCAATAATGTGGATGCTATCCGCATCTTCGAGATGTCCAAACCCCCCCTATAGAGAAGGTACCTGTACTCTCTGCTGTTCGCCTTTCGTCGTGGGTCAAATGCTTTTGACACCTCAGCCCTTCCCCACACCCATATATCGTCTGGAAGTTTGCTGTTTAATATTCTGGGCATCGTCAGCTCTGGCTTATCAGTATTAAATGCGATAACCTGTCCAAGCGCATGCACCCCCCTATCGGTCCGTCCGGCAGCAGAGTATTTTGCATTTTTTGGATTATCTATTATCCCCAAATGTTCCAGTGCCTTGAATAATTTGCCCTCGATAGTAGGGACCAGGGGCTGGATTTGGAAACCGTGATACCTGTTTCCCAAATAGCCTAATTGAAGAGCAATTCGCAAATTAAATTCTCCCACCCATCTTTCATGCTTAGTTTTATCCTAAGATATCCAAATATTATATCTACTCCAGAGTATTAAAGCGAGACTCCGAAAGAGTTTCAAGGGGACAATATGAAGGCAGTATTAGGACTTGAAGATGGAACGGTGGTCAAAGGAAAGGGATTTGGAGCAGAGGGCATCGCTCAGGGGGAATTGGTTTTTGCGACGCCTTTCACTGGCTATGAAGAAGCGTTGACTGACCCCTCCTACAAAGGCCAGATTTTAATGTTCACATATCCGCTCATTGGGAACTACGGCGTGAGTTACGAGAATTTTCAATCCGATGGGATAAAGGCAAACGGTTTCGTCGTCAGGGAGATTTGTGACCATCCGTCTCACCATAAATCAAAGGGCACGATTCATAGCTTCCTGAAAGGAGAGGGAATACCTGGCATCAGCAGCATCGATACGAGAATGCTGACCATCCTCACACGAAAGGAGGGGACTCTGCGCGCAACGTTGATTACGGGAGATGACGACGGAGAAGAGGCGGTGCGACTCGCCAAGGAGCAGCCCACCATATCCGAACTGGATCTGATAGGAGAGGTGACATCTGCGAAGCCATATCAGATTGAAGGGACTGGAAAACGGTTCGTCGTGATGGACCTCGGAGTTAAACAAAACATCTTATCCTGTTTGAGCAAGAGAGACGTCGACATCGTGGTCGTTCCAGCAGGCACATCTTCAAGACAAATTCAAGAGTATGAGCCGGATGCGTTACTGCTGTCCAACGGGCCGGGAGACCCTCTTCAGGCGAAAAATGCCATTTCCGTCGTCAGGGAGCTGGCTGAAGAGATGCCAGTATTCGGCATCTGCCTCGGGCATCAGGTCATCGCTTTGGCGCTTGGAGCCCGAACATACAAGCTCAAGTTTGGGCACAGGGGCGCCAATCAGCCGGTAAAGGATTTACGCACGGGGATAGTGCACATCACCTCACAGAATCATGGCTTTGCCGTGGACCCCGATTCCTTGAGCGGAACCGGTTTGCACATTACATATATCAATGTAAATGATAACACGGTCGAGGGATTTAAGCACGAATCATTGCCGATTCTAAGTGTTCAGTATCATCCCGAGGCGTCGCCTGGTCCAAGGGATACCGAGTTTTTGTTTGATATTTTTGTAAAAACCGTGGAGGATGCCTAATGCCAAAGCACCCGGATATCAATAAGGTCCTGTTAATCGGGTCGGGACCAATCCAGATAGGGCAGGCGGCAGAGTTCGATTTCTCGGGCACTCAAGCATGTAAATCGTTGCGGGAGGAGGGTGTCAGCGTCGTGTTGGTCAATTCGAACCCGGCGACGATAATGACCGATCCGGATATAGCGGATACCACCTACATAGAGCCAATCAACTCAGACATTATCGCAGAGATAATCGCCAAAGAAAGGCCTGACGGCATAGTGGCAGGATTTGGTGGACAAACTGGATTGAACATTACCACCGAACTTGCGGAAAAAGGCGTTCTCGATAAATATGGGATTCGGGTGCTTGGCACGCCATTGGAGGCGATATATAACGCAGAAGACAGGAACAGGTTCAAGCATCTGATGGAGCGAATCGGCGAGAGGGTCCCAAGGAGCAAAGCGGTTTCTTCGATAAAAGATGCCGTGAAGGCCATGGAGGAGCTTCATCTCCCCCTGATTATCAGACCGGCATACACACTGGGCGGATTTGGCGGAGGAATCGCCAGGACCAAATCCGAGCTGGAGAGTATCGTTGAAAGGGGATTAAACCGTTCCAGGATTCAACAGGTATTGGTCGAAGAAAGCGTGCTCGGTTGGAAGGAGTTCGAGTACGAGGTCATGCGGGATGCAAACGATACCTGCATCACGATATGCAACATGGAAAACTTCGACCCGATGGGCGTTCATACTGGTGAATCTATCGTCGTAACGCCTGCGCAGACGCTTTCTGACAGAGACCATCAAACATTGCGGAGCGCTGCCATCAAAATCATCCGGGCGCTTGGCATCGAAGGCGGGTGTAACATCCAATTTGCGGTTAGAGGTGATGAATACTATGTCATCGAGGTCAATCCAAGAGTTTCACGTTCGTCAGCGCTTGCATCCAAAGCGACAGGATACTCCATTGCAAGGGTGGCAGCCAAAATAGCGATTGGGCTTACGCTCGATGAGATACCAAATGGTGTGACAAAGGAGACGCCTGCATCGTTTGAGCCCACTGTAGATTATGTCGTGCTCAAGATACCGAGATGGCCGTTCGATAAATTCACCACTGCGGACAAAACGCTCACCACAGCCATGAAGAGCACAGGAGAGGTAATGGCGATCGGGAGGACTCTGGAAGAAGCGATACATAAAGCCGTACGCTCGCTCGATATAGGGATGCGATTTGGCGAATGGAGGGGCAGTGAAATAGAAGAACTACTCCGGACCCCAACCGATGAGCGACTGTTTGTCATATATCATGCATTGCGCCATGGATTCAAGAGCGAAAAAATTGCTGAGATGACTTCCATCGACCCGTTCTTCATCAAGAAGATCCAGAACATCATCGATATGGAGGAGCGTTTGAGGAAACGCATGTCCATCGATAATCTGCGGATGGCCAAGCGCATGGGCTTTACCGATGAGCGCATCGCAGAACTGACCGAAAAGAGACGAGAGGACATTAACGACTTGCGTCGGAAGGCCGACATCAAACATACGTATAAGATGGTCGATACATGTGCAGCCGAGTTTGAGGCAAAGACGCCATATTACTACTCGACATACGAGACGCAATGTGAGGCGAATCCATCTGATCGAAGAAAGGTGCTGATATTGGGCGCAGGACCTATCAGGATTGGACAGGGTATCGAGTTCGACTACTGTACGGTACACGCAGTACTTGCCCTGCGCGAAGAGGGGATCGAAACCCATATCATAAATAATAATCCTGAGACGGTTTCAACTGACTATGATATATCTGATAAACTATTTTTTGAGCCGCTGACGCTTGAAGATGTGATGAACGTCATTGAGACCGAACGCCCGTATGGGGTGGCGGTTCAGTTTGGAGGGCAGACCTCGGTGAATCTCGCGATTCCATTGGAAAAAGAGCTTAAGCGCAGATCTGACCTCGATACAGTAATCCTTGGCACCTCTCCAGAATCAATCAACATCGCAGAGGATAGATATCTATTTAGCAACCTTCTCAAGAAATTGGATATTCCCCAGCCGGATAATGGGTCTGCTACCTCGGTAGAGGATGCGAAGGGTGTCGCAAAACGGATTGGTTATCCCATACTGGTCAGACCATCATATGTATTGGGCGGCAGGGCGATGGAAATCGTCTACGATGAGAAAGACCTCGACAGATATGTGCGCGAAGCTGTAAAAGTATCACATGAACATCCCGTGTTGATAGATAGTTTCCTGCGGGGTGCAACCGAGATAGACGTGGATGCGGTTTCAGATGGGAAGAATGTACTGATAGGCGCCATAATGGAACACATCGAAGAGGCGGGCATCCACTCAGGAGACTCGGCCTGTGTGATACCTCCGCAGTCGCTTGGTGATGATGTCCTGCAAACCGTGCGAGATTATACTAAACGGATTGCACTGGCGTTGCAGGTAAAGGGCTTGATCAATCTTCAGATGGCCGCAAAAGATGGCAAGGTATATGTGTTCGAGGCAAATCCACGGTCGAGCAGGACCATTCCGTATGTATGCAAGACCGTGGGCATCCCGCTGGCGAAAATCGCCGCCAAGGTGATGATCGGGCACAGCCTCGAGGAACTTGGATATGCAGATGTCCCGGATATTCCCTATGTTTCGGTGAAGGAGGTAGTGCTTCCATTCGATAAACTGCCAGGTGCAGATTCGATATTGGGTCCAGAGATGAGAAGCACAGGAGAAGTGATGGGAATCGACCGTGACTTTGCCATGGCATTCTTTAAGGCAGAGTTGAGCGCTGACAATGCCCTGCCGACCGAAGGAACGGTATTCATTTCAGTGCAGGATGATGACAAACCAGCGATGGTCAGCATCACCAGGAAGATGCAGGATGCAGGTCTCAAACTCGTAGGCACGGCTGGTACTGCACGTTACCTGAAAGAACATGGGATTCAAATAGACGTTATCAAGAAGATATACGAGGGCAGTCCGAACATAATTGGTATGATGCGGGGAAAAGAAGTACATCTGGTCATCAATACGCCCACTTCCAAACTATCTCTCAAAGATGGCTACGATATGAGGCGCGCCGCTGTGGATTTCAACATTCCCTACATCACAACCATACAGGCAGCTAAAGCAGCAGCGGATGCGATTAATATGGCTAAAAAAGGAAAGATGACGATCAACCCGATACAGGACTATCAACGAGAATTAGTATAGTTCAAATATGTTTAGTATATGCTTAATATACGTTCTTCTTCGACCAATACTTTCCGAAGGTCAAATTATACGACCAAATCGATGATGAGTAGTAAGATAAATTTAGCTTTTAAATTTAGTAAGAATCTTTTTATGGAGCGGTTTAGATATAAGTAGTTAGGCAAAATTGAAAAGGAGGTTCACAATGAGAGGTATTGAATACATTATCGATGATAGAGGACAGAAAGTGCGGCAGTAATCGACTTCGATGTTTACGGTTCCCTATGGGAAGATATTCACGATATTCTCGTGGTAGAGTCACGAAAAATGGAGCCGAGAGTAAAGTGGGAAATGCCAAGAAAAGGCTGCATGAGGAAAAAGACTATAGATGATAGAATACGAAATAACGCTTGCCTCTTTAGCTGAAAAGGAAATCAATTTTAAAAATTAAGATTTCAATCCCACTATGGTCTGATTTTAATGTGTTAATGTTATTGC
>BBPE01000352.1_pt2 | contig 25597 bp, 25 predicted proteins | sample 1344301 | NCBI WGS metagenome assembly BBPE01 (sample SAMD00019089, study PRJDB2971) | groundwater metagenome | isolation source: The Cedars highly-alkaline
TCGGCCGAAACGTGGTGTTCATCGCCAACTTGGCACCGCGCAAGATGCGCTTCGGCCTGAGCGAAGGGATGATCCTCTCCGCCGGATTCGACGGCGCTGCGCTGGCCCTGCTCGACGCCGACGCTGGTGCGCTGCCCGGTATGCCGGTGCGCTGAGGCGAGCGAGTGCTCATGAGCGCCTTCCTGCAGACACGGTTCGCCGCCCTGCTCGGTTGGGTGAAGCAGCGCTCCCGAGTGGCGGACGCGACGCTGGTCGAGCAGATCAACGACCTGCTGCCGCAGACGCAGTGCGGCCAGTGCAAGTACCCCGGTTGCCGGCCCTATGCCGAGGCGATCGTGCGCGGCGAGGCCGACATCAACCAATGCCCACCTGGCGGCAAGGCCGGCATCCATGCGCTGGCGAAACTTCTCGGGCGCGAAGCAAAACCGCTCTCCGCCGAACATGGCATCGAAAAGCCGCCGCAGCTTGCGCGTATCCGCGAAGACGACTGCATTGGCTGCTTCAAATGCATCGTCGCTTGCCCGGTCGACGCCATCATCGGCGCGCCGAAGTTCTTGCATGTCGTCATCGAGGATGACTGCACCGGCTGCGAGCTATGCATCGCGCCCTGCCCAGTGGATTGCATCGACTTGGTGCCGGCTCCGCCGCCGCTCGACCCACGCTGGCGCGTTGCGATGGATGCCGCTTAAAGCCGCGCGCTGGGCGAGCTGTTGGTCGAGGCCAACTGCGGGGATGTCGGTCTGCGCGGTTTCTTCTCTCCGGCTTCGACGCGCAAATCAAGGCGGTTCGCGGCCGGTGGCAGCGGGCAGGTCGAAAAGGCGGTGAACGCACAGGGCGGGTTGTAGGCGAGGTTGAAATCGAGCACGGTCGTAGCGCTCGCGCCCGGCTGCTCGGCATACAGAAAGCGCGCGGCGGGGTAGCTTTCGTGGCCGCTGGTGCGGTCGGCGAAGATCAGGAACAGGCGTCCATCGCCCTCATCGAGGGCTTCCAGCCGGTACTCGTTGCCGTCCTTCTCGAAGACCAGCACACCGGGGTTTGCCGTCTGCTCCTCGATGCCCAGCACATTGACGATGCCGAGTGTCCGCCCGGACGGGTGGGCTTCAAAGCGCGCTTCGAGGCGGAAGGCCGGATCGATATCGAAGTAGTCGATGCCCGTAAAACCGGTTCGCGTCGGCGCGAGGGCATCGCGGACACGCAAGCCGAAGCGATCGCCGCGGCGGATCACGATGAAGCTGGCATCGCCCTGGTTGAAGCCAACGACCGTCGGCGTGGCACCGTCGGCATCCGAGGTGAGCGTGCGGGTGCCGCGGCGGGCCGGCTGACCGTCGAAGCTGAGGCCCGAACGCATGTTGGGCCGGAAACTCACGGTCTGGTCGTCCAAGGTGATGAGGCCCAGTTCCTCCGGGCCGATCGCCAGACGAACCCCCATGGTCGCGCCGCTACCGACGAAGCTATGCCCTGGCTGCAACCAATGCAGGCCAACCAAGGAAAGCCAGCCATCGGGCTTTTGAAGATTCTGTAGGCGGCGCTCGCGCACCGCCTCGACGCTGCGGGCATGCACCACAGCGACTTGCTCGGCTGCACGCTCGCGCGCCGCTTGGGCATCGCGCTCGGCTTGCGACGGAGCGGCGGATTCATCCGCACACCCGCCTAGCGCGAGCGCGGCTAACGCAATACTGACCAGAGTGAGGAAGCCAAGTTTCGATCCGATCCGCGATGACCCGGCACGGGTTTTCGGTGCCGGTACGTGAGGGATGGTGGGCAGGTGCATCGAAGCTCCTTATCGGCCACGAAGGAACAAGCGATCCAATTCGGCGAGTGCCAGTTGGACGTAGGTGGGGCGACCATGATTGCACTGCGCGGCGCGCTCCGTCGCTTCCATGTCGCGCAGCAGGGCGTTCATCTCCGGCAGGGTCAGACGGCGGTTCGCGCGCACCGAGGTACGACAGGCCCAAGCCGCCAACAAGCGGTGTACGGCTTCATCGACCTTGCGCGTGCTGCCATGTTCGCGCAAATCAGCCAGCGCATCGAGCAGCAAGGGTTTGGGATCGAGATCGGCCAGCAGGCTCGGCACACTCCACAGCGACACCGACTGCGGCCCACTGCGGCGAAGCTCGAAGCCCAATGACGCCAGCAACTCGGCGTGCTGTTCAGCGGCATCGGCTTCACGCTCGCCAAGCGCCAGGCTCTCCGGCACCAATAGCGGCTGCGCGCGCAGATCCTGCGCAGCGAAAGCGGCTTTCATGCGCTCGTAGGTGATGCGCTCATGCGCCGCATGCATATCGACGAGTACCAAGCCTTGAGCATTCTGCGACAGCACGTACACACCATGGAGCTGCGCCAGTGCGAAGCCGAGCGGCGGCGCTTGACTGGCGTCGATCATCGTTGCCAGCGCGTCGTTGGATGAAACAGGCGGAGCTGCGTACAGCGCGCGATAGGCCGACACCGCTTCGCCAACCCGCAATCCGAGCCGCGCTTGCTCGTTTCCTGCCCACTGTGGCAATCCCACTACCGGGCTGGACAGCGGGCTCACCGGGCTCATCGGAGCCGCTGCGGCCTCGCCGGGGCGCGCGCCAGCGAGTACCTCGTGCAGGGTGCGGAACAGGAAATCGTGGACCAGCCGGCCATCACGAAAGCGCACCTCGTGCTTGGCCGGATGCACGTTGACATCGACGCGGCGCGGATCAAGCTCTAGGAACAGTACGAAGCTCGCGTGACGGCCGTGGTAGAGCACATCGGCGTAGGCTTGGCGCACCGCGTGAGCGACAACGCGATCCCGCACCGCGCGGCCATTGACGTAGAAAAACTGCTGATCGGCACTACTGCGCGACGCCGTCGGCAGGCCGATCCAGCCATGCAGACGCAGGCCCGCGAGCCTGTGGTCGATGCCCAGCGCACGCGCGTGGAACTCCGCGCCCAAGGCTTCAGCAAGCCGCTGCGGTACATCCTCGCCCTGCGGACGATAGTGGCGCAACAAACGGCCGTTGTGGCTCAGGCGCAGTTCGACCTGCGGGCGCGCGAGCGCCAGTTGGCGCAGCCAATCTTCGACGTGTCCTAGCTCGGTACGCTCGGCTTTCAGGAACTTACGCCGCGCCGGCAGGTTGAAAAACAGGTCACGCACTTCAACCGTCGTGCCGCGTGGATGCGGATGCGGTGCCAGCTCGCCGACGCGCCCCCCTTCGACTTCAAACCGCGCACCGTGCTCGTGCTGCGCGCTGCGCGAAGTCAGCGAGAAACGGCTCACCGAGGCGATCGACGGCAATGCCTCGCCGCGAAAGCCGAGTGTAGCCACGGCTTCGAGATCATCGAGGCTGCTGATCTTGCTGGTGGCGTGCCGCGCCACCGCCAGCGGCAGGTCGGTTGGCACCATGCCCATCCCGTCATCGCGGATACGGATCAGCCGCGTGCCACCGTCCTCCAACTCGATATCGACGCGCTGGGCACCCGCATCCAGCGCATTCTCGACCAGTTCTTTGACCACCGAGGCGGGCCGCTCCACCACTTCGCCAGCGGCGATTTGGTTGATGAGAACATCGGGAAGCAGTTGAATCGGCATACCAGCATCACGCAGGAACAAAGCGCGATACTAACGGCTTGGGATAACACCGGCAGCGCCGCGCTGACGGGCAGAGCGCCTACTCCGGCGCGGCCGGGATACGCAGACGCTCACCCACTCGAACGACATCGTTGCGTTTGTCGTTGGCGCTGCGCAGTTGATTCACCGACACGCCATGGCGTGCCGCGATGAGGCCGAGCGTTTCGCCGCGAGCCACCAGGTGCTGGCGGCTGCCGCGCGAGGGATTTGCCGCGAACCACGTGCCGGGCGGCGGCTGCGAGCCAAAAAAATCGCCAACCCCGCGGGCGATGACTTCGGCGATGCGGCGCCGGAACGCCGGATCATTGAGCTTGCGCTCGTCCTCGGCATTGGTGATGAAGCCGGTCTCCACCAACATCGAAGGGACATCGGGCGAGCGCAGCACCCAGAAATTGGCGCGTTCGACCTGCGGCTTGTGGGTCTTGCCGACGCTGCGTAATTCGTCCAGCACATGGCCGGCGGCTTCGTCGGAAACGCGCAGCGTCGCGCTCTGCGAGAGATCAAGCAAAATCGCCGCGAGATTGTTGTCCTTGTCCTCGAGGCTGACTCCGCCGACCAGATCGGCGTTGTTCTCGCGGTCGGCAAGAAAACGCGCGGCCTCGCTCGATGCACCGCTGGTTGAAAGCACAAACACCGACGCACCGCGCGCCTGCCGGTTATGCGCGGCATCGGCATGCAGGGAAATGAACAGGTCGGCCTGCGCCTCGCGGGCCTTTTGGTAGCGGCGACCGAGCGGAATGAACACGTCGCTGTCGCGGATCATCAGTGCGCGCATACCCGGATGGCGATCGATTTCCTCGGCCAGCTTTCGCGCCACCTGCAAAGTGACTGTTTTCTCGAAGGTTCCACCGCCACCAATCGCACCGGGGTCGCGGCCACCGTGGCCGGCGTCGATGGCGATGATGAGTTCGCGGCGACCCACAGGGCCGGAGGCGGCTACGGGTGCCGAGGCCGGTTCACTGCCGGGGCGCGCGGCTGAAGGCGCAGTGCTGGACGCGGCCGGAACGGGCGAAGGCTCGTCGCCGCGGAACATTTCCAGCACCAGCCGCGCTTCGGCCCCCTGCCCTTCGACGTGCGTGCGTGGCCGTACCGTGCCGGCGAGATCAAAAACAATGCGCAGCTTTCCGGGCTGCGGAACGCCGGTGCGCACGCCAATAACGCGGCCATTCGGGGCCGGCGCGCGAAAACCGGCGGCCAAGGTCGTGGCCGGCAGGTCGAGCACCAAACGATCGGGGTTGCGAAGACTGAAGACTTTGTAGTCGCCGGGCGGGTTCGTCAGCCTCAGCTCGGCGCGGGTGGTGGCATCGCCTGCGCTCAAGCGCAACTGCGAAAGCTCGGTCCCGGCGTGGGCAAACGTCGCGTACACCAAGGCGACCGCAAGAACGGCCAGATGCAGCCAACGGGTCCAATGGAGGGTGGCGGCGCGCGACATGGGCACGATTCAACCATCGAGAGCGCCTGTTTGCAAGGGTTTTTTCCTTTGCAATCCAGAGCCTGCGATGACTTCCTCGCAAAAAGCATCATGAAGGAGAGCTAAGTGCCGCCGTCCACCATGCACGCCCGACGGTACTTTTTGGCTCTGCCTCGACAAAACGCCCGTCCGCAACGACCCGCAGCCGCAGGATCAGATCCGGCGGCGGCAAATATCCGGCCCCGCGCTCGGGCCACTCCACCAGCCACAATGCGGCGCTGGCTTGAAGTTCGTCGAGGGCGAGAAAGTCTGCTTCGGCTGCCTCACCCAATCGGTACAAGTCGAGATGCGCGGCCTCTCCGCCTGCGACCGCATAGCGCTCAACCAGTGTGTAAGTGGGGCTGCGAATGGCACCCCGCACGCCCAATTCGCGCAACAGTGCCCGCGCCAGACTCGATTTTCCCGCACCGAGCTCGCCTTGCAAATACAGCACGGCGCGCTCCGGGCGATGCCGCGCCAGCGCGGCACCGAGAGCGGCCGTCGCGTCTGCATCGGGCAAGTGCAATCCCAACAAAGGCATGAACGCGCTCACGGGTTCAACACCTGCCGCAAGGTGTCGAGAAGGTCACCGGCCAAGAGCCCGCGCGGCTGCCCCGCAGCGGCTTGATCGCCGGCCGCCGAGTGCGCCAGCGCGCCGACCCACGCCGCCTCGAAGGGCGGCAGGCCCTGCGCAACGAGCGCGGCAATGACGCCAGCCAAAACATCACCCATACCGGCCGACGCCATGCCCGGATTTCCCGCCAACAACACGCGCGGACGCTCTCCCGGCGCACCGATGAGCGTGCCAGCACCCTTCAGCACCACCGCGCACTCGAACCGTTCGACCAGCGCCACCAAGGCCGCAAAGCGATCGGCCTGCACCGCGGCGACGGGTAGGCCGAGCAGGCGCGCGGCCTCTCCCGGATGCGGGGTCAGCACCGCGCGCGGCAGCGGCCGAGCATTGATCGCGAGCCAGTTCAAGGCATCGGCGTCCAGCACCAAGGGAAGGTCGGTCGCGAGTGCCAGTTCAAATAATTCGCGGCCCCAGGGATTTTGTCCGAGCCCTGAGCCCAGCGAGATGACGTTTGCCGAAACCCTGCGAATCGCTGCCGCGTCCACGCGCAAACCGGCCCCAGCGGCCGCACCGGCATGGACGGCGAGCGCCATCACCTCGGGCCGCCGCGCATGCAGCGCCGCAACCGCACCAGCACGCGTCCATGCGACCACACTGCCCGCTCCGGCGCGCGCAGCCGCTTCGGCGCTGAGCACCAGCGCGCCTTCCATGCCGACCTCCCCACCGATGCAGAGCACCCGGCCATGCCGGGCCTTGTGACTGTCGATCTCGCGTACCGGCAAGGCGGTGCGCAAGGCCGGCACGGCGATACCGAGCGCATTCGGCACTATCCTGGCGAAGGCTTCGCGCGGTACGCCCAAGCCGTCGATGCGGATCTCGCCTGCCGACTCGCGGCCCGCAGCGGTGAATAGACCGCGCTTGGCCGCAAGTAAACACAGCGTGACATCGGCGCGAAATGCCGCCCCGAATGCACTGCCCGAGTCGGCATCGATGCCCGAAGGAACGTCGATGGACAACACCGGCAGACGCAGCGCCGCAATGACTCGCAATGTTTCGGCCAAAACACCTTCAGGCGCGTGACGCAAGCCGACACCGAACAGCGCATCGATCAGCAATCCAAAGCGCGGCAATGCGGCACCGGCGGTGATGACGCCTTTGCCGGCGTCAGCCCAGGCCCGGGCGGCGGCGCGGGCCTCGGACGTGCGTGGCTCACCGGCATGGATGACCGCGACATCCAGCCCCGCGCGAAGCAGGGCCAGCGCCGCGACATAGCCGTCCCCGCCGTTGTTGCCCGGCCCGCACAAGACGCCGACACTGCGCACCTGCGGCCAACGTTCGACCGCCAAAGCGGCGACGGCAGCCCCGGCACGCGCCATCAGCACGCTGGCATCCAGTCCGTGTGCGCCGGCCGCACGCTCGATGGCGCGCACCGACTCGGTGCAATACAGCGGGAGAGCGTGAGGCATGCGCCGATTCTATACTTCGCGGCATGCACGATTGGGCCGAGCTCGCCGCCAACATCAAGCGCTGGGCCGGCGATCTCGGCTTTCAGCAAGCCGGCATCAGCACGGGCACGCTGGGGCCCGACGAAGCACACCTCGAACGCTGGCTGGCCGACGGGCATCACGGCTCGATGGCCTACATGGCCGCGCACGGCAGCAAGCGCAGCCGCCCGGCCGAACTCGTGCCCGGCACCGTTCGCGTCATCAGCCTGCGCATGGACTACGGCGTCGATGACGATGCGGCATGCTGGCAGACGCTGGCGGACGGCACCCGGGCCTACGTCGCCCGCTACGCGCTCGGCCGCGATTACCACAAGGTGTTGCGTGTTCGATTGCAAAAACTGGCCGACCGCATCGCCGAGGTCGTTGGGCCGTTTGGCTACCGCGCCTTTGTCGACTCGGCCCCGGTGCTCGAACGCGCGCTGGCCCGCGACGCAGGCTTGGGTTGGATCGGCAAAAACACCTGCGTCATCAATACCAAGGCCGGCAGTTGGTTTTTCCTCGGCGAGCTCTACACCGACCTGCCACTACCGGTCGATGAACCCGCCAGCGAGCACTGCGGCACCTGCACGCGCTGCATCGAGGTCTGCCCCACGCGGGCCATCATCGCGCCGAACGTTTTGGATGCACGGCGCTGCATCAGCTATCTGACCATCGAGAACCCCGGCACGATCGCGCTCGAGTTCCGCAAGCCGATGGGCAATCGCATCTTCGGCTGCGATGACTGCCAGCTCGTCTGCCCTTGGAACAAGTTCGCCAAGCGCCACACCCTGCCCGACTTCGAGCCGCGCAACGGCCTCGACAGCGCCTCGCTGGTCGAGCTGTTCGCATGGCAGGAAGACGAGTTCCTGCAACGCACTGAAGGCTCAGCCATCCGCCGCAGTGGACATAGCGCTTGGCTGCGGAATATCGCGGTAGCACTGGGCAATGCGCCGCACTCGACAAGCGTGGTTGCTGCGCTGCGGCAACGCGCCGATCATGACTCCGCACTGGTGCGCGAGCATGTCGAATGGGCGCTGGCGGAGCAGGCGGCCAAAGCGCCGTGTTGAATGCGGCACGCCATCACGACAGCCATCTGTGCGGGCCACGGAGTGCCAGCGCCAGCAGCGCACTCAGCCGCGCGCGTGGATCTCCGCCGCCAGCGCTGCGCTGACCGGGTCCTGCGCCTGCGCCCGGCCCTCCAGCACCGGCAGCAGGACAGCGGCCAAGGTTTTGCCCAGCTCGACGCCGAACTGATCGAAGGCATTGATGCCCCAGATCACCGACTGCGCGTAGACGCTGTGTTCGTACAGTGCCAGCAGCGTGCCAAAGCTGCGCGGAGTCAAACGGTCAAGCAGGATCATGGTGCTCGGCCGATCGCCCGGCGAGTGCTGCCGCGGTGTCGCGCCCGCATCGCCATTCGCCAATGCCTCGCTCTGCGCAAGCAAATGCGCAAGCAGCACGCGATGCTGATCGCCGTGCAAGTGATCGGGCTGGATGACGCCGATAAAATCCGCCGGCACCACCTGCGTGCCCTGATGTAGGGCCTGGAAGAAACTGTGCTGGCTGTCGGTGCCCGTGCCGCCCCAGAGCACCGGCACGGTGGCATGCGCGATGGCGTTGCCTTCGTGATCGACGCGCTTACCGAGGCTTTCCATCACCAACTGCTGCAGATAAGCCGGCAGCAGGCGCAGACGCTCGTCGTAGGGCAGTATCGCTTGTGCGGCGTGGCCCTCGATGTTGCGGTTCCAAACGGCGAACAACGCGTGCATGAGCGGCAGGTTCGATTCGGCCGGCGCATCCAAAAAATGCCGATCCATCGCTTCCGCCCCGGCCAGCATTTGCGTGAAGCCGTCTTCGCCGAGTGCGAGCAACACCGAGAAACCCACCGTCGACCACAGCGAGTAGCGGCCGCCGACCCAGTCCCACATCGGCAGCACGCGCGAGGAATCAATGCCGAAGGCCTCGGCTTTCGCCACGTTCGCGCTCACCGCATACAGGCGCTCGCCGCCGCCCAACCAATCACGGACGAGTTGGCCGTTGAGCAGAGTCTCCTGCGTGCCGAAGCTCTTCGAGACGAGAATGGCTGCGGTCTTGCTTGGATCAAGCGTGCCGAGCAAGCGCGTCGCCGCATGAGCGTCGACATTGCTGAGGAAGTGAATGGCAAAACGGCCGTCGCCAAAATCCTTCAGCGCTTCGAGCGCCAGACGCGGGCCGAGATCCGAGCCACCAATACCGATGTTGATAATGTCGGTCACGCCACTTACGCGCAGCGTAGCCGCCATCTCGGCCATAAGCCTACGGGCAGACGCGGCCTCCGTCGCGGCCTTCGATGCCAGCGGCGCATCGAACACCGTGCGCAGCGCGCTGTGCAACGCAGGCCGGCCTTCCGAGCGATTGACGCTCTCGCCGTGCAGCAGGTCGCGAATGGCGGCACCCATGCCACTGGCCTGCGCAACGCTGAGCAGCGCTGCCAGCGCTTCGGCATCGACGTGCTGGCGCGCGAAGTTCGCGTACAAACCGTCGACCCTCAAGGCCATGTGCGTGGAGCGTCCAGCGTCGACGCTCATCAACTGCTGCAGCGATTGGCCCACGAGACGAGCACCGTGGGACTCTAGATGTTTGAGGCGTGAGGCAACGGGGTGCATTCGCCTTCGCCGACTCAGGCAGCCTGGGCCGGGATGCTTTGATTGGTGTGGGTCAGACGGTTCTGACGATCGACGTAGAGCAGCATCGGCTTGAACTGAGCCGCTTGGGCTTCGTCCAATTGGGCGTAGGCACAGATGATGATGAGATCACCCGGGCCGGCGAGGTGCGCGGCGGCGCCGTTCACGGAGATCACGCCGCTGCCCTCTTCACCACGAATGGCATAAGTGACGAAGCGCGCACCGTTGTTGATGTTGTAGATATGCACTTGCTCGTACTCACGGATGCCCGACACATCGAGCAGCCGACCGTCGATGGCGCAGGAGCCTTCGTAATGAAGCTCGGCGTGAGTGACGGAAGCGCGGTGGATCTTGGCTTTCAGCAGGGTGAGCTGCATGGGGGTGGTCCGGGTGCGTGAAGAGGCAGAGTGTAGGCTCCGAGATTGGAACCGACAATCGGGCCTGTAGGCCCCAAGCGGGATTATGCTCGCGCAATTCGTGTTCAGCGCGTGTCGACGCCGTCAAATTCGAGGTTATCGATCAATCGCGTGCGGCCAAGGCACGCCGCAATCAAGCCCAGCAGGCCTGGCTCGTTACCCGCCTGCGGGATGCTGAGATCCGGGCGACGCACGGCCACGTAGTCAACCACGAATCCGGCTGCGACTAAACGCTCCACCGCAGATTCTTCGATGCCCGCGAGCGGAAGCCCTTGCGCGACTTGTTCGCGCATCGTGTGCAGGTTGTGCAGGATTTCGACGGCGGTCGAGCGCTCCTCACTGGTGAGGTATTGATTGCGCGAACTCATCGCCAAACCATCCGGCTCGCGAACCGTCGGCGCGGACATGATGTCAACCGCAAATGCGAGGTCGCGAGCGAGGTGACGAATCACTTGCAACTGCTGGTAGTCCTTGCGGCCGAATAGCGCAACGTCGGGTTGCACCATGTTGAACAAGCGCGCCACGACGGTTGCCACACCGTCGAAATGCCCGGGCCGATGGGCACCTTCGAGCACTTCGGCAATACCCGGCAAATGGATGCGCGCGGCTCCGTCGACACCGAGCGGATACATGGTTTCGACGCCGGGCAGGTAGAGCAGATCGCAACCCGCCTTCGCAAGACCTTCCGCATCGGCTTTCGGCGTGCGCGGGTAACGCGAAAAGTCCTCGCTCGGACCGAATTGTGTCGGGTTCACGAACACGCTGGCGACAACTTTGTCTGCATTCTGTTTCGCCAACGCCACCAGCGAGAAATGCCCCGCGTGGAGATTGCCCATGGTCGGGACGAGCGCGATACGCTGGTCTTGGTTGCGCCAACCAAGCAGTCTGGAGCGAAGCTCGGCGAGGGTGCTGACGGTGCGGATCATGTATAGGCGTGCTCGGGGCCGGGAAAAGTACGGGCGCGGACCGCATCGGCATAGGCGCGTATGGCGCCTTGCACCGAGCCGCCTTCGGCGAGGAAGTTCTTGACGAAGCGCGGACGAGGCCCGGCACCAACGCCCAGCAGGTCGTGCAGCACAAGGATCTGCCCATCGCAGTCCACGCCCGCACCGATGCCGATGGTTGGGATGCCGACGCTGCGCGTGATCGCAGCCGCCAGCGTTGCGGGCACGCACTCCAACACCAGCGCGCTGGCACCGGCGGCTTCAACGGCCATTGCATCGCGTTGAAGCTGCTCGGCAGCAGCAGCCTCACGGCCCTGCACCTTGTAGCCGCCAAGCCGGTGCACCGACTGCGGCGTGAGACCCAGATGCGCGCAGACTGGGATTTCGCGCTCGACGAGAAAGCGAATGACGTGGAGCTTCTCACCCGCGCCCTCAATTTTCACCATCGCCGCCTGACCTTCTTTGAGCATGCGCAGCGCAACATCGAGTGCGCGCTCCGGCGTGGCATCGGCACCGAAGGGCATGTCCGCCACCAGCAACGCGTAACGCAAGCCGCGTGCCACTGCCGTGCAGTGGTAGACGATGTCCGTGGTGGTGACCGGCAGCGTACTGGCGTGGCCCTGTACCACCATACCGAGTGAGTCACCGACCAGCACGAGGTCAATGCCCTCGGCGTCGAGCGCGGCGGCGAACAGGGCGTCGTATGCCGTCAGGGCGACAATGGGCGCGCCTTCCTGTTTTTTCCGCCGCAGATCGGGCAGGGTTACAGCGCGGCGTGGCGCGGAAGCGTCGTTGGCATACATGGCGGGGCAGCTTGCCGGCTCGAAGGGGCGACTAAGGTATCGCCTCGATACCCGCATGATCCAGCGCATCGCGCAGCGCGCTGACGCGCCCGAGGCTTGGGATGTGGAAATCGGGGCAGATTTCGGCCCACGGCACCAACACAAAGGCGCGTTGGGCGAGGCGTGGATGCGGAAGCTGCAATGTGGCCGTATCAAGCACCACGCCCTCGATGGCCAATAGGTCGAGATCGAGCGTACGCGGACCCCAGCGCGACTCCCGAGCACGGTCCCGGCCGTGCTGGCGTTCGATCTCGTGCAGCGCCTGCAACAAGGCATGTGGCGCTAGCAGGGTCTGTAGCTCGGCGACCGCATTGGTGAAATCAGGCTGCGCCGCAACACCCCATGCGGGCGTCCGGTAGCGGCGCGAAACGGCGAAAAGCTGGAGCCCAGCGAGAGCCTCCAGTCCCGCGAGCGCCGAATCGAAGGTTCGCCCGACATCGCCTAGATTGCCGCCGAGGCCGATCCAAGCGCGACGTGGTACCTGCGCGGGCTGCATCGCAATCAGGAGGTGCCAGCACCGCGCGGACGATGGCGACGGCGCGGCCGCGCTTTCTGTGGCTCGACGGAAGCTAGAGAGGGATCGGTGCCGTCCTCTCGCAGGGAAGCGTCATCGCCGATCGCGGCGGGGATGTCGTGTTGTTCAATCTGTGCGTTGCGCCAAAAAGCGAGATCGTCAGCAAGTTGCGGGGCCATCTTCGCTCGCAAATCGAGAAAATCAAACGCGGCGCGGAAACGTGGGTGCGCCAGCATGCGATTCACCCGCTTCTTCTGCCGCAGCGCAAAGCGCGGCTGCAGCATCCAAATTTCGTGCATCGGCAAGGAAAAGCGCCGTGGCAACGCGATGCGCTGCACCTGGCGCAGGGTCACACGGTCGGCGGCGCGCTGCTGCGCGGCCATCGCGTCGATGCCGAGCGCCTGCAGGCGCGCGAGCTCACGACAGTAGGCCGGCCACAGCAGCACGGCGTAGAGGAAGGCTGGCGTCACCGGCTTGTCGTCCTCGATGCGCCTGTCGGTACTGCGCAGGCCATCAATCAGCATCGCCCGCAGCATGCCGCTGCGATTGGTGCGGAGTGCTTCGGCGGTATCGGGCAACAGGGCCGCAAGCAACTGGTGTTCTTCAAGGGCCAGCAAGCTGGCCTCGCCATGCCCAGTGAGAAACAACTTCAGCGACTCGTCGAACAAGCGTGCGGGTGCGGCACCCGCCAGCAGCGGCGAAAGCTCGGCCAGCGGTGCGGCGGCGCTGGCGTCGATGGTGAAATCGAGTTTCGCGGCCAAACGGACAGCGCGCAGCATCCGAACCGGGTCTTCGCGATAACGGGCAACCGGGTCGCCGATCAGTTTGAGTCGGCGCGCCAACACATCGGCATGGCCGCCAACATAGTCCAGCACCGCGAACTCCTCGATGCCGTAATACAGCGCGTTCACGGAGAAATCGCGGCGGATCGCGTCTTCTTCAATGGTGCCGTAGACGTTGTCGCGAACGAGGCGCCCGCCGTCCTCGGTTTCGCGGTCGCCGCTGCCGTCGTCGTCGTTGGCGCGGAACGTCGCCACTTCGATAGTTTCGCGCCCGAACATCACATGCGCCAAGCGAAATCGGCGTCCGATCAATCGGCAATTGCGAAACACCTCGCGAACTTGCTCTGGCGTCGCCTCGGTGGCGACGTCGAAGTCTTTGGGCTGACGGCCCGCGAGCAGGTCGCGCACGGCACCGCCGACGAGATACGCCTTGAAACCAGCATCGCGTAGGCCATAGAGCACCTTGAGCGCGGCAGGGCTAATGTTCCGACGCGAGATCGGATGGACCTCGCGGGGAATCACCAGAGGCGTGACGGTTTCGGACATGGGGCGGATGGATTCCAATGGATGATCGCTGGACGGCTGGAGTACACCGAGCCAATCCGCTATCCTACCGGACTCGCAGGAAGCGACCAACCAATGCTCCCTTCGTCTAGAGGCCTAGGACGTGGCCCTCTCAAGGCTAAAACACGGGTTCGAATCCCGTAGGGAGCGCCAATTCCAGACAACGCCCGGTTTGCCGGGCGTTGTCATTCGAGGCCTCCGCCATGCCTTTCGTCGTCACCGAGAACTGCATCAAATGCAAATACACCGACTGCGTTGAAGTCTGTCCGGTGGATTGCTTCCACGAAGGCCCGAACTTCCTCGTCATCGACCCGGACGAGTGCATCGACTGCACGCTTTGTGAGCCGGAATGCCCGGCCAAAGCCATCTACCCGGAAGACGACGTACCGGCCGGACAGGAAGGCCTGATCGCGCTCAACAAAGAGCTTGCGGCGCAGTGGCCGGTCATCACCACGCGTAAAGAGCCGCTGCCCGATGCCGCCGAATGGGATGGCAAACCGGGCAAGCTCCAGCACCTGTTGCGCTGAGAGAGCGACAGTCGCGAGAGGTGGCAAACCCGGTCACGGAATCAGGCCATTTTTTGCGCGCTCAATCGCAACGCAGCGAACCCACCCCCGCCAGCCGCACCAAGTTCAGTTCCTGCACGCCATCGACACCAACCAGCGTTGCGTTGATGCGATTGCAGTCAATGATCGTGAGGTCCAACCGGCCCCACGGCGTGCGCTGCACCAGCGCCGGGTCGTAACGGGTGAAGCGCCCGCCGAAGAAGCGCGCTAGATCGATGCGCAGCGGCGTGCCGTAGTGCGGTGTCGCGGGGGGGAGCACACCGATCAGGTTCAGGTTGCTGAGGTCGTCGCGGTAACCGAAGAAAAAGACCACGAGGCGGCCGTCCGGCTGCCACTGCAGTGTGAAACCCTGGCCGTCGCGCGCGGCATCGTACCAAGAGCCGCTGAGCGCCGCCGGATTGCCGATGCGTTGCGGCCCGGTCAGTTGGGTGACCAGGAAATCCTGCGCCTGGCGCTGCACCTCGGCGGGGAAGCCGCCGTGGCCGCCGCCAGCAACCTCGATCATCTGAACGCTGCGTCCGGCCGCCAGCAGCGCGTCGCGAAGGCGTCGGCTCTGGCCGATCGGGACCACGTTGTCAGCGGTGCCGTGCACGATCAGAAAAGGCGGATCGGCGGCGTCGACCCACACCAATGGATTAGACTGGCGCGCGAGCTCGCGATACAGCGGAAAGGGGTTCGCGCTGTTGCCCGCTTGCGCGCGCAGCACGCCGATGCCCTCGTCGCTGGCGGTGAAGCCGAGCAGCCTCGATGGTGACGAGTTGGGGCTGTCGGCGGCGCTGCTGCCATCCGGTGCCATCTGCAGGATGTCGGTCGGTCCGTAGTAATTGACCACCGCCTGCACCCGGCTCGAATGGCCGTTGGTGGTGCCGAGCGTGCCCTCGATCAGCGCGGCGTCTCCCGATGTGCCGAGCAGCGCGACCAGGTGGCCGCCGGCCGACGCGCCCCAGGCACCGAAACGCCCAGCGTGCAACCCGTACTCACCGGCGTGCGCGCGCAGCCAGCGCAGCGCCGCCTTGACGTCATGGATCTGCGCCGGAAAAGTCACTGGCTGGTCGCCGAACTGGCCGCCCTGCGAGGTCAGCCGATAGCTGATCGAGGCCACCGCGATGCCGCGCGCATTGAGCTCCGCCGCGCTATGCGCCGGAAAGCGCGAACCCGCCGACCAGCCGCCGCCATGCACCCAAACCACCAGCGGTGCCGGAGTGGGGAGGCTCGCGGGGCGGTATAGGTCTAGTTGCAGGTCGCGGCCACCGACAGTGGCATAAGTCAGGTTAGGGTGGGTCGGCCGCAGTTGTGCTTGGGCCGTGGCGGAAGCCAGCAGAAGCAGGACGGACAGCGCGCGCAACGACATGACTCAGCGCAAACGGGCTTGCAGCAGAGCCAGCAGCTCGCCGGCTACGCCACCGCGAAGCGCAACACCTTCGGGACTGATCGCGTCGATACGCGCCGCATCGCCTGCGGCAGCAACACGAATCAGGAACGTTTCGCCCTGAAAGCTCACCTCGTAGCTATTCAAAGCCGTCACCGGCGATGCCGAAACGCCTTCGATGCGCCCGAGTGCGAGGCCGACCCGGCGGAACGCGCTCTCGAGATTATCGGCGATCTCGAACGATGCGGCGGCACCTGCAGCGACGGGCGGTACTTCGCCGGGGCTCGTCGCGCTTTGCGCCGTCGGTGGAATCCGCAGCGCCGCACTCGACGAAGGCAGCAGCAAATCCGGCGGCACTTCGAGCGGGCGGCTTTCGCGGCTATCGAGATAAACCGGATCGGATCGGAACCAACCGCAGCCGGTCAGGGTCGCGGCGGCGACGGTGAGGACAAAGACGCCAAGCAGCGGGCGCATCAGGGGCTTGAGGGACATGGGGTTCTCCGGAGAATCGATCATAAGGTGCAGGGTGCCCAGGATTAGACCGCGCGACGCCCCGCAAGGGCGTCCGCTTCGAGGCGGGCGACAAGGTCGAGCATGACATCGACGCGCTGCGTGTGCGGCGCATCGAGTGGCAATAGGGGCAAGCGCAAATCCGCGCCAAGGCCTTGCGCCTTCAGCAACGCCTTCAGTGGGATCGGATTGGGCATACAGGCGAGAAAATCGTAGAGCGGACGCAGCGCGGCGTCACGAGCATGTGCGACCGCGAAGTGCCCATCGGCCGCAGCCGCAACGATGGAGGCCACGCTCGCCGGTACGAGGTTGGATGCCACCGAGACAACGCCCGTTGCACCGGCGCGCATGGCATCGACGAAGCTCGGGTCGTCGCCGGACAGCAATGCGAAACCCTCGCGCGCCAGCGGTGCCAGCGCGGCCCAGCGCTCGGCGTCGTCCCGCGCTTCCTTCAAGCCGACGATGCCCGGCACACCGACCAGTTCGGCCACGGTTTCCGGCAGCAGGTCGATGCCGGTGCGAGCGGGCACGTTATAGAGAATGACGGGCAGTCCGCCATGCGCCGCAACGGCACGATAATGTGCGATCAAGCCGGCTTGGGTGGGACGCACATACGGCGGCGTGACGACCAGCGCGGCGCGTGCACCTGAATCGGCGGCGCGGCGCGTCTGGGCGATGGTTTTGGCGGTGTTCGAGAGCCCGGTACCGGCGATCACGCCGATTCGTCCAGCGACGATGCGCACCGCTTCGGCGAGCAGTCGATCGTATTCCTCGTCGGTCAACGCAGCGGCTTCTCCGGTCGATCCCGCGACAACGACCGCAGCCGTGCCGCCATCGATCTGCCTTTCCAGCATCTGCGCCCACGCGCGGAGATCGAGCGAGCCGTCGGCGGAGAACGGTGTCGCGAACGCGGTAATACTGCCGGAAACGCGCAAAGTGCGGCCTTTGTTCAAGATGGGAATGCGTAGACCGCCGATGTTACTTGCGGCACGAAGAACGCGGCAAGTATGCTGAGCGCCAGCTTCAGGGCGCGTTTCGCCCAACGGAATACCGCTTTGACCGAATCCACGCCCCGTCCGCCGTCCACCGAAAACCTGCTGCTCATCAGCGCCTACTCGACGCACCCCATTTCACCCCTGCTCGCGGTGAGCCGCCGCATCGCGGATTCAGGCTGCAATCTTGCCGATGCGCGTTTGTCGACGGTGGGCCGCGACGTCTCGGTGACAGCACTGGCTGTAGGCTCGTGGGACGCGGTGGCCAAGCTCGAGGCGATGCTCGGCCGGATGGAGCGCGACGACGGCTTGAAGATCCACTGGTATCGCACCGGCCCGAAGCCCGTGCAATCGAACCTCATCCCCTACATCGTCGAAGTGGTCGCCTCCGACCGCCCCGGCATCCTTTATCAGCTCGCCGACTTCTTCGACCGCCAAGGCATCACCGTCGAGAACTTGCAGTGCTCGCGCTACCGTGCGATGCAGACCGGTGCCGATATGTTCTCGGCGCACCTCACCGTGGGTGTCCCAGCCAGCATGCACATTGCCGCACTGCGCGACGATTTCCTTGCCTTCTGCGACGATCTGAATCTCGACGCCATCATGGACCCAATGAAGTTCTGACGCCCACGATGACCGGACCCCGCGCCGCGTGAGCCCCGCACGCCGAACCCGAGCCGCCATGACGCCCTTGCGTGATGGCGGCTTTTTCTTTGCTGTCTCCCTGTCCGCCACCGAGGAGTTTCCATGACGCAGAGCAAGCGCATCTATGTGCTCGACACCAATGTACTGATGCACGACCCGACCGCACTGTTCAAGTTCGAAGAACACGACGTGTTCCTGCCCATGATGGTTTTGGAGGAACTTGACCACAACAAGAAAGGCCAGACCGAAGCGGCTCGCAATGCGCGACAAGTCAGCCGCTTCCTCAATGAAGTCGTCGTTGCACACGGCAGCCGCAGCATCGAGGGCGGCATCTCGCTGCGGCGGCCGATGGAGCTACAGCTACGCGACACCGACAATCTCGGGCGCTTGATCTTCCAGACCAAGCCCGTGGACATCAGCAAGGGCTTCGGAACCGTACTACCGGATAATCAGATCCTCGGTTCGATCCTGCAACTGCGCATCGAGAACCCCAGCACGCCGGTGGTATTGATCTCGAAAGACATCAACCTGCGGATCAAGGCGAGCATCGTCGGTGTGCAGGCCGAGGACTACCAGAACGACCGCGCGCTGGACGATTTCAACCTGCTCTACACCGGAGCAACGCAGTTGCCGGAGGATTTTTGGAAGCGTCACGGCGAGGAAATGCGTTCGTGGACCGAGCGTGGCCGCACCTTCTACGAAGTTCGCGCGCTGCCCGAGGATGGCTGGTATGCGAATCAGTTCCTGTACCTGCCGGGCGAGGAGGACGTCGAGCTGAAGATCGCCAAGCTCAACGGCGACCGCGCCGTGCTACAGATTGTCGAGGACTTCCGCTCGTCGAACCATCAGGTCTGGGGCATCAACGCGCGCAACCGCGAGCAGAACTTCGCACTGAATGCCCTGATGGACCCCGAGATCGACTTCGTCACCCTCCTAGGAACCGCCGGCACCGGCAAGACTCTGCTGGCACTGGCGGCGGGCCTCGCGCAAACGATGGATGTGCAGCGCTACCGCGAGATCATCATGACCCGCGCCACAGTGAGCGTCGGCGAGGACATCGGCTTTCTGCCCGGCACCGAGGAGGAAAAAATGACGCCATGGATGGGCGCGCTGACCGACAACCTCGAGGTACTCACCCATTCCGAAGAGCACGGCAGTTGGGGCCGTGGTGCCACCAATGATTTGCTTGCCAGTCGCATCAAGATCCGTTCGATGAACTTCATGCGCGGCCGCACTTTCCTCAATCGCTGGGTGATCGTCGATGAAGCGCAGAACCTGACCCCAAAGCAGATCAAGACCCTCATCACTCGCGCAGGGCCAGGCACCAAGATCATCTGCATGGGCAATGTCGAGCAGATCGACACGCCCTACCTCACCGAGACGACCTCCGGCCTCACTTACGCTGTCGATCGCTTCAAAAACTGGGCTCACAGCGCGCACATCACCTTACGCCGTGGCGAGCGTTCGCGCCTGGCCGATTATGCGTCCGAGGTACTTTGAGCGATGCTGGCATGCAACCCGAACCCGCTACCCGGCTGCAACGATGAAGATGCAGTTGGCCGCGTCGTTTCCGCACTCACCATCGCCGGATCGGACAGTGGCGGCGGAGCAGGCATCCAGGCCGATCTCAAAACATTCGCTGCGCACGGCGTGCATGGCCTCAGTGCCATCGCGGCCCTGACTGCCCAGCACACCCGCGGTGTTACCGCCGTGCATGTTCCGGATGCAGGCTTCCTGCGCGCACAGATCGATGCCTGCTTCGAGGATTTCAACCTGCGCGCGGTGAAGCTCGGCATGCTGGCGACCGCCGAGATCATCCACGCCGTCGCCGACGCGCTCGCGCAGTGGAAGCCCGCAGCGCTGGTGGTCGACCCGGTGATGGTGGCCAGCAGCGGCGCGAAACTGCTGGCCGATGATGCGCTCGACGCCCTGCGAACGCGCCTGCTGCCACTGGCGACCGTGCTCACGCCCAACCTGCCCGAGGCCGAACTACTGCTCGGCCGGCGCATCATGCCCGGAGCCGACGCCGATACCGCCCTGAACGAGTTGCTGGCCTTCGGCCCCGAAAGCGTGCTGCTGAAAGGCGGCCACCTAGAGGAAGACGACGTGATCGACCGCTTCGGTAGCGGCGTGCTGCGCGCGAGCTTTCGCAGCCGGCGGCTGCCCGTGGAAGGCCATGGCACCGGCTGCACATTGGCATCGGCTATAGCGGCTCGGCTTGCACTCGGCGAATCACCGCAGGCCGCATGCCGACTCGGCACCGAATTCATCGCCCATGCGCTGGCCGCAGGCTACCGGCCTGGTCGCGCAGCGGTGCTGGTGCTTGACCCTTTCTGGCGCTTCCGCGAGGCCTGAAACGGCGAAAGGCACCTGAAGGAGCCTTTCGTGGCGAGCGGTCGTGTTAACGCCGATAACGCAGACTCAGCCCGCGACGCGCGCAGCGACCGCCTTGGCAAAGCTTTGGGTGCTGCCCGTGCCGCCGACGTCTGGCGTTACACCATCTTTTGCGGCCAGGGTGTCGCGGATCGCTTGCCGCAAGCGGATGGCCTGCTCGGCATGGCCCAAGTGGTCGAGCATCTGAGCCGCCGCCAACAGCAAAGCGCAGGGGTTGGCGATGTTCTTGCCAGCGATGTCCGGTGCCGATCCGTGGACCGCTTCGAAAATAGCCGCGTGCTCGCCAATGTTGGCGCCGGGTGCCAAACCAAGGCCGCCGACCAAGCCTGCGCAGAGATCCGAAAGGATGTCGCCAAAAAGATTCGTCGTCACAATGACATCGAACTGCTCGGGACGCATCACCAACTGCATGCAGGTGTTGTCCACGATCATTTCGTTGCACTGGATGTCGGGGTATTGCTGCGCGACGGCGCGAGCGGTCTTCAGAAACAGGCCCGAAGTGGACTTCAGGATGTTGGCCTTGTGCACCACGGTGACTTTCTTGCGTCCAACGCGACGTGCCAGATCGAAGGCGTAGCGGACGATGCGCTCAGAGCCCTTGCGGGTGACCTTCTGCGTGAGCAGCGCAGTTTCGCCGTCCGGCGATACCGACTGGCCCTCACCGATGTAGGCACCCTCGGTGTTCTCGCGCACCGTGATGAGGTCGATGTTCTCGTAGCGCGCCTTGGTGCTCGGGAAACTAATCGCCGGGCGCACATTGGCGTAGAGGTCGAAGGTCTTCCGCAGCTCGACGTTGATCGACGCGAATCCCTCACCAACCGGCGTGGTCAATGGGCTCTTAAAGGCGACCCGGTGCTGACGGATCGCCTCGACGGTGGCTGCCGGCAGTAGCTCTCCGGTTTTCTCCAACGCCGACATGCCGGCATCAAAAAACTCGTAGCGCAGGCCGAGGTTCATGGCATCGAGCACGCCAAGCGAGGCGTCCATGATTTCGGGGCCGATGCCGTCTCCGCGGATCACCACGATCGTCTGAGTCATTACGAGTCCTTCAGTGTTTTCGCCCGATCCAGTGCAGGCAACACGGTAATTATGCCCGAGTCAGGCCGGATGGGGCTGCGTCCAGAAGCGCTGTCAGACCGCCGGCGCGGTCGAGCGCTACCAGGTCGTCGAAACCACCGATGTGCTGGCCGTTGATGAAGATCTGCGGCACCGAAGTGCGCTTGGCTTTGGCGAGCATCTCGGCGCGTGCCGTTGCGTCGAGATCGACGCGCAGCTCGCGCCACTCGGCACCACGCTGCTTGAGGAAATTTTTGGCGGCAACGCAATAAGGACAGATGGCGGTCGTGTACATCACGACGTCGGCTTGGGGCATGGAAGACTCCGATGTGACCTAAGGGCAGGCGCGGAACTATAAGGTTCGTCTGCGGTCTACGACAGAACCTTTCGCCAAAGTTTAACGGCGGATTCACCAGTCTCCGATGCCCTTTGGGCATGCTGCCCTAATGATTATCCTGCGCCGCGACTCCAATCAGCCTAAACGCTCCTGCCACACGCCATCAGGCGTGGCCATGGCTATTGTGGTTGCTATTGCTGCCATGCTCGTCGTTGCGCCGCCGGCGTCAGCACAGTCCGCTCCCGAGTCCCTTCCACAGTTGGGCTCGTCTGCAGCGCAACAGATCACTCCGGCCGACGAAGCGCGATTTGCAGGCATGCTGATGCGCGAGCTTCGGCGAGAAGGCTTACTGCTCGAAGATCCTCTGCTGGAAGGCTGGCTCCAAGGCTTGGGTTTTCGCATCGCCGAAGCCAGCGGCGAGCCCGACCACAGCTTCACCTTTTTCCTGATGCGAGATCGTCGCATCAACGCTTTCGCCACCCTCGGCGGTTTGGTCGGCATGAATGCCGGACTGGTACTGACGGCCCAACGCGAAGACGAAGTTGCCGGTGTGTTGGCGCACGAAGTCGCGCACGTCACCCAGCGCCATGTCCTGCGCTCGGTCGAACGCGCCCAACAAGCCCAAATACCGGCGATGCTGGCAATGCTCGGTGCCGTTGCGGCAGCGTCACAAAGCAACTCGCGCTCTTCAGACGACGCCATGCAGGCCGCCGTGGTGGGTGCCCAAGCATGGCTGGCCCAACAACGCATCGACTTTACCCGCAGCAATGAAGCCGAGGCCGATCGCATCGGCATCGAGACACTCGCCCGCGCTGGTTTCGATCCCCTTGGCATTGCCGACTTTTTTGGCCGTTTGGCGCGTGCTTCGCGTGGCAACTCCGGTGGATGGCAAGCGCCGGAATATCTGCGAACGCACCCGGTAACAACGACCCGTATCGCCGAAGCTCGCGACCGCGCGGCGGCCATCGCTCGCGCTCCACGCCCGATAGTAACGGCGCTGCGCCGCGACACCCATCTGCTGCTTCCCGCCGCGCTTTTGCCGGATCTGGATCAAGCCATCCCCGCTGCCACCGAGTTCGGCTGGGCTCGCGAGCGTCTGCGCGTGCTTAGCGCAGCCTCGGCACGCGATGCCTTGGTCGAATTCGAGAAGGCCGCCGAGGACGGGGCCGACGGCGCTGAACATCACTATGGCCATGCTCTGGCTTTACTGCGTGTCGGACGCCCGAACGAAGCCATACAGCGCCTGGACACACTGCTTCTGGAGCAGCCCCACCATCTTTGGCTGCGTATTGCGGCCGCTGAAGCCCACCATGAAGCCGGGCACTCGGCGGAAGCTACAAGACGCTTCGAAGCGCTGCTTCGCGACTATCCACGCCACCGCGCCGTCACCCTGGCTTATGCCGAAGTGCTCAATAAGCGTGGTGAGCGCGCGTCCGGCCAGCGCGCGCAGTCCCTGCTACGCCCGCTGCTCGCCGGAGGCAGCCAAGATGTGCTGTTGCAGCAGCGGTTCGCCCGCGCCAGCGAACTGGCGGGCGATGCCAACCGTGCCACGGAAGCACACGCCGAGGCCGCCTTCCTTGCCGGTCGCGCCGAGGACGCCTTAAAGCAACTGGAGAGCTTGAAGGGCCGCGACGACGTCGACTACGTGCAGCGCGCGCGGATCGAGGAACGGATAACTGCAATCATGCCGATCCTCCTTGAAATGCGTCGGGCAGGGTTGCGAGCGCAGGATCAGGCGCGCAGGGGGCCAATCTGAACGGCGTCTAGGGGGTCTGGATGACGATATCCTTGCAGTCGTAACCGTCACGTCATAAAAACTTTATCTACTGGTGCGACATCCCGCCGTAGTTGGACGCCCCGTGCAGAAACGCATCCTGATCGTTGACGATGAGCCCGCTATCCGCGACATGGTCGCATTCGCCCTCCGCAAAGCCGACTACGATCCCGCGCATGCGGGAGACGCCCGCGAAGCGCAAATGGCCATCGTCGAGCGCGTTCCTGACTTGATCCTACTGGATTGGATGCTGCCCGGCACTTCGGGTATTGATCTGGCACGGCGCTGGCGACGCGAGGAGCTCACTCGCGACGTACCAATCATCATGCTGACCGCCCGTGGAGAAGAGAACGATCGCGTTTCCGGGCTTGAATCAGGTGTCGACGACTACGTCGTCAAACCTTTCTCAGCGCGCGAGCTTCTGGCACGCATCCGCGCGGTGATGCGCCGCTCACGCGAAGATGAAGCGGATGGCAGTGTGCAGGTAGGCCGTCTGCGTATTGACGGAGCCGCGCACCGCGTCTATGCCGGTGATGAGTCGATCCACGTTGGGCCCACGGAATACCGTCTGCTGCATTTTTTCATGACCCACGCCGACCGCGTCTACACCCGCGCGCAATTGCTCGATCATGTCTGGGGCGGCAATGTCTACGTCGAGGAGCGGACCGTCGACGTGCATATCCGGAGGCTACGCAAGGCGCTGGAACCACAGCAGCTCGACGGCATGGTGCAGACGGTGCGCGGTAGCGGCTACCGTTTCTCACAGACGCAGTGACGGATGCGCGCGCAACATGATTGCCCGAGCCGTGTTGCGCCAAGCCTGGAGGCAGTCCGTTTTGCGGCTGCTTGCCATTCTTGCCGCTGCCGCCATCGTCGGGCTCTTTATCGACTCGGTATGGCCACTGCTCGCGCTTTCGACGTTTTCCATTCTTAGCTGGCACTACTGGCGTCTGCATCGACTGCTGACGCAACTGCACCAGCGCCGTCACCTTCGTGGCAAAAAAGGGCGCGGCCTGTGGGATGACCTCGAAATGCTGCTGCACCGCCGGCAAATGGAGGGCCGAGCTCGTATCCGCCGTTTACTTGGGCTGGTACGCGGATATCGGCGCGCTGCCACATTGATGCCCGATGCGGTGTTGCTCGTCGAGCGCGCCGGCGGCCGCATCATTTGGTGCAACCGGCAGGCACGCGATCTGCTGACTGACGGGGTTCAAAGCGGAAACGTTTTAATCACCGACGTTTTTTCAGATGCCCGCGTTCATACCTGGTTGACGGAGGGTCAGACCGAAGAACCCCTTCTCGACCAACCCGCACCGCGCAACCCCAATGTGCGACTCAGCCTGCGCCTGCTGCCCTACTCGTCCGATCAGTGGCTGCTGGTGGTGCGTGACGTGACCAAACTGCTACGACTTGAACAACTTCGCCGCGACTTCGTTGCCAATGTCTCGCACGAACTACGAACACCGCTGACGGTGGTACACGGCTACCTCGACATCATGGATGTCGAGGATTATCCAGATCTCGCACCGATGCTGGACGAAATGCGTAAGCAGTCGCAGCGCATGTCGCAGCTCGTCGAAGACTTGCTGACACTGTCGCGCCTTGAGGCACAAGAGGCACTCGTGGAGCGCGAAACGGTGGCGATGGCACCCTTACTGACCACCCTGCGCCGGGAAGCACAGGCATTATCCGGCGGCCGCCACCGGATCAGTGTGAGTGATGAAGCGGGTGTCGATCTGCTGGGCTCGACCCGTGAGCTACATAGCGCGTTCTCCAACCTGGTGTCGAATGCGGCCCGCTACACACCGGTGGACGGAAGGATTGAGGTGCGCTTCGAGCGCAACCCGGACGGTGGTGCGGTGCTGGCGGTGCAAGACAGCGGTTATGGGATCCCGGCGCAACACCTTCCGCGTCTAACCGAGCGGTTTTATCGCGTCTCAACCAGTCGCGCACGAGAGTCCGGAGGCACCGGGCTTGGACTTTCGATCGTCAAGCACGTATTGAACCTCCATGGTGCCCGCCTGGATATCACCAGCGAGGTTGGTAGTGGCAGCCGCTTCGCCTGCGTCTTCGGACCGACTTCGGTGGCAGAGCGTCCACGCGCCAGCGACGAGGCCTGAACAGCA
>BBPE01000336.1_pt1 | contig 25395 bp, 25 predicted proteins | sample 1344301 | NCBI WGS metagenome assembly BBPE01 (sample SAMD00019089, study PRJDB2971) | groundwater metagenome | isolation source: The Cedars highly-alkaline
TTTGGGGACGATGCACTAGCCCAGCCAGCGCTCCACCAAGCGCACCCAGTACGTCGCGCCGAGCGGAATCAGCTCGTCGTTGAAGTCGTAATGCGGGTTGTGCAAGGTACACGGGCCCAGCTCGTGCCCGCCGCCTGAGTAAGCGCCCCGGTGCGCGCCCTCGCCATTGCCGATGAACACGTAACAGCCAGGGCGCTGCTGCAGCATGTAGGCAAAGTCTTCCGCGCCCATGGTGGGCTCTTGCGGCAACACCTGCTCGCTGCCCAGCAGGTCGATCAGCACGGTGCGCGCCAATGCGCTGGGCTGCGGGTGGTTGATGGTGGGCGGGTAGTTGCGCTGAAACTGAAATTCACAGCTGGCACCGAAGGCGGCACTGGTGTGCTGCGCCACCTCGCCCATGCGGTGCTCGATCAGGTCGAGCAGTTCGTTGCTGAAGGTGCGCACCGTGCCCTGGATTTCACAGCGCTCGGGCACCACGTTGGTGGCCTCGCCGGTGTGGATCATGGTGACCGAGATCACCCCCGCTTCCACCGGTTTTTTGTTGCGCGTGATGATGGTCTGAAACGCCATCACCATCTGGCAGGCCACCGGCACCGGGTCGATGCCGTTGTGTGGCAGCGCGGCGTGCGCGCCCTTGCCCTGGATGACGATGCGAAATTCATTGCTCGACGCCATCACCGGACCGGGACTGACGGCAAAGCTGCCGACCGGCAAGCCCGGCCAGTTGTGCATGCCAAACACCGCCTCCATGGCAAAGCGCTCGAACAAACCGTCCCGAATCATCTCGCGTGCGCCGCCACCGCCCTCTTCGGCGGGCTGAAAGATCAGATAGACCGTGCCGTCAAAATCGCGCTGGGCGGCCAAGTGCTGCGCCGCCGCCAGCAGCATGGCGGTGTGGCCGTCGTGGCCGCAGGCGTGCATTTTGCCGGCGTACCGGCTGGCGTGGGCAAAGTGGTTGTGCTCTTGCATCGGCAAGGCGTCCATGTCGGCACGCAAGCCGATGGCGCGGCCGCAGGCCCCGGCGTCGCGCCCACGCACGACGCCCACCACCCCGGTGCGGCCCAGTCCACGGTGCACCTCGATGCCCCAGTCACCGAGCTTTTGCGCCACCAGTTCGGCGGTGCGCAGCTCCTCGAAACACAGCTCGGGATGGGCGTGTATGTCGCGCCGCAGCGCCGCAATGCCTGCCGCCTGGGCCACAAGGGATTCGATCAGTTGCATGCTTGGGCCTCGCAAAGTTCAAAAGCGCATCGTAGCCAAAACCAGTCTCGGCGGCTGCCCACCCCTGCGGCCGACTGCTGCCTCAGCGCAAGGACTCGATCAGATCGATGTATTGCTGCATCGCCGCAGCGCCCGGTGTGCCCTTGAGCCGGTTCCAGGCGTCCCATTTGGCGCGCCCGACCAGGTCGGAAAAGCCTGGTTTCTGGTCCACGTTATCACCTGCTGTGGCTTGCTTGAAGAGCGCGTAGATGTTGAGCAGCGTGGCATTGTCAGGGCGCTCGCTCAGGCCTTTGGCATGGGCGGTGGCGGCATCAAAACGGGTTTGAAGGTCGGACATGGGGATTTTCTGCTCAAAATGGCCGTTGGCGGCGCGTTCGACTGTAACTCAAGGGCCAGGCAAACCGTTCAGCCCCTGCCCAGCCGCTGCTGCGCAATTTCCAGCAGACCGTCAAAAATAAGGCTCTCGACCAGTTCCACCGGCATCGACATACTAGGCGCCATTTTCCAACCGGCGCCTCCGGTCATGTAAACCACCGGCTCGCCGGCACCGTGGCGGCGCAGGTTTTCCACCATGCGTTGCACCGCCCCGGCAATGGCAAAAGTGCCACCGCTGGTGAGTGCGTCGCTGGTGTTGGTGGGAAAGTCGCGCACCTCACCCGTGGGCACGTGCAGCCCGGCGGTGCCCGACTCGAGCGCGCGCAGCATGATGCCGTGCCCGGGCAGGATGATGCCACCCAGAAAGCGGCCGCTGGCGTCGATCGCCTCCACCGTTACCGCTGTGCCCACCATCACCACCACGCAAGGCCGCGCCGGACCGCGCGAGAGCAAACGCTGGCGCGCACCAATCATTGCGACCCAGCGGTCGCAGCCGAGCCGGGCCGGATGATCGTAGCCATTTACCAGTCCCGCCTCGGCGCTGCTGGAGACCACCCACTGCGGCGCCACGTCCCACATCTCGAGTTGGTCTTCGATCCGGCGCCTGACAGCGTCAGCAGCGACCACGCAGCCCAGCAGCGCACTCGGTACCGGCAGTCCGCGCCAGTCGCCGTCCGCGAGCTTGTCGATGTTTTCCAGAAACTGAGCCCCGTGCGCGAGCAAACGCGCGCTGGGGCGGGGCGCTTCGTACAAAGCCCATTTCAGACGGGTGTTGCCCACGTCGAGAGCCAGAAATCTCATGCGCGCAGAGCTTGTTCGTTCAACACATCCATACAGGCAGCAACGCGCTGCCTCAGCTCTGCCGCCAGGGCAGGCCGTGGTAGCGCCAGCCGCCGCTGTGGCCACGCTGCGCGCTGGCGTCGAGGTCGCCCTCGAAGCCTTCCAGGATGTTGTAGGCCTGCAAACCAAGTTCGGTGGCCCGCTTGGCGCCGGCGATCGAGCGCACACCACTGCGGCACAGCAGCAGCAGCTTTTTGCCTGCGGCACCCGCTTGCCGCAAGCCCTCGTCAAAGGCGGGATTCGGCACCATACCAGGCCAAGTCTTCCAGGGCAGCGCCTGCGCGCCGGGGACAGAACCGACCCACTCACGCTCGGCGTCGGTGCGCACATCCACCAGCAGCGCCTGGCCTGACTGCACCCACTGCCAGGCCAGTTGGGGCGTCACGTCGCCGGCGTAGCTGCCCTGATGCACGCCCTGCGCCGGGCGCGGCTGCAGCAGCCAGGCACCGTCGGCGTCGTGCCGGATGCCAGACTTGAGATTGGCCGGCACGGCTTCGTCGATCCGGCGCGGTTTGGGCAAATTCAGCGCATCCATCAGGGCCACGAATTCGGCCTCGGTCTTGCCCGCCAGACGGGCATTGTTGGCCTTTTCGCGCCCGATGCTGGAGTGGCTGCGCCCCTGGTAGTCGTGCCCGGGCCAGACGGTGGTGGCATCGGGCAGGGCAAACAACACCTGGGTGATGCTGTGATACAGGTCCTTGGCGCTACCCGACTGAAAGTCGGTGCGACCGCAGCCGTTGATGAGCAAGCTGTCCCCGGTGAAGACGTGAGCAGCGTCCGGGGATTGCCAGAGAAAACTCATGCTGCCGGCGGTATGACCCGGCGTGTGCAGGGCCTGCAGCGTTTGACCTCCAAAGCGCAGCGCCGCGCCGTGTTGCAGCTGCACGCTCGCAGTGCCAATGCCGCAACCCTGCGGAGCCGCGGTCTGGCAGCCGGTGAGCTCGGCGAGTTTGGCCGCGCTGGTGATGTGGTCGGCATGGGCATGGGTTTCCAGCGCCCAGACCAGTTTGAGTCCGTACTCGCGCAGCGCAGCCAGATCGCGTTCAAGCTGCTCGTCCACCGGGTCGATGATGAGCGCCGCGCGCGTGTGCGGGTCGAACAGCACATAGGTGTAGGTGCTGGAGTCGGCATCAAAGAGCTGGATTGGATTCATGCCAACCTGTACCTCTGCATCAGGAAAAACGCGCCAACATGTCGGCAATATCGTCCGGCGGCAGGTCGCCTTGCGCGATGATACAGCCGACCATGGCGTAGAAGGACTTGTCCAGGGCCTTGCGCGCCGCTGTCAGTTGCTGGGCCACTTTTTCACAATCGGCACCGGTTTCGATCAGGTTCTGGACACCGCGCAACTGCCCCTCTACGCGCTTGAGTCGCAACACTAATGCTCGTTTGCGTTTGGGGTCGTGGACGGTGGTCATGGGGGATGATGAACTGGTGTCGACTGGATGCAGCGCGCCCAGCGCCGAGGCGCAGCCGGCACAAGGGTGTGGGTCGGGGCATTTTAAACCCTGTCTGCAAAACGACGCGGCGTCATGACATGGACCCATACAAAGACTCGCCCCCGCCTTGCGGCTCATGCCTCGTGAGACAAGGCCGCAAGCGCTCCGACCTCCACCGGCCAGCGACAATGGGTCTTTTTCCACCCTGCCGCAACGCCCACCCATGCCCGCCACCTGCACCCCGGACCGCTACGCCGTCATCGGCCACCCCATTGGCCACAGCAAGTCGCCGCAGATTCACGCCGCGTTTGCGCAAGCCAGCGGCCAAATCATGGCGTACAGCGCCATCGAAGCCCCGCTGCACGGCTTTGCCGCCACCGTGCTGGCGTTTCGCGCTCAGGGCGGGCGCGGCGTCAACGTGACGCTGCCCTTCAAGCTGCAAGCGCTGGCCCTCGCCAGCGACGCGCTCCAGAGCGCACGCGCAGCGGGTGCAGCCAACGCGCTGAAGTTCGAGGGCGATCGCATCTGGGCGCAAAACTTCGACGGCGTCGGGCTGGTAAACGACATCCAGTGCAACCTGGGTTTTTCGCTGGCGGGCAAGCGCGTGCTGTTGCTGGGCGCGGGTGGAGCTGCGCGCGGCGCCATCTTGCCGCTTGCGGCGCAACGGCCGGCGCTGCTGGCCGTGGCCAACCGCAGCGCCGACAAGGCGCACCGCCTCAAGCGCGACTTTGCCGCCCACGTCGAGCTGCAAACCGGTGGCTTCGATGAGCTGGCGGGCGAGGTGTTTGACCTGGTGCTCAACGCCACCTCGACCGGCCTGTCGCACGCCGCCCTGCCCTTGCCAGCCCATTTGTTCGCAGCCGACGCGCTGGCCTACGAACTGGTCTACGGCCAGGGGCTGACGCCTTTTTTGCGACAGGCCCGCACCGCCGGCGTACACCAACTCGCCGACGGCGTCGGCATGCTGGTCGAGCAAGCGGCCGAGGCGTTTGCATGGTGGCGCGGCGTGCGCCCGCAGACCCGGCCGGTGATAGCGCGTCTGAGCGTGCCGCTGGTTTGAGAGGCTGAGCCAAGCTTTGCACCGCCCTCAAGAGCGCGGTTTCAACCGGAGCTAGTTTTACGATGAAAAAAATCCTGATCCTCAATGGCCCGAATCTGAACCTGCTGGGCACACGCGAACCCGCCCTGTATGGCAACACCACGTTGCCTGAACTGGAGGCGCTGTGCCAGGCCACGGCGAGCCGACTGGGCTTTGCCGCCGAGTGTTTTCAGAGCAACTGGGAAGGCGCTCTGATTGACAAAATTCACGACTACGGCCGCCTGTACCAGGCCGGCGCGGCGCTGGGCTGCGTGTTCAACCCGGGCGCTTTGACCCACACGTCGATTGCCCTGTTCGACGCCATTCAAGCCGTCGCCGGTCTGCCAGTGATTGAGTGCCACATCTCCAACGTGCACGCGCGCGAGAGCTTTCGCCAGCACTCTTGGGTCTCGCCGGCGGCAGCCGGCATCGTGATCGGTTTTGGCGTACACGGCTACGCACTGGCCATCGAGGGTCTGGTGCGCAAATACGGCGCGCCCTAGCGGCCTGGGCCGCTCTGGCGCTCACGCTGCGCGCGTCAGCCAACGCAAGCGCAGCGTGCAAGCCAGGGCCAGCAGCGCGCAGACCAGACCCAGCCAGAACACACTGGCCAAGCCGTAGACCGATGCCAGCAAGCCGCCTCCCAGGCCACCCAACACGCCCGGCAGACCGTAGCCGAACACGGTGTAGAGCGCCTGTCCACGCCCGCGCAGGCGCCCCGGAAAATGCTGCGAAAGCAAGGCGATGCAGACCGTGTGGTGTGCAGCAAAAGTGATCGCGTGCAGGGCCTGCGCCAGCAGCAACAACGGCCACACCAGCGGCAGTCCGGCGGTCAGGCCCATGCGCAGCGCCGTCAGCACGGCCGCCAGCACCAGCCAGCCACTGAGTGACAGGCGCGGCAACCAGCGCGCCTGGCTGAAAAACCAGGCGATCTCGATCAGCACCGAAAACGCCCACATGAGGCCGATCACCACTTTGCTGTAACCCAGTGAATCGAGATAAAGCGAGAAAAAAACGTAGATGACGATGTGCGCCAGCAGGTGAAAGAACAAGGCCAGAAAAAACCAGCGCACCGGCGGCCGGCGCAGCACCGGCCACACGCTGGGCTGACTGGATTCGTGCTGCGCGACCTCGCGCACATCGGGCAGCAGCCAAACGCAAAGCAGCACGGCGGCCAGCGTAGCCAGCGTCCAGGCAGGAAAATCAGACAGCCCAAAGCGCTCAAACCACCAACCGGCGGCGACCACGGTGAGCAAGAAACCCAAGGAGCCCCACAGACGCACGCGGCCGTAACGCCGCGCATCAAAAACCCCGTCCTGACTGACCAGGTGCGCCAGCGCCGCCTCGCTCATGGGCATCATGGCGCTGGTGTGGCTGAACATGAGCAGCAGCAGCACGAACAGCGCGACGCCACCAGGTTCGAACCACAGGCCCAGCGACAGCAACAAGGCCAGCGTGGCGCAGTAGCGCAGCAGCCACACGCGCTGGCCGGTGTAATCGCTCAGCGAACCCCAGAGGTAGGGCGCGAACAGGCGCGTCGCCGACGGCACCGAGACCAGCACGCTGATCGCCAGCAGGCCAAAACCGAGTTCATCCAGCCACAGCGGCAAATAGGGGTTGAAAAATCCGATGTGCGCGAAGTAGCTCGCCGAAAGGGCTGCAAAAGGCAGCAGTTGACGGCGTTTGACCACGGCGAAAGTGCTGCCGAACAACGGCCAGCAGGCGCAGCATCAGCGGCGCGACAGCGCTGCGATGTCGGGCGTGGGCACGCGCACGTCGCCACACTGCGCACGCTGGCGCAGCGCATGATCCATCAGCACCAGCGCCAGCAAGGCCTCGGCAATCGGTGCGGCGCGCAGGCCGACACAGGGGTCGTGCCGGCCCTTGGTGATGATCTCGCTGGGCTGGCCGGACAGGTCAATGCTGGGGCGCGGAATCAGAATCGAGGGGGTCGGTTTGATCGCCAGCGCCACCTCCAGGTCTTGCCCGGTGCTGATGCCACCGAGCACGCCACCGGCGTTGTTGCCCACGAAACCATCCGGCGTCAACGCATCGCCGTGCGTGCTGCCGCGCTGGCTGACGCTGGCGAAACCGGCGCCGATCTCGACCCCCTTGACGGCGTTGAGTCCCATCATGACGCGGGCGATGTCGGCGTCGAGCTTGTCGTACAGCGGCTGGCCCAGGCCAACGGGCACCTGCTGCGCCACCACGCGCAGGCGCGCGCCGCACGAGTCGCCGCTTTTGCGCAGCGCGCTCAGATAATCCTCCAGTGCCGAGACGTCAGCCAGCGGAGCAAAAAACGGGTTATTCGGCACGTGCTGCCAGCCTTCGAACGCCAGCGGCAGCTCGCCCAACTGCGTCAGGCAAGCGGCAAAGCGGGTGCCGTATGTTTGCAGCAGCCACTTCTTGGCCACCGCAGCGGCGGCCACCGTGGGCGCCGTCAGGCGCGCCGAACTGCGGCCGCCACCGCGCGGATCGCGAATGCCGTATTTTTGCCAGTAGCTGTAGTCGGCATGGCCGGGCCTGAAAGTCTGCGCGATCTCGCCGTAGTCGTGGCTGCGCTGATCGGTGTTGCGAATCAGCAGCGCAATCGGCGTACCGGTGGTCTGGCCCTGGTAGACGCCAGAGAGAATTTCCACTGCGTCGGGTTCCTTGCGCTGCGTCACATATTTGGATGTGCCAGGGCGGCGGCGATCCAGGTCAACCTGGATGTCGGCCTCGCACAAGTCCAGGCCGGGTGGACAACCGTCGATCACGCAGCCAATGGCCGGACCGTGAGATTCACCAAAATTGGTGACACAAAACAAAGTACCCAGGGTGTTGCCGCTCATGCCCGCGATTATCCGGGATAGCGCGCGCAGCAGTCGGCGCCTGCGCGTCGGCGGCAGCAGCGGGCTGCGCGCACGCCCAGGCCAGACACCCGGCCCAGACGGGCGCCCAGCGCGTGCGGCTCTCAGCGCGCGCTGGCGTCGCCGCTGGCGCCTCGCATCGCACAAGTGTCACAGACATCGGCCACACTGAACCGCTCTTGATACAGATGAAGAACTGGAGCGGGCACTCGGGTGTCCGGATGTGATGGAGTACCTTCTCAAAACCGACAAGGCCGTAGCCGAGTTGAGATCACGCCAGCGCACGCTGGGGCTGAAAGAACGCGCGCTCTTGCTGCTGGCCGACGGCAAGAAAACCGGCCCCGAACTGGCCAGCCTGGTCCAGGCCGAAGCCACACTGATCCACGCGCTGCTCAACCAGGGTTACCTGGCCCCAGTGCAGATTCCTGCGCCGCAAACCCCAGCCAGCGCCAAGGGCAAGACACAGCCAGTGCCTGCCGCCACGGCCAGCACGCCAAGCGTTCCATCGCCAGCCGGGGAAAAACCACCGGCCCACCCTGCGCAGCCCGTGCGTGGGGCCGCCGACACCTTTGATGGAAAGCGCTCGCTGGTCACGGCACGCATGTTTTTGTTCGACGTGGCTGAGCGCATGTTTGCCCGGCGTGACCCGGCGCTGGTGGAGGCCATGCGCGAACAGTTCAGGGGTGCGCACGACCGCGAATCCCTGCAGTCCGTGGCCCGCGAGTTGTTGCAGCGCATCGAAACTGAAGCGGGTTCAACCCGTGCCGATGACATCAGCGCCCGGCTGGCCATGCTGCTGCCGGACGACATCGCCGCATAGGTGGTGCAACATTCGTTCTGTAATTTCCCGGCCCCCTGAAACAGGACTCGCTGCGAAGTACTTCTGATTTCTGTTTTTGATATTTTTTCATCAGACCCCTTCCAGGCCGCCAAAACAGCACGCGCCCGAAACGAGGGCCTGCTGCGACAGGGTACGCAATCGCACGGAACCCGACAGCTTGTCTGAGGCGGCGGCTCCTGGTGTGGTGTGGCGCGCTGGCATTTTTCGAGCGCGAGCGGGTTGGGATGTCCTGGGTAAAATGGCTCGCATGGCACCCAGGAATCCCAAACAATCCGCCCCACCGCTGACCCAACCCAGAGCGGACGGTGACGATGCGGTGGTGCTCGAACGTCGCAGCCAGCGCACCCAGCCGCCGCAGATGTTTCAGGTGGTGCTGCTCAACGACGACTTCACGCCGATGGAGTTCGTGGTGCAGGTGCTGCAGGAGTTTTTCAACAAGGATCGTCAGGCCGCGACCCAGATCATGCTCAAAATTCACCTGGAAGGCAAAGGCATTTGCGGGGTTTACAGCCGTGATATCGCCAACACCAAGGTCGAGCAGGTGCAGCAAGCGGCCCACAGCGCCGGTCATCCGCTGCAATGCCTGAGCGAGCCGATTGAATAATTAACAACACGCCCCACCTGATACGCCGCTTTCGCGTAATCTTCGGTCAAGCGCTGCGTTTGACCTCACCACCAGCCCAAAGGACGTGACCATGATTGCCCAGGAACTTGAAGTCAGCTTGCACATGGCCTTCGTCGAAGCCAGGCAGCAGCGGCACGAATTCATCACCGTCGAGCACCTGCTGCTGGCCTTGCTCGATAATCCCAGCGCGGCCGAGGTGTTGCGCGCCTGTTCAGCCAATCTGGACGATTTGCGCAAGTCGCTGGCCCACTTCATCAAAGACAACACACCGCAGGTGAGCGGCAGCGATGAGGTGGACACCCAGCCCACGCTGGGTTTTCAGCGCGTCATTCAGCGCGCCATCATGCACGTGCAGTCGACTGGCAACGGCAAGAAGGAAGTCACCGGCGCCAACGTGCTGGTGGCGATTTTTGGTGAAAAAGATTCGCACGCCGTCTACTACCTGCACCAGCAGGGTGTCACGCGGCTGGATGTGGTCAATTTCATTGCGCATGGGATTCGCAAAAGCGATCCGCCCGAACCCAGCAAACCGGGCGAGGGTGCGGCCGACAACGAAGAAGCCGGAGAAGCCAAGTCGAACGAAAAGGCTTCCCCGCTGGAGCAGTTCACCCAGAACCTGAACCAGCTCGCCAAAGACGGCAAGATCGACCCGCTGATCGGGCGCGATTACGAGGTCGAACGCGTAATTCAGATTTTGTGCCGTCGGCGCAAAAACAACCCGCTGCTGGTGGGCGAGGCCGGCGTCGGCAAGACCGCCATTGCCGAGGGGCTGGCCTGGCGCATCACCCAGAACGAGGTGCCCGAAGTGTTGGCTCAATCGCAGGTCTATTCACTCGACATGGGTGCCTTGCTGGCCGGCACCAAATACCGGGGCGACTTCGAGCAGCGCTTGAAAGGCGTGCTCAAGTCGATGAAAGACAAACCGAACGCGATTTTGTTCATCGATGAAATCCACACCCTGATCGGCGCCGGTGCGGCCTCGGGCGGCACGCTGGACGCATCCAACCTGCTCAAGCCCGCACTCTCCAGCGGCTCGCTCAAGTGCATTGGCGCCACCACCTTTACCGAATACCGCGGCATTTTCGAGAAAGACGCGGCGCTCTCGCGCCGCTTCCAGAAGATCGACGTGGTCGAGCCGTCGGTAGAGCAGACGGTGGACATCCTCAAAGGTCTGAAGTCGCGTTTTGAGGAGCACCACAACGTCAAGTACGCCCTGGCGGCGCTGCAAGCGGCGGCCGAACTGAGCGCCAAATACATCAACGACCGGCACCTGCCCGACAAGGCGATCGATGTGATCGACGAAGCCGGCGCGGCGCAGCGCATTCTGCCGCTGTCCAAGCGCAAGAAAACCATCACCAAGACCGAGGTGGAGGAGATCGTGGCCAAAATTGCCCGCATTCCACCCGCCAACGTCTCCAGCGACGACCGCAGCAAGCTGCTCACACTTGAGCGCGATCTCAAAAGCGTGGTGTTCGGTCAGGACAAGGCGCTTGAGGTGCTGGCCTCCAGCGTCAAGATGGCGCGCTCTGGCCTGGGCAAGTCCGACAAGCCGATCGGCGCCTTCTTGTTCAGCGGTCCTACCGGCGTTGGCAAGACCGAAGCGGCCAGACAGCTTGCCTACATCATGGGCATCGACCTGATCCGCTTTGACATGTCGGAGTACATGGAGCGCCACGCGGTCAGTCGCCTCATTGGTGCGCCACCCGGCTACGTGGGTTTTGACCAGGGGGGTTTGCTGACCGAGGCGGTGACGAAAAAGCCGCACTGTGTGCTCTTGCTCGACGAGATCGAAAAGGCGCACCCCGACATCTTCAACGTGCTGTTGCAGGTGATGGACCACGGCACCTTGACCGACAACAACGGGCGCAAGGCCGATTTTCGCAACGTCATCGTCATCATGACGACCAACGCCGGCGCCGAGACCATGAATAAGGCGAGCATCGGCTTTACCAACCCGCGCGAGGCGGGCGACGAGATGGCCGACATCAAGCGCCTGTTCACGCCAGAGTTTCGCAACCGGCTCGACGCCATGGTCAGCTTCAAAGCGCTGGACGAGAACGTCATCATGCGGGTGGTGGACAAGTTCTTGCTGCAGCTCGAAGGCCAGCTCGGCGAGAAGAAAGTCGAGGTCACGTTCACCGACGCGCTGCGCAAACACCTGGCCAAGAAGGGCTTTGACCCGCTGATGGGTGCGCGCCCTATGCAGCGCCTGATTCAGGAGATGATTCGGCGCGCCCTGGCCGACGAGTTGCTGTTTGGCCGCCTGACCGAAGGCGGGCGCTTGACGGTGGACCTGGAGAGCAAAACCGACGAAGCGGGCAAGGACGTGCAAGAGGTCAAACTCGACATCCAGCCGCTGCCCAGGAAAGAGGGCAAGGCCAAGCCCGAGGAAGCCACAGCCGGTTGAGCGTGCTTGACTGGCACGGCGCTTGCTTTAGTCAAGCCAGTATAAATAGCGAGCGCCTGCCGCACCGACTGTCTCCCCAGCGTGATTGGTGCGCGGCGCGTGCAACCCACGAGCCCACCGATGATTGATGAAATGTATGCATCACCCGACCAGGTTCGGGTGCATTACCGCAACTACGCCCGCTGGTTGGCGAAACAACCCAATGCAGTGATGGCGGCGCGGCGCGAAGAGGCGGAAATGATTTTTCGCCGCGTCGGCATCACTTTTGCGGTTTATGACGAACAAGACACCGACGCCAGCAACGGCGGCACCGAGCGCCTGATTCCCTTTGATCTGATCCCGCGCATCATTCCGGTGCACGAGTGGGATCGACTGCAGGCCGGTTTGGTGCAGCGCGTGAGCGCGCTGAACCGTTTCGTGCACGACGTCTACCACGAGCAAGAAATCATCCAGGCCGGCATTGTCCCGGCTGAACAAGTGCTGCACAACGAACAGTTTCGCCCCCAGATGATAGGTGTGGCCGTTCCCGCCGGCGTGTATGCACACATCGCGGGCATAGACATCGTGCGCGCACCGAACGCCCAGGGCGAGGGCGAATACTTTGTATTGGAAGACAACCTGCGCGTGCCCAGCGGTGTGTCGTACATGCTGGAAGACCGCAAGATGATGATGCGCTTGTTTCCCGATCTGTTCGGCGAAAACCGCGTCGCCCCGGTGGCGCACTATCCCGACTTGTTGCTCGAGACCCTGCGCGCCGTCGGCCCGGCCACCACGGCCGAGCCAACCGTGGTGCTGCTCACGCCCGGCATGTACAACAGCGCCTATTTCGAGCACGCTTTCCTGGCGCAGCAAATGGGCATTGAATTGGTCGAGGGGCAAGACCTGTTCGTGAAAGACAACTTTGTCTACATGCGCACCACGCGCGGACCGAAACGGGTTGACGTGATTTACCGCCGTGTCGACGACGATTTTCTCGACCCGCTGGTGTTTCGCCCCGGCTCCCAGTTGGGCTGTGCCGGGTTGCTGGACGTCTACCGCAACGGTAACGTGACGATTTGCAACGCGGTCGGCACCGGGGTGGCCGACGACAAGTCGATCTATCCCTATGTGCCGCAGATGATCGAGTTCTACCTCGGTGAAAAGCCGCTGCTCAGCAATGTGCCCACCTTCCTGGGGCGCAATCCGCAAGACCTCAAGTACATGCTGGCGCACCTGGGCGAGTTAGTGCTCAAAAAGGTGCACGGCGCCGGCGGCTACGGCATGCTGGTCGGACCGGCCGCCAGCACGGCCGAGATCGAAGCCTTTCGCCACGTGCTGCTGGCCAAACCCGAGAGCTACATCGCCCAGCCCACCCTGGCGCTCTCGACCTGCCCGACCTACGTGCAAAGCGGCGTGGCGCCGCGCCACATCGATTTGCGGCCGTTCGTGCTGTCGGGCAAAACGGTCCAGATGGTGCCGGGCGGCCTGACCCGCGTGGCGCTGAAAGACGGCTCGCTGGTGGTCAATTCTTCGCAGGGCGGAGGCACCAAAGACACCTGGATTCTTGAGGACTGAGCCATGCTTTCTCGCACCGCCGACCACCTGTTCTGGATGTCTCGCTACACCGAGCGAGCCGAGAACACCGCCCGCATGCTCGACGTGAATCACCAGACGGCGCTGCTGCCCTTGTCGGCCGTCGTGGCCCAGCAAGGCTGGGAGGGCCTGCTTGCCATCAGCGAACTGGTGCCGCTCTACACCGCCCGGCACGGCGCCGCCATTGCACCGCGCCAGGTGCTCGACTTCATGGTGCGCGACGAAAACAACCCCTCGAGCATCGTCGCCTGTTTGCGCGCGGCGCGCGAGAATGCCCGCGCGGTGCGTGGCGTGCTCACCACAGAACTCTGGGAGACGCAGAACCAGACGTGGCTGGAGATGACCCGCTTGCTTGGCAGCGACGAGTTCGAGCGCGATCCAGGCCGGTTTTTTGAATGGGTCAAGTACCGCTCGCACCTCTCGCGTGGCGTGGCAGTCGGCACCATGCTGCAAGACGAGGCGTTTCACTTCTACCGCATGGGCTCATTTCTGGAGCGCGCCGACAACACGGCGCGTTTGCTCGACGTCAAGTTTCATGCGGCGCAGAACGATTTTTTTGGTGCGGTGCGCGAAACCGAGCAGGAATACGACTTCTACCACTGGAGCGCCATTTTGCGCAGCGTCAGCGGCTTTGAGGTCTACCGCAAGGTCTACCGCGACGTCATCTCGCCCGAGCGCGTGGCCGAGCTCTTGATTCTGCGCGCCGACATGCCGCGCAGCCTGGCCGCCAGTCTCAACGAAGTGGTGAACAATCTCAGCGTGGTGGCCAACGACCATTCGGGTGAAACCCTGCGCCGCGCCGGCAAGCTCAAGGCTGACTTGCAGTACGCTCGCATCGATGAAATTCTGGCCACCGGCCTGCACGCCTTTCTGACCCAGTTTCTCGACCGGGTGAACGAACTCGGCCGTCGCATCAGCAAAGATTTTCTACTGCCAAACGTGCACTGAACCCGATCTGCGCTTTGCCCGGGGACTTAAAGCCTGCGACAAGCGCGCGCGGCGGCCCTGCCGCCGATGGCTGCTCGGGCCAGGCAAACAGCGCTGACCCGTGACTGCGCGACCTGCATCCGCATGGACCATTTGTCAACCCGACCGCCGAACGCGTGTGCGCCTGTCGCCGCCGGCAGCGCCGCTGCGCCGCTGGACGTGGCCGTCATCGGTGCCGGAGCGGCCGGCCTGATGGCCGCCCAAGTGCTGCAAGCAGCCGGCCAGCGTGTGCATTTGTTCGACGCCATGCCTTCGGCTGGACGAAAATTTTTATTGGCCGGCAAAGGCGGCTTGAACCTGACGCACGCCGAAGCACCGGACGCCTTCATCAGCCGCTTTGGCGCGCGCGCCGAGGTGCTGCGCCCGCTGCTGCAAGCCTTTGGTCCGCAGGCCGTGCGCGATTGGGCCGCAGGTCTGGGCATAGACACATTCATCGGCAGCTCGCAGCGCGTCTTTCCGCTCGACATGAAAGCCGCGCCGCTGCTGCGCGCTTGGTTGCAGCGGCTGCGTCACAGCGCGCTGGCGGCGCCAGCGGTGCAGTTTCACATGCGGCATCGCTGGCTGGGCTGGGCCGAAGACGACCCCGGCACGCTGCGTTTTGCCACCCCGCAAGCCCTGCTGGCTGTGCGTGCCAAAGCCACCGTGCTCGCCTTGGGTGGGGCGAGTTGGGCGCGACTGGGCTCTGACGGCGCCTGGGTGCCCCACTTGCGCCAGGCCGGGGTGGCGGTGGCCGACCTGCTAGCCAGCAACTGTGGCTTTGATGTGGCCGGTGCGGCTCTGCATGGCCAGACGGAGGGTTGGAGCCCGCACTTTGCCAGCCGCTTTGCCGGTCAGCCGTTCAAGTCGGTGGCGATTGACTGCAAGGACTCATGCGGTCAGCGATTTTTGCGCCAGGGAGAACTCGTAGCCACCGCCACGGGCGTAGAAGGCAGCCTGATCTACGCCGCATCGGCCTTGCTGCGCGATGAAATCGCCCGCAACGGATACGCCACGCTGGCGCTCGACTTGCTGCCCGCGCGCAGCAGCGAGCAGGTGCTGGCGCAACTGAGCCATCCGCGTGGCTCGCGCAGCCTGTCGTCGCACTTGAAAAGCCGACTGGGGCTAGACGGCATCAAGCTCGCCATCCTGCACGAGTTGCTGTCCAAAGACGTGTTGCACGACCCGCCCCGCCTGGCGGCTGCCCTTAAAGCCTTACCGCTGCGCCTGCTAGCGGCGCGCCCGATCGATGAAGCCATCAGCAGCGCCGGTGGCGTCACGTTTGAGGCGCTGGACCGGCAACTGATGGTCAAACACCGGCCCGGCCTGTTCTGCGCCGGCGAAATGCTGGACTGGGAAGCGCCTACCGGCGGCTATTTGCTCACCGCCTGTTTGTCCAGCGGCGTGGCCGCCGGGCAAGGTGCGGCCCGGTACCTGGCCGACAATCCCACATAATCGGGTTCGCCGCAGTTGCTTTATCAACCGTCGGCAAACCCAGAGAACCTCTCAGTGGAGAAGATGGTCATGACGACAATTCGCAGCATAGTGGCAGCCACCGATTTTTCGTCCGGCTCCAACGCCGCTCTCGAGCGCGCCTTGCAACTGGCGCTGGCGCACAAGGCCTCGCTGTGCCTGCTGCATGCCTGCGATGCAGGCGCCTGGAGCCGGGTCAAAAGCATGTTTGCGCCAGGCAGCCTGAGCGCCGCTGCGCCCCCTTCAGCCTCCTTGCTGCAAGAGCGCCTCAACGCGCTGGGGCAGGAACTGAGCGAGCGCGCCGGTTGTGCGGTTCCTGTGCATTTGAGCCTGGCGCCGGCGCACGAGGCGATCAAAGACCGTGTGGCAGCGCAAGGGGCTTCATTGGTGGTGCTGGGCTCGCGCGCAGAGCCGGCCCTGATAGGCCTGGGCAGCACGGCGTCCAAGGTCGCCCACGCGGGCGTTGCACCGGTGCTGATCGTGCGCAGTGCAAGCGCGCAGCCCTACACCAAAGTACTGACTGCACTCGATATGCGCGACGGCGCGGCGCACACCGCTGCAGCCGCGCTCGGTCTGTTTCCGGCTGCCCACCATTATTGGCTGCACGCCCTCGATGGCGCGCTGGCCAAAATTCACGGCTTCGGCGGCATGCCCAAGGAAGGGCTCAGGGTGTTGCAAGACGCGCTGGAGTCGCACCTCAAGCAACAGATGGAGCAACTGGCGCAGAGCTTGCAGGCACAGGCCGCGCATCCGATCGATACCGAAGTGGTCGACGACGTGGCAGCGCGTGCCGTCGTTGCCATCGCAGCCGAATTGGCGGTCGATTGCGTCGCGATCGGCCACCACAGCGAGCGCTCGCTCGGCCAGCGCCTGCTGGGCAGCATGACGCAGCATGTGCTGCACCAGACCCGCTGCGACGTGCTGGTGATCCCCTGAGGTTTTTCATCCTGCAGCCGGCCAGCTTGAGACTGACTGGTCCCGATGGATCTGGTCGGCTCAAAGCCGGATTTGGCTTGCGGGCGTGGCCTGGCAGCGCTGCGGCACAATCGACGCATGTCCCTGCTGTCGCCTTCGCCAACCACGGACTTTGCGGCCGTCAATGAAGTGCCCGCCCAGGGCGAGTGGGTGCGCTTTGCCGGCTCGCCGTTTAAGCTCTTCATGCCCTACCCGCCCGCCGGCGACCAGCCCGAGGCGATTGACCAACTGGTCCAAGGCATACAGCACGGCGAGGTGTTCCAGACCTTGCTGGGGGTGACCGGCTCGGGCAAAACCTTCACCATGGCCAACGTGATCGCCCGCCTGGGCCGCCCGGCCATCGTGTTTGCGCCCAACAAGACGCTGGCGGCCCAGCTCTACAGCGAGTTTCGCGAGTTCTTTCCGCACAACGCGGTCGAGTATTTCGTCAGCTACTACGATTACTACCAGCCCGAGGCCTACGTGCCGCAGCGCGACTTGTTCATCGAGAAAGACAGCGCGATCAACGAGCACATCGAGCAAATGCGCCTGTCTTGCACCAAAAGCATTCTGGAGCGGCGCGATGTGGTGATCGTGGCGTCGGTGTCGGCCATTTACGGCATCGGCAAGCCCGAGAGCTACCACCAAATGGTACTGACGCTGCGCAGCGGCGACAAAATCGGTCAGCGCGATTTAATCGCGCAACTGGTGCGCATGCAGTACACGCGCAACGAGCAAGACTTCTCGCGCGGCAAGTTCCGCGTGCGCGGGGACACGATCGACGTCTTTCCGGCCGAACACTCCGAACTGGCGATCCGCATCGAGTTGTTCGACGACGCGGTCGAGGCACTGCAACTGTTTGACCCGTTGACCGGCCGCCTGCGGCAGAAAATACCGCGCTTCACGGTCTACCCCAGCAGCCACTACGTGACGCCGCGCGAGCAGGTGCTGCGCGCGGTGGAGGCGATCAAGCTGGAATTGAGCCAGCGCTTGCAAGAGCTGCAGGCCATGGGCAAGCTGGTCGAGGCGCAACGGCTCGAGCAGCGCACCCGCTTCGACCTGGAAATGCTCTGCGAGCTGGGCCACTGCAAGGGCATAGAGAACTATTCGCGCCATCTGGCCGGCAGCGCCGCTGGCGAGCCGCCGTCGACCCTGACCGATTACCTGCCCAAGGACGCGCTGATGTTCCTGGACGAAAGCCATGTGCTGATGGGCCAGTTTGGCGGCATGTACAACGGCGACCGGGCGCGCAAGACCACACTGGTCGAATACGGCTTCCGGCTGCCCAGCGCGCTCGACAACCGGCCGCTCAAGCTGGAGGAATTCGAGCAGCGCATGGGTCAGGTGGTGTTCGTCTCGGCAACGCCGGCCGACTACGAAAAAACCCACTCGGGTCAGGTGGTCGAACAACTGGTGCGCCCAACCGGCCTGGTCGACCCCGAGCTTGAGGTGCGCCCGGCCACGCATCAGGTGGACGACGTGTTGCAGGAAATTCGGCTGCGGGCAGAAAAAAGCGAGCGCGTGCTGATTACAACGCTGACCAAGCGCATGGCCGAGCAACTGACCGACTATTTGACTGAAAACGGCGTCAAGGTGCGCTACCTGCACAGCGATGTCGACACGGTGGAGCGGGTCGAGATCATTCGTGACCTGCGCCTGGGTGTGTTTGACGTGCTGGTCGGCATCAACTTGCTGCGCGAGGGCCTGGACATCCCGGAAGTCTCGCTGGTGGCGATTCTGGACGCCGACAAGGAAGGTTTTTTGCGTTCCGAGCGCAGCCTGATACAGACCATAGGCCGTGCCGCGCGCAACCGCCACGGACGCGCCATCTTGTACGCCGACCGCTGCACCGGGTCGATGAAAAAGGCGATCGACGAGACCCAGCGCCGCCGCGTCAAACAACTGGCCTACAACCAAGCGCATGGCATCGAGCCGCGCAGCATCCAAAAACCCATCCGGGACTTGATCGACGGCGTCTACAGTGAAAAGTCAGATCGGCAGGTGCAGCGCCAGGCGGCCGCGATGGCCGACCTGGCAGGCAGCGAAGAAATGAGCGAGCGCGAGCTGGCGCGCGAGATCAAGCGGCTGGAAAAACGCATGCAGGAGCACGCGCGCAACCTGGAGTTTGAGCAGGCCGCGCGCCTGCGCGACCAATTGGCACACCTGAAAGAGCGGGTGCTGGGTGCCAGTGGCGCCGACCACGTGGCCTGAGAGCGCAGATGCACAGAGCACACCCATGTGGCCGCCAGCCACTGCGCTGGCTGGCGATCAAGACATGGGTTTTGCGGTATACTCGACGAAAATAGTCGGGAAAAGAAAACGCAGGGAATTCAACCCGGTTGACCAGAAAAGCTGTCCTCGCAAGGTTTTTCAGGCACGTCTTGCGCAGATCGATCGAACGACGTTCGGGCCCATTTTTCAAGGAGCTTGCCATGCGCCTCACGACCAAAGGCCGCTTCGCGGTCACTGCCATGATCGACCTGGCCCTGCGCCAGCACAGCGGTCCGGTCACGTTGTCCGCCGTCAGCCAGCGCCAGCAGATTTCGCTCTCTTACCTGGAGCAGTTGTTTGGCAAGCTGCGCCGCAACGAACTGGTCGAATCGACCCGGGGGCCGGGCGGTGGCTATACGCTGGGCCGCAAGGCCACAGAGATCAGCGTGGCCGACATCATCGTTTCGGTCGACGAGCCGATTGACGCCACCCAATGTGGCGGCAAGGAAAACTGCCTGGGTGCAGGTCAGCGCTGCATGACGCACGATCTCTGGGCCACACTGAACGCCAAAATGGTCGATTTTCTGAATTCGGTGTCGCTGCAGTCGCTGGTCGACGAGCAGCTTGCCAAGGGGGTGGTGGTGGAAAGCAACCCGCCCAGCATCAAGCGCGCCATCTCCAGTCCGTCGGTGGTCAAGCCGATTCGGGTCAATGCGCCCAATTCCGTCTTTGCTCTGGGGTCGGCGATGTCCAAATAAACCGACGCTCCGCCGTCGATTCGCGCCAGACGTTTGCGCAAACCACGCCACACATCGAATTCAGCCAGCCCTCAGCCAGCCATGACCACACCGCATTTTCCGATTTACATGGACTACAGCGCCACCAATCCCTGCGATCCGCGGGTGGTCGAGGCCATGATTCCCTGGTTGCACGAGCACTTCGGCAACCCGGCCTCGCGCAGCCACGCCTGGGGCTGGGAGGCTGAAAAGGCGGTCGAGACCGCGCGCGAACAGGTCGCCGCCTTGATCGGCGCCGACCCGCGCGAAATCGTCTGGACCAGCGGTGCAACCGAGTCGAACAACCTGGCGCTCAAGGGCGCAGCGCACTTCTACCAGTCCAAAGGCAAGCACCTGATCACGGTCAAGACCGAGCACAAGGCGGTGCTCGACACCTGCCGCGAGCTGGAACGCCAGGGTTTTGAGCTGACGTATCTTGATGTGCAGTCCGACGGCTTGCTCGACCTCGACGTATTCAAGGCGGCGCTTCGGCCCGACACGATTGTGGCCAGCGTGATGTTCGTCAACAATGAAATCGGCGTGATTCAGGACATTGCCGCCATTGGCGCGATCTGCCGTGCCCGCGGCGTCATCTTTCACGTTGACGCCGCGCAAGCCACCGGCCGGGTCGATATCGACCTGAAAAATCTGCCGGTCGACCTGATGAGCCTGACCGGACACAAGACCTACGGCCCCAAGGGGATTGGCGCGCTCTATGTGCGGCGCAAGCCGCGCGTGCGCCTGGAGGCGCAAATGCACGGCGGCGGCCATGAACGCGGCATGCGCTCGGGCACGCTGCCCACGCACCAGTGCGTAGGCATGGGAGTGGCGTACGCCATCGCCAAGGACGAGATGCACGGCGAGAACCTGCGCATCCAGGCCTTGCACAAGCGCCTGCTCGACGGCCTCAAAGACATCGACGAGGTGTTCATCAACGGCCATCCGACGCAGCGCGTGCCGCACAACATCAACATGAGTTTCAACTACGTCGAGGGTGAGTCGCTCATCATGGGCATCAAGGGGCTGGCCGTCTCCAGCGGTTCGGCCTGCACATCGGCCAGCCTGGAGCCCAGCTATGTGCTGCGCGCGCTGGGCCGCAGCGACGAACTCGCCCACAGCAGCCTGCGCATGACGATAGGCCGCTGGAGCACCGAACAGGAGATCGATTACGCGATCGCCACCATCAAGGAAAACGTTGCCCGGCTGCGCGAACTCTCACCCCTGTGGGACATGTTCAAAGACGGCATCGATCTGTCCACCATCCAGTGGGCAGCACATTGAAGGAGAGAAATCATGGCATATTCAGACAAGGTCGTTGACCACTACGAAAACCCGCGCAACGTTGGCTCGTTTGACCAAGGCGACGAGACGGTTGGCACCGGCATGGTCGGTGCGCCCGCCTGCGGCGACGTGATGAAGCTGCAGATCAGGGTCAACCCGAGTACCGGCGTGATCGAGGACGCGCGCTTCAAGACCTACGGCTGCGGCTCGGCCATTGCGTCGAGCTCGCTGGTGACCGAATGGGTCAAGGGCAAGACGCTGGAGCAGGCATCTGCGCTGAAAAACAGCGAAATCGCCGCCGAACTGGCCTTGCCACCGGTGAAAATTCACTGCTCCATCCTGGCCGAAGACGCCATCAAGGCGGCGGTGGACGACTACCGCAAAAAGCACTCGCACTGACGCCACCGCTCACCGCTGAAGATCTACCCATGGCCATCTCCATTTCTGAAGCCGCTGCGCGGCACGTCACCCGTTACCTCGGCAAGCGCGGCAAGGGCGTGGGCGTGCGTTTGGGTGTGAAAACCACCGGTTGCTCCGGCCTGGCCTACAAGCTCGAGTACGCGGACGAAATTGCGCCGGAAGACGTGGTGTTTGAGGACAACGGCGTCAAGGTGCTGGTAGACCCGAAAAGCCTGCCCTACATAGACGGCACCCAGCTCGACTTTGTGCGCGAGGGTCTGAACGAGGGCTTTCGTTTCAACAACCCCAACGAACGCGACCGCTGCGGCTGTGGCGAGAGCTTTCGGATTTGACGTCCATGCCCCCGACGGCGGGCATCGGGCCCGAATCAATCCCGCTGCACGCCAGCGACTTCGAAATTTTTGCCTTGCCCGCGCGCTTTGCGTTCGAGCGCGACGCACTCGATCAGCGCTGGCGCGACTTGCAGCGCAGCGCGCACCCAGACCGCTTTGCCAGCGCCGACGCCGCCACCCAGCGGCTGGCGATGCAGTGGTCGGTGCGCATCAACGAAGCCTACCAGCGCCTCAAAGACCCGCAAAAGCGCGCCGCCTACCTGTGCGAGCAGCACGGCGTGCCGGTGCAGGCCGAGCAAAACACTGCCATGCCAGCGGCGTTTTTGCAGCAGCAGATGGAGTGGCGCGAAGCGCTGGATGAAGCGCGCAGCGCGACCGAACTCGAACACCTGGCCGCAGCGGTGGCACAGGCGCGCACCGAGCTGCTGGGCCAGATGCAACGCAGCGCTGACGAACTGGCCGATTTTGACGCGCTGGCGCAGCAGGTCAGGGCGCTGATGTTTGTCGAACGCTTTGCGCGTGCGGTCGAACAGCGCAGCGAGCCTGTGCAAGATTGAAACGCCGGGCCGCCGTGCCGCTGTTGCGTCATGCCGCTGCCGACCGATTTCCCCCTCTTTCTTCCCCCTTTGACCACATGGCTTTGCTGCAAATCTCCGAACCCGGTCAGTCGCTCGACCCGCACCAGCGCCGACTGGCGGTGGGCATAGACCTGGGCACCACGAATTCGCTGGTGGCCGCGCTGCGCCATGGCGTGCCCGAATGCCTGCCCGACGCTCAGGGTCGGGTGGTGCTGCCCAGCGTGGTGCGCTACCTGGACCCCAGTCTGGGTGGGCCCGGACGCGAGATCGGCTTTGCGGCGCTGGCCGCGCAACTGCAAGACCCCGCCAACACCATCAGCTCAGTCAAACGCTTGATGGGGCGCACGCGCGCGCAGGTGGCCAGGGTTGAGAAGCTGCCCTACCGCGTGCTGGACTTGCAAGACGCCAGCATGTCAGCGCAGCCCGCAGCCGGCATGGCGGTGGTGCAAACCGTGGCCGGGTGCAAGACCCCGATCGAAGTCAGCGCCGAGATTTTGGCCGCGCTGCGCCAGCGGGCCGAAGACAGCCTGGGCGACGATTTGTTTGGCGCTGTCATTACAGTGCCGGCTTACTTTGACGATGCGCAGCGCCAAGCCACCAAAGACGCCGCCGAACTGGCTGGCCTGAAGGTGTTGCGGCTGATCAACGAGCCCACCGCTGCCGCCATTGCCTACGGGCTGGACAACGGGGTCGAGGGCATTTTTGCTGTCTACGACTTGGGCGGCGGCACCTTTGACGCCTCCATTTTGCGCCTGACGCGCGGCGTGTTCGAGGTCATGGCCACCGGAGGAGACTCGGCCCTGGGCGGCGACGACTACGATGCGGCGCTGGCGGCCTGGGTGCTGGCGCAGCAGGGCTTGAGCGCCGCTTTGACGCCAACGGCACGCGCGGCCTTGCAGGCCGAGGCGCGCCGCTGCAAAGAGGCGCTCTCCAGCGTCGATCAAGCCGACGGCTCGGTGTTGTTTGGCGTCGATCTCGATGGCCACTCGGTGCAGCAGCGCGTCACGCCGGCGCAGTTCGAAGCCTGCACAGCCGCGCTGACCGAGCGCACCATGGTCTCGGTGCGCAAAGTGCTGCGCGACGCTGTACTGGGCAAGGCCCAGATGCAGGGCGTGGTGCTGGTGGGTGGTGCGACCCGCATGCCGCAGATTCGTCGCACGGTGTGTGAATTTTTTGGCCAAGCGGCGCTGACCAACCTGAATCCGGACGAGGTGGTGGCGCTGGGGGCGGCGATTCAGGCCGACGCGCTGGCCGGCAATAGCCGTCGCGCCGACAGCGGTGACGAGCTGCTGCTGCTCGACGTGATACCGCTGTCGCTCGGCATCGAGATCATGGGCGGTCTGGTCGAGCGCATCGTGCCGCGCAACAGCACCATTCCGACCGCGCTGGCGCAAGACTTCACCACCTACCAAGACGGCCAGACCGCGCTCACCCTGCACGTGCTGCAGGGTGAGCGCGATCTGGTGGCCGACTGCCGCAGCCTGGCGCGTTTTGTGTTGCGCGGCATCCCCCCCATGGCCGCCGGTGCGGCGCGCATCCGCGTGACCTTCACCATCGATGCCGACGGACTGCTGTCGGTCAGCGCCAAGGAACAAGGCAGCGGCGTGCAGGCCAGCATCGAAGTCAAGCCGTCCTATGGCTTGTCGGACGAACAGATTGCCGCTATGCTCAAAGACAGCTTCGTCACCGCCGAGCAAGATATGCAAGCGCGTGCGCTGATCGAGGCCCGCGTCGACGCCGATCGCATGATCGCGGCCACGCGCAGCGCGCTGGCGGCAGACGCCGACCTGCTCGATCCCGGCGAAGGCGAGCAAATCGGCCACCTGATCGACGCCTTGACCCAGCGGCAAAGCAGCAGCGATGCAGCCGCGATCGAGGCCGCCACCGAGTCGCTGGCCAAGGGCACCGAGGCCTTTGCCGCCATGCGCATGAACCGCAGCATCCGGCAGGCGCTGGCCGGCAAGAAGCTTGAACAAATTTAGCGTCAACCAAGCACGAACCCACCAGACTGTCGCCCTTGCACCCAAGCCGGCGCAGCCGCACGCCGACCCAAAGACCGAGCACATGCCCACAATCAAAATCCTGCCGCACGCCGAATACTGTCCGCAGGGCGCTGTCGTCACGGCGCCAGCGGGCACCTCGATCTGCGAAGCCCTGCTGGACAACCACATTCTGATCGAGCACGCCTGCGACATGAGCTGCGCCTGCACCACCTGCCACGTGATCGTGCGCGAGGGCTTGAGCAGCCTCAACGAGCCGGACGAAAACGAAGAGGACATGCTGGACCGCGCCTGGGGGCTGGAGCCGAACTCGCGCCTGTCGTGCCAGGCGATCCTGGCGCAAGCCGACCTGACGGTCGAAATCCCCAAATACTCGATCAACCACGCCAAAGAGCAACACTGATGCGTCAGATCGTTCTCGATACCGAAACCACCGGCTTGTCGGCTGAAAATGGCGACCGCATCATTGAAATCGGTTGCGTCGAGCTGCTGCAGCGCAAGCTGACCGGCAACAACTTGCACTTCTACCTCAACCCCGAGCGCGACAGCCACGAAGACGCGCTCAAGGTACACGGCATCAGCAACGAATTTCTGCGCGACAAACCCAAGTTCGCTCAGATCGTCGATGCGCTGCTCGATTACGTGCAGGGCGCCGAGCTGATCATTCACAACGCGCCGTTCGACATCGGTTTTCTGAACCAGGAACTCGCCCGGCTGCAGCGCCCACCGATCAGCCGCGTGATCGGGTCGGTGATCGACAGCCTGGTGTTGGCCAAGGAAATGTTTCCCGGCAAACGCAACGGGCTCGACGCCCTGTGTGAGCGACTCGGGGTGGACAACTCGGGCCGCAGCTTGCACGGCGCCTTGCTCGACGCTGAATTGCTGGCCGAGGTCTACATCAACCTCACGCGCGGCCAAGAGGCCCTGCTGATCGACCTCGATGTCGCAGCCGATCCGGCCACCGGACTGGCGCAGATCGATTTGCGCACGTTCGAATTGCCGCTGTTGTGCGCCAACGAACAAGAGCTGCAGGCGCACGAAAGCGTGTTGCAGGAGATCGACCGGGCCAGCAAGGGCAAGACCATCTGGCGCGCCCGGCAGACCGCCTGATGCACGCTGCCGGTGGGCTGCTTTTTGTGGGAAAATGCCCAGCACTACAC
>BBPE01002650.1_pt2 | contig 25330 bp, 32 predicted proteins | sample 1344301 | NCBI WGS metagenome assembly BBPE01 (sample SAMD00019089, study PRJDB2971) | groundwater metagenome | isolation source: The Cedars highly-alkaline
ACTGCTGGCACCGCTCAACTGGCCGAACAAACAAATGCCAGCGTTGTGATTCACCAGCGCGATGCTGATTTATTGGATGACAACCATGCGACGGCATCCTCGTTATTTGAAGTATGCTCTCCCAACATTAAACCTGATATGCTGCTCCATGGGGGAGAGATTCTGGACCTTGGAGACCTAAACCTTAAGGTAATTCATACGCCAGGGCACACGTCGGGTGGCATATGTCTTTACGGCTCTAAACTTTTGTTCTCTGGTGATACGATTTTCTCGAATGGCGGCATTGGGCGGACTGATATGCCCGGTGGCGACTCCACTGCGCTGGCAAATTCGATAAAACTATTGACAACGCTGGACATCGATGCCATTTATCCCGGGCATGGCGAGGCAGTACACAAAAATGTCAATATCCATATGAGAAAGTCATTAGAATTCGCCGAGCTCAACAAATGAAGAGGCTCATACGTGCTTTTCAGCATCAACGACACTCTTTTTTACCATTTGATACCATCGAAACACCAGGACCGCAAGACAACTTATGGAGATTAGTCTTAGGGCGCTTGCAAACACCTGTATCCCTATCGGCTCCCACAGGTTGAAGAGGCGAATTAATTCGTAAGCTGCGAAATACGCGCCTGATGCAAAAAGAAGCGTCCAATTTTTAGTTAAAAAGTGTATGTCTTGAAAAGTGTTCTCTTTCAGTATATTCCAGTCAACTCTTCCTAACGTTAGAAACAGGATGATGCAGAGAATAAATCCAGCAAGTGCCACTAAAAAGGATATAGTTCCCACTATCACTTCAATATGCGTTCCAATCATTATTATATAATTTTAACTATAACCTATTAAAATGTTTCTATTCGCTGAATCCGTCAACCCTCTCCTAAATGGAAACAGATTACAGATTCCCTCCTTCGGAAGATTATCTTCTGCGATTTTCAATAGATTGCCAATCAATTCAAAATCTTTTTATGCACCTACATCGTTTGAATGTTATAATTATCATCAAATGTTAGTGAGGATATGAGATGAACTCTAAAGATATTGTCGGCATCTTTCTAACATTCATCGTCTTATTTGGTTTCTGGGTCTTTTTATCTGGCCTTTTGGATGTGATGCACCTCTCAATGGGCATAATCTGCTCTATTCTCGTCGCACTTTATTCACATGATTTGTTCATAAGAGGTAACGACAGCATCATTGACCGTGCAGGCACTCTCATAAGGTTTATAAAATATAGTTTTTGGTTACTATTTCAAATCTTTATGTCTAACATTGACGTGGCACGCAGAGTTCTCGACCCAAAGATGCCAATATCTCCGGGAATCATAAAGTTCAGCTCCAGACTGAAAAGTGATGTCGCGCTCACTACGCTGGCGAGCTCGATAACGCTGACGCCGGGCACGCTTACCATGGATATAGTTGGAGAAGATTATTATGTTCACTGTCTGGCAACCGAACATGGAGAAAACCTTTTGAAGGGGGATTTTGAGAGGCGTATGGAGCACGTGTTTGGGGAGGGGAAACGATGAACGTCTTTTTACTTGTTGCCCTGGCACTATCTTTCGCAGCCTTGATGTGTTTCTACAGGCTTATAGTTGGGCCAACCCTGCCAGACAAGATAGCTGCCGCACAGGTAATAGGTACCAAGACGCTGGCGGTCTTGGTTTTAATCGCGGTTATATATGACCAGATGATGTTCATCGACATCGCTCTGACATATGCCGTGTTGTTGTTCTTGGCGATACTTGCTACGGCGAGATATTTAGAGACGGGGAAGGTGGTCGAATGATAATCGAGGCACTGCAGATACTTTTCCTCTCTATTGGTACTCTCTTCTTCTTCGTAGGCACCATTGGATTGCTGAGATTTCCTGACGTTTATACGAGGCTGCATGCGGCGACTAAATGCGATACGCTTGGGCTTGGTATGATATTGACGGGGTCGATACTGTATGAGGGGGCAACACTCGCAAGCGTGAAAATGATATTCATCATAGGCTTCGTCTTTCTGACGAATCCAGTCGCTGCTCATGCGATAGCAAGAGCTGCATATAAACACGGCATAGAGTTATGGAAGAAGAGCATCGTTGACATGTACAAGGAGGTATCACGGTGATATGGGCACTTGACATCGTACTCTTGTATTTTCTGGTGATACTTTCCATCATCGTGGTCTTCACCAGGGATTTGTTGGCAGCAGCGGTCGTCTTCTCGATTTACAGCTTGGTCATGGCGATAGTGTTCGCGCAACTGAATGCGCCAGACGTTGCTTTGACCGAGGCAGCTGTTGGAGCAGGTATCACGACTCTCTTGTTTATCGCAGCCATAGCTAAAACGACGAGGAGGGAGGAAGATTAGAATTGCACCGCTTATCGTCTTGGTGATGATTGGAGCTGTGCTTGTCATGGCTGTGGTCGACATGCCAGCGTTCGGCGATCCTGAGGGTCCGGTACACCAGCACGTCGCCCCCAGGTACATTGAGATGGCATATGAGGAAACTGGGGTGAAGAACATAGTGACGGCAGTTCTTGTGAGTTATAGAGGATATGATACGCTTGGCGAGCTTACGGTGATATTCACCGCAGGGGCAGCGGTCATATCCCTCCTTGGGAGGGAGGATGAATGACGACCGTAATCGTCAAAACGGTCTCGAGGTTGATGGTACCGTTTATACAACTATTTGGACTATATACCATCATACACGGGCCGGTTAGCCCCGGCGGCGGCTTCCAGGGTGGAGTAATTGTGGGTGCGAGCATGATATTGCTGGCGTTGTCTTATGATTTGTCCAGCGCCGAAGCCAGAGCAAGCCACAAGATGAGACTCATCATGGATAGCGGCGGTATCTTGTTGTTTGCCGGAATCGGGTTGCTGGCGCTGCTGGCCGGGGGAGCTTTTCTGCAATACGGCATGATTCCGCTCCCGATGGCTCCGGCTCAGGTCAGCGGACTCATGATTCTATTGGTTGGGGTCGCCATCGGAATTCACGTCATGGCATTAATGGCAACGCTATTCTTCCTCATGGCACAGGAGAAGGAGGAACCTGTATGATTGAGTTCCTACTTGATAATTTTAATTACTGGGTATGTGTGATTCTACTCTTGATAGGGCTCTATGCAATGATAGCGAAGGAAAACCTGATAAAGAAGATTCTGGGACTAAATATCTTCTCTACGTCGGTGCTCCTTTTTCTGATATCACTGGCGGATAAAGAGGGAGGGGCGTCACCCATAATCGTACCAGGAGTTGACGTGTATGTGAATCCACTGCCCCATGTGCTGGTGCTAACTGGAGTCGTCGTAGCCGTTGCCCTGACAGCGCTCGCCCTCGCCCTGACGATAAAAATATATGAGAGATATGGAACGCTGGACGCCGAGAAGCTTATGGAGTTGTGATGATGATAGAGCATTTACCGATATTGGTTGTCATGGTGCCACTTATAGCAGCATACCTTATGCCTGCGTTAGGGTTGTGGAGGAAAGGACTTTGCCACCCTCTCGCTACAGCATCGACATTTATATCATTTTGTATATCGCTCGTGCTCACAAAATATGTGATGACTTATGGTACGATCAGCTATCATCTCGGGGGATGGGAGCCGCCATGGGGAATTGAGCTGGTAGTGGACTATTTCAGTGCTTTCATGTGCGTCACGATAACTTTCATCAGTTTATTGGCAGTAATATATTCCAAAAATTACGTCGACAAGGAATTGCCAAAGGGAAAAACGACCTCATATTACACCCTGCTGATGCTCTTGATCGGTGGCATGCTTGGCGTAGTAGTCACCGGGGATATGTTCAATTTATTCATATTTACAGAGATAATGTCTGTAGCAGCATACGCACTCGTGGCCATATCAAAGAAAAAAGAGTCTTTCATAGCGAGTTATAAATATCTTTTGCTTGGCGCAATCGGCACCAGTTTCATATTGCTTGGCACGGGCTACCTGTATATAATTACAGGTACTTTGAACATGGCCGACCTGTCAATCAGATTACAACCATGGTATGGCTCTTATGTTGTGCTCGCCGCGCTGGCTTTTTTCATGGTGGGCTTCGGCATCAAAACCGCGCTCTTCCCCCTGCACACCTGGTTGCCTGATGCGCACTCCATCGCACCATCACCGATAAGCGTTATTCTTTCCGCCCTGGTGATAAAAGTGGGCGCATATTCCATTATCAGGGTGTCTTTCACCATTTTTCAGCCCGAGTTCGTCACGGAGGTGATGCCCATCATGTCTGTGCTCACATGGGTCGCGGCGGCTGCGATACTCATAGGTTCCTTGTTTGCCATATCCCAGACTGATATAAAAAGGATGTTAGCATACTCGAGTGTGGCTCACATCGGCTATGTGATATTGGGCGTGGGATTGGCTACAGAGATGGGCACGACAGGCGGGATCCTGCACATATTCAATCACGCGATGGCGAAAGGAGCCCTGTTCTTCTGTGCGGGTGCGATTATCTATAAAACCGGGCTGCGAAACATCCATGACCTCGCTGGACTGGGAGATAAAATGCCAATCACTGCGGCTGCGTTTGCGCTGGCTGCCGTCTCGATGATAGGACTCCCGCCGACTGCCGGATTCTTCAGCAAATTTTATCTCTGTCTGGGAGCTCTGGAGGCAGGAGCATGGACTTTCGCCATAGTCATATTGCTGGCTAGTCTCCTGACTGCGGTATTCTACTTCAGAGTTATTAACCTCATATATTTTGGTGAACATAAGCAGGAGGAGCACGTCGAGGTAGATGAAGTCCCCCCCAGCATGCTGGTTCCCATAGTGATACTGGCACTGGGATGCATAATATTCGGCATATTCGTAGGTATCCCCCTGTCGGTTGTAGGGCCAGCGGTTGAGTTGTTGCTGGGCATATAACTAATAGAAACACCATAAAAAGTGAAGGGAAGATATTATGGCTGAAGTAATAACCTCATATTTGCCCGCAATAGCAGTGCTTGCACCATTCCTGGTCGGCATCATGCTGTATTATATCGGGAGAAGGTCAGAGCGTGCAAGAGACATCGTCTCTATCGCAACCTGTGTCGTTTCTTTTTTAGCAGTAGCGGCAATGGCACCTACTATCCTTGGTGGCAAGGTCATCGAATTCATACTCGTCTCTGGCGAGGTTGCCCCCATCGAAATCGCTTTCAGGGTGGACAAGCTCAGCTTGATAATAGCCATGATGTGCTCTTTTGAGTGGATATTGGCCACGGTTTACTCGATAAGATACATGAGCCATGAGCATGCGAGGAACCGATATTACACGTTCATGCTCTTGACGCTCGGCTCGGTGCTCGGCGTTTTGCTCACGAAAAACTTGTTCAGTCTGTTCATATTCTTCGAGTTAATGCTGCTCACATCGTATGTATTGGTCATACACGAGGAGACACCTGCTGCGATGAAGGCGGGCAGATTATATTTATTCCTTGGCATAGGTACTGGTCTCGTCCTGTTTTTAGCCATAGTCACGACCTATATGATGGCAGGCACGCTGGACCTTGGTCTGGGAGGAATCCTGGAGTATCAAGGGACGATATCGTATCTCGTCTTTATCGCTTTTCTAATCGGTGCCATGACTAAAGCAGGAATATTCCCCTTCCATCTCTGGTTACCGGTGGCGCATCCAATCGCACCCTCTCCAGCGAGCGCCATACTCTCCGGGGTGCTGGTCAAAGAGGGTTGCTACCTGATGATACGGGTCATATATGATGTGTTTGGAGTGGACCTCGTGGCAGCGATGGGCGTTCACGTTCCATTGGCAATACTCGCCGGATTTACCATGCTCTTTGGCTCGGCAGTGGCAATAAAGCAGACCAATCTGAAGACGATGCTGGGCTATTCGACCGTTGGGCAGATGGGCTATATCTTTTTGGGCATGTCATTGTTGACGATAACAGGACTGCAGGGAGCGATAGTGCACATTCTCCACCACGCAATGATGAAGGGTGCATTGTTCCTCACTGCTGGTGCGATCATCTATAAAACCGGAATCAGGGAGATTGGCGAGATGGCAGGCATTGGAAAGAAGATGCCGATGACGATGCTCGTGTTCACCATCGCCGCAATCTCGATGATAGGAATACCTCCCCTATGTGGCTTTATCAGCAAATGGGTGCTTGCCATGGGCGCTCTGGAAACCGGGGCGCCTGTGTTCATGATATTTATAGTAGTGTTGATATTGAGCAGTATTATGAATGCGGCATATTTCATGCCCATCATAATAAATGCGTTCTTTGGCGAAGAGGACCATGGCAAAGGGGACCATGGCAAAAAGGTGGAATATGGAGACGTCCCCGTCTCGATGCTGGTGCCGATGGTGATATTGGCACTGGGAGTAATCATATTCGGCATATTTACGAACATAAGCTTTTCTGTAATAGTACCGGCGGTTAATGCGCTGTTTGGAGCATAGGAGATTGAATAAATGGAACCAGTACATTCGATAAGACCAGTACTTGCCATAGCAGTTTCATTGGCATGCACTTTTTTGATACTCGCACACGGTAAGCATCGGAATCTAAGAGAATTTTGGAGCATTTTGGGATCCACATCTAAATTTTTGGTAGTCCTATCGATGTTTCCCTTTGTGCTCGCTGGAGGAGTTTATATATTTGAGGGACCTGGAATCGCCCCAGGAATATCGCTTGATTTCAGAGCCGATGCATTCAGCATATTCTTCTCTTCGCTCTCATCCTTCCTGTGGATTCTAACCACTGTATATTCCATCGGCTATATGAGGGCTCTGGAAGAACACAGGCAGACCAGATATTTCTTTTTCTTCGGGATATGTGTGGCATCCACCGTGGGCATAGCACATGCGAACAACTTATTCACCTTATTCATATTCTATGAATTGCTGACCCTTGCCACATATCCACTTGTGATACACAAGGAGACGCCTGAGGCGATGAAGGCAGGCAGGAAGTATCTGGCATATACTCTGACAGGAGGCGTCGTTATCTTGCTTGGAATGGTTTGGACGTATTATCTGGCAGGCACGCTCACATTCGCCGACCATGGATTTCTCTCAGGTCATGGGTCGCCAGAAGTGCTCCGTGTGTTGTTCATGATATTCATAATCGGTTTTGGCGTCAAGGCAGCCATCATGCCCCTCCATGCATGGCTTCCCACTGCCATGATAGCACCGACGCCTGTCAGTGCCCTTCTTCATGCTGTGGCGGTCGTGAAGGCAGGCGTCTTTGGAATCATACGAATCATATACTGTGTCTTTGGGGCAGAACTTTCTCTTGATATCGGTGTAGGGCTGCCGCTTGCAATTGTGGCATCGTTTACGATCATCGTGGCATCTATCTTCGCATTGGCACAGGATAACCTAAAATTGCGACTTGCATATTCCACGATAAGTCAGCTAGCCTATATCATATTGGGCGCCGCCTTATTGAGTCCGTATGGGTTGACGGGGGGCATGGCTCACATCACGCACCATGCATTCATGAAGATCACATTGTTCTTCTGTGCTGGAGCCATATTGGTCCAGACCGGCAAAAAGAATATAAGCGAGATGGATGGAATAGGCAAAAAAATGCCTTTAACGATGGCTGCGTTTGCGGTAGCGGCAGTGGGAATGATGGGCATACCTCCCACATGTGGGTTTATCTCTAAGTGGTATCTTTGCTTAGGCGCCATAGAGGCAGGGTATCCAATTTTCCTTTTAGTGATACTGGTGAGTGCATTGTTGAACGCGGCATATTTTATGCCGCCCATATATAGTGCATTCTTCAAAGAGCCGGACGCATCGTTTAAGGACAGGGAACCATCCTGGTGGCTGTTGGCGCCCATCCTGATATGTGCAGCTATATCCTTGATACTGGGCATCGTGCCGATGATGCCAAACACGCCTTTACAGTTGGTCTTGGTGGCAGTTCATAAATTTATAGGGGGAGGGGTTTAGTTATGACACCACCTCCTGTGCTGTACTGGGTTTTCTGGTCAATATTGGCGGTGCTCATAATATTATTGATGAAATATATCATAGAGACACGGCGCCATGAAGAGCATGGGCACAAAAAGTCGATATACGATGGACTTACATTTGCCGGCATAGTATCTGCTCTCGCTTTGGGTGCATTTGCCATTACCTTTTCGAGTGAATTCTACAAATATGCCAAATATTATGAGCACCCCGCCATCGGCGTTATACGTTTCATTGTGATGGCGATTACCGCTCTATTGTTGATGCATTATGCAGTCAAAGGAAGACATGACCATTAGGAGGAAAGCAGGAAATGACAGAGAAAGTTGTTGAGATGACGAGCGTGGTGACATCGGTTATTCCAGCATGGGCGGTACTGTTTCCTTTGGTAGGGGCGCTTCTTGTATACATTGCTGGCAGAAAATCTGAGAAGGTCAGAGATATTTTAGCAGTGGCGATAACCACCATCACGTTTGGGTTAGTAGTTTCAATGCATCCAATTGTGTCCGCCGGGAGCACAATCGAATATACTATCCCATCTTTCCTCTATGGGTTGAATTTCTATGTAGATGGTACTGGCTTGTTGTTAGCCGTGGTAACGTCCTTCATCTGGATGATAGCCACGCTCTACTCAGTGGGGCCGGGCTACATGAGCCATGAGCATGCGAGGAATAGATTTTACGTATTTATGTTGCTCACCTTAGGTGCCAACCTTGGCGTTCTTCTAACAGGCGATCTGTTCAGTTTATTCATATTCTTCGAGATGATGGCGCTTACATCGTATGTATTGGTCATACACACGGAGACGCCTGAGGCGATGAAGGCGGGCAGGAAGTTTCTGTTCCTGAGCGTTATCGGAGGGCTGTTCCTGCTCATGGGAATCTTCCTGATATATCACTTTACTGGAACGTTGATGATTTCGCCGCTGATGCAGGAGATGGCAGGTCTTGGGTGGCTGAAATATTTAATAGCAGCGCTCATGGTCATAGGCTTCGGCGTGAAGGCGGGCATAGTGCCTTTGCATGTATGGTTGCCAGAGGCGCACCCAGTAGCACCCTCTCCAGCGAGCGCCCTGCTTTCAGGTGTGATGATTAAGGCGGGTGCATATGGCATACTCAGGACGGTTGGCATGATTTTCACACCGGCTAATGATGTCGTGGCATATGCAACTGAGCATGCCCCGGTGCTCTGGAGCACCACTCAGGCCATTGGATATGGAGTTATATGGATCGGCATCATCACGATGTTCATCGGCGTGTGCTTAGCGTTGATACAGGAGAACTCAAAGCGAATGCTGGCATATCTGTCAATCAGCAGTATGGGATTCATCGTGATGGGTATTGGGTGTGCGGCATATCTCGGGTACGAGGGCGCAATGGGATTTGCTGGCGCCACATCTTACATACTAAGTCATGCACTGTTCAAGGCGTTGTTGTTCTTGGCAGTGGGAGCGGTCTATTTCAGGACGCATGAACTGAACATGTATAAGCTGGGCGGACTGTGGAGGAACATGCCTATCACCGCGATATGCTGTTTCATTGCGGTCATGGGCATATCGGGCATACCAGGATTCAATGGATATGCAAGCAAGGTTTTGCTGTATTATTCGATAGTGGAGGCATATGAACTTCATGGCGACGGCTTGTTGTATCTTGCACCAATCATATTCAAGGTGACGTCTGCAGGAGTTATCTGTGCAGCCATGAAAATGTTCATATTTACATTCCTTGGCAAGAGGTCAGAGAAATATAAAGACGTTAAGCCAGTTCCATTGTCAATGCAGGTCGCAATGCTCGCTATGGCGGCCATGATATTACTGATAGGCATAAGACCTGACCTGATGATGCAAATGTTTATAACTCCGGCGATGGGCGTTTACACTTATTCTGCATACAATGTAGAATATATCGCGAAGTATGGATACGATGCAGCCAAGTTTTTCACGCTCACAAGCATACAGGGTGTGGGCGGCAAAATGCTGATGGCCGGCGTGATATTTATAGTAGGGATAAGGGCTGGCTGGTTCCATCTACAACCGCCGCTCTGGATTGGCCCTAATTACTGGTATGAGAAAACAGCATCAAGCTTCGTATGGTTCTGCAAGAGCCCAGTTTCAGTCTTTGCCAGCTGGATTGACCTTGCATTTGCAAAGGTCGCAGAGGGCTTCGTATGGTTCTGCAAGAATCCCGTCTCAACATTTGCCACTTATGTGGATATGGCTTTTGCAAAGATAGTAACTGGCTTGATTTGGGCATGTAAATGCACATATGCGATGGTGGTATATGGGATAGATAGGTTATCCATGGCAGCTGAAAAGGCGTCCAGGCGCGCCAAGGAGAGGGCGGAGAGGATAGAGCGCGGAGACACCACAGTGGACGTCAGAAGCATAGATTTCGCTATATTCCTCATAGCAGTGATGCTATCGATATTTCTCGTGTATATGGCACTGGTGCATCTTCTGGGAGTCTCTTGAAACGCTATACCAGCACGATGAGCAAAAATATTATCGTGCCGATTGCAATAGACAGTATCGCGCATATTTGAGCAATCCATAAAAATAAATGGAGTTTAGCCCGAATATCTGGATTTTTCAGGAAATTCTCTAACCATTTATCGTTCAACATACCTCTAACAATGCCTTGATTCTCTTTCTTCTGAAGAAATCCTCTCGTCCCAGCTCTTCGAGGTGCATCTCGATATAGTTTTGCGTCGACTGGAGACGTGGAATCAAAATATTTTCAAGCGCATTAACCCTTCTCTTTGTTTTCTCTATCTCCTGCGCCAGTTTTCTTATCGAAGTCTCCTCCTCTGCCAGCCGTAGAATGTGTCTCAAAACCCTCTCAAATCCGTCAGATGCCTCATCCAACTTGGCTGACGTGCTAACGTAGCCATATCCGCGTTCTCTGCTCCCTCTCCCCCTTAATAGAGGGGGCTCCATAATTACTGGAACCCTCACGCCCATTATGTTCCGCACATTCATCTGGACGTCGACCATTTCGGTGACCGAATACGAACTCTCTTGGACGCCATTGCGCCCGATCACCATTTGTGCCTCGATCAACGTTTCAAATGCTTCTTTGATGTATTCTTCCAATTCGACTCTGTGCTTCCTATATTCCTCTATCATCTTGAAGAATTCCATAATCAGGGCATCCCGCTTCTCTTCGAGTAAATCATGCCCTTTCTTGGCAAGCACTTTTCTCTTTCTTAGCTTTAGAAGCTCCATCCTCGTTGGCCTGACGCCACTGATGATGTCCCTGCTCAAGTCTTGCCACCACTGTATTTGGGATGATATTTCTTTATCATCTCGACGTCGACTCTCTTCAATTCAGATTCTGGAAACATCGACAGCAGGTCCCAGGCGATTTCAAGCGTCTTTTCGATCGATCTGTCTGCATATACTTTTTCCTGTTGCACGAATTCTCGTTCAAAGCGATCAGCGAACATGAGATATTTTCTATCAGTGTCTGTCAGGGCCTCCTCTCCTATAACTGCGACCAGATTCCGCAATTTTCGCCCCTCGGCATAAGCGGAATAAAGCTGGTCGTTTACATCAGCATGGTCTTCCCGGGTCCTACCCTCTCCGATTCCTCCCTGCATCAACCGTGATAGGCAGGGAAGAACGTTGATAGGTGGATATATTCCTGTTCTATGAAGGTCCCTTGATAATACTATCTGCCCCTCCGTGATATAGCCTGTCAGGTCAGGAATCGGGTGCGTTATGTCGTCGTCTGGCATGGTCAACATCGGCATCTGGGTGATCGACCCTTTCTTCCCTTTTATCCTGCCAGCCCTTTCATAGATTGATGCTAAATCGGTGTACATGTAACCAGGGTAACCTCTTCGTCCTGGTACTTCCTCTCTGGCAGCAGCGATTTCTCGAAGTGCCTCGCAATAGTTTGTTAAATCGGTCAGAATCACCAGCACGTGCATATCTTTCTCAAATGCCAAGAACTCCGCCGTAGTAAGCGCCAGTCTTGGAGTGATAATTCGCTCGATAGCTGGATCGTCAGCGAGGTTCAGGAAAATCACAGCCCGTTCCAGCGCTCCAGTCTCTTCGAAATCTTTGATAAAGAAGTTCGCCTCTTCATGGGTGATTCCCATCGCTGCGAATACGACTGCGAATTCCTCCTTTTTTCCGAGAGTCTTTGCCTGTCTTGCTATCTGTGCCGCCAGAATATTATGCGGCAAACCGGCGCCGGAGAATATTGGAAGTTTTTGCCCTCTGACCAGCGTATTCATCCCGTCGATAGTCGAGATTCCTGTTTCGATGAAGTCCCTTGGAAACTCTCGTGCTACTGGATTGATTGGATATCCATGTATATCTAGCACCTTTTCAGGAATGATGGCTGCTCCTCCATCGATAGGATTTCCAGTGCCATCAAAAATTCGCCCGAGCATCTCTCCGGATACTGGGAGCTTCATGGTCTCTCCGGTGAATCGAACTGATGTCTTGTCGGCGTCGAGATCGTGCGTGCCCTCAAATACTTGGATGACTGCCAAATTCGTTCTTGTTTCGAGTACCTGCCCCCGTCTCCTCTCTCCAGATGGGGTCTTGATTTCAACGACCTCTCCATATGCTACGCCAGATACGCCCTCTACTATCATTAACGGTCCACTTACTTCTGTTACGGTCGTGTATTCTCTGCTGCTGTGAATTGAAGACATCTCCATAATCGGTCTACTCTCCTATCTTTTTAAACTGAGACTCCATATTCTTTTCAATCTCCTCAAAATGCTTCTGGTATTCTGCATCTGGGACCGTGCTCATTCTGGCCAACTGGTCTTTTATGGGCATCGCCTTGACCATCTCGGCTGGGATGCCATCTTTGACCTTCTTTAATGAAAGCTCATTGAATTTTAACATGATTCTCATCATCTCATATTGTTTTTTACCTGGACAATAAGTATCAACCTTATGGAATGCATTTTGCACAAGGAAGGCTTCTCTGATGGTCTTTGCCCCCTCCAGAATAACCTGGTCACTTTCAGGTAGAGCATCCGGCCCTACCAATTGTACGATTTCCTCCAGTTCGCTTTCTTTCTGGAGCAGGTTCATCACCTCGTTCCTCATCTTTCCCCACTCTGTCCCTATTTGTTCGTGCCACCAATGTTTGACCTGGTCAGAGTAGAGCGAATACGACTGGAGCCAGTTGATTGCAGGGAAGTGACGTTTATTTGCCAGGTCTGCATCCAATGCCCAGAATACCTTCACGATTCGAAGGGTGTTCTGGGTAACCGGCTCTGAAAAGTCTCCGCCGGGCGGGCTTACCGCCCCGATTACTGAAATTGACCCTACCGCCTTCTCTTTGCCATTTACCACGACGCGCCCAGACCGTTCATAGAAATCCGCCAGCCGTGAAGCCAGATATGCTGGGAATCCTTCCTCACCAGGCATTTCTTCGAGCCTCCCGGAGATTTCTCGCATTGCTTCTGCCCATCTGGACGTCGAATCCGCCATCAATGCGACATCGTATCCCATATCTCTGTAATATTCTGCCATCGTCATTCCAGTGTATACGCTCGCATCTCGCGCGGCTACGGGCATATTACTGGTGTTTGCGATGAGTATGGTCCTCTTCATCAAAGGCTCACCAGTTGTTGGGTCTACGAGTTCTGGAAATTCTCTTAGAACATCTGCCATTTCATTTCCACGTTCACCGCACCCGATGTAGACGATTATATCTGCATTTACCCATTTTGCCAGTAATTGTTGCACCACGGTCTTACCAGAGCCAAATGGGCCAGGGATTGCGGCGGTCCCGCCTTTTGCAATAGGGAAAAGCGTATCGATGACTCTCTGGCCAGTGGTCAGCGGAATCATGGGGTTAAGCTTTTTAACGTAGGGTCGCGCAATTCTGACTGGCCATTTCTGCAACATCTGGATATCCTTAATGCCTTCATCGGTTTCTATCTTCGCTATCGTATCAGCGATCGTATATTTGCCCTTTGGGACTATCTCGATAAGTCCCCCCGCGGTCCCGGGCGGAACAAGTACCCGATGAGTGATAGTTTTCGTTTCTGGAACGGTTCCTATCACGTCTCCGGGGTTTACTTTCTCTCCTTTTTTGACGGTCGGCACGAATTCCCACTTGACATCTCGCTCAATTGCCGGTACATCGCTGCCCCGTTCTATATAATCTCCTGTCTGTATTTTGATTAACTCTAACGGGCGCTGAATGCCGTCATAGATTTTTCCGAGAAGTCCAGGACCCAATTCGACTGATAATGGCATACCAGTCCGTACAACAGGTTCGCCAGGCACAACGCCTACTGTTTCTTCGTATACTTGTATCGTCGCCACATCTTCTTCTAATTTGATTATCTCTCCGACTAACTGCTCATTTCCGACTCTGACCAGTTCATACATCTTTGAGCCTTTCATCTTCTCAGCCAAAACGACCGGTCCTGTGATCTTGATGATAACGCCTTCTCTCATCATGGTTGTATACCTCTGCTTTTTATGTCTATGCCCACTGCCCTTCGAATCAATTTGTTTATGGGGTCTTCTCTTTTAGTTGGGCCATCTTTCCCAGGCATTTCGATTATTATCGGGTAAACGGTTTTTCTCTCTTGAATATCGGTTACAAATGACCGAATCTCCTCTGCTAAACGGTCTAAAAGTATTATTATTCCGACCTCTGCATCTTCAATAAATTGTTTCAGCGCCTCCTCTGTTTCCATGGGCGTATCGACAATTTTTGTTTTTCTCACTCCTGTCAACGCAAAGCCCATCACCATATTCATATCTCCTATCACAGCTACTTTCATATGCTTCCCTCACACACCACAATTTTTTTCATTTTTTCCAGCGGCACACCCTCGCTGATGCCGCGAATCACCGCTCTGATATTTCGAATCTCATATCGTTTGGCTACTATAAATTTGATGAGCGGTCCAGCACCAAGATGATATGCTGTAGCGAGGAATGATGCAGAGCTCAATAAGAATCTATCGAGGGCGGCCTCAAATGGATAGATGCTCTTAGTCTCCTCATATTCTGGAATGGCTTTTTCTATTGAGGACATATATGCCGTCCCTTCAAGTTGAGTGACGATTTCCATCACATTTTTATATTCAGAAATTTGTTTAAGACTCGCTTCTGAAAGCTCCCGCCCCCCTGATAATATATATTTCTGCATCGTCTCGGCTTCAATTTCATCCTTTTTAGCCCTCAATGTCATCTTTATATTGGCCACGTCTGCATACACCCCAATGAATTTGTTTATCGGTTCGACCATGCCCACATCTACGTGCTGTTTTGAATTGTGAAGCTGTTGAAACACGAATTTATCCAGTGCCAGTTCAAGGGGCAGCACTGACCTCATCTCGGCATAGTCAGGAAGGACGTCTGAGAGCGGCTTTCCATATGGGGTGTTCTGTAACATCAGGACAGCGTCTTCAACACCATCCGCGTCTGCCATACTCCTTATCAATGCAGGAGTTATAATGCCTGTCGGAATTAGTTTCTTTTCAATTTCTTCCGGCGGCAACCCCATCTTCTTGGCCCTTATGGCAATTTTCAATTGCTCTGTTTCCAGCAGCATTAGATATGCTTTGAAAAATGGTTTTACACCTTCTGGCGCCGTATGTACGATATTCTCGCATTCCTTGAGGTGTGTGGCATTCAATGCTCTCTCGATTTTGTCAACATCGCCACTTACATCGATTTTATACCCCAACTCCATAATTTTATCCATAACTTCAGACGCACTTTTTGACTCCAAAAGTTCACGTACCCTATCAGACCGAATATATGGGTTTCCTACCGCCTTAACCCTGGCAGTTGGATAGGCAAAATACGCAATGTCCAATATCATTTTAAAATAACCCTGGGCTGTCGCTATTCCGATAGCGACCAGAAATATTATCGCCATTGCATAGGCTATAAACTCAATCGACGTTATGCCAAACATCCTATTGAATTGCTCGGTCAGTTCGAATAGTTCCTGCAAACTTTAGGTCACCTCATATAATATCTTGGATACTCCATATCTGAGGTCGTTTTTTTGCCGCTCTAATATGGCCTCAAAGGTGTTGTTCACGGTCACATCTCCAGAGCTTGATTTGATGATGACTCCTCCGATGGCATCTATGCTTTCTTTCCCCATCACCACTTTGTCCGACATACTGGAAACGACCTTCTTGACGATAGCATGGTCTCTCTCAGCTGACATGATGATAACTTCATCGAGACCTATCACTTCAATGCCATCCACTACCAGTCTTTTCAGCACCGTTTCATATTTTTTGGTCTTGTCGCAATTCAAGCTCTTTACAGCCTCTGTGAAGCACTGAGAAATGCCCTGGCCCCTTGCCTCCATAGTAATTCGACGAGCACCCATTCTAGCCCCTGATTTTATTCGGTTACCGATGGCTTCGATATCTCTCTTACCTCTCTCGACGATGTTGGCATACTCCTGTTTTCCTTTTTTATCGGCTTCTGCCAGGATTTTATCCACTTCCTGCTTTGCTTCCACCTCGATACGTTGCACCTCTGCATTTGCATCGCTTTTAATCTTTGCTATGATTTTATCAATACCCATGTGTCATCAACGTCCTAAAATTATGCGCCGAGCAGTCCTATGCCGAACATGATTAAGATGGCGACCAGTAGCCCAAAGATGGCGAACGTCTCTGACATTACGGTCAATATCAGGCCCCGCCCCATCGCATCTGGGTTTCGTGATGTGGCGCCAATCGCACCAGCCGCGGTTATACCTTGGCCTATGGCAGACAAACCAGCGAGACCAATTGCCAGGCCACAACCGATTGTTGCGAGACCCACTGTAACCGTTGCATTGAAGTCTCCCACGAACATTCCGGTAAATGCCATCAACAATATCGCTATGAGCAGACCATATATCGCCTGCGTCTCCGGAAGCACCGAGAACACAATTCCCTTGCCAAACATCTCTTCCTTCTCTGCAGTTGCGCCAATACCGGCCGATGCAGCAATCCCTTGGCCTATACCAGACAAACCAGCGAGACCAATTGCCAGACCGCAACCGATTGCAGTCAATCCAACTGAAATGGGAACATCGACAGCTATGCCGCCGAACATTCCAGTAAATGCCATCAACAATATCGCTATGAGCAGGCCATATATCGCCTGCGTCTCCGGAAGCACCGAGAACACGATACTTCTTCCCATTGCTTCGCTTTTCTCTGCAGTTGCGCCAATACCGGCCGATGCAGCGATCCCTTGACCTATGGCAGAGAAACCAGCGATGCCAACTGCCAGGCCAACACCTATTGCAGTCAATCCAACTGAAACAGGAATATCGACCGCTATGCCGCCGAGCAATCCCGTTGCCATTAAAATTAATATTGCTACCAATAGGCCGTATATCCCCTGTGTCTGCGGTAGCGCCTGAAATACGATTGCCATCCCAAACCTATCCGGCTTTTCTGCGATGACTCCTGCTCCTGCAGCTCCTGCAATGCCCACTCCAATACCTGAACCTATCGCTGTCAATCCAACAGCCAATCCAGCTCCGATCGCTGCGAGCGCAGCTCCAACTCCTATTTCAATCATCAAGATTTCTTCCTTTCTCGTCTATTAATTCAGTATATCTTCTCATAACTCCAAATGGGATAAACTCTTTGCCACCACCAACATAGAACTTCCCAAAAAATTCTACATACTGCAAACGCAGTGAATGAATAAACGCTCCAAGGGATTGCAAGGCAAAGTTAAACGTTTGCCCAACCACGAAGACCAGGGCTGCCATGATTATCATCACCGGGTGTATATCTGCGACCATCTTGGTTAAAATGTTCACGGTCATCGCTATGCCGAATGTAGCCAGTGCCAGTGCCAGAATCCTGGCATATGACAACCAGTCGCCCAGAAATCCAGTGAAGCCGAATAACCCAAGCGGGCCCTGTTTTATGAGAATCAAAGCCATTCCGATTATACTTCCGACGCCAGCAGCCGTTATTAGCTGCGATTCTATCGCTGCCCATCCAAAGAAACTGAAAATCAAGATGGCAGCACATGGCTGGATAATGAACCATGCAATTTGGCCATGCAATATATCTCGGTAGTTTTTCCTTCGTATATTCTGGTAAGCCGCTATAAGCAGGCCCAGATTGATATGGATTATGCCTATTACCAGGGCAATCTGAAGAACTGCTACTGGGTTCTTCAATGGATCTAACAATACGAATGGAGGGTTTATGCCTAAGAAGAACGGGAGAAAGTCCCCAAAATATCCTCCCTGCCAGACTCCAAACACGGCTGCCGATGCGCCAATCGTCATCAAGACGATGCTCATATCGTGCATCGAATTGCTGACCTTTCCCACACCTTGATACAGCATGTATCCGATTGCGATGATCAACAGTCCGTAGGCCACGTCGCCAAGCATAAATCCAAAAAACAATACTAATATGGGGGCAATAAAAATGGTGGGGTCGATTTCATCATACTTTGGACGGCCAAACATCGTCGTCAGAAACTCAAATGGCTTTAACCATCGTGGGTTATCATATTTAATTGGAATCTCAGTCGGCGTTGCAGATGCTGCTTTTAATTCACAAAAAACATGCCCATCCGTCGTCCTGTCACAAAGACCTTTCAGTTCGTCGACGTCTTTGGAGGCAACCCACCCCTCGATAACGATGGCATCTCTGGTCCTGCCGAACTTTGATGGACACGCCATTCGCTCTTTTTCGATTTCCAATTCCTCTTGCAGGGTCAAGAGTTTCCGACCCCACTTTTCGTCCATTTTTTTAAGTTTTTTGAGCAATTCATCCTTATGGGCTTTGAGTTGTTTCAGCTCTTCATTTATCCCTTCGATGACCTCGAGAGGCTTGCCCTCAAAATGCCCAATTTTGACCTCGTCGAAGATATGCCCTCTCAAGGCATCGTCCAGCTTCTCCTTGTTTTCGGAAAGCGTTGCGATGATTGTTATATAACGCTCATCATCAATCTTCTCCTTGAGCAATAAAGTATCGATGCCCACCTTATCGATATTTTCTATAAACCTGTCATAGTTCTTCAGTTCAACCGTCCCTGCGACGATATACAGGTATTTTGATTCACCCATATAGCTGAGGTCAAAATCAAACGGCTTTAACAGCTCGATGGAATTCCGCTGCATCATAAACGAATCGATGCCCTCCTCTATAGTGGACAGCTCGCTCTTAATGCTGATGGCATCCTCCACTTCCTCAAAAATACTCTCAGTTTCATCGAGCAGCCGATCGACATTTCTCCTCTTTACGGGGGTTTTAATGATGGGCGTGGGGCGGAACAATTCCCTCAATATGCTCGTTTTGTCCTCTCGAACTTCCTCTAATGCACCAAGAATACGGTCGACCCTCAGTTTATATTCTGTGCACTTTCCCATTTTGGGATGCGTCTCCTCCTGCTCTAAAATGTCGCCGACACCGCTCTTCGAATCCCGTATACTTGTAATTTCCATGATTCCTGCTTCATGAAGGGCAAAAATGAGCTCTTCTTGATACGCCCGATGCATGATCATCGTTGCGCTCTTCATCTCAGCAGGAAAAAGCACTATATCCCTCCTGTCACTTTTTCGACGATATATCTAACGGCTTCTGCGACCTTGCGCTCTGCCTGTCTTTTAATTCTTTCCGCCTCTTTTTCTCCCTGTCGTCTGATTTTCTCCGCCTCCTTTGTCGCTGTTTTCTCTGCCTTTTCTTTGGCATCCTGAACAGCGTCTATCGCTTCTTTTCTCTTCTGGAGGACGAGCTCTTCGGCATCTTTTTGCGCCTTTTTAATCCTCTCCTCGGCATTGGACCTGGCACTCCCCACCATCTTCAGTGCATCGGATTCTGCCTTTTTGAGCATCTCAATCTCGCTTTGCGCCACAGGTAATCCTCGAAATTGTTGAATAAATAAGAACGGTTGATTTCACATTTAAAGTTTATCTTTTTTGAGCCTTGGTTATTCCGAGTCACAGGTGTGATTCCTCATCGCCTATCAACGACCACAGCAGATGAGGATGTGATTATCGCACCTGATGGCTTATGAATGATGTTTACGGTTACCTGGTCTCCTGCAAATAGTTCTTTATTGCCTTTGGCAATGCTAAATCCACCTGTATCACCTGCATCCCATATAGTATCGCCCCCGACTCCTCTAAGAACGCCTATTATTGAAAAGCTATGATATCCTTGAGCAGTACTCCGAGGAAAATCGTCAAGTTGATGTGTTAGTGGCACGTCGTTAACAAGCGTAATGATCCTAATATAGGTTACATTGAATGATTCACCACCACGATGGATTAGGGTAACTTCCTGACGTAGCAATCCTGCCGGAGTTAGTATTAATTCAACACTGTCCACCACTACGCTCGCCAGTGGAACCCTCTCTGGCGTTCCAATGCCAAATGCAAGGGCTCCTATGATAGCCGCAAGCAGAACGGTCAGGGCGACCATCAGTATTACGCCGATGATGGGGGATACCGCATTTTCATCGATGCCGCGATCGGTAAACGAACCTTTTGATAGTCTGTTCATGCTTTCCTTTCGTGCTTCTATCAAGGCTCATGCTAATAAAATTATGGTCAATCGAAAAATAACATCATTCTGGCACGATTATCTCTAAAAAGTCAACCCTTTTAAAATCTGAGTCAAAGGTTGCTATCTTTTTAATTCCATAATGTTTGCACGTTGCAGCGATGAGTGCATCGTTTGGGAGTAGTCCATATTGCTGAACAATCCATCTTGCTTCTTCTTCTATAACATTGCTTATGGGCAAATTCTCTGCGATATTAATCAAAGCTTCTACTTTTTCCAATTCTTGAGCCTTTGATTTTATAACTTCTGGCTCTTTCTTAAGTTCAAAACTACTTTTTCCAGTAACGAGCTTTAAAAAGACATAGACGACCTCACTATAAACTATGGAATTCCTAAAGACCTTCTCATCCTTACACAGTTCTAAAAACTTATTTCTTATCTCTAAATTTCCCTCTAAGATTTTTAGAAATATGTTAAATCAACAAAAGCCCCATTCATCCTCTAACTCCTTGAGTGTTTTGAGCGTATCTTTGCCCTTCAGCAGTCCAAAGGAAGTGTCTACAATATTACTTAAGCTATCTATCTCTACCCGCAATCTCTCCCCCTCTCTTATCTCCACCTTCTCCAGAGGCTTGAACACTCCCTTCTCATAGACGACCTCTATTGTTTTTGTCATCTTGCGACATTCCCTCCTGTTATTTATCCTATTATAGAGCCATTCATATAAAAAGATGACACTGCCAACTGAAAAATAAAGAAAATAAATTAAAAAATAAAAAGGGGGAGCGGTTCGCACCACTCCCTGCAATATAAGAAAGTCATAAAGGAAGTTATCGTGGTGACCCGACGAGGCAGAATCGCACAAAGATTAATAAAACACTAACACATACAATTCGCTGGTGAAAAAATGCAGACAGAAGTCGAAACCCAAATATATGAAAAACTGGGCAGGATCGAGGGCGAAATCGAAGACCTTAGGACTCTCCTTCTTCAGGGACAGCAGATTCCCAAGCGGGTTGTTTCACTGGGCGGTTTGTTTAAAGGGGTAGGGGTAACCGAAGAAGATATAAAAGAGGCGAAGAGTTCATTATTTAAAGTTGGTATTTAGCATGTTCGTCGTGGATACGCATGCACTGCTATGGCATCTAACTGAAGATACCAAACTGGGCAGAAAAGCAAAAGAAGTGCTCGATAAAGCAGATAGAGGGGAGACAACTGCTGTCATCCCGGCAATTATATTGGCAGAGGCTTTATTTATTTTAGAAAAGAAAAGAGCCGATTTGAAGTTCAAAGATGGTTTAAGGAAAATTGAAAGGAGCCTGAACTATGTAGTTTAAAGTTTTGACAAAGGATAGTAAGATTATCGAATTTGGCGATGTTGAGGTTTTGTGGTAAAAACCAAAAAGAAAAAATAAAAAAGAGGTTAGACATGGCGGCTAAAGTATATGCCATTGCATCGGGCAAGGGTGGCACAGGAAAGACGACGATTACGGTCAACCTTGGCACTGCCCTTGCGATGTGCCCTGATTACAGCGAAAAAAAAGTTGTTATAATAGATGCAGATATCGGCATGGCTAATCTGGGATTTATTCTTGGGCTGGAAAAGAGCCCGACGACATTGCACGAAGTGTTGGCTGGCAAGGCTGATGTCGAAGATGCAATGTACAAGGGAATAGGCGGGGTCACGGTCATCCCCAGTGGCATTTCTTTACAGGGCTTCCAGAATTCCAAGCCCGAAAAACTCAAGGAGGTGATAGATACACTTCGTGAAACAGCTGACATCATATTGATCGATACGCCCTCTGGAATCAGCAAAGAGAGCATGGTGCCCTTGACAATCGCTGCTGAAATTTTATTAGTAGTAAATCCGGAACTCACGTCTATAGTGGATGCCTTAAAAACCAAAGTACTGGCAGAGGGGTTTGGCGTCGAAGTGGGCGGAGTCATCATTAACCGGGCGGATGAGGGCAGGAACGAATTATCAAGTAAAAAGGTGGGAGAACTGTTGGGGACACGGGTCCTCCAAGTGATTCCGGAGGATATGAAGATTAAAAAAGCCGCGTTGTTCAGGACTCCAGTAGTAGTTGCAACTCCAAATTCACCGGCTGCCAAAGGCTTCAAGAGACTGGCCATAACTTTACTTGAAGAGAATTATGGTAAACTTGAAAAGAAGGGTTTTGTCGAGAGATTGAAGGACTTATTTAGATTTAAGTCGTGATGTTTTCACGCATAAATATTATTTTGTGTTCTCTGAGCCAGTAGCTATATGTATAATATGTTCCCCATATCTTCTCAGGTGGTAAAATAGTATCTACTAGAATTGAGGAATACAAAAGATACCACGACGGAGAGATATGTACAAGAGCAAGATTATACTGGCGTGAGGACGGAAAGCAGAGGCGTAAAACACTCATATCGTTCCCCAAGCCAAAATCGAATTTGACAGACGCCGAGCTCAGGGAAATAGAAAATGCGCTGCGCATTTCGAAGATGTCGAAATCCCAAAGGGATTACGACTCCGTCAGATGTTCCATCTGGCGGCGACAAAACATAGCACCAACTAAGAAGCGGATTATGCCAAAAAAAGCAGCAGAGATATCAAAAGAAACACTGGACGAATTGGTCTCTCCCAAACCAGTCGATAAAAACCAGTTAAAAGCGAGAATCGTCCGTCCAAAAATTTCTAAACAGGTCGAGATAGCCGAGGAGACCGAGGCAGTATGGCAGAGAACGGCAAGAGATGTCACGGTTAAGCCAACATGGTTCGAGCGCATGTTTGGGGGGGCAGAGGAAGTGGATAGATATGATCTGCAAAAGCACGGGCCATTGGTCGACCTCAGCGTGCCACCAGGTATGGAGATACTTGAGACCTGCTCAGTTAATGAGCCATATGCATATACCAGAGTTATGTATGAACCGGCCACGCACGAACATCACTACCATGTTCTTGAGCCAAAGTTGAGCGAAGGTGAACAAAAGCTCCTTAGTGAGATTCAAGATCGATTGATTGAGACATTAGACATGAACTTGAAGGACGTTGATAGACAAGGTGCATTGCAGTTTATGACTAATCGCATCAACGAATTTTTACGAAGTCATCACATTGATATCACCCCTGCCTCAAAGGAGAGGGTCATGTATTATACGACACGCAATTTTTTGGGGTATGAAAAGATTGACCCGATAATGCGTGATCCCAATATAGAGGATATTTCTTGCGATGGTCCCAATATCCCCATCTTCATATATCATAAAAAGTTTGGGTCAGTTAGGTCCAACGTTACCTTTGAGGATGTGAATAAATTATACTCATTTATCATTAAACTCGCTCAGATCTGTGGACGGCATATATCCATCGCAAACCCATTACTTGATGGTTCGTTACCAGACGGTTCAAGGGTTCAGTTGACATTGGGTAAGGAGGTCACCACGCGTGGCAGTACATTCACTATCAGGAAGTTCAGAGAAAGTCCATTTACTCCACCCGAGCTCATCGAATCCAACACGTTCTCAGTAGAGGCAATTGCATATCTTTGGTTAGCTGTAGAGAATGCTAAAAGCATTATCTTTGTCGGCGGCACAGCCTCTGGAAAGACGACGACTCTCAACGCCATCTCACTGTTCATTCCACCAGAAGCGAAGATCGTCTCAATTGAGGATACTCGCGAGCTGAATCTACCGCACCAAAACTGGATTCCAGGGGTCGTACGTGAGACATTTAGTAAAGAGGGAAACATCGATATGTATGACTTGCTTCGTTCCGCACTCAGGCAACGTCCTGAATTTCTGATCGTGGGCGAGATTAGAGGTGAAGAGGCTTATGTGATGTTTCAGGCGATGGCTACTGGGCACACGACGTTCTCGACCATGCATGCAGATTCAGTAATTTCGGTTGTTCATCGGTTAGAGAACCCGCCAATCAGCATTCCACGAATATTGCTTAAATCACTGGACATCGTCTGCATAAACGTCCAGACATATGTCAATAAGCAACGAGTTCGACGGATGAAGGCAGTTGTAGAGGTCGTAGGTATGGATCCACATACAAACGAGCTACTGACCAATGAAGTTTTCCGCTGGAACTTCTCTGATGACAAATTCAAATATTCCGGTTCATCATATGTTTTGAAGAGGATAATGGAAGAGCGTGCCTGGAATGATAAAGAAATGGGAGACGAACTCAAGAGACGGCAAGATATATTGAAATGGATGGTATCAAAGGGGATTAAATATTACGAAGATGTTGCAAAAATCGTGGTCATGTACTATCAGGAACCGGAAGAGTTGATGAAAATAGTTAGGCAGGAGTTGTATGGCAGTTAGTGCGTTTCAGAGGCTCGCATACAATATTTTTGGAGACCGCTTCAGGTCAAAAGCGAGGAAATATTATGATCTTCGGCAAGATCTCCAAGGAGCACGGATGGATGTTACGTTTGAAATGTACCTTTCCACTGCCACGCTCTATGCGACGATAATTGGGTTCGTCAGCATCGTCATTGCTCTTATGGTCGTACATGTGTTTTGGGTCTTTGATATTATAACCGTAGCTCTTTCCATGCTCACTGGTTTCGGACTCGGTGTTTTGACATATCTCGGGTTTCTGGTCTTGCCTGTCATGCGAATGGCCCAGCGAAAACGGGACATCGACGCCACATTGCCGCATGCCATCAACTACATAGCTGCGATGGCAGGGGCAGGTGTGACGCCACTAAAGATATTCCATTCATTGGCTAAATCTGAGGTATATGGCGAACTGGCGAAAGAAGCGCGATACGTAATCAGGGACGTTGATTTGTTTGGACGTGACCTAAATACAGCCATAAAAAACGTAGCTGCGACAACCCCATCCCAGAAATTACAGGAGTTCTTACAAGGCGTCATCACGACAAGCACGGCGGG
>BBPE01002090.1_pt1 | contig 25260 bp, 19 predicted proteins | sample 1344301 | NCBI WGS metagenome assembly BBPE01 (sample SAMD00019089, study PRJDB2971) | groundwater metagenome | isolation source: The Cedars highly-alkaline
CGCTGCAAATCGACGCCGTTGCGCATCGTCTTGACCTTATTCGCGTCGGCGCCGAGCCGCACCAGTTGGTCGGTCAGCGCTTGCGATACGCCAATGGAGGCGGCGGCTTTTGCAGCGGCATCCAGCATCCAGCGGCGCGGCAGCGCATAGCGTGCGATCAGGTTGATGTCGGAGCCGCGCGCGGTCACCACAAACGGTTTGTTCGACCAGCACGCGAGCAGGGCTGCCGCCACCCCGTCGGGGTAGTAGTAGTGGGCGTCGATCAGTTGAAAATCAAAGCCAGCGCGCTGGAGTTGGCGCAGTGTGGGCCAGGCGGCGCGCGCCATCGCGTAGGGGGCCAGATGCATGCCGACTTTTGGCGCCAGCAGGTAGCGGGGGTGGTGGACCTCGATGCCGTTGCGGTGTTCAAAGCGCGGTGTGGCGGCAAACTGCGCGTAGGCGCCAAAGCGGGGCGATTGGAACGGAAACCAGGGCACCGGCGCCACCACGCGCGCCTGCACCTGCCCGGATTTGAGCAACTCGCGCAGCCGGGTTTCGACAAAAATGCCGTGTACCGGCCGCACCGAACTGGGAAATAACGATGAAAATAGAAGAATTTTCACAACAATTGATTCCCGTACTGCAAGCTCAGCGGCGCGCGACTCATGCGCTGCCCTCAGCGCAACACGCCTTTGGTATCAATCACCACCTTGTCTTTGATCATCTGTGGGTCGATTTCGGTGAATTCGGTGTGATCGACCAACAGCAGCAAAATATCGGCTTGTTTGAGTACGTCTTTCAATTCGAACAGGGGGAACGGTACTTTGTCGCTGGCCACGTTCGGATCGCAGGCCAGCACGGTGCCGATTTGACTCTCGCGCAGCCTTTGCACGATGTCCATCGACGGGGATTCACGCATATCGTCGATGTTGGCCTTGAAAGTCAGACCCAGACAGCCAATGATAGGGTCGCGAAAGCGCTGCGCCTTGGCGCGCACTTTTTCCAGCACCCAGTGCGGTTTGGCGTCGTTGACTTCACGGGCCGTGCGGATCAGGCGTGCCTCTGCGGGAGCGCTGGAGACGATGAACCACGGATCGACCGCGATGCAATGGCCGCCGACGCCCGGGCCGGGCTGCAAGATGTTGACGCGTGGATGGCGGTTGGCCAGCGCAATGGTTTCCCAGACGTTGACGCCCAGGCGGTCGCAAATCAATGACAGTTCGTTGGCAAAGGCAATGTTGACATCGCGAAACGAGTTTTCCACCAGTTTCGAGAGTTCGGCCGTGCGGCTGTCGGTTTCCAGAATGGCCCCGTTGCAAAAGGTTTTGTAGAGCGTTCTGGCCTTGGCCAGTGCGGCCTTGCTGGTGCCGCCGATGATGCGGTCGTTGTCCACCAGTTCGCGCAAAATCTGGCCCGGCAACACCCGCTCGGGGCAATGCGCGCAGTGCACCTTGCCGGCCAGTTCGGGCCGCAGGTCAAGGATGATTTGTTCGACCACCTCGGTGGTACCTACCGGCGAGGTCGATTCGAGGATGACCAGGTTGCCCTCGCGCAAAAAAGGCGCAATGGCGCGCGTAGCGGCCTGCACATAGGACAGGTCGGGCGCCTTGAGGTTGCCGTTTTCTTCCTTGAACGGCGTCGGCACGGCCAGAATGAAGGTGTCGCCCTCTTCCGGCAGCAAGGCAGCGCGCAGGTTGCCGCTGTTGACGGCAGAGCGCACCAGGATGTCGAGGTCGGGCTCGACGATGTGAATGCGACCAGAATTGATGATATTAACTGCCGTTTCATTGACATCCACACCCAGCACCTGATGGCCCTTGGTGGCCAGCATAGAGGCGGTCGGCAGGCCGATGTAGCCCAGCCCCATCACGATGATTTTTTGTATTTCGCGCGGCATTTATGGCTTTCCTTTCCAGTTAAGAATCGATTCGATGATGCGCCGCACCGCCTGACCGTCGCCATAGGGGTTGTGCGCCCGCGCCATGCGGGCGTAGTCGTCGGTGTCGCTGAGCAGGCGCAGGGTCTGCTCGACAATTTTTTCACGCGAGGTGCCAACCAGTCGAACCGTACCAGCCGCTACCGCCTCGGGGCGCTCGGTGGTCTCGCGCATCACCAGCACCGGCTTGCCTAGCGAGGGGGCTTCTTCTTGCACGCCGCCCGAGTCGGTGATGATGAGATGCGAGCGGTCCATCAGATAGACGAACGGCAGGTAGTCGACCGGCTCGATCAGGTGCACGTTGTCGAGCGCGCGTGCGGCCAAAATCTCCCGCACGGGTCTGCGCACCTGCGGATTGAGGTGCACTGGATAGAGAATTTCAACCTCGGGCTGCGCAGCAGCAATGTCGGCCAAGGCCAGGCACATGTTTTCAAACCCGGCACCAAAATTCTCCCGCCGGTGGCCGGTGACCAGAATCAAGCGCCGCTGCGGGTTCAAAAAGGAAAACTGCTGCTGCAGCGACTGCTGCACCGCAGCAACGGTGCGCACCTTGTGCACCACCGCCAGCAGCGCGTCGATCACGGTGTTGCCGGTGACGTGAATGCTCTCGGCCGCCACGCCCTCGCGCAGCAAATTGGCGCTTGCCTGGCTGGTGGGGGCGTAGTGCAGGTCGGCCAGGGCGCCGGTGAGGCGGCGGTTCATTTCCTCTGGGTAGGGCGCGTGTTTGTTGCCGGTTCGCAGCCCGGCCTCGACGTGGCCCAGCGGCACCCGGCTGTAATAAGCAGCCAGGCTGGCAGCCAAGGTGGTGCTGGTATCGCCGTGTACCAGCATCAGGTCGGGCCGCTCCTGCTGCAACACGGGTTTGAGTCCGCGCAGGATATTGCCGGTGATGTCAAACAGGTCTTGTCCGGGCTGCATGACGTTGAGGTCGTGCTGCGGCACGATGTCAAACAGCTTGAGCACCTGGTCTAGCATTTCACGGTGCTGCGCGCTCACGCAGACCAGCGTCTGCACCCGCTCACCCAACGCTTGCAAGCCCTTGACCAGGGGCGCCATTTTGATGGCTTCGGGACGGGTGCCGAAGACGAGCATGACCTTCATCGAGAAAACCCCTCCACGACCGATGCATACGCGGCCTGGTAATTGGATACGCTGTTGCGCCAGTTGCGTACCGACTCGACAAAGTGTCGGCCGTTGGCGCGCAAGGCAGGCCATTGTTGTGGCTGCTGCAACAAGCCCAGCAAGGCAGCGCACAGCGCCTGGACGTCGTCGGCCTTGAACAGAATGCCAGTTTTCTGGTGTTGTACCAGTTCACGATGACCGCCGACGTCGGACGCCACGAATAATTGCCCCTGCGCCATGGCCTCCAGCGGTTTGAGCGGTGTGACCAATTCGGTCAGGCGCATCGAGTGCCTGGGGTAAGCCAGGATGTCGATCAGATCGTAATAGCGGCTGACGCTGTGGTGCGCTACCCGCCCGGTGAACACCACGTGCTGCTGCAGGCCCAGGGCTTGCACCAGCGCTTTCAGGCCGGCCTCTTGCGGCCCACCGCCCACCAGCAGCAAGCAGATATCGGGCCGCGCCTGCCGCAGCGCAGGCAGCGCGCGCAGCAGCAAGTCCAGCCCTTCATAGGCATAAAAAGAGCCGATGAAGCCGATTACCACGCGCCCAGCCAGCCCCCACTGCTGCTGCAGCGCCGGGTCCGGCGCCTGCGCCCACTGGAAGGCGCCGACGTCGACCGCGTTCGGGATGACGGTGATTTTGCTGGCCGCCACGTCGCGCGCGACGATGTCGGCGCGCAGACCCTCACAAATGGTGAAGACGTGCGCCGCCTGGTGGATCGCGCGCGTCTCCAGTGCACGAGTGAGACGGTAGCGCAAACTGCCCTCGCGTGTGCTGCCGTGATCGACCGCCGCGTCTTCCCAAAAGGCGCGAATTTCATACACCACCGGTATGCCGAGCTTGCGCCCCACCCGCAAGGCCGGCAAGGCGTTGAGCACCGGCGAATGGGCGTGAATGAGGTCGGGCCGCAGGCAGGCCGCCACCTCCTCTAAACGCTGCGCGAGCTTGCGCATCAGCAGCCATTCACCCGCCAGCGGCCACTGCCCGATGGCCGACTGCAGCGGCGCCGTGCGGTAAAAACCCAGTCCATCGACGTCTTCTTCGTCGAACGCCACTGGCCCCTGCTTGGGTGAGGTGAGGTGCCAGGTGTGCCAGCCCAGCGCGCGCTGCTCGCGCAGCAGTGCCGCAGTGCGAAAGGTGTAGCCGCTGTGCAGCGGAATCGAGTGATCGAGCACGTGCAGAATTCGCAGCGGTCGCAGCGGTCGCTGCGCCTGGGCAACTGGCGCGCGCTGCGCGGGTGCTGCTGGGTGTGAATCAGTCATGCGCGCCTCGACCCAGATGGCCGTCAAAGACGGCTTTCCACTCGGTCAGCATCTGGGCGCGCGAATACGAACGGCGTACTTTCTCCCTGCCAGCGTGCGACCAATAGGGCCAGCGGGCCCGCTGTTGCACCGCGGCGATCAAGGTGCGGGCAAAACTTTCGTCGTCCGGCGCGGCCACGTTCTCGGGTGAAACATCGGCCAGCATCGACCCCACATCGCCCACTCGCGTAGCCACCACCGGCAGTCCGATCGCCATCGCCTCGAGCAAGGCCAGCGGCAATTGCTCGGTGTCGGACGAGAGCGCAAACAGGTCAAATTCGGCCAGCCTTTGCGCTGGGTCCGGCAAATACCCGGTGAATTCAACCTCGGCCGCCACACCCAGCTCCTGCGCCAAGGCCTGCAATTCGCCCAGCAAAGGCCCGCCGCCGACCACGATCAGACGCGCCGCCTGGTGCGCGCGCAACTGGGCAAAGGCACGCAGCAGACGCGCCAGATTTTTCTCCGGCCGCAAACCCGCTACGGTGCCAATGCAAACCACAGTCTCGGCGCCAGCCGGGCGGGTGGTCTCGCGCTCAGACGGCGCAAGCGCAACGCCGTTGGCCAAAAAATGCACCTGGTCGGCGCGCAGCCTCCAGTGCTGGCAGGCGATGCGCTCCAGATGGCGCGATGCCACCACCACCGGCACCCGATTGAAACCAAGCAGAATGCGGCGCGTCAAGACCCGGCGCGGCAGTTGCCGCCCGGCCTCGTCCGGACCAAAACCGTCTTCGACGTGTACCTGCGGCAAGAGCTTGGGAAAATTCGCCGCCGCCCACTCGATCGCGCCCCAGTTGTACGACAGCAGCAAATCGGGTCGAACCGATTTGAGCACGGCACGAAACTGTTGCTGATTGTCCAGCGCACCGCCCTTGGTCACATGCAGCCGCAGCGGTTGCCAATCGACGCTTGCGCCCAGGCGCTCGCCGGCGTCAAAGCAATTGTCCATCGCCAGCACCAGATGGCGGTAGGACGAGCCGAGCGCATGGGCCAATTCGACGAAACGTGCCTGCGGCCCGCCCAGCTTGAAGGTCGAGAAGGCGTGCAGCAGCACGCGCGCCGGTGCTGCCTGGTGGGTGCTGGCACTCATTGCCCATGCACGGCAATGCCACGCCGGTGAAACGCCGCCGGATCCGCTTGCGGCTGCCAGTTCAGGTCTTGCTTGACATCGGCGGTGTTGAACGAGGCCGGCAGGCCGCGCGAAAGCAGGTCGCGCCGGTACGGCCGCGCCACTTTTCTGCCACTCAGCCGCTTGATCAACCACTTGCCCATTTCCACCAGCCACAAGCCGGTGGGTGAGGAGGGCACAAACTTGAGCGGCCGCTGTGTGACGCTGGCAACAGCGGCCAGGTACTCGCGTGCGCTGGGGCGCACATCGCCCACCAGGTTGTAAGCCTTGCCAACCGCCGCCGGCGCCGTCAGGGCCGAGCAAATCGCCGTGGCGCAGTCTTCCACCAGCACCCAGGGCAGCGGGTTGTTCCCCTGGTTCCAGCCGATGCAGTACTGATCGTTGTTAAAAAAGCCAAGACCGCCATGAAAGGCCGACGTGCCCGCGCCGGTGACCAGTCCGGGGCGCAGCAACACCACCGGCAAACCGCTGTCTTGGTGAAATTTCAACACCGCATCGTCGGCCAGCGCTTTGGCGTGCGCGTAGTCGTTGCGGGTGGCGGGCTGGCGGTCGGTCGGCGTCGAGCCGGTCACTTCTTCGCGCGCGTTGCCCAGGTAGAGGCCGGCGATCGAGCCCACATGCACCAGCCGTTCGACCCCGGCGGCCTGACAGACCTGGGCCACGGCAAGAGCCGAGTCGACCATGGCTGCACGTATGGCTGCGAAGTCGGCCCCACCGCCGCCGTGAGCGAGATTGATGACGTAGCGTGTTCCGGCGATGGCGCGCTCAAGGTCGGCAGCTCGCTTGACGTCACCGCGCAGCAGTTCGACGCCAGGGCGGTGGAACACCGCTTGCAAGTTGGTGTTGCCGCGCGCCATGACGCGCACCCGGTAACCCCGATCGAGCAAGGCGGCCACGGTATAAGAGCCGATGAAGCCGGTTCCGCCCAGCACCGCAACCCACGGCCCGGTTGGCGTTGCGGCGGCGGATGCGATCTTGCTGCTGGCCGCCAGCGGTTTGAAGCCACTGGCCATTTGCTCGCAAACGTGCACCAGATGCGCGCCGAATTCGAGGTCGAGCACGGGTTTTGTGCCGGCTTGCAGCGCGCGGTAGAAGGCTTGCAGGCTGCCCTTCATGCCCAGATAAAAAGCGTCTGAACGGGGCTTGAGTTTGAGCATCGCCAGCGTGTAGTCGCGCAAGCTGGAAAAGCCCTGCTGAATGATTTGCTTGCCACTGGCGCGCGCTGAGAGCCAGGCGTCGACCGGCTCCATATAGGCGCTGCGCTGCAGGGTGTGAAACTGGTTGGAGAATATGTCGGCCACCGCCACGCCGTCGTCGCACACCACGCTCATGCGGCAGACGCTGAACTGGGCACCGACATGAAAGCGCAGCTGCGCTGGCATGCGCTCGCACAGCATGGAAACCTGGCAGGCGTTGTGCAATCCCACACCGGGAGCGATTTCAACCGGGGCTTGGGCCTGTACGCTCAGCTCGATCACGCGCCCGGCCAAGTCGACCAGTTGCGCCAGCGGGTGCACCGCCTGTTCGAGCAAGATATTGATCGGCTGATGAAACATCCAGTGAGAAAACTGCCGCGCCGCCAGTTGCCGCAAGGGCACTTCGTAGATGTAGTTGATGTAACGCGGCTGACCCAGACGCCCAGATGCGATGGCCTGCTTCAGCTTCAGATAGGCCGGGTTGAACACCAGGTTCTGGTTCACCCCCACCACAGCACCCGACTGACGGGCGGCGGCACGCATCTGATCGCATTCGGCGCTGCTGAGCGCTAGCGGTTTTTCCAGCAATACAGCTTTGCCGGCGGCGATGAACGGCATGGCGGTGCTCAGGTGCAGATCGGGCGGCGTCAGCACGTGTACTGCGTCGGCCGCGCAGTGCACGGCCTGGTCGATCGTCTCGAACACATGCGGGGCGCCGAACGCTTGTGCCAGACTGCGCGCCGCAGCGGTGTTGAGGTCAAAGACACCATACAAATCGACCCCTGGCAGCTCGCGCAGGACAGCTGCATGGGTTGCAGCAATGTTGCCGGCACCCACCAGCAGGACTTTCTTGTTGCTCACAAAACTCCCCGGTTCAAATGAAAATGGGACTCAAGACCCGTCAGGCGGGCGTGTATTTTTCGCTCTGACGCAAAAAAGCGTCGAACATGATGAGCATCCAGAGCGCGGTCGAGTGATCGCTGCGGCCGCCCAGATGCTGGCGCACCAGCGTTTGCACGGTGGCGGCGTTGAAATAACCCGAGTCCAGCATGCGCGCACTCAACACCGAATCACACAGGCGCTGGCGCAGCGGGCCGCGCAGCCAGCTCGCCAGCGGCACCGAAAAGCCCATCTTCGGTCGGTACAGCACCTCGTGCGGCAACAGCGGCTCGAGCGCTTTCTTGAACAGGTACTTGCCCTGTCCGTTGTGAATCTTCAGACGGCTCGGCAAGCCAGCCAGCCATTCAACCAGTGGGTGATCGAGCAAGGGTTCGCGCACTTCGAGCGCGTGCGCCATGCTGGCGCGATCGACCTTGGTGTTGATGTCGCCCACCAGCCAGGTCTTGTAGTCCAGGTACTGAATCAGCGCCAGTGGGTCCTCGGTCTGTGCCTGGCTGGCGTGCTGGCGAAACACGTCCAACGCGCGGTAGCCGTTGAGGCCGCGCACAAAGGCGGTCGAAAACAAACGCTGGCGCTGTTCGCTGCGCAAGTGCGAGACGCTGTGATGGTAGGCCTGCACCGCGTCCATTGCCAGCGCCTCAAACGTGGTCTTGGCACGCAGCGGACGCGGCGCCCAGTCGGCCTTGGGGTAGAGCCGCCCGAGCAGGCCAAACAGCGGCTGGCGCAGTTCCGGTGGCAGCCGGCTGCGCAGGCTCTCTTCGGCCAGATGGAGCCGGTAGCGCCTGTAGCCGCCCAGGCCTTCGTCGCCGCCGTCGCCGGAGAGTGCCACCGTGACGTGCTTGCGCGCCATCTGGCAGACGCGGTAGGTGGGAATGGCCGAACTGTCGGCATAGGGCTCGTCGTACAGCCAAGCCAGGGTGTCGATCAGGTCGAAATCGTCGCTCTTGACGACTTCGATCCGGTGATCGGTCTGATAGCGCGTGGCCACCTGCTGGGCAAAGGCCAATTCGTTGAAGCGCGGGTCGTCAAACCCGATCGAACAGGTGTGCACCGGCGCATCCGACAAGCCGGCCATGGTGGCCACCACCGCGCTTGAATCGACGCCGCCGGAGAGAAAAGCACCCAGCGGCACCTCGGCCACCAGCCGCAGTTGCACCGCTTCGCGCAGCCGCTCGCGCAGCTCGGTCTGGGCATCCGGCAGGCTGATCGGGTTGTGGTTGCTGAACCGCAAATCCCAGTACGGCTGTGACGCGGGCATTTCCGCCTGACCACGGCGCAGACTCAGTGTGTGGCCGGCCGGCAGCTTGTGCGCCTGCCGGTAGATGCAGCGCGGGTCGGGCACGTAGCCAAAGCTGAAGTAATCCTCCACCGCCAACGGATCTATGCTGCGCGCAAAACCGGGGTGAGCCGTCAGCACCTTGAGTTCGGAGCCAAAAATGAAACTGCCGTCGGGCAGCCAGGCGTAGTGCAGCGGTTTGACGCCCAGCCGGTCGCGCGCCAGAAACAGGGTTTGCTGCTGGCGGTCCCACAGCGCAAAGGCAAACATGCCGCGCAACCGCTGCACGCAGGCAGGTCCCCAGGCGCGCCAGGCGTGAACGATGACTTCGGTGTCGCTGCGGGTTTTGAAGTGGTGGCCCAGCGCCCGCAACTCAGGCATCAGTTGCATGAAGTTGTAGATTTCACCGTTGAAGACGACGCCCACGCTGCCGTCCGGGGTGAATAGCGGTTGCTGACCAGTGGCCAGATCGATCACCGACAGCCGTCGGTGGCCCAGCGCCAAGCCGGGCTCCAGGTGCAAGCCGTCTTCGTCCGGGCCGCGGTGCGACTGTATGTTGTTGATGCGCGCCGCCAGCGCGCGGTCAAAAGAGCGCTGGCCTTGCGGGTCGAACAAACCAGAGATGCCGCACATATTCAGTCGGCCGCTCGGGTTTGCCGCAGCGCCGCCTGCAGGCCGGCACCCTGCGCTTGCAAAAACTGGTGCAGCACGGCGTTGGCGGCGGCGCGCCCGTCGGCCTCGGGCAGACGGGGATCGAGTGTGGTGTAGAGCACGACGATGGCGCCGTCGTCGCCTCGCCCCAGCAGCAGGCCGAGGGCGGTGTAAATCTTGGCGCGCACGCCGCTGGAGGTGAAGCGGTCGTCGACCCAATAAAACTTCCAGACTTGCAAGCGCTTGGCCGATCGGCTGGAGAGTGTGCTGCCGAGCTGGCGCAGGCTGAGCGTGCTCACCTGCAGGGGTTGACCGGCCAGTGCGGTTGTGGCGCTGGCCGCTGTCACCCCTGACCAGTTCGGGTCGGTGCTCAGCACCAGCGCGTTTTCCGAGCTGACCAGCTTGCGCCGCTTATCTTGCTGGCGGTAGTAGCTCAGGTGTACGCCAACCGCCTGTCCCTGCGGGTTGACGTAGCCGGTGTGGGCGCTGGCGACCACGTGGCTGAAAGCCGGTAGCCAGTCGCTCGGAGCGGCTTCGGCGCGCTGCCACGGCGCTTGCGGCGCGAGCACGGCCAGTTGTACCGGAGTGCTGCGCACGCTCAGCGCCAGCGCGCGCTCGAGCAGATGCGGCGTGGTCACGATGAACAGAACAAACAGCGCTGCCTGCGCCGTCCAGCGCCGCTGGTTCGGGGTGGGGCTGGCGTCAGGGCTGGCGTCGGCGGTCACCGTCGGCGCGGGCAGTGGCGGATCGATCCAGCGCGCACCGATGAGCAGCATGAGCAGGATCACGACGCCGAAGAACACCCAGCCGTACAGGATGTGGTCGACACCGGTGGCCAGTTCGTTGCCCGAGAGATGACCGAGCAGGACAATCATGTAGGCGCGCAGCCAATTGGCCACCAGCGGCACCAGGATCGCCACGCCGACGAAAATCAGGCGTTTGCGCAAACTGCGGTAGCTCAGGTAGGCAAACAGGCAGCCGACGGTGACGGATGCGATCAGGTAGCGAATGCCGCTGCAGGCCTCTATGACCGACCACGAACCCGAGGGAATGACGAACTGCAAGCCCTCGCGGTAGACTGGAATGCCGCTCCAGCGCAGCGCCAAGACGGTGAAATCGGCCGTCCAGTCCATCAACTGCGGCAGCATGAAATCGCCCATCGGAACGGCAAAAAACAGGAAAGCAAGCGCAAAAGTCATTACCCGGGCCACGTGCCAGCCGAGCACAGCGGGCACCGCCAGCACCAGCAGCATGACCAGCGCGAGTTGGCTGACGACGTTGACGCCGCCCAGATCGCCGGCCAGCCACAGGCCGGCCGCGCCCAGCATCAGCAGCCCAGCCAGCCCGGCCGGCTGCGGGCGCAGCGGCGCCAGTGCGTGGCGCACGCGCCAGATCAGCCAGAGCGAGATCAGCGGCACCGCGAAGCCGTGGCTATAGGTGTCCGACTGCGCCCAGATCGACGCCATGATCCAGACGGTGTGCCAGTACAGGCCCAGAATCGACAGCAGCAGCAGACCCAGCGCCGCCAGCGGCACACGCCAAGGGGCCGGGATGTCAAGCGCTGCAGACGTGCCTGTCTTAACCATGTTCAGCTCCCTGCCTGCTGGCAAAAGTGAGAAATTTGTCCAGGCCGCCGAGGTGGGCTTGCCAGCTAAAGCCTTGCAGCACGAAGCCACGCGCTTGGCGTCCGTATGCCGCCGCCTGCTCGCCGCACTGCAACAGCGGCTGCAGCGCTTGGGCGAACTCGTGCGCCGTATCGGCGCGCAGCAGGCCTTGTGCGGCGCTGGCGCCGATCGCATCGGCGCAGGCGCGCACAGTCACCACCGGCTGCGCCATCGCCATCGCTTCCAGAATCTTGTTTTGCAGACCGCGCGCCACCCGCAGCGGCGCCACCACGGCGCCAGCATGCTGCAGATAGGGGCGCACGTCGGGCACGGTGCCGGTGACCACCACCCGCGGCGAAGCCAGCGCACGCACCGCTGGCGTGGGTGCGCGGCCGACGATGTAAAAGCGCAGTTGCGGCCAGCGCGCCAGCAGCAGCGGCAACATATCGGCCACAAACCACTGCACGGCGTCGACGTTGGGCCAGTAATCCATTGCGCCGGTAAAGACCACGGCCTGCTCGTCGGCGGCAAACGGGTTCGGGTGGCGCACCTCGGGGTCGAAAAAATCCGCGTCGACCCCGTTGCCGAGGGATTGCACGCCGCCGCGCGCCTCTGGCGCGTGCGACAGAAACAGCGCCGTCTCCTGCGCGGTGACGAAAAAAGAACACCGCGCCCGCGCCGCCAGCAAGCGTTCATACGCCAGCAGCCGCGCGCCTTCGCGCCGGTACAGCCACGACAGCGGCCAGCGGTGCGCGAACGCGTACTGGCTCCATTTGGCCGAATCGACATCGACGAAATCAACCAGCATCGGCACCTGGGGCAGCAGGGGCAGCGCGTACTGCGCCATCGAGGAGGAAAACACCACGCTGGCCTGCAGGTCATGGGCGGCTGCCGTTTGCCGTACCCAGCGCTGCAGGGCCGCGCTGCCGTAGTAGGCCAGCGTGAGCGGCTGCGACTGCAGCAGACCGCTCAGGCTCTTGAGTTTGGCGCTGCGCGGGTGCAAGCGCTCGACGTGTACATCGGGGCACAAGGCTTTGAGCGCCGGCAGGTGTTGCTCGTCCTGCGGGTCGTCAATGAAAGTGCCCAGAAACACCCGGTGCTGCTGCAGCAAGTGGCGCAGCAAGTGGTACGAGCGCACCTTGTCGCCTTTGTTGGGCGGATAAGGCAGTCGGTGCACCAGATAAAGAATATTGGCCATGGCGCAAGCCGCTTAGCCCAGATGGCGCACGATGTGCGGCCCCAGCCAGTTGGCCACCCCCAGCGGCAGGCGGCGCCAAGCGGAAATCAGCAACTGGTAGTTGGCGTTGGCCGGGTTGTGTTGCGGAATGGCTTCGCGCTTGTAGAGGCAGAACTCGTAGTGCAGCGGCGTCGGCTCGAAGCCCCAGTTTTTCTTGAAGGCGTAGGTGCCGGTGCCGACCTTGCTGCGGCCGTAGTCGAACACTTTGAGTCCGCGCGCGCAGGCGCGGCGCATCAAATCCCAGTACTTGAAGTCGTTGGCGGCCAGATCGCGTGCGGTCTCGTCGTCGCCGGCGTAGTAGGCCAGCACCTGGTCGCGGAAGTAAAAGCTCAACACGCTGCTGAGTGGGCGGCCATCGGGCGCGCAAACCGTCAGCACCTCGCAGTCGCTGCCAAAGGTGTCGAGCAAGGCCTGAAAGTAGCGCTGCGACAAGGCCGGTGTGCCGTGGCGGTGCACGTTGTGGGAAAACAGCTTGAAAAAACGCTTCGCATCGGGATCGAGATGCGCCGTCAAGCCATTTTTGATGCCTTTGCGCACCATGGCGCGCTGCTTGCGCGGAATCGCCAGCAGGTTGTCTTCTTCGGTTGGCAGGATTTCCTTGCGGAAGGTGACGTACAGGTCTTGTGCCGGCCAGTCGGGGTGGCGCCGCTGCAGGTGGCGCAATTCGAGGTGATCGACGCCGAGTTGACGCGCCAGTTGCTGTGCTTCTTGCTCCAGGACTGCCGCCGCCGCCTCGGTGCTGGCCGCCACGCCGCCGTAGACGGTGAACGGCAAGGCGGTCAGGGCGTTGCCAAACAGCCAGCTCTTGACGTGCCCGAGCGGCAACACGCCCTGGATTTGGCCGTGTGCCTGGGCGTAGAGGAAATAGGTGTCGTGGCGCAACTGCTGGCGGATGATGGACTGCCAGCCCGCGCGGTGAAAAAAGGTCGCCTGTGGGCAAGCCAGGACGAAAGCGTCCCAGCGCGCTTGCTCGGCGCTGTCGCTGCCGCTGAGGCGGTGTACCTGCAGCGCGGTCGCATCAGACACAGGGCGCTCCAGCCGTTGGAAAGAAAATGTGATCCATGCGACCCCAGCGAAAGTCCTGCAGCAGCCGCTGCAGGCGCTGCTCGGTGCGGCCGATGTTGACGTAGTGGCGAAAGCGCGTTTTCAGACCGACGCCGGGCACGCGCGGTTGATCGGGGTCGATCTCCCACGGATGGCAGTAAAAAATGACGGGCTGCGCGTCGCGCAGATTGATTTGGCGCAGCATCCAGCGCGATAGCGCGTAGGGCAAGAGCCGAAAATAGCCGCCGCCGCTGGACGGCAGGTTGCGTTGGAACACGCGCAAGGTGCTGGGCGGAATCTCCAGCAGTCCGGCGCGCACCGGGTGGGCAAAACGCGGCGCCTCGGGCATGCCGTAGTGGTCGTGCCGCACCGGGTAAATGCTCGAGCTGTAGCGGTAGCCGGCGCGCAACAAGGCATCGAGCGCCCACAAATTGCCCGCACCGATGGAAAAACTGGGCGCACGATAGCCCAGCACCGCCACCCCGCAGAGGTCTTCCAAAATTGCTTTGGCCGAATAAACGTCTTGGTAAAACGCCGCTTCGCTCAGGTCGCTGGCGCGCTGATGACCGTAGCCGTGGCTGGCGAGCTCGTGCCCGTCGGCGACGATGCGCCGCACCAGTGCCGGGTAGCGTTCGGCGACCCAGCCCAGGGTGAAAAAAGTGGCTTGGGTGCTCCGCTGCGCCAGCAGGTCGAGCAGGCGGTTGACGTTGCGTTCAACCCGGCATTCGCAGCGCTCCCAGTCGGCGCGATCAATGTGGGGCGCAAACGCCGATACCTGAAAGTAATCTTCGACGTCAATCGTCAAGGCGTTGGTAATGGACGCACGCTCAGTCATGGTGATTGGCTCTTGCTGCATCGGGCGTCGGCGCTTTGCGGCCCGCTTGGGTGATTTTTTTCAAGACCGTCAGAATCTCCAGGCTGATGCGTTCTTGGCGCAGCACGCTGCGTTCGATGCGCAACAGGCGTGCACTGAGCTGCTCGGCCGAGACGCGACCGAGTTGTTCGTTCAGGCTGTCGGCCAAGCCGGCGTCCAGGTTGAGGTTGGCCAGATCGAACTCTTCAGCACTCCAGTCGACCACCGCAGACGCGTGGGCGGGTGGGCTCCAGGCTTGCCTGCGGCTCGGCTGCGTCGTGGTCGGGGTGTCGTTTTCGGCTTGAATCTCGCCCAGCACCTCGTGCAAGGCGGCGCTGTCGATATACGGGTTCTCGCTCAGATAACCCTGCAGCAGTAGACGGTCGCATATGCTGTTGATGCGCCGAGGAATACCGCCCGAATGCAGGTGAATGTCGGCAAACACCGCCGCTTCGAAACTGGGACTGCCGAGCGCTCCGGCACACTTGAGCCGATGCTCGATATAGGCGCGGGTGTCCTCGGCGTCCAAGGGCCCGAGGTGGCAGCGGGCGGTGACGCGCTGGCGCAACTGCAGCATGCCCGGGCCTTGCAAAATGTCCCGGAATTCGGGCTGTCCGATCAGAAAAGTCTGCAGCAGCGCCTGCTCGCCGAACTGAAAATTCGACAGCATGCGCAACTCTTCCACCGCCTGCGGCTGCAGATTCTGCGCTTCGTCGACGATCAGCAGACAGCGCTTGCCCTGGGTGGTTTGGGTGATGAAGAACGCCTCCAGCGCCATCAGCAGGTCGGCCTTGCTGTGGCCGCGCACCGACACACCGAAAGCGCCGCAGACCAGCCGTAGCGCATCTTCGGCGCCGAGTTGTGTGCTGACCAGGTGGGCAGCGACTACGGTGCCGTCTTCCAGGCTCTCCAGCAAATCGCGCACGACGGTGGTTTTGCCCGCGCCGACCTCGCCGGTGATGACAATGAAGCCCTCGCCGCGCATGACGCCGTAGACCAGGTACGAACGCGCCCGCCGGTGCGGCTTGCTGCTGTAATAAAAACGGGGATCAGGGTTGAGCTGAAAGGGCTTGCCGCTCAAGCCGTAGAACGCTTCGTACATGGCTTAGAACCGGTGCGTGAGCAGTCCCGCGACGGCGGTTTCCTGCGCCGAAGCTGCAGCGCCATCGCTCAGGGTGCGACGCAGTTGCAAATGGGCGCTGGTGCGCAGCCCAAGCTGGCTTGCCAGGCCCAGTGTCAGCGAGCGGCTGCGCGACTGTAGCGCGAGATTTGACCCCTGTGCCCGTTGGCTTTCCAGTGTGGTGCTGATCGAGGTCAGCGGGGTCAGGCGGTGCGCATAGGAGGCGCTCCAGGACCGCTGGCGGATGCTGCTGTGGCGGTCGAAATCGTCACCCAGACGGATGGCCGGACTCAGGCGACTGCTGCGACCCTGCGCCGCTGTCAGCGTGACAATGCCGCGCACGCCCAGCCACGCCACCGAGAGCTGCTGGTTGCGCTGCAACAGGGCCGACGAACTGAGAAAGCTCTGATGCACCGACAGGTTTGCCGGCAGACCGAGCCGGTTCAGTTCGGATTGAACGCGCTGGGCGCGCCGGATTGGGTCTGGCTCGACCCCGACGTAGAGCCGATCCAGCAGGTCGTACAAGCTGCCGAGCGAGGCCGTTGTCGCCTCCAGCGGGCTGTTGACCGCAGAACGCGTATCGGAGAAGCGCCAGACGGTGCGCCGACTGCGGTGTTCGAGCAAGAGGCTGTGCGCGCTGCCGAAATAGCGCTGCTGCAAATCCAGCGCGACCCGGGTGCGCGTCGACGGCCGCCAATCCAGGCCCAGACCGGTGTTTTGGTACGACTGGCGCGTCAGCGTGAGCACGTCGTTGGACTCGACGCCGGCTTGCAGGCTGAGTCTGAGCTGAGGCGAAACAGAATAAATCAAATTCGCACGCACGGCGTCGGCCTCGGTGCGCCGACCCAGCGAGTGCTCCACCTCTTGCAGCGACGCATCGAGTGACCAGCCCAGCGGCGAGCCGGTTTGGCGGCTGTCCAAGCGCAGCGCCAGCTCCTGTACGTCGACATCCGAGCGCTGGGCCGTCTCGGTGCGGGTCGATCGCAGGCGGTAGCGCAGCTCGTAATCAGCCAGGGCAGCGATCTGACCCCTGAAGTAAGGCGAAAACCCGAAGCTGGCGGTCTGGGATCGATTGGCATCGGTCAGGCGCCCGACCGATTGCAGGCCCAGCGCCGAGACCGACTGATCGGCCACCACGCCCGAGAGATCGACGAAGGCGCGCTGATCCCAGGCCTGTAGCGTGGCGCTGGCGTTGAGCTCGTGTCGCAGCCCATCGCCTGCAGTGCCTTGCACGTGGTGTCGATGGCTGAGCGAATAATCCAAAAAGCCCTGTAGGCGCGGGCGATTCATGAGCACGCGCAGCCCGGGACGGACGTCGAGCGCTTGTTCGCTTTGTGGGTTGAGGCGAGAGAGGTTGCTGTTGTTTGAAAGCGTCAGACCGATCGCCACCCGCGGCTCGATCCAGGCGTCGGGGCGCGCGGGCGCTGCCTGATCCGGATCCGGCAGCGCCGAGGTCTGCGCCAGTGCCAGCAGCGGCAGGCACAGCGCGGCCACACTGCTCAGGGCCATGGTGCGCAAAGGCAGGTTCAACCCGGGTTGTGTGGGTTTGTGGGTCATGGGTTCCGATCCTGGGTGTTGTGTCATAGGGCCACGGCAGCCGAGGCCGCAGTGGCCGCTGGCTTGGACTCCTGACCGTAACCGTAACCGTAACCGTAACCGTAAGCATCCTGCGCTCCTGCGGTACGCGCCTGGTTGAGCAGCAGCAGCTTGACGGGACAGGCTTCGATGGTGCTTAGTGCATGCTGGACTTGGGATTGCAGCGTTTTCTCGGCCTGAACCACCAGCACGATCTGCCCCATGTGCGCAGCCAGCGCGCGCGCCTCGGTGGTCAGCAGCAGGGGCGGCGAGTCGAAAACGACGATGCGGTCGGCGTAGCGTCGTCCTATCTCCTGCACCAGCGCGCGCATGGCGTCGCTGGCCAACAACTCGGTCGCGCGCGGGTGTGGTGTGCCGCTTGGCAGCACGCTGAGCTTGTCAACGTTGGTGCGCAACAGCGCCTGCGCTACGTCGAGCGAGCTATCGAACAGCAGGTCCAGCAAACCCGGTCCGCTCGGCAAGCCCAGGGATTTCGACAGCGAGGGACGGGCCACGTCGGCATCGACCAGCAACACCGTGTGGTCGAGCTCCATGGCAATGCTCATCGCCAGGTTGACGGCGCTGAAACTCTTGCCCTCAGCCGGCATGGCGCTGGTGATCATGATCAGATTGCCATGCTGCACCACGGCCGCGCCCTTGTTCATGGCGTTGTCGAGCAACGGGCGTTTGATGATGCGAAACTGATCCGCAATTGCCGAACGCGGGGCGTTGGGGGTGACAAAACCCTGCGCCAGCAAAGCGGCCAAATCCAGCGTGACGACACGGGACGGCGGGACGCACGGGGTACGAGCGTCCGGCGTCGGCTCAGGCGGGCTTTTGCCCGGCAGGGCAGCGGCGCCGACATCGACCCCGGCCTGACGCAATTGCTCCAGCCGCTGCGCGGCCTTCTCGATCAAACTTGACATCCGACGCTCCTATCTGGCAGTGCCATATCAAAGCGCCAGCAAGGCCATGCCGAGCGCAAACAGCAGCACCAGCGCCAGCACAGAAGCCAGGAAACGCAGCAGGCTGCGCCGCTCGGCCCGGCGCGAACGCTCGTTCTGAATCTGTGTGACCACGCCGAGCAGCGGCAACTGGGTCGAGGCGCGCAGGCTGTTGGCGTCAAAAAATACCGGCCGAAACTGGCTCATCAGAAAACTCACGCCCAGCCCGGCCGCCAAAGCGCCCAACAAGGCCAGCGGCAGCAGCAGCAAGCGGTTGGGCGCCACCGGCGCGGGATTGGCGCGCGGCGGGTCTATGACGCGAAAGTCAGCCAGACTGGCCGCACCGCTGAGGGCGCCGCCGATGGTGATCGACTCACGGCGGCTGACCAGCTCTTCGTAATTCTTTTTGTGTATGTCATAGTCGCGGTTGAGTTGCGCCAGCTCCGCTTCTATGCGTGGAGCGAATTGCAGTTGCTCACGAACCCGGCTGGCGCGTGACTCGTGCTCGGCGACCCGGGCACGCAAACCAGCCACCTGCACCTCGGCAGCAGCCAGCACGCGCGTGAGTTCGACCAGCGCCGGATTGGCCTCAAGAACCGGTTGGCCCGGGTTGGCCTGTGCGATACGCTGCAATTCGGCCACCTCGCGCTGCTTTTGCTCCTCCAATTCACGCACCAGGCGGCGGGTGTTGGCCACATCCGGGTGCTGTTCGGTGTAGCGTTGCAGCAGCGCGTCCAGGCTGCGCCTGAGGGCGTCGATGCGCGCGTCGAGCTCAGGGGTGGCAGCGCCCGAGAGCGCGGGCAACTGGCGCTGGGCCGCACGGGCTTGCTCCAGTTGGCGCCGGGCCGCCTCGCGGGCACTCTCGGCCTCGCGCAGCTCGAGCCGGGCCGAGCTCAGCGCTGTCGAAATTTCATTCGCCCGCGCCGCTATGTCCAGCCCGCCCTGGGTCTGCATGTCGATGTTGCGCAAACGAAAATCCTTCAGCCGCAATTCGGCCTGGGTGAGCATGGTTTCGTAGGCCTTGATTTGCTCGTCGATGAAACGACGCGCGCTGTCGGCGTCGGCTCTGGAGTCGCCCAGACCCGATTCGACGAAAATCGACATCAGCGACTGCACCACCCGCAGGGCAGATTCAGGACTCTCCCCCCGATACGACAAGGTGTAGAGGTTGTCGCGACCAGTGGAGCGGATCGACAGCGACCGGGTGACCTGGTCGATCAGCGCATCTTGCTCGGCTTTGGTGTTGGCGCCCAAGTCGAGATCGGCCATTCGAACCAGCCTCTCGACGGTGGGGCGGCTTATCAAGGTGCGGCTGAGCATGGTGACTTGCTGCTCGATGTCGGGCTGAATCGCCAGCCCGGCCATCAAGGGACGCAGAATCGACTGTGTATCGACGTACACCCGGGCCGAAGCCTCGTAGCGGTGTGGCATCTGCAACACGGCTACCGCCCCGACGGCAGCCACGACCCAGGCCACCAACACCGCCAGCCGGCGGTGCTTCCACATGCCACGCAGCAGCGTCAGCGCCTGGTTGATGATTTCATGCATACGCTAGACCGTGTGCGAGAGCGAATTACGGTATTGAAGACCGAGACGCCGAATCTCAGTGGTCCGCCTGGACGCGATCACTCAAAACCAGCCCTGCGGAATGATCAGCACGTCGCCCGGCAGCATTTCGACGTTGGCCGAAATGTCGCCGCGCTTGACCAGATCGTGCAGCCGCACGCTGTAACGTTTGTTGCCTTCAGCGGCGCGAACGATGGTCGCGCTGTTGCCGGCGGCAAAATCGGTCAGCCCGCCGACGGCGATCATCACGTCGAGCACGGTCATTTTCTGCCGGAACGGCAGAGCCTGAGGCCGGGTGGCTTCACCAAGCACACGAATTTGTTCGCTGTAGGGTCCGACAAAATTGGTGACGATCACCGTAACCACCGGATCGCGAACAAACCTGCCCAGCGCCTGCTCGATGTCGCGGGCGATCTGCGTTGGGGTTTTGCCCTGCGCCAGCAATTCATCGACCAGCGGCGTCGACACTTTGCCATCGGGTCGCACCGGCACGGTGGCCGACAACTCGGGGTTGCGCCAGACGTTGATGTTGAGCATGTCGCCTGGCCCAACGATGTAGCTGTAATCGGCTTTTGCTGCAACCGGCGGCGCCGGGAGCAGACCCGCTGTCGGCGAGGCGCAGGCGCTCAGACCGAGCACCACCACGCCAGCGCCCAAGCCTTTGAGCACAGCCAAAACGAATGCAGAAGTTCGTCTAATCATGATGCGCGCCTCAAGAACTGGTTAAATGTTATTAAAGGTTAACCCCGGGTGGTGAATATACATCATTCCGGTGACGGTAGCGCGAAGGCTTTTACCCGATTGGGTTCAAACGGGTGGCTTTTTTGGCTTTGATGTCGGTATTCTTTACAGTCGGCCACGCCAACCAGCGCCGGGCAAGCCCTCTGACCGCTCCGAGCGCTGCCACGCAGCGCTTAAAATCAGCCGCAGTGCACGTCAACTTCAGGAAATCCGCATGTCTGTCTTCTCCGCCGTCGAATTGGCCCCGCGTGACCCGATTCTGGGTCTGAACGAGCAGTTTGTCGCTGATGCAAACCCCTATAAAGTCAACCTCGGCGTCGGGGTTTACTTTGACGACCAGGGCAGGCTGCCGCTGCTGCAGTGCGTACAGGCAGCCGAAGCGGCCCTGATGGAAAAGCCCAGCGCGCGCGGCTACCTGCCGATTGACGGCATGGCCGCCTATGACAGCGCGGTGAAGAATCTGGTGTTCGGTGCCAGCAGCGCCGCCGTACAAGCGGGCCGGGTGGTCACCGTGCAGGCCATCGGCGGCACGGGAGGACTGAAAATTGGCGCCGACTTCCTCCAGCGCATCAGTCCCAAGGCCCAGGTGCTGATCAGCGACCCGAGCTGGGAAAACCACCGCGCGCTGTTTGGCAACGCCGGCTTCCAGGTTGACAGCTACGCCTATTACGACGCCGATCTGCGCGGCGTGAACTTCGATGCCATGCTGGCCAGTCTGAACGCGGCAGCGGCCGGCACCATCGTGGTGTTGCACGCCTGCTGCCACAACCCCACCGGCTACGACATCACCCCGGTCCAGTGGGAGCAGGTGATTGCGCTGATCAAGGCGCGCGATCTGACCGCGTTTCTCGACATGGCTTACCAGGGCTTTGGACACGGCATTGCCGAAGACGGTGCGGTGATTGAAAAGTTTGCCGCCGCCGGTCTGAGCTTTCTGGTCTCGACCTCGTTTTCCAAGAGCTTTAGCCTGTACGGAGAGCGCGTGGGCGCGCTGTCGGTGCTGTGTCAGAGCAAAGAAGAGGCCGACCGGGTGCTGTCGCAGCTCAAGGTGGTGATTCGCACCAACTACTCCAACCCGCCGATTCACGGCGCTGCGGTGGTGGCAGCGGTGCTCAACAACCCGCAGCTGCGTGCCCTGTGGGAGCGCGAGCTGGGCGAGATGCGCATGCGCATCAAAGCCATGCGACAAAGACTGGTCGACGGCCTGCAAGCCGCTGCTGTGCAGCAAGACATGAGCTTCATCACGCGGCAGATCGGCATGTTCAGCTATTCGGGTTTGCAGCCAGAGCAGATGCGGCGTCTGCGCAGCGAATTTGGCGTCTACGGCACCGACAGCGGCCGCATGTGCGTGGCCGCACTCAATAGCAAGAACATCGACTACGTCTGCCAGTCGGTCGCCAGCGTGCTCTGAGCCCGCGCTGGCTCACGAGCTGCTGCAACGCCGCATGAGCGACGACCCGGACCTGCCCAGCGCATCCGCGCGCGGCAAACCGCTGCGTGGTGTGCGCGTGCTCAGTTTGGCGCTGAATCTGCCCGGCCCGGCCGCCTTGCTGCGCCTGCAAAACATGGGCGCGCGCTGCCTGAAGTTTGAGCCCCCAGCCCCAGCAGGCGCGCCAGCGATCAGCAGCGCCGACCCGATGAGCCAGTACAGCGCCAGCGCCTACGCCAGCTTGCATCAGGGCATCAAGCGTGTCGAGGTCGATCTGAAAAGCCAGCGCGGGCAAACCAGACTGCAGCGCGAACTGGCCCGCACCGACGTGCTGCTGACCTCGTTTCGCCCGGCGGCGCTGGCCCGCCTGGGACTGGCGCCGCAAGCGCTGCGCCAGCGTTACCCGGCGCTGTCGGTGGTCGCCATCGTCGGCGCACCCGGTGCGCGCGCCAACCAGCCGGGACACGACCTGACCTATCTGGCCCAAGCCGACTTGGTGCCTGGTCTGGACTTGCCGGCCACCTTGTTTGCCGACATGGCCGGCGCCTTGCTGGCCAGCGAAGCCGTGCTGCAAGCCGTGTTGCGGCAAAAAACACGCGGCAAGAACAGTTTTCACCAAGTCGCCCTGTCGGCCGCTGCCGACTGGCTGGCGCTGCCCCGCCGCTGGGGCCTGACCTTGAGCCACAACATCCTGGGCGGCGCGCACGCGGGCTACCGGGTCTACCCCTGCCAGGATGGCCGCGTCGCGCTGGCCGCATTGGAGCCGCACTTTGCCGCCGCGCTGTGCGCCGTTGCCGGTCTGCCCGCGCCAGCAGCCAAGGCCATGTGGCAAGCGGACATGCACACCGCAGTGGCGGCTTTTTTGGCGTCGAAAACGCGGCAGCAAATTGACGCCCTGGCGGCCCGGCACGACCTGCCGCTGCACGTCCTGCCCGCCTGAGCCGTCGGCGTGGCCATGCAAACATTTGACGCCGTCGTCGTTGGCGCTGGTGCCGCCGGTCTGTTCTGCGCCGGCGTGGCGGGTCAGCGCGGCTTGCGCGTGTTGCTGCTCGACCACAGTGCCAAGGTGGCGGAAAAAATCCGCATCTCAGGGGGTGGCCGGGCCAACTTCAGCAACCGCGAACTCGACCCGCGCGCGCCGCACAAGCACTACCTGAGTGAAAACCCGAATTTTTGCCGCTCGGCCCTGGCGCGCTACACGCCGGCTGATTTCATCGCGCTGGTGCAGCGCCACGGCATAGCCTTTCACGAGAAACACAAAGGCCAGTTGTTCTGCGACCGCTCGGCCGAAGACCTGATTGCCATGCTGCTGCGCGAATGTGCGCTGGGCGGCGTGCAGCGCTGGCAGCCTTGTGCGGTGCGGGCGGTTCGGCTGGCGGCCGATGCCCACTATGAAATCGACACCGAACAGGGAACGGTGCGCAGCCCTGCGCTGGTGGTAGCCACCGGCGGACTGTCTATCCCGCAGATCGGCGCCAGCGACTGGGGCCACCGGCTGGCCCGGCAGTTCGGCCTGCGCCTGGTGCCCACACGCCCCGGTCTGGTGCCGCTGTGCTTTGAAGACCGCGCAGCGTTTGCGCAACTGGCTGGCCTGGCGTTGCCGGTGCGGATTGAAACCGGTGCGAAGAAAACGCGCATCGGCTTCAACGAAGACCTGTTGTTCACGCACCGCGGCCTGTCGGGCCCGGCGGTGCTGCAAATATCGAGCTACTGGCAAGCGGGCACGCCGCTGCACATCAACTTGCTGCCGGGCGCAGACCTGAGCCAGACGCTGGCGCGCGCCAAGGCCAGTTCACGCAAACAAATCGCCAACGAACTCGCTGGCCTGCTGCCCGCCCGTCTGGCCGACGCCTGGGTGCTGCAATCGGCCGACTGGCAGCGCCCGATCAGCCAAGCGAGCGACCAAGCGCTGGCGCGGCTGACCGAAAGCCTGACGCAGTGGGACATCACGCCCAGCGGCAGCGAAGGCTACCGCAAAGCTGAAGTCACGCTCGGCGGCGTCGATACGCGCGACCTGTCGTCGCAAAGCATGGAGTCCAGGCAACGCGGTCTGTACTTCATCGGTGAAGTGGTCGACGTCAGCGGGTGGCTTGGCGGTTACAACTTCCAGTGGGCCTGGTCCAGCGCCTACGCCTGCGCGCTGGCGCTGGCGGCTGGAACTACACGCTAACTTCTGGCCAGTGCCGCGGCCAGGCATTGCACGCCGGCTTCAATTTTTTCCAGCCCCACGGTGGCAAAACTCAGGCGCAGCGTGGCCGGGTCGGGCTGGTTGGCGTAAAAGGGCGCACCGGGCACAAAGGCCACACCTTGTTCAAGGGCGCGGCGGGCCCATTCGGCTGCGTCTTTGACCGGCGCGTGCGCCCCGTTCAGACGCGCCCAGACGAACAGGCCACCCTGCGGTGGCTCAAAATCGATCGCCGGGCCGAGTTCGCGCCGCAGCGCCTGCGTCATGGCGGCGGCGCGTTCGGCGTAGACCTGGCGCATACGCTCTAAGGTGGCCGGCAAGCGACCGGCGCGCAGGTAGTGCGCCGCAGTGGCCTGGGCAAAGGTGCTGGTATGGGCGTCGCTGAACTGCTTGCACATGGTGGCCTTGGCCAGCAGTTCGGCCGGCCCGATCAGCCAGCCCACACGCAGACCGGGGCTGAGCACCTTGCTGAGTGAGCCGCAGTACGCCAAGCACTCGCGGCTGCCGGGCACCTGGCTGCTCAGGGCCAGCAGACTCGGCGGCGGCGCGGTGTCAAAGTACAAATCGCCGTACGGGTCGTCCTCCACAATCAGCGTCTTGTACCGCAGCGCCAACTCCAGCACGCGCCGGCGCCGCTCCAGACTGAGCAAGGCGCCGCTGGGGTTGCCAAAGGTGGGGATCAGGTAGACGAACTTGGGCTGGTGTTGTTCGATCAGTTGCTCCAGCACGTCGACCTGCACGCCCTGGGCGTCTACCGGCGCACTGATGAGCTGCGCACCGTAGAGTCGAAAGCACTGAATGGTGGCCAGAAAAGTCGGGGCTTCGACGATCACCTTGTCGCCCGGGGAAATCAGCGTCTTGCCCAGCAAGTCCAGCGCCTGCTGGCTGCCGGTGGTGACGATCAGGTCGGCCGGCTGCACATCGCTGTGGCCTTTGCCGGCCATGAAGGCGACGAGCTGCTCGCGCAGCGGCTGGTAGCCCTCGGTGGCGCCGTATTGCAGCGCAGCGCCGGGCTCATCGGTCAGCGCGGCGTTGACGGCGGCGCGAATACCCTCGACGTCGAACAGCGCGCTGTCGGGAAAGCCGCCCGCAAAGCTGATGATGCCAGGCTTGCCCAGCAGCTTGAAGAGCTCACGAATGGCCGATGTTTCGACGTGGTCGAGGCGAGAAGCAAATTGCATGGAAATGTCTCTGTGGGGCTGAGCTTGTTGCCAGGATCCCTCTGTTAATGGCGATACTGTACAGGCAAAGATCCACCCGTTCGGGCTGAAATCCGCGCATCTTGAGCCCGTCCTTCGACCCTTCGACAGGCTCAGGACAGGCCAAGCTCAGGATGATCGGAATTCAAACCCTTCGTACTCCGTTCCCCCTGAGCCTGTCGAAGGGCAAGCTCAGGGCGAACGGTCAAAATGAGCGGCACTGGTGCCAATGGTGGCCGACCCTTCGACAGGCTCAGGGCGAACGGTTCACCCAGG
>BBPE01000697.1_pt1 | contig 24906 bp, 23 predicted proteins | sample 1344301 | NCBI WGS metagenome assembly BBPE01 (sample SAMD00019089, study PRJDB2971) | groundwater metagenome | isolation source: The Cedars highly-alkaline
CCAGAGCATCCTTCTCATCTCTAAATAAGCCAATCCTGACTAACTCCACTATTGGCGCAAATGCCTCTCTTGATACCTTAATATAATGCTCCATGATTACCACCTTTCCTATCTTTGCTTATTGGCAGGACAGAATACTAATTTCTCGGTTCAACCCATAAATCAATAGCTATCTTAACCTCTCTGCACCTCCTATGTTGCCTAACCATTGATTGACCTGTCTGCCACCTGCCTGCTGCAGGCAGGCTACCTATTACCCATAACTTCTACAGGAATCGCCTATAAATTTATGCATGCAATGCTGACAAATATCACACTCCACTTTCGTGCCATCACCAAAAATGGAAGCATATCCACCGCAAAAGCTAATATGGTGGAACTCTTCTATTTCAAAGGAATCCTGCCCTGTGCTATATTCCTTTCCACATAAGTCGCATTTTACAGAGACTATCTCTTGTGTAAGCTTCATGACCTCTTTGTATTTAATCATTCTTTATCCTCTGCAACATGCCATATGCATCTTATTCACTTCGGAACCTCCCGGTCTTTAGTCTGAAGTTGATCTGCTGCCGCGTGGTGGCATGAATAGTTACTCCTTCAAAATCATTTCTCCTCACCTCCTTACAAATTTAGTAACTACTCACCCGTGATGCCGTTCGTGGTGAGCGTTCGGCTGAGCATTCGACTGAGCTCACGCCGAAGCCTTGTCGAACCATGCACAGCCCTTCGACAGGCTCAGGGCGAACGGGGCTCAATAGTTACCTTTCATCGTAATTATACACCTTTTTCGTATGGCTGCATAGGCGGACTTCGCTATCTATCCGAATCCGCACCGCTTTCATTTCCTCGTCTTGCTTCATCAGCCCCTCATATTAGTATCAATTGCAAGTCGTTCCCTTCATGCGTTTCTCTCCCTTCGACTTCGCTCAGGACAAGGGGTTGTCAGTGGGACCTTAATCCGTGAATAAATCGATGAAAGCGAAGCTAAACAGATTCGTTAAGATGATCACCCACGAGGTGAGGCTTTTGAACCTGAACTCACGGATTAAGATGGGATAGGGGAGATTGCGTATCCTGGGTTGGATGGGTTATAATGAGTGGCAGGATGTAATGAATTTCGAGGAAGGGCTTAAGGTTCAAAGGAAGGTAAATGACTTCGGCTTCACGGATTCAAGAAGGAGAGAAGGATGCCTTTTAAAGATGGGAAAGAGCTTAAGAGAGCCTACCAGAGAGCTAAAAGAGACGGCTATGCCTTCGTCGCCAGTAACATCGCCGAACCTAATACCTTGATCGGGCTATTGGAAGGCTCCCAGGAGAGGAGATCCGACCTGGTCTTACAGATCAGCTTCTCGGCAGCCAGCTTCGCCGGCGGCGGGAAACCCATCCCCGGCCTGCGGGTGATGGCATACTACATCAAAGAGTTGGCCAGAAATTATCAGATCGGGGCCTTTCTCAACCTTGATCACATGACCAAAGCCCACAGGGATTTTATCGAGACTGCAATCGAGGAAGATCTCACCTCCTCGATTATGATCGATGCTTCAAAGGAATCCTTCGAGGACAATGTACGCATTAGCCGCGAGGTGGCCGAGTTGGCCCACCAGAGAGGGACCCTGGTCGAAGCGGAGTTGGGGGTGATCAAGGGCGTCGAAGACGAGATTGTGAGCGATGAGGCATTCTACACCGTGCCCGCTGAGGCGGTTGAGTTCGTCCGCAAGACAGGGATAGATCTTCTGGCTATCTCCATTGGGACGCAACATGGGGTCTCCAAGGGGAAGGATATCAAGCTGCGGTTGGACATCGCCGCCCAGGTGAACGAGGCGCTCAAGGAGCATGATCTTGAGATCCCCTTAGTGCTGCACGGCACCTCGGGGCTGCTGCCGGAGCAGGTTCGCCGCGTGATCGGATATGGGATCTGCAAGCTGAACAAGGATACCCATTACCAATACGAGTTCGCCCGTACGGCACACGACTTCTATCGGGATCACTCTCAGGCGATCCTCCCTCCAGAAGGTATCGAGATAAGCACAGACGATATCTTCGGCATTGAGGGTTGGTCCCCGGTGAAGAATGCCTTCGACCCCAGGGTTGTCTCGCAGAGGATCAGGGAGCGGATCAAGGCCACGGTGATCGAGCTGATCGACCAGGCGGGAAGCGGAGGGAAGAGTCTCTATATTTAAGTTGTAAGTTGTAAGTTCTAAGTTTAGCACATGACACTTAATACTTAATACTCCTTTAGAGCCGCCTGAGCGGCGGCGAGTCTGGCGATGGGAACCCGGAAGGGAGAGCAGCTCACGTAGTTCAAGCCGATCTGATGACAAAAAAGGATGCTTTTAGGATCGCCGCCATGCTCACCGCAGAGACCTATCTCAAGGTCAGGCCGTGTCTGGCGCCCCAGTCTTACCGTCATCTCCATCAACTTGCCCACGCCGGCGATATCGAGCGTCGCAAAGGGGTTATCGGGCAGGATACGCTTCTCCTGGTATTCGCGCAGGAAGCCGGCTTCGGCGTCGTCGCGGGAGATGCCGAAAACGGTCTGGGTGAGATCATTAGTCCCAAAAGAGAAAAACTGGGCCACCCCGGCGATCTCATCGGCGGTCAGTGCAGCCCGCGGGATCTCGATCATCGTCCCGAACTTGTAATCCACCTCAACACCCCGCTCCTCCATCACCCGTTTAGCGACCTCTTCCAGCGCCGTCCGCTGCTCTCTTAATTCGTTGACGTGGCCGACCAACGGGATCATCACCTCGGGATGGACGTCTACCCCCTCCTTGACACAATCGCACGCCGCCTCGAAGATCGCCCGCACCTGCATCTTTGTCACCTCCGGCATGTGGATCCCCAAGCGGACGCCGCGCAGCCCCAACATCGGATTGGCCTCGCGCATCACCCCTACTGCACGGAGCATATGCTCCTTCTCAGCCAGGAGATCCGGGTCATCGCCCTTGAGCCGCAACTCCGTCACCTCTACCAGCAGCTCTTCATAGCCGGGCAGGAACTCGTGGAGCGGCGGGTCGAGCAGTCTGATGATCACCGGCAGTCCATCCATGGCGCGGAAGAGCCCGGCAAAGTCCGACCGCTGGAAGGGGAGCAACTTATCCAGGGCTGCTTGCCGCTCCTCGCTGGAGAGGATCATTCGCTGCACTATCGGCAGCCGCTCCTCCTCGAAGAACATGTGCTCTGTGCGGCAGAGGCCGATCCCCTCGGCACCGTAATCACGGGCCCGCTCTGCGTCACGAGGGTAGTCGGCATTGGCCCAGACCCCCAGGCGCCGGAACCCGTCGGCCCAGGAGAGGAGCTCGATCAGGTAGGGGTCTTTGATATCCGGCACAACGGTCTTTATCTCCCCGGCGAAGACCTCGCCCGTCGTCCCGTCGATGGAGATGGGGTCGCCCTCCTTGATCACCCTGCGATTTACCTTCATCTGCCGCCGCTCCAGGTCAATCGCCAGCGCGGCGCAGCCGACGACGGCCGGCTTGCCGAACTGCCGCGCCACCAGCGCGGCGTGGCTCGTCTGCCCACCCCGGCTGGTGAGGATTCCCCTGGCGGCCAGCATCCCGTGGACGTCGTCCGGCTTGGTCTCCGGCCGGACCATGATCACACCCCTGCCCTCCTCACTCCACCTCTTTGCCAGGTCAGCGTCGAAGGCTACTGCGCCCACCGCCGCGCCGGGAGAGACGTTCAGTCCCGTGGCCAGAAGATTACCGGCCTTGCCGGTCGCCTCTTTTGCGTGGAGATCGAACTGAGGGTGGAGGAAGAAGTCCACCTGCTCCGGCGTGACGCGTAGCACCGCCTCCTCGCGGCTGATCATGCCTTCTTCGGACATCTCCACGGCGATACGGACGGCGGCCTGGGCTGTCCGTTTGCTATTGCGGGTCTGGAGGAGCCACAGCTTCCCTCGTTCGACGGTGAACTCCACGTCCTGGACCTCGCGGTAGTGCTCCTCTAATTTACGGCAGGTCTCCTCGATCGCGGCGTACGCCCGCGGCATTTCCCCGGCAAGCTCGGCGATCGGTTTGGTGCGGCGGATGCCGGCCACCACATCCTCTCCCTGGGCGTTGAGCAGGTAGTCGCCTTCCAGGACCTGCTCGCCGGTGGAGATATTCCGCGTCGTGCAGACGCCTGTGCCGGAGTCCTGCCCCAGGTTGCCGAAGACCATCGTCTGGATGTTGACCGCTGTCCCCAGGTCGTGAGGGATACCCGCTGCGTTGCGGTAGTCAACCGCCCGATTGCCGGACCATGACTTGAAGACGGCCTCGATTGCCAGCTTAAGCTGCTCAATGGGGTCGGCGGGAAAATCACGCCTCGTCTCCTCCTTGATGATCTCCTTGAACCTCTCGGTGATCCCTTGCCAGTCCTCAACTGCAAGCTCAGCGTCGGTCTCCACACCGCGCTTGTCCCGATATGCGGTGATGACCTCCTCGAAGGGCTCATCGGGGATTCCCATGACCACCGCGCCAAACATCTGGAGCAGGCGGCGATAGGAGTCGTAGGCGAAGCGCTCGTCCCCGGTCAGTTGCGCCAGCCCCCGGACCGTCTCATTGTTGAGACCGATGTTTAGCACAGTATCCATCATCCCTGGCATAGAGAACTTGGCGCCGGAGCGGCAGGAGACAAGCAGCGGATTCTCTCGGTCGCCGAATCTCTTGCCCGTCTCGGTCTCGAGTTCTTTGAGCGACTTTAGAGTCTCCTCCCACATTCCCAGGGGAAATCCTCCATGGATAAGGTAGGCGATGCAGGCTTCGGTGGTGATGGTGAATCCCGGCGGGACGGGGATGCCCAGGCGCGTCATCTCCGCTAGGTTGGCTCCCTTGCCACCGAGGAGGGCACGGACCTCCCCCCATCCGCCGCCGACGTGTTGTTCCGCTTCTTCGATGTCACTGAATGGATAGACGTATTTCATCGGATCCTCCTTCACTAAAATAGTCACTAGTCGATAGTCGATAGTCCCCCGCCCCGCCCCCGTTGACTGCCGACTGCCGACTGGTTTGACTGCCGACTGTCGACTGCCAACTGGTTATGCCTCACCCCGTCAGGATCTCCATAATCCCCTGGCGGATCATCATCACCGCGATGGCTGCCAGAAGCAAGCTGGCTATTTGCGAGATTGCCCCCACCCCCTCCCTCCGCAAGAGGTTCACCACTCGACTGGCCTGGGTAAAGACTACCCATGCGAAGGCTATATTGATCAGGAAGGAGAGTAGCACCAACCAGAGCGGGAATCTCTCGGTCAACAAGAGCAGGGTGGTGAGCACGGCAGGTCCCACCACCAGGGGGGTTCCAATGGGTACTACGCCAATCATGCTTCCCCCAAGTATTGGCTCGAACTCCACCAGCTTGCCGGTCATGAGGTATCTTATGGATAGAACCAGAAGAACGATCCCCCCGGCCACCATGAAATCGGCTATATCTATGCCCAGTAGCCAGAATACCCCCTTTCCAACCCCGACGAAGACCAATCCTAATCCCAAAGCAGTTAGCATAGCGTGGCGCACTGTCCGCGACCGCTCCGCTGGATTCATCTCTCTGGTCAGGGAGAGAACGAACGGCAGGGTCCCAATGGCATCCATAGCCACAAATAGGGGAATAAGGGTTAGCCCCAGGTCTTTTATGACAGCCAGTATGATAGCCAGAGTGTTTCTCCCTCCTTAACTACTCAGGTTGTCAGGTTGGCAGGTTCACGGTTGGGGCTACGTAACCGTTGAACCTTGAACCTTGAACCTGTATCGTATGCGCTGATCAGTCCCTGATCCGCAAAGCTGAAATACTTATTGTCCCCTATGATAATGTGATCCAGGACTTTGATCTGCATCAGATTGGCGGCAGAAACCAGGTCTTCTGTTATATCCCTATCGCTCTGAGAGGGCTCTGGGCTTCCTGAGGGATGATTGTGAACGAATATCAGACTGATAGCATTATTCTTGATGGCACTTTTTATCACTTCACGAGGATAAATCGGTGATGTGTTCAAGGTGCCTTCAAATAAGTCTTCGATCTCAATAATCTGATTCTTGCCGTCCAGGAAAATCACCTTAAAGACCTCCTTTTTCAGGTCGCGCATAGAGTGGTAAAGATAATCGAATATCTCTCTTGAGGATTTGCAGATGGGTTTCGCAAGGATTTTCTCTTTAAGAAACTCCCTGGCTACCTCCTGAACAAGTTTTATGCCAAAGGCATTATGAGGCCCAATTCCCTCGATTTCCTGAAGTTCGTTCGCCGGCGCTTCCAGAACACCCCGAAGAGTCTTGAATTTTCTGATGGCCTCTTTCGCCTGCTGTTTGCAGTCCTTGCGAGGGGTTCCCAGGGCGAGCAGCAATTCAACTATCTCGTAATCATGAAATCCCGAAACGCCGGATCTTATGAACTTCTCGCGCAGCCTCTTGCGGTGACCTTCCACGGTAGTGACGTGTGATATGTGATATGTGATGTGTAATGGGTGGGCACGTTACACGTCACACGTCACACATCACCCTCCTTATCAAGCAAGGCAATGGAGGCGACGGAATCCCCATGGGCGAGTCTTATCGTCCTCACCCCCTGGGTATCCCGTCCCACTCGCGATATCCCCTTCAGTGGCATGCGGATGATAGTCCCATTTCTGGTGGTCACCATCAGTTGCTGAGAGAGCTCAACTATGGCAGCATCCGCCACTGGACCGGTCTTTTCATTTACGTGATGTGCTCGGATTCCTCCCCCACCACGCAGTTGCTGGTGATACTCATCGACCGGGGTGCGCTTGCCATATCCATTGGCAGTGACGGTAAGCAGAAATGCCTTCGGACGGATGATGTCCATCGCTATAACGTTATCCCCCTCCTTCAGGCTTATACCCCGTACCCCGCCGCTTGCCCGCGACGCGGTGCGCAGCTTGCTCACAGCGAACCTGATTGACTGTCCATCCTCGGTGACCACGATGGCATCGTCACCTGCGGTTGCTGTCTTCACCGAGACAAGCTCATCGCCCTTCTCAATGTCCATGGCGATGATGCCGGTGCTGCGCACCGATGCGAATCCGCCAAGCTCCGACTTCTTCACCTCTCCCTTTCTGCTGGCCATTAAAATAAACCCATCCGGAGGGAAATCAGAGGTAGACATTACTGTGGTGACTCGCTCATTGGTCTCGATTGGTATAAGATTGATGATCGGGATACCCTTGGCCTGGCGGGTGCTCTCCTGTGGAATCTGATGACACTTCAGTTGGAATACCCGTCCATGATTGGTGAAGATCAGCAAACTGTCGTGCGTGTCGGTGACGAGCAAGAGTCGAACATCGTCGGCCTCCTTGACCTTCATCCCGCTAACCCCCTTACCACCACGACGCTGGGTGCGGTAGGCTTCACTTGCCAGCCGCTTGATGTATCCTCGACTGCTAATGGTAACCACAACCTGTTGGTGCGGTATCAGGTCCTCGGCACTGAAATCTGCCGTTCCCTCTTCGCTTATCTGGGTGCGGCGCTCATCGCCGTACTTCGACTTGAGCTGCGTAACTTCCTCTTTGATGAGGAAATCGATCTTCTTCGGATTTGCCAGGAGGTCTTCGAGATATGCTATCGACTTAAGCTGTGCAGCGTACTCGTCGTTGATCTTCTGCTGCTCCAGCGCCGCCAGTCGCCGCAGTTGCATATCCAGAATTGCCTGAGCTTGTAGCTGGGTCAGATCGAATTCCCCCATGAGGTTCTTTCGGGCCACATCGGCGCTTGAGGACTTCCGAATACAGGCAATGACCTCATCGAGGCGATCCAGTGCGATTTTGAGTCCCTCGAGAATATGGGCTCTTTCCTGTGCCTTCTTCAGGTCGAAGCGAGAGCGACGGGTGACGATCTGGCGTCGGAACTTGATGAATTGCAGCAGGGCGGTCTTTAGATTGATGACTCTTGGCTGCCCGTCGACAAGGGCAAGCATATTGACATAAAAGGAGGATTGCATCGCAGTGTGTTTATAGAGATTATTCAATACCTGGACCGGCTGACCGTCCCTCCGGAGCTCAATGACGACCCGTATCCCTTCCCGATCTGATTCGTCGCGAACCTCGCTGATTCCGTCGATTTTCTTGTTGCGCATCAACTCCGATATTCTTTGCACCAACGCCGCTTTGTTAGTTTGGTAGGTAAGTTCGGTGAGTACTATCTGGTAGCGCCCCTTACCCACCTCCTCAATGTGGTTCTTCGCTCTGAGGACAACCTTTCCCCGCCCGGTGGCGTAGGCATTCTCAACGCCTTCACGTCCCAGGATGAGTCCGCCGGTGGGAAAATCTGGCCCCGGAACGAGTTCCATAAGGTCACTGACGGTGATGTCGGGATTGTCGATAAGGTTGGTGATGCCGTCGCATATCTCTCCCAGATTGTGTGGCGGGATGTTGGTGGCCATACCAACGGCAATGCCCGCTGCACCGTTTAGCAGTAGAGAGGGCAATTTGGTGGGAAGGACCGTCGGTTCGTGAAGAGAGTCATCAAAGTTAGATGTAAAATTGACGGTATCCCGATCTATCTCGGCCAGCATCTCCTCGGCAACCTCGGCCAGGCGAGCCTCAGTGTAGCGCATTGCTGCTGGAGGATCGTTGTCCATGCTCCCGAAATTACCCTGTCCGTCGACGAGCCGGTACCTCATGGAGAAGTCCTGGGCCATTCGCACCATGGCATCATAAATGGGGGCATCGCCGTGAGGGTGGTATTTACCCATGACCTCACCTACAATGCGGGCGCTCTTCTTGTGGGGGCTGTTGTGAGCAACCCCCAATTCGTTCATGCCGTAGAGAATCCTTCTCTGCACCGGCTTTAGCCCGTCGCGGACATCCGGGAGAGCGCGGGAGACGATCACGCTCATGGCGTAATCGAGATACGCACTCCTCACCTCGTCCTCAATGGTAACTCGTTTGACTGTTCCGATGTCCATTGTCTTTGTCCGCCTCTCTCAACTCGGGTTCACGGTTGGGCTGGGAGGGGAACCGCTGAACCCTGGAACCCTTAACCACACAATAAAGTGTATCTAAAACTGAGTGAAAGGTCAAGGCATGCCTGCCGCTATAAACTTGACATAACATCACCAAGGGGGGACTATAGTGTTCTGTAAAAACCACTGCACTCTGTCATTGCGAGGGACAGAGTCCCGAAGCAATCTCTGGACATGCTCGGAACAAGCTCCGCAATCTCAAGGCAGAATGGAATAGCTTGCTTCCCGCCACGCTTCGCTCGCGGCTTCGGCTTCGCTCGCAATGACAGGACAAATTGTGCAACGATTTATGCGGTCAACTATACTTTGGCAAATGGTCTTCAATATGCTAGAATATACTCACCGCAGGTTCAAGGTTCAATGGTTACGCAGCCCTAACCCCAACCCCTGAACCGCGAACCCCTGAACCGTGAACCCGGCTTCGAGGAGGTGACCATGAACTGGCTAGATATTGCTATCATCGTTGTTCTGGGAATAGTGACTGTTTTGGGCCTGAAGTGGGGCCTGATCAAATCCCTCGTTCCTCTGGTGGGGGTGATTCTGGGTATAATCCTGGCAGGTAGATTCCACCACCTTCTGGCTGCAAGACTGGGTTTCATCGAGAGCGAAAGCCTGGCCGGGATAATCGCCTTCATCCTCATCTTGATAGCCGTCTACGTCACAGTGTTCGTTCTGGGGTCGATATTACGTGGCATGCTGAATATGGTATTTCTGGGTTGGGTGGATCGCCTGGGTGGGGCGGTCTTCGGGTTCGCCACGGGCTGGATTATCTGCTCGGTAGTTGTTGTGCTCCTGGCTCGATATGTGGCATTGCCTGCAGAGATCCCGGAAATGCCGGTCGCAGAATTGGGCGAGTGGCTCGAACAATGGCGTGGACTGGAGGCGATACGACAATCGGTCACCACCGCAATCGGTGAATCGAAACTGGCTATGGTCAAGATAGATATCTTCCCCATCATTCTCGGCCTTCTTCCGGAAAGGCTGGCGGTGGTCCGAGATTTCTTTGGCAACTAGTGTCGCCCCCCACGCGGGGGCGTGGATTGAAACAATAGTGAAAGCGCAGAATTTGCATCATTGGCGGGTGACCATCCCCCAGGCGATGGTCATTCAGCACGAGTTGGCTCAGATGGTCTCAACGAGGGATCAGGTCAGCGATATCCGATTGGTGGCCGGGGTGGACATCTCAGCCCGGAACGCCGGTGGGGTGGGCCGGGGGGCGGTGGTCGTCCTGAACTACCCGGAACTGAAATTGATAGAGAGCCAGACCGCCGAGAAGACCCTTGAGTTTCCCTATGTGCCGGGATTACTTTCCTTTCGGGAGTCTCCGGTCATCCTGGCTGCCTGCGAGAAGCTCGCCAATATCCCTGACCTGATTCTGGTTGACGGACAGGGGATAGCCCACCCCAGACGGCTGGGGCTGGCATCTCACCTCGGGGTACTCTGGGATAAGCCAACCATCGGCTGCGCCAAATCCCGTCTTTTGGGAGAACACGATCCTGTGGGAACCGAGCAGGGACGGTTTTCTGCCCTTTTGGACGGCGAGGAAACCATTGGAGCAGTGCTGCGCACCAGGAGAAATTCCAGACCTCTCTACGTTTCAATAGGTCATAAGCTAAGTCTGCAGGCAGCCATCCGCTGGGTTCTTAGTTGCTGTCGTGGCTATCGCCTTCCCGATCCAACACGTCTGGCCCACCTGGCGGCCGCGGGGCAGATACCGTTAGGTAATGGGTAAGGGGTAATAGGTGATAGGGGTACGGCGTAACCCCCATAACCTATAACCCATAGCCTATAACCCCAACTCATTGAGCCGAGGATGTATAATGAATGCAGACAAACATACGCGCTGCAATTATAGTGGAAATCAGGGGGTAACATTATGCCCGAGGCATTTCTGATAGCACAAGACCTTCGTAAAAGCTTTAATGAACATAGGGCAGTAAACGGCGTTTCTTTCACCATCTATAAAGGCGAAATCTTCGGCCTTCTGGGTCCCAATGGTGCCGGCAAGACCACGACCATACGCATGCTGTCTACGGTTCTGGAGCCGGACCGCGGAGATGCCACGGTAGGCGGCTATTCCATACGGCATAATGCCGATGCCATTCGCAGCCTCATTGGGGTCTGTCCCCAGGAGTTAGCCCTCTACGCAGACCTTTCCGCTCTTGATAATCTGGTCTTCTTCGGCCGGATGGTGGGGCTAAATGGTAAGGAGGCACAGGCCCAGGCTATGGCTCACCTGGAGCTAATGGGACTGGTGGAGAGGGCCAGAGGGAAGGTGAGCAAGTTCTCCGGGGGCATGAAGCGGCGCATCAACCTGGCTATAGCCCTTATGGGGCACCCCCAGCTTCTCTTTCTAGATGAACCCACGGTGGGCATAGACCCCCAGTCGCGGAACAATATCTACGAAACTATCGAGAGCCTGCGAGAACAGGGAATGACCATTCTCTACACCACCCACTATATGGAAGAAGCCGACCGGCTCTGCGACCGCGTGGCCATTATGGATGGCGGACAGATAGTCGCTATGGATACTCCATATCAACTCAAGAGTCAGATCGGGGCACCCGAGCAGGTAACCCTGGAGGATGTCTTTTTGAAACTAACCGGCAGGAGCCTGCGCGATTAACTATGACTAGACCCCTATTAGTCGCCCTACGTGAAGTTCGCACCTACATGCAGGATAAGGCTGACCTCGCCTTCAGCCTGCTCCTGCCCATAGCCATCTTCGCCCTGATGTACGGTGCCTTTGGCGGGGAATTACCGTTCCACGGCACCGCCCATGTGGTAGATGAAGACCGGGGAATTTACTCCGCCCGCTTCATAGAACGTCTGGACGAGCTTGATAACGTGGGGGTGAAGCTGCTTTCCCCCTCGGAGGCAGATTCCAAGTTAGAGAGAGCGGATCTGCTACTGGTTCTCTACATACCGCAGGGCTTCTCCGATAAGCTCACCTCTGGAGAGTTGGCACAATTGGTCTTTAAGCAGAGAGGCCATGGTGGCCAGGAAGGCCAGATAGTGGCCAGTCTAATTCGTGGCGTGGTGGAGGAGATAGCCCAGGAATTCCAGGTGCATGCCCGGGTGGGAAGTGCTCTGGCCGGAACAGGCATTAGCCAGGGCCACATAGAAATTACCGTGCAGAGATTCCTGGACCGGGAACGTGAGCATCCCATCGTGGAGGTCAGGCAGGAGACGGTGGGCGGTAGACCTGACCCGGTCAACCAATTCCTGCCTGGTATCGTTACTATGTTTGTCCTCTTTGCCATAACCCTGACCGCTGCGACTCTGGTGGAGGAGCGCAAGAAGGGAACCCTGGAGCGGCTGCTTACCACCCGGCTCAGCGTGGGGCAGCTTTTTGCAGGTAAATTTCTAGCTAACCTGTCCCGCGGCTTTGTGCAGACATTTATTTTGCTGGCCCTGACCTATATGGTCTTTCAGCTTTTCACTCCTCTCTCCTTTATTCAATCTCTGGTTATCGCCCTCTTTTTCGCTGCCACCGCCAGTGCCCTGGGGCTCGTTATCGCCTCAATCGCCCGCTCTGAGGATGGGGCTACCTGGATTGCCGTCTTCTTCACCATGGCTATGGTTATGATAAGCGACACTTTCTTCCCCATCGCTGAAGGCTCGGTGCTGTACACCATCAGCAAGGTATCTATCAATACCTATGCCATCGATGCCTTTAGTGCGATAATCGTCCAGGGAGGCTCTCTGGCTGACGTGGGCCTGGAGCTGGGAGTGCTGGCAGGGGTCGCTGCGGTAGGGCTAGTCCTCAGCCGAATTCTCTTCAGGGTTATGCCCGGAGGCAAATAAGAAGCCATGAAACAACTGAGGCATGTCTGGTTCATCGCCCTGAAAGATTTGAAGCTCTTTTCTACAGACCGTTCGGCCCTGATCTTCGCCATCCTTTTTCCCTTCCTCTTCGTGACTCTGTTCCATTTCCTCCTGGCTGATGTCGGTGGTGAGGATAAGCGGCTAGAACTTCATCTAGTCACCCGGGAGGCAGAGGGGGGCCTGAGCCATCAGATAATCGAGGCCATAGAGACTAAAGATGCCTCTGAACTGCAGCCCGGGGAACCGAAAATAATCTGGGCCACGGATTACGATGAAGCTCGCCAGGCAGTTGAGAATCGAGAGATAGATGGCTTTCTGGCCTTTCCGGCGGATTTTACCGGGGCCGTATTGATGGGCTATGGTGCTCAGCTTGAAGTGGTAGCCCATGCTGAGGCTATCCACACCAGGGCTGCTCTCCATGGGCTGGCCCGGGCTATTGCCTCCCGCGTGGGGGCGCAGCAGGTGGCTATCGATGCCACCATAGGGCTGCTGGTAGCGCAGGGGCTAGCCACGGCTGGTGAAGTGCCTGATATTGGGCCAGCCATCCAGCACTTAGTTCGTGGAGACCCGGCAACAGAGAGGGCCTTCATCGAATTCGAGACGGAGAAGGTGGGGGAGGTGGAAGCAACGAACCCGGCCAACTTTGTCATCCCCGGCTATCTGGTGATGTTCGTCTTTTTTGCTGCTGCCCTATCGGCTGGAACGATAGTCCGCGAGCGCCAGAACCATACCCTGGAACGCTTGCTGGCCACTTCGGTAAGGCGGGAGTCCATCCTAGGGGGCATATTCGCTGGCACGGCGGCCAGGGGACTGATTCAGATAGCCATATTTTGGACGGCAGGCATCCTGGTCTTCAAAATAGACCTGGGGCTCTCTCCGACGGCTGTTATCATCCTCTCTATCCTGATGGTGATTATGTCCTCAGCCTTTGCCATCATGATAACCACCATAACCAAGACCCAGCGCAGCGCCGAATCCCTAGCTATGCTCACCTCGCTGGTGCTGGCACCCCTCGGGGGCTGCTGGTGGCCTCTCTTTATCACCCCTGAATGGATGCAGTTCATAGCCAAGCTAACTCCCCACGGCTGGGCAACCACCGGCTTCAACAAAGTGATGATCTTCGGCGCCGATTTCAGTGCGGCAGTTCCGGAGATGTTAGCCCTCGTGGGCTTCGCCGCAATATTCGGCATTGTCGCCGTATGGCGCTTTCGCACCAGCGCTGTTTGAGAACACTGAATGCAGCGCTCCCTTGTGTACTCAGCGCAAAGATATGGAGAGATAAATGGAAGAAATGAAGCTAAGGATAGAAGACCTGATGGCTCGCATCACTAGAATGAAGGAGCATCTTTGACATCCTGCAGAAGGAGAAGGAGCTTGCTCATCTTGAATCCCAATCCAGCAGGCCTGATTTCTGGCAGGATCAGAAAGAGGCTCAAGCTACCATGCGTCGGCTCTCTCATCTCAAGGAAACCGTCGAAACCTGGAATGAGTTAGGGGCAAAGTGCAGTAATCTCATTGACATCATTTCTCTGGTCAGTGCAGAGGATGATCATTCTCTGGATGGAGAGATCGCTGCCGGGGCGAATGACATTGAGCAGCGCCTTGAGGAGTTGGAATTTCAGGAGACCCTTGGTGGCGAACATGACACCAGGAATGCCGTCCTGGCGGTGCATGCCGGTGCTGGTGGCACCGAGTCACAGGATTGGGCCGAGATGCTTCTGCGAATGTACCTCAGGTGGGCCGAGAAACACTGCCATCAAGCTGAGGTCATTGAGAGCTCACCCGGGGAGGAAGCGGGCATCAAGAGTGCCACGGTGGAGATCAAGGGTAATTACGTCTACGGATATCTGAAGTCGGAGCGCGGCGTGCATCGCCTGGTTCGCTTATCCCCGTTCGATACCGACCACGCTCGTCATACCTCCTTCGCCCTGGTCGAAGTCATGCCCGAGGTTGAAAGGGAAATTGACGTTACCGTAAATCCGGATGATTTGAAGATAGACACCTTCCGGTCAAGTGGCCCGGGGGGACAGCACATGCAGAAAACCAGCTCTGCGGTGAGGATCACCCATCTTCCCACTGGCATTGTTGCCACCTGCCAGAATGAGCGCTCTCAAGCGAGAAACAAGGAAACTGCCATGCGGGTTCTGGCAGCCCGCCTGCTTGAGTTAGACCTGGAGAAAAAGGCCGCCGAGCAGGCCAAATTGAAGGGGGAGCACGTAAGCGCGGGGTGGGGAAACCAAATCCGGAGCTATATTCTCCACCCCTACAAGATGGTCAAGGATCATCGTAGCGGCTATGCAACCAGCGATCCCAGCTCAGTCCTCGACGGCGATCTCGATGAACTGCTGAAAGCCTATCTGAAATCTACGTTAGCAACGTAACGGTAATTTGCAGCCTGATATTTTCATTTTTTGAAGTCCTCTTCCTCAGCTTTTGGTGAAGGAAATGATTCCTTCACGCCTCAGTGGCTGAGTAGTTATATTTTGATAAACAAGGAAGAGTTGTGTATAATGTTAAAGTTAGACCTATAAAGATTCTTAACCGGAGGGTGTGATGGCAATGCCAAAGGTGACCGATATAGGAGCGCTTATTGTTCAAACGCCGGAGGTGCGCGGGGGGCGGCCACGGATCGCTGGAACTGGTGTCACTGTCCGGCGTGTTGTGGCGTGGTATAAACTGGGGTTGAGCCCTGAGGAGATCGCAAACCGTACTGGGCACCTGTCACTGGCACAAGTATATGCTGCCTTGGCTTATTACCATGCCAACCGGGAAGAGGTCGAAACCGATATTGCCGTTGAGGAAGCTGAGGCCGAGAGACTCGAACGGGAGCATATTCGCTTCGTTCATGGCGATTCATGACAATTCATTTGTACGTCGACGAAGATGCCATGGATCATGACCTGGTTCGCGCATTGCGAGCGCGTGGTGTAAATGTGACCACAGCTCTGGAGGAGGCTATGATTGAACGAAGTGACCAGGACCATCTAGATCATGCGACAGTGCTCGGTCGGGCCCTCTATAGCTTCAATGTTGCTGATTTCTACCGTCTCCACGAAAGTTATCGATCCCGGGGCAAGTCGCACTCCGGCATCATCGTCGCGCGGCAACAGCATTATTCCGTTGGGCAGCAGATGCGTCGCCTGGTGAATCTGATTAGCACTAAATCGGCGGAGGAAATGAGAAATCAAGTGGAATTTCTCAACGCTTGGGGATGAGAGCAATCAACTGGGCTCGAATCTCAAGATCCGTTGCCATTGAGGCAAGTTGGCTCTCGAAAACGCTCTCAATCGAGAAACAGGGAAACTGCCATGCGGGTTTTGGCAGCGCGCCTGCTTGAGTTAGACCTGGAGAAAAAGGCCGCCGAGCAGGCCAAACTGAAGAGGGAGCACGTAAGCGCGGGGTGGGGAAACCAGATTCGGAGCTATATTCTCCACCCCTACAAGATGGTCAAGGATCATCGCAGCGGCTATGCAACCAGCGATCCCAGCTCAGTCCTCGACGGTGATCTCGATGAACTGCTGAAAGCCTATTTGAAGTCTACTCTCTGATCATCCTTCGTCTGCCGCCAGGCAAAAATCAGGCGATGTAAGACGGTTAAGATAGTTCCTACGGCCAGAATCCATAGGACGGCGAGCAGAGCCACAGGCGATATCTTGCTGAGGATGAGTCCCAGCGCCAGTAGAACAACCCTCTCGGGACGAGCGAGCAGCCCCACCTCCAGGCTGAGTCCCAGTCCCTCAGCCCTGGCCCGGACATAGCTCACCATTATCGATCCCACAATGCTGAAGTAGACCAGCAGAATCTCCAGGTAAGGGGCGAATTTATTCGCCCCTACCCCTTGTTCCAGATAGAAGATCAACAACCCCAAGAACAGAACTGCCTCGGAAAAGCGATCGACCGTGGAGTCGAGCAAGGTTCCGAATCGGGTGGACTTTCCAGTTGCCCGAGCCAGAGCCCCATCGAGCATGTCAAACCAGCCGGAGAAGAGAACCAGGAACCCGCCCAGGAAAAGGTGGCCGCCAGCCAACATCCCAGCCACGACGGCATTCAGGAGGAAACCTATGACGGTAAGTGCGTTTGGAGGAATCCCGGTTCGGGCAATGAGGCGAACAATGGGCTCAGAAAAGAACCGGCCAAAGGTGGGGCGTAGCTTGGAGATCATCACGAAGAAGTGATTAGCGAATAGTGAATAGTGGTACCACCAGTCACCAATTACCAATTACCAATCACTTCATACCCCCAATTACCGATCACTAATCACCAATTACCCGTTCGTAATAGTCCATCACCCTATGGGCAATCTTGTCCCAGCCGTATTCCTCGGCCTTCAGCCTGCCATGGGCACCAAGCCGCTCCCGCAATGGCTGGTCATTGATAAGCAGATCGAGCGCTCCTGCGAGCGTTTTGGCGTCCCTTGGATTCACCAGTAGGCCATCAATATCTCGAGATATCACGCTGGCGTACCCGCCAATATTCGAAGCCACAATCGGCTTGGAAGCGGCCATTGCCTCGAGCAACACGATGCCAAAGCTTTCGCTACCGGTGGCTGGAGCGCAGAATACGTCGGCGGTGTGATAGTAACGAGGCAAATCCTCAGCGGAAACGTAGCCCACAAATACCACGTCCTCCAATTGGTACATCCTTACCAGTAGTTCGTATTTCCAGCGCGACCAGCCCGGAGGCCCAACCACTATGAGTCGTGTATTGGGGTTTTCCTTCTTGACATAACGGAACGCCTGGAGAAGGTGGCCGAATCCTTTGCGCTTCTCCAACCGTCCCACGAACAGAATGTTTATTTTACCATCCCGGAATTCCTCGATAGGTTTCGCCGGAGTGGCAAAGCGTTCCAATTCGATCCCATTGGGGATTATGGTATAATCCCCGGGGAAATAGCGACTGATAAAGTCCAGCGCTGGTTGAGAAACGGCGATTCTGCCATTGAGCTTTGACACCCAGTGGTTGAGAACTCGCCGCCCGAACCAATATCCCCAGCTCCCGGGACGGTAAGCATGGAAGGTTCCTATATTCGTCGAACAGGAATAACGCAGACAGGCAGTGGTGAGCGGGGGAAACAGCGGCTCGTGAAGGTGGACGATATCGAATTTCTCCAGCTCTAACGTCTCACAGATACGGTCAGAGAAGAGCAGGTACGGCGAGACCGGACATCGAACGATGGAGCCACTTGCATGAATAGGGATGGGGCGGCCGATGAAGACGATGTTACCGCTTTTAGGATGTTCTTTGGATCGGGAGCTGGGGAGAATATATTTGACCTCGTGTCCCATGCGCGTGAGATGCTCCCCCAGGGAAAAGATATGCTGGTTAACTCCACCGGGATGCATATAGTCGTAGGGTGAAACCTGGACAATTTTCATTGCAACCCCAAAGCCCTAAAGGGAAATCCTAAATTCTAAGCTCTAAACTCTAAACAAATCCAAGTACCCAAACTCAAAATCCCAAATCTGAAACAGTTTTGAACATTTGAGCCTTTGAATTTTAAGATTATTTAGGATTTAGGATTTAGAGTTTCCTCAAGGGTTTCTCCCTCGCCGGTAATAAATGCCTCGGTCATGATTCGGGCCTGATCATCGGTATATTGTGTAGGGGGGGATTTCATAAAATAGGCCGATGGTCCTATCAGCGTGCCATTGATGCCCCGGTCGAGGGCCAGCTTGCAGCACCTGATGGCATCGATCACCACGCCGGCGGAATTAGGGCTATCCCAGACCTCAAGCTTGGCTTCCAAGTTCAGAGGAACATCGCCAAAGGTGCGCCCTTCCATTCGGATATAGCACCACTTTCGATCCTCAAGCCATGGTATATGGTCGCTGGGGCCAATATGTATGTTGCCCGCACCGATGTCGTAATCCAGTTGCGAGGTTACTGAATCGGTCTTGGATATCTTCTTCGACTGTAGTCGTTCTCGCTCCAGCATATTTAAAAAATCGGTATTGCCGCCAAAATTCAACTGATAGGTCCTTTCCAGTTTGACGCCTCGATCCCGGAAGAGCCTGGTTAGCACCCTATGCGTGATAGTAGCACCTACCTGTGATTTGATGTCATCGCCGATGATTGGCAGTCCCTTCTTCACAAACCTTGCCTGCCAATATTTCTCTCGAGCGATGAACACTGGGACGCAATTAATAAAAGCACAGCCGGCAGCAAGAATCTGCTCGACATACCATTTGGTTGCCTCTTCGGCGCCGACAGGAAGATAACTGATGACCACATCGGTCTCTCGCTCCCTCAGGATATGCACGATGTCAGCAGTCGCCCCGGGGGCCTTGGTGATGATCTGTGAGAGATATTTCCCCAGTCCGTCATGGGTCATGCCCCGCTCCACCATGACTCCCAAAGGGGGAACGTCGCAGAATTTGAAGGTGTTGTTTGGTGGGGTGAAGATGGCCTCTGCTATGTCCTTCCCCACCTTATTCCGGTCAATGTCAAAGGCTGCAACGAAGTTGATATCGCTGATGTGATAGCCCCCCAGATTTACGTGCATCAGTCCGGGGACGAAGTCATTCTCAGCGGCGTTACGGTAGTAATGTACTCCCTGTACAAGTGAGGAGGCGCAGTTGCCTACCCCGATTATTGCCACGTTGATCTTGCCCATATGTTTCTGCCTCCCTACGAGTTCTGAGTTCAAAGTTCAGCGGTTCCACAGTCCCAACCCCGAACCTTGAACCTTGAACCTTGAACCCGTTTGTGTTATTCTGCAAGTATGATTTACGATTTTCACACCCATTCATCTTTGAGCGATGGGGACCTCTCACCCCTGGAGCTTATCCATCGCGCTGTAAAGAATGGCTATCGTGCCATTGCTATTACCGACCACCTTGCCATCGGTCAGCTGGAGAGGTTCATCCCTGAGATCACCAAGGATTGTATGCTGGCCGAGAAATACTGGGATATCGCCGCTATCCCGGGCGTGGAACTCACTCACCTTCCGGTATCAGCGATATCAGATGTCGCTAAACAGGCCAGAGAAATGGGAGCCCGGCTAGTAATTGTGCATGGAGAAACCATCATTGAGCCTGTGGAACAGGGTACAAATGCGGCGGCAGTGCAATCTCCCTACGTTGACATACTAGCCCATCCGGGATTGATAACCGTCGAGGAGTGTACCCTTGCGAAAAGAAACGGGGTCTTCATCGAAATCTCTGCTCGAAAAGGGCATTCACTTGCAAATGGACACATTGCCAAGATAGCCCGAGCCACGGGAGCAAGGCTGCTCCTTGACTCCGATGCTCACCACCCTGGTGACCTGCTATCGGTGAACCTTGCTATCGCTATCCTCAGGGGCTCTGGCCTATCTGGCAGCGACATTGAAGAAGCGTTTCAATCGAACCCGGCCACCTTGCTAGCCAAACTCAATAGATAAAGTATAATACCCTTCCTTGGCCGAACTCCCCTTTCTTTCTAACTCTTGCCGATTCTAAAAACCTTGGTGCTACAAACGGGACAAACACCCTGAGTGGCCGGCTTCCCGTTCTTCATAGTCACCTTCTTGGGATCCTTGATTTCTCTCTTCGCCTTGCACTTGAAGCAATAAGCCTCCATTGTTTCCAAACCTCCTTTCGGGAAATTACTTGTATTAGATTATACCCTTCAAAGGCAAATGTCAAGTGGAGTGAGGCCGATTGGTTCACGGTTCACGGTTCACAGTTGGGCTGGGAGGGGAACCGCTGAATGGTGGATCCTGGAACCTTGAACCCGTAAGTTTCCTCATCAAGCTAGACTTACGGCGTGCCGCATTGTTAGGATGAATAACCCCTTTGCGCGCTGTCCTATCAAGAATACCTATGGCCTGTCTTACCGCCTCTTCGGCTAGAGTAAAGTCCCCAGCCCGGATGCTTTTCTCAGCTCTCGTGACATAGGTTTTGGACCGACTTCGCATCGACCTGTTTCGATGACTTTTTTCTAAGGTGGTTCGTACCCTCTTTCTCGCTGATCTAGTGTGCGCCAAATCTCTTGCCTCCTAGTAGGGGCCCCATTGGAACGTGCCCCCTACTATGTTATCTTAGTTACTCCGATTTGTCCAGTCCCAATGTAAGCACTCAGTTATCAGCACTCCTGATGGCTGAAAGCTGACCGCTGACGGCTAAACTCTTTATGTATCCTTAACTATCATCGGCAGGCAGATGATCAGTATAAATATACCGGTGGTCAGCGAGGCATCAGCGATGTTGAAGGTTGGCCAACGTGGCCAGGGGAAGCCTGCCCAGAGCTGCACGTCAATGAAGTCGGTAACTGCCCCAAACCAGATCCGATCGATCAGATTGCCCATCGCCCCGCCTAGAACTAGTCCCAGGCCGATCCGGAGCAATCTGCTTGTAGCAGTGAGGTAGCGACAGCCCAACCAGATGATCAACATCACTACGATGCCAGTTGCAATCATGAAGAAGGTCGGACTCAGGTAAAGACCCAAAACGCCATCAAAGCCAAAAACGCCATAGGGATTAGTGACATAAGTCAGCCGGAATACCCCTTCAGGTGGGATCGACTGGCCCAAAGTCATGTTAGCCCTTATCAGGGCCTTGGTGACCTGATCGGCGATCAGGATCACCGCTGGCAGCGCGAGAAATGAGACTCGAGTCACCAATCACTAGTTTAACATATTCGGGAGCTGTTTAAAAGACCTCGCACTGAGTATTGAGCATCGAGTTTAGAGGAGGGGGGAGGATTGCTTGACGAATATCTGCAACTAGTGTAGTCTAAGTATTGATCGTGAGGTTCGCCGATGAGCATTCAGCTTTATGACACTACCCTGCGTGACGGAGCACAGCGTGAGGGAATTTCCTTCTCCGTTGAGGACAAGGTTAAGATCGCCAGGAAACTCGACGAATTGGGGATTCATTTCATCGAAGGGGGATGGCCGGGGTCGAATCCTAAGGATACCGAGTTTTTCCGCCGGATGCAGAGTATTTCGCTATCAAATTCTATTCTGGTCGCCTTTGGCAGCACACGCCGCAAAAATATTCGGGCAGAGGATGATCCCAATATTCGGGCTTTGCTGGAGACAAAGTTGAAGGTAGTCACATTGGTTGGCAAGGGATCGGCGGAGCATGTCACCAGGATTTTCAAGACCAGCCTGGCGCAAAACCTAGCGATGATCGCCGATTCGGTTAGATATCTGAAATCTAAGGGCCTAACGGTTTTCTTCGATGCCGAGCATTTCTTCGATGGCTATAAGATAGATGCTCAGTATGCCTTGCGGACCATTGAGACTGCGGCTGAGGCTGGTGCCGAGTGTCTTGTGCTTTGTGATACCAACGGCGGGAGCATGCCTGACGAAATCGCCGCAATTGTGGCAGCGGTCAGGGGTCAGGGATCAGGGACCAGCCCCCACCCCGTACCCCTGACAACCGACCCCCGACAACCGATCCCTGTGGGAATCCATGCTCACAACGATATGGAGTTGGCGGTGGCCAATACCCTGGCTGCCGTGCGTGCCGGAGCGACACATGTTCAAGGAACTATCAATGGTTATGGAGAACGGTGTGGCAATGCCAATCTCTGCTCCATACTCCCTGCCCTGAGACTGAAGATGGGCATTGATTGTGTCAATTCGGAACAACTCGCCAGGCTGGCTGAAATATCCCGCTACGTGAGCGAGATTGCCAATCAGGCTCCCTTCCCACACCTTCCTTATGTCGGGGCAAGCGCCTTTGGACATAAGGCAGGGATGCATATTGCCGCGATGGCCGAGACCGAGGAGAGCTACCAGCATATCGATCCCTCACTGGTGGGCAATCGTAGCCGCATTCTGGTCTCGGAGCTCTCTGGCGTTAGCACCATACTCTACAAGGCGAAGGAGTATGGTCTGGGCTTCGCGGCACCAACTCCGCAGGCAAGGGGGATTCTAAAGCAAGTAAAGTATCTGGAGAACCAGGGATTCAAATACGATGATGCGGAGGCTTCATTCGAGCTGCTCTTGCATCGAGCCCAACCCGATTACCGCCCGCCATTCGAATTGGTTGACTTCATGGTAGTGGTGGAAAAACATCGCCGCTCCCCAACAAGTCAAGAGTCAAGAGTCAAGGGGAGGGGGACTCCAGACTCCAGACTCCAGACTCCAGATGAGGAGGGAACGCTCTCCGAAGCGATGGTCAAGGTTAAGGTCGGCGAGGACATATACCATACTGCCGCTGAGGGAAGTGGTCCAGTCAACGCACTGGATCAGGCACTGCGCAAGGCACTGCTTCAGTTTTATCCCGACCTGGCGGTAGTGAAGTTGATCGATTTTAAAGTCCGCATACTTGAGGAAAGCAGGGGGACAGAAGCCAGGGTGCGAGTGCTGATAGAATCCAGCGATGGCCAACAGCAGTGGTCTACGGTTGGCAGCTCGACCAACATCATCGAGGCAAGCTGGATATCCCTGGCCGATAGCCTGGAGTACTGGCTGCTCAAGAAGGGATTAAGGAAGTTAGGCTGAAGACTGAAGGCTATCAACTTCGGTCTTCTTGATCCCGTGAAACCTTACTACGGGATGGAATCAGCTTGCCGATGATTACATTCTCTTTTAGCCCAACCAGCTTGTCAACGCTACCGATGATAGCAGCCTCGGTCAGCACCCTGGTAGTCTCCTGGAAAGAAGCCGCCGCCAAGAAGCTGGCGGTGCTTAGTGAAGCTCTGGTGATCCCCAAGAGTACTGGATGCGCCGTAGCTGGTTCGCCACCTTCAGCCAGTACATTGGCGTTGAGAGTCTCATAATCGAAATAGTTGATCAACTCTCCGGGCAGTATCTTGGTATCGCCCGGGGAATCGATACGCACCCTGCGCAGCATCTGGCCGGTAATGATCTCGATGTGCTTATCGTGAATATTCACCCCTTGAGACCGATAAACTTTTTGTACCTCATCTACCAGATAACGCTGCACCGCTTCAATTCCCATAACCTGCAGGATGTCCTGGGGATTGAGAGTGCCCTCAGTGAGTTGATCTCCAGCCTTCACTCTATCGCCATTTCTCACCAGAAAAGACGCCGCCGGGGGAACCAGGTGTTCCCACACCTCCGACTCTTCATGTAACACCACAATAGAGATTGCTTCGCTTCGCTCGCAATGACAGGACACAATCTGGTCAGGGCGAATTTCAACCTTGCCACCAACTCTGGCCAGGACTGGAGTCTGGAGTCTGGAGTCTGGAGTCTGGAGTTCCCCCCCGTTTGACTCTTGGCTCTCGGGGAGATGACGGGCATCTTGCCCGTCCTGAAGGATAGGAAGAGCCAATACCTGATCAGCATCGACCACCTGACCTTCATTCACCACTGCTTCGTATCTTGGTAGCAAGGGATATTCGTCGCGATATACCCATGGGTTTACAATCTTGATCTTCCGGCCATCGGCGACATCCACTATATCCACCACACCGTTGATGTGAGCGATGACAGCCTGTCTCTTGGGAACCCTGGCCTCAAGGAGCTCCTCGACCCTGGGAAGACCGCTAATGATATCCAGCCCGGCCACTCCCCCGGTGTGAAAGGTGCGCATAGTGAGTTGTGTCCCTGGCTCACCGATGCTTTGAGCAGCAACGATGCCTACGGCTACGTACTTATCCACTATCTGCCCTCGAGCGAGGTCGATGCCATAGCAATACTGGCAGACGCCCTGCCGAGACCGGCATCTCAGAGGTGACCTCACACAGACCTCTGTAACCCCCACTTCAGCGATCTGCGCTGCCTTCTGGGTATCGATCTGCCCATTGCGGTCCACGATGACCTCACCGGTCTGCGGATGAACGACCGGGCGAGCAGCAAGACGCGCCATGATTCTTTCGGAAAGCGAGGGCAGGATTCCCTTTTCGGCCGGCTTGCGGAGCCAGAGTCCATCTTCAGTCCCGCAATCCTCCTCCTTGACGATCACCTCCTGGGCTACATCGATGAGCCTTCTAGTAAGATAGCCACTATCAGAGGTGCGCAGAGCCGTGTCGGCCAGGCCCTTGCGGGCACCATGGGTCGAAATGAAATACTCCAGGATGGAAAGTCCCTCGCGGAAGTTGGCTTTTATAGGGAGTTCGATGATCCGTCCTGATGGGTCGCTCATCAAGCCTCGCATTCCGGCCATCTGTCTGATCTGTCCGATGTTACCCCTGGCCCCGGAATTGGCCATCATATAGATTGAGCCATGG